>Ga0123336_10001833_pt1 | contig 19031 bp, 19 predicted proteins | sample SSSSmetaG_FD_96466 | JGI IMG/M metagenome (GOLD analysis project Ga0123336, IMG submission 96466) | Glacier valley bacterial and archeal communities from Borup Fiord, Nunavut, Canada, to study Microbial Dark Matter (Phase II) - ​SSSS metaG | ecosystem: Environmental > Aquatic > Freshwater > Ice... | reverse complement strand
TGAATTTATTCTAAGACCTATGATTGTGTAATATGGATAAATTGTATCCAATTGTTTGTATTGATATAAAAACTGTCCATTTTCATAGATTTTAACTTCGAAATTTACTTCATGCCCTAACTCTCTGTCATAATAACTATACATATTTCGATACTCAAATAAGGTATATTGAAGTAACCCGTCTTTACCTGCCGATATATATACCCCAGAATCAGGTGAAAGACTTGTGTCTGTGATTAAATCAAAATTTAAAGGTGAAAGAACAATAGCACTACCAGGTGTAGATATTTCGCCATTTGTATTTATCAAAATACTAGGATATTCGACATTTTTTAATTTTATTGGATAATTTAGATAGATTGTTTTGACTTCATCATCGCCAACTAGACATAAATCAGATGCTGTTTGATAATTATAAGTTGTTTCTGCATATGAATATTTGACATTTGGTATTTCAAATCCATATGGGTCGTATGGGTCGTATGGGTCGTATGGGTCGTATGGGTCATCATATGAGGAGCTTAACGGTTCAGAATAATAAACATTTCCAGATGGCAATCCTAAAATATATTTATTTTGCCCTATATTCCTTGGTTTTTGCATATAATTTTGCAAAGTAACATAATCAAGCTCATAAAACTTATCATCATCAGGTATATTTGTAACATTTCCAGTCTCATCGGTTATTGATATACTTGCAGTATCAAGAGCTGTTTGTAACTCCGCTGTTGATGGTGCTAAAGAATCATCGATTATAGGCCAAGTCTGGTTTTCAATAAAATATCTTTCAGACGCATTTTCTAATTCTTTCACATTTGATTTGATTTCTGTTAATTTTGCTCTTTGAGTTTGTCCCATAAATTTAGGGACTGCTAATAAAACAAGTATACCGATTACAACCATCACAACAATTAACTCAATAACTGTAAATCCTTTTTTGTTTTTATTTTGTTTCATCAATTAATTCTCCTCTTAATTATTATAGCTTGTTATTTATAAAGTACACATTCAATTATATAATATTTATTTACAAAAAATGCTAAAATTAATACACTATATTTGCAAATATTGTAGGTAATATTTCGACATAAAAATAAATGGGTTAAGTACTAAATACTTATAAGAGACAACAATAACTACGCCAACCTCTAAATATTAATGAAAGGTTGGCGTAGTTATTATTTAAGATATTATGCATTTAAAATTGTTTAAAAACTAATTTGTTAATTCTATATGGTCGCCTTCGCAATTTACGCCTGTGATTGGAAATGTTATAATGTTTCCTTTGTCACTGTTCCAACCAAACGCTTCAACATCTCTAAGTCTTTCTTTTGCTGATGCTAACATTTCTTCTAGTTCTGAAATTTTCATTCCTTTTTTCATAATTATCTCTCCTTTATTTGTTTATTTTTAGTTTATCTTCTATCATTGTTGTTGAGATTCCGTTTGTTCTATCAGCATAAATTACTTTAATTCCAAGTCCTTCTATGTATGTGCCTATGCCATTAAATTTCAAAGTTTCTTCAAGTGCGAATACTTTGGATGGTTGTAATTCTTCTATTATAGGAATATATCTATCCCACAATAATTTCGATTTTTCATCAGATTTTAATTCGTCAGGATATGGTTTGTTATTTTTAATATCTTCACTTATTATCGTGTAATCTACACATTTTAAGTTGTCTATAATTTCTGCCCTATCATTTTGATTAATTAAAGGTCTATTTGCTCCTTTTACATATTTGCCATCAGCATCATTCATTACTACAATTAATAATCTGTTGGCTTCTGCATTTGCTTTATTTAAAAATCTTAGGTGCCCGACATGAAACATATCAAACCAACCAGCACAAATAACAATATCTCTATCTTTAATTTTTGACAAATCTTTCAAAGTTATTATCAATTCTGATTCCCCCTTAAATCTATATTATAAGTAACATCTGATTTAAGCTGTCTATATTTGATACCTACTAAGTCGAGCATAAATTTAGATGCTTTTATCATATCATAATCTTTATATTTATCATCTAAGTATACAATTTCTTTGACTGATGCTTGGATAATAGCTTTTGTGCATTCATTACATGGAAATAACGTAGTATATAGTACACAATCAGTTAAATCCATCTTAGTATTTAATATAGCATTTAATTCTGCATGAACTACATATAGATGTTTGTTATCAAGACCTTCTCCGACATTCCAAGACATACAGCTATCTTTACATTTATTTGGCATGCCATTGTAGCCAATACCGACAACTCTTTTATTTTTGTCAACAATACATGCACCTACCTGGGTTCTTGGGTCCTTACTTCTCAAAGAGGATAGTTGAGCAACACTCATAAAATAATCGTCCCAAGTTAATATCATAATTAATCACTCCTTTATTTATAATTTAGCTAAGTATAAATAAAAATCATCTTTATTTATAACTTTAAGGCTCTGTATATGGCAGTCCTTGTTTATTAAGTCTTGGCTTTATTTCTCCATCTCTAACAGCTATGTATTCAACACCCGTATCTAAATCTTTTACAATGTATATTTCTCGCACATAGCTATCACCTTCGGGCATAATTTTATCTAATTTAAAATTAGAATGAGTATTTTTAGTGTATGGTTTACCATTTTTATCAATTCTAAGTGTCATAGGGGACCCATCACTACTTGTTAATGTTAAATATTGCAATTCGGATTTATTATCTGTTATCGTATATAAATTTGCTTCCATAAAAAACTCAGAATTTTTTGTTTCCTGTTTTATAAATAATTGGTTTTTACTATTACTAATATTATTGCTATTTTTTATTTCATTGTTAACCTGAGATTTAGCTTTATTTTTTGCTACTTGCTCTCCGTTACAACCTACTAATATAGTCATAAATAAAGCTATTAAAAATATAATTACATTCTTATTCAAAAAATCACGTCCTTTTTTTATTTAAAATATTCATTTTTTAAACAAAAGTAAGCTATTAATGTTTTAGCATCTGTTAGTTGCCCTGTCTGAACTAATTGTTCAAGTTCATTAAAAGTTATCCATTCGACGCTTGATACATCCATATCATGTACAATCTTATTTTTTTCTTTACTTTTTAATTTTACACGATATATCGATATTTCCGCATCAGAGCTTCCACACAACATGTAGTATTTATGTAATGGGTTTTCACTAAAATATATAATATCGCTTCTATTTATTGCACATTCTTCTTCAAGCTCTTCTATAAGAATTTCTTTATCTGATTTATTTGGTTTATCAATCATTCCTGCTGGGATTTCATATGTTATTTCGGATACACAAGGTCTAAGTTGCTTTACAATACCTATCTTGCCATGTATGTCCGTTACTATTGCTGCAACAGCACTGTTCATTTTTAATCTTTCGAATGTTCGTTCTTTCCCTTTTAAATTTATTAATATTTGTTCTATAGAATGAAACCCTTTATATAAGATTTTATTATCCTTCATATTTATCCCCTCTTATTAGTTAATATTTGCAACTATATAATAACATACAAAACATGTTTTTTCAATGGAAAATGGTTGAAATTTTTAAGTTTTATGTTTTTTAATAAATATTTTTTGTTAAACATATATTTATTTGAAGCTGTTAAATTGCTCAAGTTCTTATAGCATAATAATTATAGGTTTAAAAATTTTATAAATCTACGTTTTTTGATAGTTAAGATTATAAGTATAACCAATTTATTTTCATAATTTAATATGTATGTTTATATAGTTAGTTATAACGTTAATATCTGGGTATAACCTTGCTATATATTCAGTTATTTAGTTATTAAATATTTTATTAAAAAATACATTTATACTATAGTTTTAAAATTTATGTTGTTTTATTTATGCGCGTAGTACTGAATTAAAAAGGTTAAAATGCAATCCTAATATTAAAAGAAAGGAGAAGCGTTTGGCTTATGGTTAAAAATAGCCTTATTTTGACTAAAAATAGAATAGACAATAAAAAGCGTTTCACAAATTTAAAAATTACACAAATTAGAAATGCTATCAAGAAACACATAACTGTTGATGTGTTTTTATAGACCAAATTAAAATGGGTCGATTTTAATCAAAAATCTCGACGCTAAAAAAAAGAATGAAATTAATAGAAATACCTATGAAAGCTGTCTTAGAACTAAAAATAGAAAAAGGAACTGATACCAAAACATTTGAAACAAAATCTGATGGGGCTGAAAATGACAAATTGTTAGTATTGTTGCCAGTTAATCCATATGGTGAAATTGCCATAAAAAAGGGGTATGAGTTCACCTTATATTACAATATAGGAGGAGTCATCTTAATGTGGAATTGTAAGGCTGGGAAGACCATAAAAAGCAACAATGTATCGTTATTAGAAATCATACCAATTGTTGCTGAATCCCAGACATATAATAGACGAAATGGATATCGAGTAACATATAATGAACATATAGAGTACTTTGAAGATACTAATATAAAATTAGAAGGTAAAATAAAAAATATTAGTATTTCAGGAATAGCCTTTTGTTCAACTAAACCTCATGAAATTGGACAAATTCTACACATAGAACATTCTATAAATCATAGATTAGATAGATATGATATAGAAATAGCAAGGGAAGGTCCTTGTGTAGATGGCATTCATTTTTATGGTGCAAAATTTGTATATCAAGCTTCGGAAGAAATAGAAAGATTGATAAATGGACTTCAGTTAAAAGAAATAAGAAATAAAAGAAAAGTATAAAGAGACCTAAATGGTCTCTTTTTATAGTCCCATTATTTTAAATGTAATTGTAAATATCTGTAATATAACATTGACTTTTTCTACTTAACATGTTATTATTCATATAAGAAATTTTAAATAAATTTCGAGATATTATGATAAAAATAAATATAAAAAAGAACTCATTAACCTGTTATTTTTCATTTTTACGTACGTTATAATATACAATGGTTTAGATATAATTTAATACAAAAAAATAGGAGGCTTTATTATGCAAAATATAAGAAAAGAACAATTCAAAGAAAGCATTAAAGATAATTTAAAATCCTTATTTTGCGTGTCAATTGACGATGCTAGTCAAGAACAATTATTTTATGCAACATCAAAAGCTATACAATTAATAATTATTAATAAATGGATAAATACTCAAAAAATTCAAAAAGAACAAGATGCAAAAATCGTGTATTATATGTCTATGGAATTTTTAATGGGAAGAGCTTTGGGTAATAACATAATTAATTTAAAAGAAAATGAAATTATAACTGAATCTATTAAGGAATTAGGGCTTGACTTGAATGTTATGGAAAACCAAGAGCCTGAACCAGCACTTGGAAATGGAGGTTTAGGAAGATTAGCTGCATGCTTTCTTGATTCATTAGCTACACTTGGGTATCCAGCAATGGGCTGTGGCATACGTTATAAATATGGAATGTTTAAGCAACAAATTAAAGATGGATTCCAAGTAGAATTACCAGATGATTGGTTACGCCATGGATATCCGTTTGAAATTAAAAAGAATGAAGACGCCGTGGAAGTTAAATTTGGTGGATATTCGAGAATGTATAGAGATGTATACGGTAAAGTTAGTTTTATTAATGAAGGATATCAAGGAGTTATCGCTGTGCCATATGACATTCCTATTGTCGGTTATAATAATGATGTTGTTAATACGTTGAGAGTTTGGGATGCTGAGGCAATATTTAAATTCGATTTAGACGCTTTTGATAAGGGTAATTACGTTAATGCTTCTGAACAAGAAACTTTTGCAAATACAATTTGCAGTGTATTATATCCTAATGATAATAACTTTGTAGGAAAACGACTTCGATTAACTCAACAGTATTTCTTTGTATCTGCAACCGTGCAAAGAGCAATAAAAGATTATTTAAAAAATCATGACGATTTGCATAAACTTTCAGATAAGATTGCATTTCAAATGAATGATACTCATCCATCTCTTTCAGTTGCCGAATTAATGAGAATTTTAGTTGATGATTATTTTTTTGATTGGGATGATGCCTGGGAAATTACTCAAAAAACTTGTGCATACACAAACCATACAATAATGTCAGAAGCCCTTGAAAAATGGGACGTTGATTTGTTTAAAGGATTGCTACCACGAGTATATGAAATTATAGAAGAAATAAACAAACGTTTTTGTTTGGATGTTTCAACTAAATATCCTGATGATTATAGTAAAATTAAAAATATGGCGATATTATATGACAATAAAGTCAGAATGGCAAATTTAGCAATTGTAGGAAGTCATTCGGTTAATGGAGTTGCAGAACTTCATACAGAAATATTGAAAAATCAATTATTGAAAGATTTTTATATAATGACACCAGAAAAATTTAGTAACAAAACAAATGGAATAACTCAAAGACGTTTTCTATTACACGGAAATCCATTACTGGCAACCTGGGTAACTAATAAAATAGGCAATTCATGGATTACAGGATTACAAAAAATGAATAAACTTGTTGATTATGCAGATGAAATAACTGCACAAAATGAATTCATGGATATAAAACATAAGAATAAAATTAGACTTGCAGAATATATAAAAGAGCATAACAATATAGATATTGACACTAATTCAATATTTGATGTACATGTTAAAAGGTTACATGAATATAAACGTCAATTACTCAATGTATTTCATATAATGTATCTTCAAAATAAATTAATTGAAAATCCTAATATGGAATTTTACCCAAGAACATTTATATTTGGAGCAAAGGCTTCTGCTGGATATATGAAAGCGAAATCAATTATTAAATTAATAAATTGTGTAGCAGACAGAATCAATTCAGATACTCGTCTTCATGGTAAACTTAAAGTTGTGTTTATTGAAAACTATAATGTTTCTATTGCAGAAATTATTGTATCCGCAGCTGACGTGTCAGAACAAATATCAACAGCTAGCAAGGAAGCATCTGGGACAAGCAATATGAAGTTTATGCTTAATGGTGCTATTACATTAGGCACAATGGATGGAGCAAATGTAGAAATAATTGAAGAAGTAGGAAAGGAAAATGCTGTAACCTTCGGATTAAGTTCGCAAGAAGTTCTTGATTATGAAAAATATGGAGGTTATTTTCCAAAAGATATTTATGATAATGATATTGACATACAATGTATATTGAATCAATTAATTAACGGTTATTACTATATGTATAACTTTAATGACATATATAATTCATTATTATCAAGGGATGATTACTTCATTCTTAAAGATTTTAGAAGTTATGTAGAGGCTCAGGAACAAATAGAAAAATTATACAAAAATAAAAGCCAATGGGCTAAATCCGCTATATTAAATACAGCAAAGTCTGGAAAGTTTAGTTCAGACAGAACTATACAAGAATATGTTGATGATATTTGGCACTTGGAAAAGTTGAATTAATAGAAAAAATATATCCAGTAATTGTTTTATAATAATACCCATCACAGCTAATTGAATTATGTGGTGGGTTAACTACGTATATACTTAATGTAAGTTCACTTTAAGACATAAAATGTAAACAAACATATGTTTTTGTTGTTATAATGTATTATATAAACAAATTTACTGAACTTTAGACAAGAAAGCCCACTCCTTTAGGTGTGGGATGAATTGTCTATTTCTTTGTAAAGAGAAACATGTTATAATATATATAAGATTTGTTATTGGGAGGTGAATAAAATATACACAACAAAAATTTTAAAAATTAACAATACAGAACAGCTTAAAAGTCTTTCTATTGAAGCAGGAAAAACTTATTCAGAAATAGTAACTAAGTTTTATAGAATACTTAGAAAAAAGAACATATTTTTAAGCAAGTATTCAATTCAAAAACTAATAAAAAACAACAATTTGCATTCACAAACAGTACAAGGGTTAACCGATAAGTTTTATACAGCCTGGGATGCTTATAAAGAAGCTAAAAAAATAAACCCAAATGCTAAACCTCCAAAGAATAGAAAAAAACATTTTTGCATTATTTATAAAGAGTCAGCAATTAAATTAAAAGGTAAGTGTTTAACAATTTCTAACGGTAATCATAACGAAAAGCTTATATTTAATAATTGGAAACATGACAAACCTAAATATATAGAAATCAGTTATAACGATGGTTATAAAATGAGCTGTACTTATAGTATTCCAGATGTTAAACCAATGATAGGTTATATAGCTGGCATAGACCTTGGTGCTATACAGTTAGCAAGTATTTATACTCAGGATAGGGTTTTACTTTATTCAGGCAAATTAATAAGAGCTAAACAAAGGTATGCTAATAAAACGAAAGCTGAGTTCAGCTCAATGATGGACAAGCTTAAAAAGAACAGCCGTAAATGGAGAAAACTCAACAAAAAGAAAAATAAATTATTAAATAAACTAAAAAGGCAAATAAAAGACATTGAACATAAGCAAACTACTCATTTGGTTGAAACACTGCATAAGTCAAGTGTAGCAACGGTAGTTATTGGCGATATTCGCAATGTAAGGAAAGCCTCTCCTAAAACTGGTAAAATAAATAAAAAAGCTTCAACACAACAAGTAAATCAAATGCCAACTGGTTTTATAAGGCGATTAATAACATATAAAGCTAATAGATTAGGAATGGAAGTAAAATTAATAAATGAAGCCTATACAAGTCAAACCTGTCCTAATTGTGAAGTAAAAAACAAAGTGACTAATAGAAATTATGTTTGCTCTGTTTGTGGGTTCAGCTACCATAGAGATGGAGTAGGAGCTTTCAATATATACAAAAAGTATGTAAAAAAGTATAAGGGATGCGTCCCTGTAGTTGGCGTTATGACACCGCCCATTGGACATAGGTATATAGCCTAACCAATGTAAGTCTACAAACCAACTGGTTTGTATAAAACACATTTATTATAAATGTGGACAATTATAGAATCCCATGCCTTTAGGCGTGTGGAGTGTCAACTATGCAAAAATTCTAAATTGGAGGCGTTATGAAAACTTTGTATAACGAGGCAAACGAAATGTTTGGAGAGACAAGAGATTTAACAAAAGAAGAACAAGTAGCATATATAAAAGGATTAGAAAGTATATCTACACCAACAGGAATTAGTATGTTCGATGAAATAATTATAGGTGAAGTTAAAGGGGAAGCAGCTTTAAAATGTATTGAAGAGATTAATAAAATATAAAACTATTTAGAAATGATATTATGTTATTATCACAATACAATTAAAAAAAAGTCACCAAAACATAAAAACTATTGACTTTTATATTTTAACATGTTATTATATGGGTGTAAGAGATTTCCAACTCTTAACTCCCTTATCATTCCTCCTATTGAATACAAGGCACCCTCTACAAAAGGGTGTCTTTTTTTGAGCAAAAAAATATAACCTTTATTTTAAAGGTTATATTTATATTAAGTAATTATAAAGAAACTTCGAGACTTAAAGTAGGTTGTTGAGCCATTATTGCTAAATATTCAATATCTAATTCTTCTCTTTCTCTCTTTATGTTTGTTGCATATTTATCAAATTCAATAAAACATCCAAATTTCTTTGCGAAAAGTTTTCCGTATTCATCTGCACAATTTTCTAATGTTGTAACAGCTTTTAAAAATTCAATAGTTTGTCCTTTTTTAGAATTTTTCCTTATTAACTTCAATTTTATAAAATCTTCATATCTTTCAGTGAAATGATAGTAGTGTCCTAGTTCATGGCATAAAACAATTATTACTTTTTGTTTGTTTTTTATTTGTGTTAAATTTATTAGGATATGGTTCGGTTTTTCATTTAATAAATCATAATATATGCCTTCACAATTCTTATATTTATCTGAATTATAGTTAAACTCAAGCGTTGGTTTATTAACCATTGCCAAAGATTCAAATAATAATATAACTTGCTGTTCTGTTTTGTTGAATTTTTTTCTTAAATTTTTCTCTATATATTTTTTAAATAAATTCATTTTAAATCACCTCATATATACTTTCATATATATTAATAACATATTCTGTGGTATTTTTCAAGGTTTTAATATGTGAAAAAGAAAATAAAATATTACAAATAATAGAATTAATATGCTTTGTTCTTAATTTGAGGTATATTTATGATGCTAATGATGAAGACTATTAACTATATATATATTAATTTTAAAATAGGAGGATTAACTATGAGTGATAATATCTATTCAAAAATAGCAATAAAAGGAAATGAATTTTTCTTCACTATAAACAATAAATCTAAATATAAAATACCGAGCAAATTTTTTCCCATAGCAAAGAAAAGTCAATTAACATTTTTTACTCCACAAAGTACTTTCGAATATAATAACAAAGAACTTTCGGATGAAATTGATAAAATTGACTTACCTATGGGTTGTTGTTATTCAAATTCAAATAAGATAAGAGAAATAGGATTGAAATTAAGCATAGATTTAACATTCTTTTCTGGTTGGGTATTAAGACCAAATGATATGCCAAAGCATCATGCCTGGCTAGCAATTAAGAATGATGGTAAGATAAGCGTTGTAGATTCATTAAAAGATAATTTATTTGTAGAGTTATCTAAAAAGTACCCTACTGATTATACTGATGTTAATTGGAGAAGAAAATCTGCGACTTCACTTAAACGAATAATAAAAGACATGCCTCTTAACTCTCAACAGATAATAATAGGTAAAGTACCTGACTATATGTATTATGTTGGTTCGCCTGATACCATAGATAATGCTGTAAGGATTTTCAATCATATGATAGCAGAGTTCCCAAAACATCCAGCTTATCAAGGAGATGGGGATAGCTTAAACGGCAGAAGTAAGTTTCAAGAGGAACTGAATAAAATAGGATTCTCTTAAAATATTAAAATAAAAAAATTAAATATAAATACGATAACATAAAAACTGTTGACTTTTATATTTTAACATGTTATTATGTACATATAAGAGATTTCCAACTCTTAACTCCCTTATCATTTCTCCCCTTTAAAAAAGACATTCGCTTATGCGGATGCCTTTTTTTTATTCAAAAGTATATAGTCGTTGATTTATTAGTAATTAGTTATTTAAATAATGCATGTTTATTTATAAATTAGAATGTTTAAATATATTTTTATATTCTAATTCGCGAATTGGGATAACAGCTTCTGGATTTATACGTTCTATTTATTTTATAAAAGAATGTTTAAGTTTATATAGTAATTATTGTATATAAAGGAGGTTATTATTTTGAATAAACTAAAAAACAAAAAAGCTTTTACAATAATTGAATTAATTATTATTATGGCAATTATTGCAGTGTTAGTTTTGTTAGCAACCCCGAAATTTATAGGTTATACACAAAAAGCAAAAACAACTAGAATAACAAATGATTCCGCTGAAATCGAAAAAGCGTCTGAAAGATATTATTTAGATATCCAAGACTGGCCAAGATTAACTGATAAAGCATACACTGCGGAAAAAATAATATCATTTGCACAAGAAATAAAAGACAAAACAGGTAAAATTGTAACGTTAGACTCGAATGGTAGTTATTATGACATTGACTATTATAAATTGCAAACATATATGCAAAAACCTGTTGATGCTGAGTATTATATCATTCAAAATCCCGTAGGAAATGTTTATTATTTATCGAATTTGACGCAAAAAGGAGCAACTAGATTATCTGGTGAAAGTATCCCTGAAAATACAAATTTATTAAATGTGGAACCTAATATTACGACATTTGTAGCCCCTATAAGTGGTAGATATAAATTAGAAGTATGGGGAGGTAAAGGTGGTGGTCCACTTGGTGCTAATGGTGGTTATGCTATTGGTGAAAAACAATTAGATGCAGGACAAATATTGTATGTTTATGTGGATATCGGTAAGGGGTATGGTGGTGCCAACTATAATGCAGCAATAGGTGGTGGTGCTAGTGATATAAGAACATTAAATGGTTCTTGGGATGAATTATCAAGTTTACAATCAAGGATTCTTGTTGCTGGGGGAGGAGGCGGTGGTGGAAATATAAGTTCATCCAAAATATGGGGAGGAGCAGGTGGACTTGGTGGTGGATTAATAGCTGGTAATGGAGGTGGACTTGGAAATGGAAAAGGAGGAACACAAACTTCAGGTGGACTTGCTGGTTCTATTTATGGAACAAACTCTGGTTCAGCAGGTAGTTTAGGACAAGGCGGTAGTGGTGGTTATGGAGGTGGTAACGGTTCTACTTATGGTGGTGGTGCTGGTGGTGGATATTATGGTGGTGGTGGTTCAGGAGGTACTAGTGATGTTTATGGTGGTGGTGGTGGTTCATCTTATATAGGAGGAGTCGAAAATGGAAAAACAACTTCGGGTATTAATAATGGAATAGCAAAAGCATCAATAACATATATAGGTCAATAATGTATATATGTTTAATTTTTCAAACTATTATCTTAATATAAAGACACCCAACTCTGGGGGTCTTTTTTCTTTTTAAATTATATAAAAAGTAATCTAATAATAAAGACTATTATAGATATTACTGAACTGAATATAAGTGCTATTTGTTTTATAAAACAACGCTTAATTTTATATAGTAATTATATATAACAGGAGGTATTTATTTTGAATAAAATAAAAAATAAAAAAGCATTCACTTTAATTGAATTGATAGTTTCCTTGGCAATTATTGCAATATTAGTTTTATTAAGTCCTAAGTTTATAGGTTCCAAAGAAAAAGAGAATATTCCAAAAGCGGAGATAACAGTAGCGATGAACAATTCAGATGAAATTGAAAAAGCAGCTGAGAGATATTATTTAGACAATCAAGATTGGCCGAGGCTATCTGATACAGCGTATACATCAGAACAAATAACTGTGTTTACACAAGAAATAAAAGATAAAACGGGACAAATAGTAAATTTAGACCCTAATGGTAGTTATTATGACATCGATTATTCTAAATTACAAACATATATGCAAAAACCTGTGGATTCTGAGGCTTATATAATACAAAATCCAGTGGGCAATGTTTATTATTTATCAAATTTAACGCAAAAAGGAATAAGTAGATTAGCTGGTGCAAATATCTCAGAAAACATAAATTAATATTTATTAATTTTAGGAGGAAATTTACAATGAAAAGACTTTTTGAATTTTATAAAAGCACTAAATGGTTTTATATTGTACTGGTAATGTTTTTACCGTCTTTAACTATTGGAGCTATATCTGGGTTTTTTATGTCATATTATACACAAAACATTTGGGAGCTAAGGATATTGATTTCTTTAATTTTTAGTATCCTTCCATTTATTTGCTGCATAATTCCTAATGTAAAATACTCAAAGTTATTTGAAAATAGATTTTTAATGTATACAAAAGTATCTATTATAACATATCTTTTAATTTTTATGGTTGGTTTTATATTATCATTATTTGTTGGGTTATAATGTTTAGCAAATATGCTCATACAAAAATATAAAAATGATAACATAAAATTGCTATTGACATTTATGTTTTAACATGTTATTATGTATATATAAGAGATGCCAAACTCTTACCCCCATTAATTAACCATTTTTACCCCCTTTGAATATTAAGACACCCAGAATTGGGTGCCTTTTTTTTGTTTTTAAATTATAATATTTAGAAATCACAGAAATATATACTATTCACTTATAACAATTATCGATGATATCGTTAGCAACGTAAATTTTCATATATTAATTTGGTTCTTATGTATAATGGTAAAAAAGAAATTAATATCTTTTTATAAAAAGGAGGCGATTAGTGTGTTTAAAATGAAAAATAAAAAAGCATTTACAATTATTGAATTAATAGTAGTAATGGCGGTTATTGGAATATTGGTATTATTAGCAATGCCTAAATTTATGGGATATAAAGAAAAAGCACGAGTTACTGAAATTATGGCTAATTCAAAACAGCTCGAGAATGCAAGTGAACGCTATTATATAGATAAACAAGACTGGCCACGATTGAATGACAATGCATATACCGCGGTTCAAGTAGACGCTTTTGCGCAACAAATCAAAGATAAGACAGGCAAAGTTGTAACGCTGGACCCAGATGGCAGTTACTATGATATTGATTATAGTAAATTAAGTCAATATGTTGAAAAACCAAAGGATGGAATAGCATATATACTTCAAAATCCAGTAGGTGAAGTTTATTACTTGGAAGGAGTAACTATTGTTGGTGGAAAAAGATTAGACCCAAATAATAAACCAACAGCTGTTATAACCATGACACCTGGTACCGCATTAACAACAGTTACTAATATAACATGGGGTTCATCTACTTCAACTGACCCAGATGGAGATGCGATTATTGATACTGAATGGCAGGGGAAGCAGGATTCATATCCAACTGCTGGCACTTATACAATTCAGCTTAGAGTGAAAGATGAACATGACATTTGGAGTGATTGGGTATCAAAAGATATAACAATTAGTGTTAATCTTGTACAAGTATATACCGTAAATACATTAGGAGCAAAAGTTTTAGAAAATAGACAAGTTAATATTTTCGTTTCTGGTTATTATGATAATCAAGGTTATGGATATAGATTTAATACTTACTCATATACTCAACCAGAAGGTCTATTTATAGAATCTATAAGTGTTAGTGATATGCCAAATACTGCTTCTTTATGGCTAAACGGAAACTCATTTGGGAATGGACTAAAAACTTTACAATCACCTTCAAAAACGATATCAATATCAAGTGGTGGCGGTATGTATCCATCCAATCCTTATTGCAGTATTCCAAGCATGCAGGTTATAGTCGGCGATGGTTGGAAACTTGTAAATTCAGTATATGAAGTAAAGACCAAAGCTATTAACTTCGGGATAATTCCAAAATTTATCAAGTTAACAGTTTTAGAAAATTTAAAAACAAATGGTAAAGTTGATTATTATTACTCAACTGATGGGATAAATGGTCCATGGATAGCTATTACTCCGAACAACTCAACCGCGGTAACAACATCAAATAAAACAATATATATCCGTGCAGTTGGTACCCCTAATAGTAGCAATGTTTTACCTGACATAAATACGTTAACTGTGTTTGCGGATAATGTGTAATTATATTAGAGGAGGTATATAAAAATGTTGATACAAAATAAAAACAAAAAAGCATTTACAATTATTGAACTTATAGTAGTAATGGTAATCATTGGTATTTTAGTTTTATTAGCGGTGCCTAAATTCATGAATTACACAAAAGAAGCTAAGTTTACTAAACTTGTTGCAAATACAAAACAAATAGAGAAAGCAAGCGAACGCTACTACATGGACAAAAATGATTGGCCACGACTTAGTGATATACCATACACGTCAGCAGAAATCTCTACATTTACACAAACAGTTTATGATAATACTGGTAAAGAAGTAATACTGGACACAAGTGGCAGTTATTACAACATTGATTACGATAAGTTATCACAATATATTAAAGTTCATGATGATAAGCTTAATTATATTATTCAAAATCCAGTAGGTGACGTGTTCTATTTGGACGGTTTGAGCACCATAGGGGAAGTAAGGACGATTCCTAATGATAAGCCGATTGCTGTTATAACAATGGCTCCTGATACAGGTATAAACCCATTAACCAATATAACATGGAGCCCTGTGAATTCAACTGACCCAAATAGTGATGAAATCATTAATGTTGAATGGTCTGGCAAGCAATCTGTTTATTCTACTGCTGGTACATATACAGTTAAGTTACGAGTACAAGATAGTAAAGGAATGTGGAGTGATTGGGTACAAAAAAGTTTTAACGTTGTTAAATCAGGATTACAAGATACTGTTCCAACAGGTTGGATTGGTGTTTATACTGTTGATGATTTAAATAGTATAAGAAATAATATGGCAGGTAAGTATATTTTAATGAAGGATATTGACTTAAACATTGCACCCTATAATACAGGCGTAGGTTGGAGTCCCATAGGTACAAGTAGCCTGGAGTTTACAGGTCAGATAGATGGAAACGGTTATGATATAAATAATCTTTATATTAACAGACCAACAGAAACTAATGTAGCATTAATACGTGTAACACGTTTTGTTGTATTAAAAAATATAAATTTAAACAATGTAAATATAACTGGAACTGACTATACAGGAGCGCTTACAAGCAGATTAGGAGACACCAGAGGTATAATACAAAACTGTACTTCTTCAGGAATTATAACAGGAACAACAAATACAGGAGGAATAGCAGGCGGGATATCACAAGGGAATATGATACTGTGTTCGTCTTCAGCAACGGTAGCAGGTACTGAGAATGTTGGAGGATTAGTAGGAACATATAGTGACAGCGATAGCAGTAAATCAATTAGCAAGTGTTTTAGTACAGGCAGAGTAACTGGTACAAATAACGTTGGTGGAATAGTGGGTGAACAGAAGTACTCAACAGTCAAAGAATGCTATTCTTCTGCAATTATAGTAGGGCAGAATAATACAGGTGGAATATCTGGATATGTTACAACATTAACATATAGTCCAAATATATCAAATTGTTATTTCAATGGCAGTGTAACAGGAACTAGCAATGTAGGAGGAATACTTGGGTATGCAAATACAGACTGGAATTTTGTGCTATATATAGATAAAGTATTTGTATATGGAACAGTAAATGGAGCAAGTAGTATTGGTTCGATTTTAGGGAGAGCATATACTCATTATACTACAAATACAAATGTATATATACTTAAAACTATATATAATAGTGATTTTAGTTCTTATCCTACTGTAAGTTCCTCGTTTAACACAAACATACGTTATTACAATAAAGGTGAAACAACAGAAAATATGAAGTTAGCTGCAACTTACGATGGATATGATTTCGTAAATATTTGGAGTATACAAGAAGGATTGGATTATCCTCATTTAAAATGGGAAACTCAATAAAACATAAAGACACCTGATAAATAGGTGTCTTTTTTATTTCACTATATTCTCTTTTAATTCTATAGTTGTATGCCCTGAGCTGCTTCCTGAGCGTTACTTTATAATTTCAAGTAAATATTAGAATATATTTTAATATTATTCTCAAACAACAAAAAAAGCTGCACCTGGCAGCTTAAAATTTCACTTTAATAATAGATAAAGACAACCAATTCCAGAGAACAAAAGTGAGCTTCCAATTATAAATAAGACAATACTATTTGCTATTGATGGTTGATATATTTCGTTTGGATTATCTGGATTTACATAAATATCATAGTATTCGTCTATTTTTGGAAGCTTAACATTACTATATGTATTTGACATAGTAGAATATTGGTTACCATTATATGAATACTCAAATGTAGGAGCATATACTTCTGTTTGTGTCGAATATCCTGAATCATTATCATTTAAAAATCTAGAATTTAATTTTGTACATTTTGCATTTATGAGACTCCATTTTTCTTTTTTATTTTTATTAGAAATCATAGGTATAAATGTAAATCCTACTCCCATTATTACAAATAATATAAGAATTAATGCTGGGACTGTCTTCTCTGATAATACTATGTTATATTTACTACCCCACATATATATTCCCGAAACCACGCAAATTCCAAAACCTATAATAGGAAATATAAGTATTGGTATGTTCTTCTTTAAACTTTTTTCCTTTATCATGGGTACGATTATAATCATGCCAAAAAATAAAAAATAAATCCCAAACATGAATAAAGCCATTAATGGATTTTTTTTTGCGACTAAGGGTATCCCAATAAGAGCACTTATAATAAATATTAGAACGATAGCACCGTATATATTTGATAAAGTCTTATTCTCTTTATTCTCTTTTTTCATAAAACCCTCCTAAATTGATTTTTTTAATTATATTATCGGGTATTAATTTATATTAATAAAAAGCTACGCACAAAAAGTCGTCGAACTAATGTGATTAATTCACAAAAAGTCAGACAACTAAGTGTGTTACTTTTTAATTTTCTTTATATATTTGTTTACATATTGGGAATTTATTACTTCCTACTACTGATGTTAGCATATCTAGATTGTCTCGTATTGAAAATAGTTCAAATGAAAATCCAAGTTTCTTAAATTGAGCTTCTAAATAGAGTTTGTCCATTTCCTTAAATGCAACACATGGTAATACTAATCCATCATATCTGATAGATAATTTATCATGACCTGCTGTACATAAGTGTCTATTTTCATTAACCATTGGAATTCCAAGTCTTATATCTACGTTGTATTTCTTTCTTAAAACTTCAATATTAGTACAAAATTCTCTTAGTTCGTCATTGCTTAATGTAAGATTTTCTTTATTTATTCTTCCTCTGCCTTGTGGTACGAATTTCAATATACTTATTCTATCTATTTCTCCTATATCACAAAGCTCTAAGATATCTTCTATATCTTTATAATTTGATTTCATAGGAATAAAATGTATTTCTGTATATAGTCCTGCACTCTTTGCGTTTATCATAGATTGTAAAACATTACTCATATTGTTTTTTGTGCCCATTAACTCATTATAACCGTCGCATTCAGCTGCCTGAAAATCAAAGACTATTTTATCTAATCCATTTTTTTTCAACTCGAACAATATTTCTTTATGTATAAAAGAAAAATCCAAAGTTTTTAACTGTTCTAATATTTTTCTTTCAATATAGGTATAATTTCTATCTTTCAAATCTATATTTTTCAATTGATTTTCTACTATACCACTTGTATAAATGGTTGTATGTATATCATGGGATTTACAGAGTTTAACCATATTAACTAAATCTTTATGGAGGAATGGCTCTCCCCCAGAAATAGATATTTCTTTTAAACCACCTTTTAAAACAATATGTTCAATTACTTTTTCAAATAATTCATATTCTATAATATTTTCAGCTTTCATTGAGGAACAAGAAGAACAGAATACACAATTGTTAGTACATTTTTGTATTATCTCAAAACATAAATCATTTATCATAACAATTCCACCTCATTTTATAGTAATTAACATATATATATTATAACATGTTTTTTTAATCTTATCAATACAGCTTATCTTTTGAATTATATTTTTTTATATCTAAACTTTATCATAAATTTA
>Ga0123336_10001831_pt1 | contig 19050 bp, 13 predicted proteins | sample SSSSmetaG_FD_96466 | JGI IMG/M metagenome (GOLD analysis project Ga0123336, IMG submission 96466) | Glacier valley bacterial and archeal communities from Borup Fiord, Nunavut, Canada, to study Microbial Dark Matter (Phase II) - ​SSSS metaG | ecosystem: Environmental > Aquatic > Freshwater > Ice... | reverse complement strand
TCGGTTTTAAGGCCGGCCACCAGCGTAAGCAGGGCCGCCGCGCGCTTGGTGCGGTCGCGGTCGATGATGTAGGCCGCGCCGGCCTTCACGATGCCCAGCGCGGGGTAGTGGGCGAAGGCGGTTTTCTTGTCGTACAGGTCCACCAGGCGGGCCTTCACGCGGTAGAGGTTGGCTTCGATGCGGTGGTCGAGGTCGAGCAGCTCGTCGGCGGCGATGGGGCGGGCCGAGCCGGCCAGCTGGCGCGAGCCCACGGCGGCCAAGTAGCCGGCCGCCATTTTAGAAAAAGCGGCGGGTGTGGTGTAGCGCAGCGTAAGCCACGCGGCGCCGGGCCAGTAGGCGGCGGCGGCCACGGCCTGGGCGGCCAGCTGCTGGTCGTTGGTGGCCAGCAAGGTCGTTTTGCGGGCTTTGGGGGTTGGGGTAGGCTCCATAAAAAAAACTTGGGGGTGAGTGAGCCCCGAAAGTAGGGAATTAAACGGCCAAAGCGGCCCGGCCGGGGCGCGCCGGGCGGCCGGGACTTCGCAACCCCCTTATTCGCGTGCAAAACCGGCTTGCGAAGTCGCGCAAACCAGTTTTGCACGCGAATAAAGGGGTTGCATAGATGTGCACGCCGCCCCGGACCGCCCCGGACGCCCTTGCGCGGCTGTGCAACCCCTTTATTCCCGCGCAAAACCGGCTTGCGCGGCCCGGCAAGCCCTGTGGGAGCGCCAGGGCAGTGGGCCGGGGCCGGGCGGGCCCGAACGTTTTGGCCGTTGGCCGGTAGTACCGGGGCCGGCGCCGGCCGTCCGGCGCGTGGGTTGGCCCTCACCCTTTACTGCTTCGCTTATGCGCCCCTTTTTCTGCTGCCTGGTCCTGGCCCTGACGGGCTGTTTCCCGCCGGTCCTCCGCGCCCAGGACGCGCCCGCCGCCCCGCGGCCCGACCGCGCCGTCCACCACGTGTTCACCGTCCCCAACTTCAAGAGTGAAAGCGGCGCCACGCTGCCGCAGGCCCGGGTGGTGTACGGCACCTACGGCCACCTCAACGCCGCCCGCAGCAACGCCATCCTGCTGCCCTCGCACTACCTGGCCGACCACCACGGCTACGAATGGCTCATCGGCCCGGGCAAGGCGCTGGACACCGCCCAGGTGTTTCTGGTGGCCACCGAGCTGTTTGGCAACGGCCACTCCTCGTCGCCGAGCAACACGCCGGAGCCGTTTCACGGGCCGCGCTTCCCGGTGATGAGCATCCGCGACAACGTGGCGGCCGTGCACCAGCTGCTGGCCCAGGACCTCAAAATCACCCACCTACGGGCCATCATCGGCTTTTCGATGGGGGCGCAGCAGGCCTTTCAGTGGGCCGTGAGCTACCCCGGCTTTGCCGACCGCATCGTGGCCACCTCGGGCACGGCCAAAACCTACCCGCACGGCGTGGTGCGCCTGGAGGGCCAGATTGCCGCCCTCACCGCCGACGCGGCCTTCAAGGACGGCGACTACACCGCGCCGCCCACCAAGGGCATCGAGGCGTTTGCCACCGTCTGGACAGCCTGGCTCTACTCGCAGGAGTGGTGGCGGCGGGAGCTGTGGAAGGCCGACGCCAAGCCTGGCACCACCTTCGAGCAGGTGCTGCACGAATACCGCACCAATTTCATCCCCGGGGCCGACGCCAACGACCTCATTTTGCAGATGCGCACCTGGGAACGCCACGACGTGGGCACCACCCCCGGCTTCGGCGGCGACGTGGAAAAGGCCCTGCGCAGCATCAAAACGCCCATTTTGTACATGCCCTCGGAAACGGACCTGTACTTTCCCCTCACCGATGCGCGCTACGAGGCCGCCTTCATCCCGGGCGTGGTGCTGAAGCCCATTCCCTCGCTGTGGGGCCACACGGCCGGCGCCGCCCCCAACCCGGCGGACGCCAAGTTTCTCAACGACAACATCCGCGACTTTTTGGCGCCCCGGCGGCGCTAGGTGCTAGCCCCCGGGCGGGCCGCCGGCTTTTCAGCCGGCTGTCAGCTTGTCTTTGCCCCGACATCGTTGACGCGACGAGCGGACAGCCGGCTCAACGCCGGCGGCCCGCCCAAACGCCTCACCACAGGCGGATGTCGGTGATGCCGGCCGGGATGGGCGGCTGGTCGCTGAAGCCGAGCACGCACCAGTTGGGCTCGATGCCGAACACGCCGCCCTGCAGCACGTAGCTCACCCAGCGGGTGACGGTCTGGCCGGTGTACTGTTCGCTCTCGGGCTCGAACTCGCGGAGCACAAGCACGTCGCCGACCTGGAAATTCCGGTCGTTTTCGCGCACGTCGAAGGGCTTGTTGCCGGCCTTGACGGCGGCAAAGCAGCCGGGCCAGCTTTTTAGCTCGTGCGTCTGCGGGTGGGCCGGGGTGGAAATCTGAAACTGGGGAACAAACTGTTCGGGGAAGGCAAGGCGTGTGGTCATCGGGATAAGTCGTTAGAATGGGCGCCGGTGGCGGTGCGGCAGCCGAAGGGGCTGCGCTGGCACCCGGCCGGGGCACGGCCTGCGGGGCAGGCGTATTTTGAAGATAGCGAAAGAACAATAAATAAGTTGGTGCAAGAACATTTAACAAGTAGAAAATCAGACTGGTTCACCGAAAAAACAGCGGTTGAATATTCGTCCGGCGCCATGTTGACGGGGCAGTAGGCGGCGGCCCGCAAACGATTTTCCAGCCTGCCCGAGCCCTTTCGCGCAGCAAGCGCCCGCCCGGAAACCCGGGCCGAAGGGGCGTCGGCCGGGACCCGGCGAAAAATAATTGGGGCCAAAGTCGCTCCCCGGACCGCCGCCGCCGTTTCAGATGCGGTTTCCGCCCCAACTTTTTCGCCCATGCTCCCCGCCACTTCCTTTGGCCGCACCGCTGCCGGCGCTGCCGTGCAGCTCTTCACCTTGGCCAATGCCCACGGGCTGCGGGCCACCATCAGCAACTACGGCGGCACTCTCACCGGCCTGCTCGTGCCGGATAGGGAAGGCCACCTGGGCGACGTTGTCCTCGGGTTCGACGACGTGAGCGGCTACCAGAGCCCCGCGTTTCGGCAGGCCAACCCCTACTTCGGGGCGCTCATTGGGCGCTACGGCAACCGCATCAAAGCCGGCCGCTTCGCCCTCGACGGCCACGACTACGCCCTGGCCACCAACAACGGCCCCAACCCCCTGCACGGCGGCACCCAGGGCTTCGACCAAAAAATATGGCAGGCCGAGCCCGGCACCTCGGCCGAGGGCGACACCCTGACCCTGCGCTACCTGAGCCCCGACGGTGAGGAAGGCTACCCTGGCACCCTGGCCGTGACGGTGGTCTACACCCTCACCCCCGACAACGCCCTGCGCATTGCCTACCGCGCCACCACCGACCACGCCACGCCCCTCAACCTCACCAACCACGCCTACTTCAACCTCAGCCTCGGCACCCGCCCCGACGTGCTGGCCCACGAGCTGACCCTGGCCGCCGACCGCTACACCGTGGTCGACGCCGCCCTGATTCCGACCGGCGAGCTGCGCCCGGTGGCGGGCACGCCCTTCGACTTCCGCACGCCCCACGCCATCGGCGCGCGCATCGCGCAGGTGCCCGGCGGCTACGACCACAACTGGGTGCTGAACGGCGCCGGCCCGCGCCCCGTGGCCACCGTGCACGACCCCGCCTCCGGCCGCACGCTGGAAGTCGGCACCGACCAGCCCGGCCTGCAGTGCTACACCGGCAATTTCCTCGACGGTAGCCTGACCGGCAAGCACGGCACCGTGTACGGCCCGCACGCCGGCTTCTGCCTCGAAACCCAGCACTTCCCGGACTCGCCCAATCACCCGGAATTTCCCAACACCATTTTGCGGCCGGGCGAGACGTTCCAGTCCACCACCACCTACCGGTTTGGGGTGCGGCGGTAGGTACCTGTCATTGCGAGGGCGCAGCCCGTGGCAATCCTTCCTCTCTGAGCGCAAAGCTCTGAAATGTGACACGCCTTTTTTACAAGAAAAATCCCCGACACTGCACAGTGTCGGGGATTTTTACATTATTTGGTTGGTCGCTGATAGAAGAAGGATTGCCACGGGCTGCGCCCTCGCAATGACAGCGAGCTACTTCAGCTCCGGCAGGGCCGCCAGCAGCGTGCGCAGCCCCTGCGCGGCGTCGGCCCCGAGGTGCACGCGCAGCGTGCGGCGGTGGTAGCTCTGCAGCGCCTCAAGGTCGCCCAGGGCTTGGGCGTTTTTGAAGGTGCCGAAGGTGTAGGACCGGCCGGGCAGGGCCAAATCCTGCGGGTTGTCGTCGGTGAACTGCACGAACAGGCCGGTGTTGGGCCCGCCCTTGTGGTACTGGCCGGTGCTGTGCAAAAAGCGCGGCCCGTAGCCCGACGTGGTGGCCAGGTGCAGCTGCTGCTGCACGCGCTGGCGCAGCGCCTGCAGGCTGGCGCTCACGGCGGGCGTCTCGGTGAGGTAAGCTTGCAGGCAGAGGAAATCGCCGGGGCGGGCCTGGGCGAAGAAGGCCTTCAGCACGGCGGTGGCATCGCTGCCGCCCGCGGCCGAGTAATAGTCCACGCCGTTTTCGCGGGCGGCGGGTGGGCTGGTGGCGGGCAAGCGGCCCTGTTCCTCCACTACTTTCATCAGGCCGTCGGTGGCCGTTTTGGCGGCCTGCACGTTGGGCTGGTCGAAGGGGTTGATGCCGAACACGGCGCTGGCCACGGCCGTGGCCACTTCCCAGCGAAAAAACTCCGCGCCCAAATCCAGTGCATCCCGCATGAGGATGGCGATGACCGGGTGGCCGGCTTGCTGCAGCTGCTGCAGCAGGGTGGCGTTGGCGGCATCGGCCTGGCCCTGGTAGCCCACGTACACGAACACGCGGTCGGGGCCGTAGCTGGCCACCTCGCCCCGCGGCTCGCCGGCCACGGGCAGGATGCCCCGGCCTTCCTTGCCGGTGCTCTCGGCGACGAGCTGCTCCAGCCACAGGCCGAAGTCGGCCAGGGCGTCGGGCACGAGGAGGGTGAGCTTGTCGCGGCCGTGCTGGGCCAGCACGCCCAGCGCCGCGCCCAGCGCCAGGCCGGGGTTGTGGGCCACCGGGCCGTCGGCGCCGCAGGCCCGCATCATGCCCAGGGCCCGCGCCAGAACGGCGCCGATGGGCACGCCGTAGAGCGCGGCGGGCACCAGGCCGAAGTACGTGAGGGCCGAAAACCGTCCGCCCACGTCCGCGAAGTTGAGGAAGATGCGGCGGTAGCCCTGGGCGGTGGCCGCGGCCACGAACTGCGAGCCGGGGTCGGTGATGGCCACGAAGTTTTCGCCGGCCCGGTCACCCTTCAGCTCTTTCAAGCGGGCGTAGAAGTAGTCGCCAAAAGCCAGCGGCTCGGCTGTGGTGCCCGATTTGCTGGCCACGATGAACAGCGTGTGGGCCAGCGGCACGGCGGCCTCCACCTGGCGCACCGTGCCGGGGTCGGTGGTGTCGAGCACCGTCAGGGGCAGCCCGCCCGCGCCCTGGGCAAATGCGGCCTTGAACACGATGGGCGCCATGGTGCTGCCGCCCATGCCCATCACCACCACGTGCCGGAAGCCGGCGGCGTGCACTTCCCGCGCAAATGCTTCGATTTCGGGCACGGCGGGCACCATTGTTTCGGCCACCCGCAGCCAACCCATGAAGCTGCGGATGCTCTGCTGCCCGGCCGCGTCGGCCACCCACAGGTCGGCCTTTTTCTGCCAAAAGCCCGCGGTAAAGTCCTGCGCGTTCAGCTGCTGAACTTTGGCTTCGACGGCGGCCTGGTAGGGGCCCAACTGCAGGATGGCTTCGGCCGGGGAAGCGGTGTTGGAAATGGTTTGTTCGGATAATGCCATGAGATTCAACGTTGGGAAGCGCCGCTTGAGCGGGCTGATGGAGGGTGCGCCGCGGCCGGGCGCGAGGAATAAATAGTAGTACGAAAGCCCGGCCGCGCCAGCGGGCAATGGCCCGGCGGCGGCCGGCGGCCCAGAGCAAAGGTCCGGCAAGAACGGCGTTTGTTGGCGGCCCGAAACCGGAGAAACTTTTGGCCCTGCCCGCTGCGGCGGCCCCCGGGCCGGATACGGGCCGGGCCTGAGCCGGGCCAGGCGGCCCGCCCGCCGCTACTTTTGCTGGATGTCCGCTACGCCCAACCCGCCCACCATCGTCTTCCTTCACGGCTTTGCCGAAAGCCGCGAGGTGTGGACCGAGTTCACCCGCGCCTTCCCCGACGGCTACCGGCTGCTGGCGCCCAACCTGCCCGGCCACGGCACTAACCTGGCCCCCGTGCCCGACTTCTCGATGGAGGCCCAGGCCCGGTCCGTCATCGACTACCTCAACCAAAAGGGCTGCCCCGAGCCGGCCCTGTTCGTGTGCCACAGCATGGGCGGCTACGTGGCCCTGGCCCTGGCCGAGCGCTGGCCCCAACGAGTGGCCGGGCTGGCCCTCATCAACTCCACCGCCCTGGCCGACACCGACGAAAAGCGGCTGAACCGTGAGAAAAACATCGGTTTCGTGGAGCGCCACGGCGTGGATAAATTCATGGAGTCGTTCGTGCGGCCCCTGTTTGCCCCGCCCAACCGCGACAAGCTCACCGAAGCCCGCGGCCTGCTGGAGGAAATCGGCAAAGCCACGCCCGCCGCCACCATCACCGGGGCCCTGCGCGGCATGGCCGCCCGCCCCGAGCGCACCCAAGTGCTGGCCACGGCCAAGTTCCCGGTGCTGCTGGTGGCCGGCAAGCACGACGTGGCCGTGCATTTCGAAGACGCCGTGCGCCAGGCCGCCCTGCCCGCCGAAGGCCACGCGCTGTTTCTGGAAGGCAGCGGCCACCAGGCCTACCTGGAGCAGCCCCTGGAAACGCGCCGCGCCGTGCTGGCGCTGGCCGGGGCCGTGTTCGGGCAGTAGCAGTAGCCCGGCGTCGGGTTTAGCGGGGCTCAGCCACGTGGAAACACGCATTTTGGGCGGCCGGATTGCAGCGTCGACAAGCCAGCTGATACCGAGTTAGCTAAACAATTAGCGCTGTTCGGGCCTACCTTCGCGCACTTTTTAGGGCCGCTCACCGCCGCCACGTATTCATTCGTTTTCGATGAGGTTCTTTTTCTTGTTATCGGGCCTGGTTGCGGCCTTTTCCGGTTCGGCCCTGGCCCAGCCCCTGGCGCCAACTGCCGATACCAGTGCCGCGGCCCAGCCCCTGGCGGCCGTGGCGCCCCTGCCCGCCGCCCTCAAGCCCCACGGCAGCGTGTACTTCAGCTGGGGCTACAACCGCGACTGGTACACGCGCAGCGACATTCGGTTTCGCAACACCAAGACCGACAACTACGACTTTACGTTCCTCAACGCCCACGCCAGCGACAAGCCCGACTTCAAGGATTTCTGGCGCTTCAATTCCTGGACCATCCCGCAGTACGACCTGACGCTGGGCTACTTGTTCCACGACAAGCACAACCTGGGCATCGAAGTGAGCTGGAACCACCTGAAGTACGTGGTCGACGACAACCAGGTGATTCACGTGCGCGGCAACATCCGGGGCCATTACATCGACAAAGACACCCTCGTGACGCCCGATTTTGTGCACCTGCAGCACACCAACGGCAACAACTACGCGATGGTGAACCTGGTGAAGCACCAGACGCTGTTCGAGCGGCGCTACCTCAAGCTCAGCGCCGTGGGCAAGGTGGGCGCCGGGCCCATGATTTCCTACACCATCTCCACCGTGCTCGGCAACCACCAGGAAGGGCCCTTTCACTACCACGGCGTGGTGGTGGGCACCAGCCTGGGCCTGAAAGCCGACATTTTTCGCTACTTCTTTCTGCAAACCGACCTGCAGGGCGCCTTCGCCGATTACACCAACACCTACCTTGGCGACGACCGGCAGGGCCGCGCCACCCACGTTTTCGGCTCGCTGCAAGCCATCTGGGCGTTTGGGTTTAATGTGCCGCTGTAGGGTTGTCATTGCGGGCGTAGCGCGGCAATGCGTCCTCTCCACGTGACCAACGCCTTTTTACCACAAAGCCAGAAAGCCCCGACTCTAACGCAGAGCCGGGGCTTTTTACATTGTTAGGCTGGTCGCACAGACAGGAAGGATTGCCACGGCCTGCGGCCTCGCAATGACAGCCGGGGACATCACACCAGCCCGCTCATCCGCTCAAAGCCGGTGCCGAGGATGGCCGTGTCGTCGGCCCCGAGCCAGTCTTTGAGCACGGCGGCGTAGATGCTGCGAAAATCAACCTGGTGCCGGAGGTCGCCCTGGTCGAGGTTGACGAGGTCGGGCCCGTCGTTGAGAATGCCTTTTTTCGGCAGCGCGCCGCCGAGCAAAAAGACGTTGTTGGCCGTGCCGTGGTCGGTGCCGTTGCTGGCGTTCTGGCCCACGCGGCGGCCAAATTCGGAAAAGACCAGCACCAGCGTGTTCTCCCACTGGTTGTTTTTGCGCAGGTCGTCGGCCAGGGCGGCCAGGCCGTCGCCAAGGTCGGCGAATAGGCGCTGCTGCTGCTCGTGCTGGCGCACGTGGGTGTCGAAGCCCGACAGGGCCAGGTAGTACACCCGCGACTCCACGCCGGAGTTAATCAGCTCGGCGGTGGTTTTCAGGTTTTTGCCGAAGTCGGAGTTGGGGTACGTCCCGGCCGACTTGTAGATTTTTGATTTGTCGTAGAGGTAATCGGCCGAGGACGCGGTTTCGGCCAGGGTCTTGTAGAGGTAGTCGACCTGGTCGTGGTGGCCGGCTGCGGCCTCCTTGCTCACTTTCGAGAGCAGCCGGTTCTGGGTGAGCTGGTGGAATTTGTCGGGGCTTTTCAGCGCCAGGCCCTTGCGCACGTTGCCCTTCAGGGCCAAGCTCAGGGTGTCGTCCACTTCCAGGGCGTTGTAGGGCCGCTGGCAGTCGGGGCAGTTCGAGTCGAGGTAGCGGCCCAGCCAGCCGGTGCTCACCACCTGGTCGGCCCCCGAACCCGTCTGCCAGATGTCCATCGAGCGGAAGTGCGAGCGGTCGGGGTTGGGGTAGCCCACCGCGTTGAGCACGGCCAGCTGCCCCTGGTCGTAGAGGCCCTTCAGGCCTTTCAGCGCCGGGTGCAGGCCCAGGTCTTTTTCCAGCGCCAGAATGCCGTCGGCCTCCCGGATGCCGAGGGTGGGCCGGGCCTTGTAGTACAAGTCGTTGCGGTAGGGGATGACGGTGTTCAGGCCGTCGTTGCCCCCGCTCAGCTGCACCACGATGAGGCGGCGCGCGCCGGGCGCGTCGGCCAGGCCCGCCAGGCCCGGCCCCCGGTCGAGGGCGTGCAGAAATTTGGGCACGAGCAGCAGCGTGCTGGCCAGGGCAGAAGTGCGGATGAACTCGCGGCGGGTGGAAGCCATAACGGAACGGAACGGAAGTGGAAGAACATCAAACTCCCCTCCTTACCAAGGAGGGGACGTTGTCGCGAAGCGGCAACTGGGGTGGTTGGGGGCGTTCGCACCGTCCGGGTATCGTCCGGGCATCGTGCAACGATTCCCGGCGGTGCCACCACCCCCGTCCGAGCCTGCGGCTCGAACATCTCCTCCTCATCTGAGGAGGGGATTGGTGGTGCTGGCACCCTACGCCAACTGGTATTCGGGCAGGCTCAATAAGCTCACCAGGGTGGCCCGCAGGGCTTCGGCGGGTTCTTTTTGAGCGGCGGCTTGCTGCACCAGCTGCAGGTTTTCGGACCGGATGGGGACCTGCAGCAGGAAGCCGCTCAGCTTTTCGGGCTGCTGGGCCGCGGGCGTGGCGCCCAGCAGCAGCTGCAATGGGGCCAGCGGCAGGTGGGCGCCGGCGCCGGCCCGCACCGTGCGCTCGGCCTTGGTGAGGTTGGGCGCGATGTCGTTCTCGTCCTGCTTGAGGGCCACCGCAAACTCGGCGTTGCGAAACAGAATGGCCGGCAGCTGCAGGCGCAGCAGCAGCGACGACGAATCAATCCAGTTGCGGCCGCCGGGCCAGCCAGCCACGTTCGGCGGCTGAAACAGCGTTTGGCCCAAGGCTTTCTGGTAACCCAGCAGCGGCTGCTCGTTGTCAATCTTTACGTTCAGCGTGCGGCGAATGCCGGCCAGCAGCTCCACCGGCGACTTGATGTGCGTGCCCACGTTGGCGGAATCGTAGAACCAATCGGCGGAAAAAATGCGCTCCATCAAGTCCCCGATGTCGTAGCCGCTCTTGCGGAAGGCGGCGGCCAGCGGCTCGATGTGCGCCGGGTTGGGCACGTCGTTTACGAAGAAACGGTAGATTTTCGTGACCAGGAACGTAGCCGCCGCGGGCTGCTCCAGGATGCGGTGCAGCACGTCTTCGCCCGTGAAGTTGCCGGTGCTGCCGAGGAAGGTTTTGGGGCCGGCGTCGTGCTCCCGCTCCCGGAACTTGAAGTTGCTCCGGTAGTCGTAGCCCCAGCCGGTGAAGGCCCGGGCTCCCTCTTTCACGTCGCTTTCGGTGTAGTTGCCGCGGCCCAGAGTGAACAGTTCCATCACCTCGCGGGCGAAGTTTTCGTTGGGGTGCTCCTTGCGGTTTTGCTGGTTGTTGAGGAACTGCAGCATGGCCGGCTCCTGGCTCACGGCCAGCAGCAGGTCCGGAAACTTGCCCAAGGCGTGCTTGCGGGTGGTGTTGTGCAGGCTGAGGGCGGCGTCGGGCTGGCGCACCCGGCAGGCAAAGTGGCCGTGCCAGAACAGCGTCATCTTCTCGCGCAGCTGGGCCGGGGAGGTGGCCATGCGGTCCATCCACGCCGTGGTCATGTTCACGAAAGCCTCGCGGATGCCCTGGTTCTGCATTTTGCGCTGCTCCGGCGTGAGCTCGGCGCGGCGCAGGCGCGGCACGCCCGCCGCCAGGCCGCCGCCGCGCAAGGCCGAGCGCGGCCGCAGCGGGGCCACCGGGGCCGCCGGCATGCCGGGCGCCGCCGGCTGGTCGGGCGTGGTCACCACATCGGTGGGCACCGGGTTTTTGGTCGGGGCCGGGTCCACCATCACCGCGCCCTGCGGGTCGGCGTAGTCCAGGCCCGGGCCCGTCAGGGGCTCAAAAGCGGCCGAATCGTGCAACAACTGGCGCAAGGCTTTGCGCGGGCTGAGGCCCGTGGCCACGTCTTGCGGGCGCGGGCCGAAGCCGGCCCGCCAGTAGAGGTGCTGCAGTTGCTGGGGGGTGTTCATGCCCTTTAAGACGCAAACCAGCCAGCGGAGTTTAACGGGCTGGCGGTGCGCAGGAAACGTGGCGAAACAAGGCAAGTCGACCTGTTGACGCGACAAGTCTCGGGCCATGAAAGATTTTATTTAATGCAAAAGCCCCGACGCTGCGCAGCGTCGGGGCTTTTGCATTATCAGGCGCCGCGCTGGGAGGGGCAGGCTTGCTTCGCTCCGCTCGCAATGACAGGCGCCGGTTAAAACCGGGCGCCCAGCACCACGGTCTTTTTATACTCGCGCTTCTCGCCGCTGCTGGGCCGGAATAATTCCACCAGCAGAATGTAGTAGCCCACGGCGGCTTTGCGGCCGTGCTCGTCCAGCCCGTCCCATTGCACGAAGCCGGTGGTGGGCAGGGTTTCGTTGCGCACCAGGCGGCGGGTGAGGCGGCCCAGGGCGTCGTACACCGTCACGGTGGCGGCGTAGCCGGGCGCGTCGAGGTGGTAGTTAAGGGTGGTGAAGTCCTGGAGGCCGTCGTCGTCGGGCGTGAAGATTTCGGGCTCCACGGCCAGCTCCTGGTTGCCGCCCAGCGCGTCCTGGGCCTGGGAGTTGGCGCGGCCGGGCGTGGCGTAGCCCGCCGTGCCCGCCGCCGAGTGGAAGTTGCTGCCCAGGCTGGGCCCGCCGGCCCGGATGCGCTCCAGCGACACGCCTTCCAGCGAAGCCAGAAGCGTGAGGTGCAGGTTCTTGTTGTAGGCAAACCGGTCAATCTCAATGCCGAGGCCGGTGAGCAACAGCACCGTCCCGGCGTCGTCGGGCAACGTGGGAAAGCTGCCGATTTCGACCAGGTTGGCCGGGTCGTTGCTGGTCGGGTACTGGGCCTGGAGGGTGGCCACGCTGGGGGTGAAGGCCACCAGTTGCCCCGGCGCCAGCACCAGCGGCCCCGCACTGAGCGGGGCGGCATCGGCGCTGCCGTCGGGCTTGAGGTTGGCAATCTGCCAGGCCTGCAGGTCGAGGTACTTGGCGCTGCGGTTCAGGAATTCGGCAAAGCGCACGCCGCCCGTGCGGGGGTTGAACAGGACTTCGTTCAGCACCACGTCGCCGGCCACGGCCGGCTCGGGCAGGGCGAAGCTGGCGGGCTGCAGGGCGCCGCTGGCGTTGCCGGCGCAGTCGGTGGCCGTTTGCACGGTTACGGTGGTGGGGCGGCTGGGCAGCAGCGCCGTGGCCAGGGTCAGGTCAACCTGCCGGAAATCGGGCGCCACGGGCGCGGCCCGCGTGATGGCCGGGCCGCCCGCCGCCAGGGCATAACGGCCCACGTTGGCGGCGGCCGTGCTGTCCAGCTTTTCGGAAAAGTACAGGCGCACGCGGGTGGCGCTCAGGGCCACGGCGCGGAGCAGGGCGGGGGCCTGGGCGTCGGCGTTGGCGGCGCGCACCGAGTTCACGCGGCCGGGGGTGCCGCCGCTGGGGTCGGTGCTGGCCGTCCAGTTGTCGGCCCCGGCGCAGTAGTTGTTGGGGTCAATCATTTCCAGGCTCCAGCCGCCGTCTTTTTTGCGGGCGTCGCGGTACCAGGCGTCGGAGTAGGTCACCTCAAACAGCGTCCGGCCGTCGGGGCCGCGCAGCACGAGCTGGTCGCCGGCGTTGGTGAGCGCGGGGAAGTTGGTGGGCCCGTACACCTTGCCGTACACCGCAAAATCGAGGGTGTGTGTGCTGCCGCACACAATGGCGTACTGGCCGGGCGCCAGCTTGGCCGTGTCGGCGAACACGGCCACGGTGAGCGTGCTGCCTTTGCCCAGGCGCACGCCGCGCAGGCTCAGGGTTTTGGTGGCGCTGCGGTTGTAAATTTCCAGGTACTCAAACAGCGGCAAGCCCACCTGAGGCGTTTCGTCGGCAAAAATTTCGGTGATAATCAGGTCGCCCACGGCCGGGGGCGAAGGGGGCGCCACAGTGGTCGTTTGCAGGACGCCGGCCACGTTGCCCACGCAGTCGGTGGCGGTTTGCACCGTGACCCGGATGACGGCCCCGAGGGCCACCGGCGCGGCCAGCGTCAAATCAACCACCTGGAAATCGGGGCCCACCACCGTGGCCCGCGTGATGGCCGGGGCGGGCGCGGCCAGCGCGTAGCGCGCCAGGTTGCCCACCGAGCTGCTGTCGAGCTTCTCGGAGAAGTACAGGCGCAGGGTCGTCGTCGTCAGCAGCTCGGCGCGGAGCAGGGCGGGGGCCTGGGTGTCGGGGTTGGCGGCGCGGGCCGAGTTCACGCGGCCGGGGGTGCCGCCGCTGGGGTCGGTGCTGGCCGTCCAGTTCGAAGCCCCGGCGCAAAAATTGTTGGCATCAATCATTTCCAAGCTCCAGCCACCGTCTTTTTTTGCAACGTCGCGGTACCAGGTGTCGGCGTAATTCACTTCGAACAGCGTCCGGCCATCGCGCCCGCGCAGCACGAGCTGGTCGCCGGCGTTGTTCAGCGAGGGGAAGTTGGTGGGCCCGTACACCTTGCCGTACTGCGCGAACTGGCCGATGCGGGTGCTGCCGCACACGATGGCGTACTGGCCGGGCAGCAGCTTGGCCGTGTCGGCAAACGCGGCGAAGGTGCTGCTGCCGGTTTTGCCCAGGCGCACGCCGCGCAAGCTCAGGGTTTTGGTGGCGCTGCGGTTGTAAATTTCCAGGTATTCGGAAAGCGGCAGGCCCACTTGCGGGGTTTCGTCGGCAAATATTTCGGTGATGACCAGGTCGCCAAACGCCGGGGCCACGGGCAGCGCCGTGAAAGCCGCCGTCAGCGGCCCGGCGGCCACGTTGCCGTATAAATCGGCCACGTTGCGCGCTTCCAGCACGCTTTGGGCCGGAAAATCGGCGGCGAAGGCCAGGCGCACCACGGCCGGGTTGGTGGCCGACACCTGCGCCGACACCGGCACCACGCCGTTTTGCAGGCGGTAGTTGGCCGGCAGGCCGGCGCTGGCGGGCGCCACGGCCTCGTTGAAGGCCACGTCGACCTGGCGGGCATCGAAGGGCACGGCGCGCAGCAGCTGCGGGACGGTGGCGTCGGTCGCGGCAAAGTCGTCGAAGAAGAAACTGCGGTTGTTGGCCGAAGAATACAGCAGCGACACGCCGCAGGCCACGCTGCGCTGGTAGGTGGCGTCGACGGGCTGGGCGGGCTCGGCCAAGAAGGCGCGGCCGCCGGTGAGGTCGCGCTCCAGGGTCCAGCGGTTGGCGGGGGTGCGGGTCACGCGCACACGCACCAGGTTGTTGGTGGCGCTGGCCAGGGTGCCGTCGGCCCCGTCAATCACCAGCACGGCGGCGCGGGTCGAGTCTTTGCGGAACAGGCTTACCTCGTCGGCGGTGCCGCCCAGGCGCACGAAATAGCCGGTGTTGTTGGTGTTTTTCAGGTCCGGCTGCGAGGCCATGAGCCACACGTCGGCCAGGTTGGCGGCGCTGGTGGCCAGGCGCAGGTTGGCCCAGAATTCCCACACCGTGCCGGTGCTGGCCTGGCAGGGCGTGCTCAGCGCCACCTGGGTGCCGGTCGCGGCCGGGCCGTTGCTTTGCAGCTGCTGGGCCGTCACCTGGAAGCTGCCGGCGTCGCCGGTCCAGGGTGGGTTAGCGGTGAAGTTGCCGTCGGTGAAGTCGTCGCGCAGCTGGGCGTGGGCAAGGCCCGGCAGCAGCAAAAGGAGCAAGTAAAGGTATTTCAATGGACAATGCAGAAGAAAATTGAACCAGGCACAATGCCAACGCGGCGTCTAAGTAACCCATTTCTGGCGACATTTGCAGCGGCGGGCACCTTCGGCCCTGGCTTTTTATTTTTCTGATTTTTCCATGAAACTTGCTATTGTTGGGGTCACCGGCCTGGTGGGCACCGAGTTGCTGAAAGTGCTGGCCGAGCGCCGGTTTCCGCTGACCGACCTGCTGCCCGTGGCCTCGGCCAAATCGGTGGGCCAGCTGGTGGAATTTCGGGGCCGGCACTACCCCGTGGTGAGCATGGACGACGCCATTGCGGCCCGGCCCGGCATCGCCATTTTCTCGGCCGGCGGCTCGGTTTCCAAAGAGCACGCCCCTCGTTTCGCCGCCGTGGGCACCACCGTCATCGACAATTCTTCGGCCTGGCGCCTGGACCCCACCAAGAAGCTGGTGGTGCCCGAGCTGAACGCCGACACCCTCACGGCCGCCGATAAAATCATTGCCAACCCCAACTGCTCCACCATTCAAATGGTGGTGGCATTGAATGACTTGCACAAGAAATACCGGGTGCGTCGCATCGTGGTGAGCACCTACCAGAGCGTGACCGGCACCGGCAAAAAAGCCGTGGACCAGCTGCTGGAGGAGCGCGCCGGCCGGGTGGCCGCCAACCCCGCCTACCCGCACCCCATCGACCTGAACGTGCTGCCCCACATCGACGTGTTCGAGACCAACGGCTACACCAAGGAAGAAATGAAAATGGTGCACGAAACCCGTAAAATCATGGGCGACGACACCATTCGCGTCACGGCCACCTGCGTGCGGGTGCCCACCATGGGCGGCCATTCCGAGGCCCTCAACGTGGAATTTGCCGAAGAATTCGACCTGGCCGACGTGCGCGAAATCCTGGCCCGCACGCCCGGCGTGGAGCTGGTGGACGACCCCGCCACCAACCAGTACCCCATGCCCAAAGACAGCCACGGCCAGGACGCCGTGCTGGTGGGCCGCCTGCGCCGCGACGAAACCCAGCCCCGCACCCTCAACCTGTGGGTGGTGGCCGACAACCTGCGCAAAGGCGCCGCCACCAACGCCGTGCAGATTGCGGAATACTTGGTGAAAAAACTGGCGCTGGCCAAGTAACAAAGCCCCTCCGGTCGCGTTGATGTGCTGATGATTCCCAGCCGTTATCTGTGGGTGCTTGCCGGGCTTTTCTCGGCGTTGCTGGCCGGCCCGGTGCGGGCCCAAAGCCCGCCGGTGCTGCGCGGCCGCGTGCTCGACGCCGACACCCGCCAGCCCATTCCGAACGCCCAGGTAGGCGTGGCCGGCAACCGCATCGGCACGAGCACCAACGCGGACGGGCGCTTTGCCCTGAGCGTCCCGCCCGCGCTGCAGCGGGAGCGGCTGGAAGTGGCGCTGCTGGGCTACCGCAAGTTCAGCCAGGCGCTGCCGCCGCTGCCGGGGCCGGAGCTGCTCATCGAGCTGCATATTGCGCCGGCGGCGCTGGGCGAGGTACAGGTCACGGGCTCGGTGCTGGGCATCGTGCGCGAGGCCGTGGCGCGCATCCCCAGCAACTACCCGGGGCGGCCCACGCAGCTCACGGGCTTCTACCGCGAGTCGGACAACGACAACGCCGGCCAGCCGCGCTACCTGGTGGAGGGCCTGCTGCGGGTGTTCAAGGCGCCCTACCAGCAGCGCACCGCCGAGGGCGAGGTCCAGATTCAGCAGTCGCGTAAGGTGGACTTGCGGACCGACCAGCAATTGGTGCGGATAGACTGGGCGGGCGGGCCGTTCATTGCGCACCTGGCCGATTTTGTGCACCGCCGGGCGCAGTTCATCGATGCGGCGCATTTTCGCGACTACGACTACCGCCTGGCGCCCGGCAGTACCTACCAAGACCGGCTGGTGTACGTCGTCACCTTCGCGCCCAAAGCCGGCACCCGCCGCGCCGATTTCGAGGGCCGGATGTACATCGCCCAGGACAGCTACGCCTTCCTCGGGGCCGAGTGGCGCTACACCCCCGCCGGCATCGCCCGCTCCTCCAATACCTTGGCTGACTCCCGCGCCTTGCGCGTGAGCTACCAGCCCTACGCCGGCCGCTGGCACCTGCAGAGCGTGTGGTGGCAAACCGCGGCCCGGCTGCCCGTTGGCCCGCCCCTCAACTACTTCGGCGAGTTCCTGACCACGGCCATCGACACGGCCCAAACGCCGCGGCCCGGCTACCTCGAGCGGGCCCAGCTCCGCGACGTGTTTCTGCGCAACGCCGTGCCCTACGACTCGGTTTTCTGGCAGGGCCTCACCACGCTGCTGCCGCCCGCGGCCTTGCAAAAAAGCCTGCTCGACCAGCAGCGCCAGCAGCGGGCCGATTCCTTGTTCAGGCCCGCCGCGGGTGGTCCGGCCGCGGCCGAAGCGGCCCGGAAGGAAGGCGCTTTCGGCAAGTTTCTCGGCCGGTTTCGGTACGGGGCGGCGGTGGGCGCGTGGCCGCTGCGGGTGCCGGCCGCCGGGCTGGCGCTGGCCTATGCGCCGGCGGGCTACGGGTTTCGAATGCAGGCCGCCAACGACGTGGCGGCGCAGGATTTGACGGTGGTGGTCCGGTACGAGTACCAGTTTGAGCTGACCCGCGCGCTGGCCGTGCGCCTGGCCACGCAGCGCCTCTACCGGCAGCTCGGCGGCGACGGCTGGGAAGCCGGCCTGAGCTACCAGCGCAACCTGACGCCCCGTCACCGCCCGCTCTACGGCCGCCTCGGCCTGGCGTTCACCCGCCAGACCGTGGGCCGCAGCCTGGGCACCTACGCCAACCCCGACGCGGGCTTGCGCGTGGCTGGCACGCACCTCGGCGCCGACGAGCTGAGCATCCAATTGCAGGCGCGCACCGATGCCGTGCAGCCCAGCCTGGGCCTGGGCCTGGAATTGAGCCACAAACTGGAGCTGATAGCGGACGCCGGCTACCTGCTGCCCCTCGGCACCCGCACCCAGGTGCAGGTAGCCGAGGAAAGCGGGTTTTTCCTGTTCCGCCGCTCGGCCACCGTCGAGTTGCCCCACCCCGACGTACGCCTGCGGGTGACCGACCAGCCCACCACCGCCCTGCCCTGGCAGCAAACCCGCTGGCTGTTTAGTTTCGGCCTGCTCTACCGCCTCCGCTGATGCCAATGACTCCTTTCAAACTGCCGGCCGCTTTTTTCCAGTGCCCCGATGTGCTGCACATCGCCAGCGAGCTGCTGGGCAAGCACCTCTGCACCCACATCGACGGCGTGCTTACCGCGGGCCGGGTGGTCGAGACCGAGGCCTACCGGCACGAAGGTGACCAGTCGCTGACGATGCACCTGCAGCGCAAGCGCCACCAGGCCCAGGGCCTACACGTGCCCGGCGGCCACGCCTACATCTACACCGTCTACAACAAATACGCGCTGTTCAACATCGCCACCCACGACGCCCGGCACCCCGACGCCGTGCTCATCCGCGCCGTGGAGCCCACCGTGGGCGTCGAAGCAATGCTGCGCCGCCGCGGACTGCCGGCCCCGGTGCGGGCCCTCACCGCCGGCCCGGGCGTGCTGAGCCAGGCCCTGGGCATCACGCCCACGCTATCCGGCCTGCCCGTAACCGGCGACGTACTCTGGTTTGAGGACCACGGCGAAACCCTGGCCCCGGCCGACGTAGTAGCCAGCTCGCGGGTAGGGCTGGAATACGCGGGGGCCGAGGCGGCTGGCCTGCCGTGGCGCTTCCGCATCAAGGGCAGCGAGTGGACCAGCCCGGCCAAGTAATGCGGGCCGCAGGTTCGGGAGAATCCTCAGTAAACGTGCTTGTATGTTCCGTAAAATTGTTTGTACAGTTTTCCGGTGCTGCTTTTACTGTACCATTCCCCATCAATGAAATAATAGAAACTTTTATCAAAGTCGATTATCGGTACCGTTTCTTTTACTCTCAGCGTGGTTTCTTTTTGTGTTTTAAAGGAGTATACCGTAAAGGACCGGGCCATGTGTTCCTGAGTGCGGTAAAATACATGGCGGGTTGGGTCAAAGTCGAGCAGCACTTGCCGGTTGTACTCATGATTGGTAGCAGGCAAGCGCTCAGAGTAGCTTTCATCGTGAATGGTGAGCTTGGCTCTGTACCTATTTTTCGTGCTATTGAGGAGTTGTGTTTTTACTGTAAACAGCTGGTATTCTACTGGTCTCATGTCGCTTTCGGCGAAGGTGGCGATGTGCATGGCCTGATACATTTTTCCCTTGTCCAAGCATAGTAGCAGTGAGGTGGTCTAGAGATGACGGACAGAAGAAGGATGTATATTTCTTCTGTTATGGCAAGCAAATCCAGCGGGACGTCGCCCGACAAACGGCGTAAGTACGACGAAGCGTTTAAGACCGAGGCC
>Ga0123336_10001830_pt1 | contig 19051 bp, 16 predicted proteins | sample SSSSmetaG_FD_96466 | JGI IMG/M metagenome (GOLD analysis project Ga0123336, IMG submission 96466) | Glacier valley bacterial and archeal communities from Borup Fiord, Nunavut, Canada, to study Microbial Dark Matter (Phase II) - ​SSSS metaG | ecosystem: Environmental > Aquatic > Freshwater > Ice... | reverse complement strand
GCAGCAGCAGCTTCCCCCTGTGCAGATCAACGGCAACTACCTCAACTCGGTCGGCTCCTCCGACGCCGCCAGCGCCGGCGCCGTGACTTCGAAGCTGATCGAGAGCCGGCCGACGCTGCGGCCGGCGGAGGTGCTCGAGTTCGTGCCCGGCGTCATCGTGTCGCAGCACAGCGGCGACGGCAAGGCAAACCAGTACTACCTGCGCGGCTTCAACCTCGACCACGGCACCGACTTCGCGACCTTCGTCGACGGCATGCCGGTCAACATGCCGACGCACGCCCACGGCCAGGGCTACAGCGACCTCAACTGGCTGCTCCCCGAGCTGGTCGATCGCCTGCGCTACCGCAAGGGCCCGTACGCTGCCGAGGACGGTGACTTCTCCTCGGCCGGCTCGGCGCGCATCGACCTCGTCGACGCCTTGCCGCGCGGCCTCGCCTCGGTCACGCTCGGACAGGACCGCTACGGGCGCGCCCTGGTCGCGAACTCGCACGCCCTCGGCGGCGGCCAGCTGCTCTATGCGCTCGAGGTCGCGCACAACGACGGCCCGTGGGACAACCCCGAGAAGTTCCACCGCACCAACGGCGTCCTGCGCTACAGCTTCGGCGGCGAGGGCAGCCGCTCGACGATCACGGCGATGGGCTACTCGGCCGGCTGGCACGCGACCGACCAGATCCCGCTGCGTGCCGTCGCCGACGGCACGATCGACCGCTTCGGCGCCATCGATCCGAGCGACGGCGGCCGGACCGAGCGCTACAGCCTCTCGTTCGCCACGCAGCGCCGGTTCGCCGACGGCGAGTTTCGCTTCAACGCCTATGCGATCCGCTCGAAGCTGAACCTGTTCTCCAACTTCACCTACTTCCTCGAGCATCCGATCGATCTCGGCCCCAGCGCCGATCCGTCGGGGATCAACGGCGACCAGTTCGAGCAGGCCGAGAAGCGCAAGGTCTTCGGCCTGGCGGCGAGCCGGACCTGGAACCTGAAGCTCGGTCGCTTCGATTCGAGCAACACGCTCGGCTTGCAGGTGCGCCACGACCGCCTCGATCCGGTCGGCCTCTACGCCACCGAAGCGCAGCGGCGCGTCGCGGTGACGCAGGACAGCTTGGTGCGCGAGACCAGCGTCGCGGCCTACGGCGAGAACGCGACGCAATGGCTGCCGTGGTTTCGCAGCGTCGCCGGCGTGCGCGCCGACCGGTTCTCCTTCGACGTCAAGAGCTCGATCGCCGCGAACAGCGGCAAGACCGACGCCGGCCTCGTCTCGCCCAAGCTCTCGCTCGTCTTCGGGCCGTGGGCGAAGACCGAATACTTCGTCAACTACGGCTACGGCTACCACAGCAACGATGCCCGCGGCGCGACCGCGACCGTGGCCGCGAAGACCGGCGACCCGGTCGATCCGGTGACGCCGCTGGTGCGCTCGAAGGGCGGCGAGCTCGGCCTGCGCACGGAGATCGTGCCCGGCCTGCAGAGCTCGCTCGCGCTGTGGCAGCTCAGGCTCGGCTCGGAACTGCTCTTCGTCGGCGATGCCGGCGAGACCGAAGCGAGCCGCGCCAGCCGGCGTCACGGCATCGAGTGGAACAATCACTGGATCGCGACGCCCTGGCTGCTGCTCGACGCCGACTTCGCCGCCTCCAAGGCGCGCTTCACCGAGTTCGACCCGGCCGGCGACGCGATTCCCGGCTCGGTCGACAAGGTCGTCTCGGTCGGCGCCACGGTGACGCAGCTCGGCCCGTGGTTCGGCCACGTCCAGCTGCGCTACTTCGGGCCGAGGCCAATGATCGAGGACAACTCCGTGCGCTCGGGCTCGACGACGCTCGCCTACCTGCGCGTCGGCTACAAGCTCACGCCGAACCTGCGCCTCGCGCTCGACGTCTTCAACCTCTTCGACCGCAAGGCGAGCGACATCGACTACTTCTACGGCTCGCGGTTGCAAGGCGAGCCGGCGGCTGGCGTCGACGACATCCACTTCCATCCGGTCGAGCCGAGACGCTTTCGCCTGACATTGATGGCGAGCTTCTAGCGACCGAAGCAGGCGGCGGCGCGGCGCTCGTGCGAAGATGCCGCCGCCTTCCGAGCCGTTCGTGGCGCGGACGCTGGAGACGTGGCCGAGCGGTCTAAGGCAGCAGTCTTGAAAACTGCCGAGGGGGCAACTCCTCCGTGAGTTCGAATCTCACCGTCTCCGCCAAATGGGTCAAGAGCTGACCGCCGCGGTGACGACGATTTCGATGCGCCAGCCCGGCTTGGCAAGTCGGGCCTCGACGGTCGCGCGGCAGGGCGCATGGCCATGCGCGACCCACTCGTCCCAGACGGCGTTCATGCCGGCGAAGTCGGCCAAGTCGGCGATGAAGATCTGCGCCATCAGGATGCGCGACTTGTCGCTGCCGACCTCGGCGAGCAACGTGTCGATCGCCGCGAGCACCTGGCGTGTCTGGCCGGCGATGTCCTGCGTCGCGTCGTCGGCGACCTGACCGGCGAGGTACGCCGTGCTGTTGTGAACGGCCGCTTCGCTGAGGCGTGCACCGGTGTGGAAGCGCTGGATCGTCGTCATCGGATATCGCTCGCTGGAGTTTGGAACGTCGCGCATTCTGGCGTGCCCGTCGACGCCGCGAACGCATACTGGGAGCCGCAGACTCGCGTGGTATCGAGATGGACTGGAAACGCTTCTACGCCGCCGAGCTGGCGGACCGACGCGGCCGCGATGCCGTGGACGCGGCGCTGGCGCGCCATCGCGGCGGCGACCCTCGCCTCGCCGCGGCTTTGCGCGCCGGTGCGATCGTGTCCTTCCCGCACGTGACGGTCCGCGACTCGGCAGACCTCATCGCGACGGTCGTCGAAACGCTCGTCGACTCGCAGGCGAAACGCATCGTCGCACTCGGCGTGCTGCATGGAAGCGTCCTGCCCGCGCCCTTCGACGCGTGGCACGCGAGCCTTCGTGACAACACGAAGAAAGGCGCCGAAGCCTTCGGTCGACTGCGCGGCGCGTTCGTCGACACCTCGGCTCTCGTCACTGCCTTCGGCCCGATCGAAGAGACGAATCGTCCGCGGGTCGACCCGCTGCTGCACGACGACCCCGCGGTCCTGCGCCACGAGTTCTCGCTCGACCTCTTCCTGGCGTTTCTCGCAGCGAGCGCACGCGCGCACGGCGTCCGTCCGCCGGACGTGATCCGCCTCTACGTCTCGGCGGTGCGCGATCCGACGGGCGGCTTTGACACTGCTGCGTCGCTCGCGGCCGCGATCGAGCAGCTCCTCGACGACGACACGCTCTGCGTGGCGACCGGCGATGTCGCGCACCTCGGCCACGGCTACGGTCCGGATGAAGAAACGGCTCGCTTGCCGGCGGACGAGGACGAGCTGACAGCGATGCTGGGGGCCTCGCTGCGCGACATGCACGACGCCGCGCTGGACCGCCACGATTTCGAGACGGCATGGGACATCGGCACGCGCCTGCGCAGCGATCAGCGCCAGATCCTGCCCGTGATCGCCGCGCTGCTGGGCCGCGGCGCGAGCTGCGAACCCCTGGCCTTGCGCCTCTCGGACTACGCCGGTATCAACGACCGGCCACGGCTCTGCTTCGTGGCCGCCGCGTTGAATCTCTTCCATCCTCGAGCATGGACAAGCGTCGATACCTGAGCAGGGTGCGCCCGACGTGGACGGCCGGCTTGGTCAGGACTCGGTCGCGACGCGATGCCCTTCACGCTCGCTCTGAAACGGCGCGATCCGTGCCAGGTCGCTCAGCTCCTGGGCCAGGAACCGGGTCACGTCGTCCGCCGTCAGGATGCCCAGAAGATGGTTGTGGGCATCGACGACGGGCAATCTGCGAATCGCCTTGCCGCGCATGTGCCAGATCGCGTCGTAGACGAACTCGGATTCGAAGGCCGTTGCAACGGTCTTGGCCATCAGGTCCTCGGCACGCAGGACATCGGGATCGCTGTCCGTGGACAAGACCTTGATGACCAGATCGCGGTCCGTCACCACGCCAACGGGCGTCAGCGATCCGTCGTGCTCGTCGACCACGATGACGTCGCCGACATGGCGCTCGCGCATCAGGCATGCGAGCTCTCTCGCAGTGGCGTCGCGCCGGCACGTGACGACGGTCCGCGTACAGATTTCACCGATGTGCATTGCCTCTCTCCGTCCTCGTCCGCCCGACTGCAGCTTCGTCTGCCGTCTCCGGCCTCGCCAAGCAGCGTAGGCAATGGGCATGGCCACGTCTGTGCGGTGGAAGACATTCGTGCGCCCGACAGGGTGAATTCGTTCAGACCGGAATTGGCGCATCGCTTCGTCGTCGACGCCGGCGCCGGCGAGCATGCGCGTGGCGACCTCCGCGCACATCGCGCCGGCGTCGGCCATCGCATGCCAGCGGCATCGCTGAACCGGAGCGAGAAGGTCGGTCATGTCAGGGTCGCGAGCAGAGGATCGCTGCATCCGAAGCGAGCGCTCGACGAACGCGTGCTACAAGCCGGCCATGAAGCCGCTCGTCATCGCCCCGTCGATCCTGTCCGCCGACTTCGGACGCCTGGCCGAGGAGGTTCGCGCGGTCGACGCCGCGGGTGCGGATTGGATCCACGTCGACGTCATGGACGGCCGTTTCGTCCCCAACATCAGCATCGGGCCGATCGTGGTGGAGGCGGTGCGCCGCGCCACCGCCAAGCCGCTCAACGTGCATCTCATGATCGTCGAGCCCGAGCGCTACCTCGACGACTTCGTCCGGGCCGGTGCCGACCACATCCTCGTCCATGCGGAGCCGACGTCGACGATTCACCTGCACCGCGTGCTCGGTCGAATCCGCGAGCTCGGCCTCAAGGCCGGCGTCGTCCTGAACCCGGCCACGCCCGTCGCGCTGGTGACGGACGTGCTGCATCTGTGCGACTTCGTTCTCGTCATGTCGGTGAACCCAGGCTTCGGCGGGCAGGCGTTCCTGCCCGAGGTGCTGCCGAAGATCCGCGAGCTGCGACAACGCTGCGACGATCGCGGCATCGATCCCTGGATCGAGGTCGATGGCGGGATCACGAGCGGGAACGCCGGACAGGTGGTCGATGCGGGTGCCGATGCGCTCGTGTCGGGCACGGCGATCTTCGGCGCGCCGGATTACGCGGCGGCCATCGACCAGTTGCGGCGCCACGGCGCTACGGCCTGACGGCCCTCGGCGTTGCAGGTGCGGTTCAAGCGACGATGGGCGTCTTCCTACGACCGATTCCGTGATTGCCCGGCGGAGGATTGGCGGACAGCGCGCAAGCTCTTCGAGCACGGTGCAGGCGGGATGTGACAGCTGCTCGTCGTCGATGTCTGGCGCGAGGCCGCCATCCGTGGCCGACTTGATCACACGAGACGACGGAGAACGACGATGCAGCTGGGAATGATCGGGCTCGGGAGAATGGGGGCGAGCATGGTGCGGCGGCTCCTGAAGAAGGGCCACGACTGCGTGGTCTACGACATGCACGGCCCCGCGGTGGCGGCCTCGCAGAAGGACGGCGCGACCGGAGCGACTTCGCTCGCCGACATGGTCGCGAAGATGACCCGGCCGCGCGCGATCTGGATGATGGTGCCGGCTGCCGTCGTCGACGACGAGCTGTCGAAGCTCGCGCCGCTCCTCGAGGCCGGCGACATCGTCATCGACGGTGGCAACTCCTACTACCGCGACGACATCCGCCGCGCCGACGAGCTCGCGAAGGCCGACAAGCACTACGTCGATGTCGGCACCAGCGGTGGCGTCGCCGGGAAGGACCGCGGCTACTGCCTGATGATCGGCGGCGAGGCGGAGATCGTCGCGCATCTGACGCCGCTCTTCGAAGCCCTCGCGCCCGGCGCCGGCAGCGTCGAGCGCACGCGCGGCCGCAGTGGCGAGCTCGGCCCGGCCGAGCAAGGCTTCCTGCATTGCGGGCCGCACGGCGCCGGCCACTTCGTGAAGATGGTCCACAACGGCATCGAGTACGGCGTGATGGCCGCCTACGCCGAGGGCCTCAACATCCTGCGCAACGCCAACGTCGGCAAGCAGCAGCACGCGGCCGACGCCGAGACGACGCCGTTGCGCAACCCGGAGTTCTATCGATACGAGATGAACCTGCCGGAGATCGCCGAGGTGTGGCGGCGCGGCAGCGTGATCGGCTCCTGGCTGCTCGACCTCACCGCCAATGCGCTGCTCGCCGACCCGAAGCTCGCGGCCTACGGCGGACGCGTCTCCGATTCGGGTGAAGGGCGCTGGACGATCGAGGCCGCGATCGACGAGGGCGTGCCGACGCACGTGCTCAGCGCCGCCCTGTACGAGCGATTCGCCTCGCGCGGCCGAGCCGACTTCGCCAACCAAGTCCTGTCGGCGATGCGTCACGAGTTCGGCGGCCACGTCGAAAAGCCCGCCGAGGGCACGACATGAGCGCGGCTTCCGCCGGATCGCCACGCGACAAGCCGCTGCCGCAATCCGACGCGCTCGTCGTCTTCGGCTTCACCGGCGACCTGGCGACGAAGCAGATCTTCCCCGCGCTCTATCGGATGGTGAAGAACGGGGCGCTCACCGTGCCGGTGATCGGCGTCGCGTCGAGCCCGCTCAGCGTCGCAACGACGAAGCAGCGCGTGCGCGACAGCATCGACCAGCACGGTGGCGTCGACGACGCGCCGGCCTTCGAGCGCTTGCTGTCGCTCATCCGCTACGTCAGCGGCGACTACAACGAGCAGGCCACCTTCGAGGCGCTGAAGGCGGCGCTCGGCGGCGCACGACGACCGGCCCACTACCTCGCGATTCCGCCGTCGCGGTTCGCCACCGTGATCCGCAGCCTCGGCGCCGCCGGCCTCGCGGAAGATGCCCGCGTCATCGTCGAGAAGCCGTTCGGCCGCGACCTGGCCTCGGCGATCGAGCTCGGCGCCATCGCGCAGTCGATCTTCGCCGAGTCGTCGATCTTCCGGATCGACCACTACCTCGGCAAGGAGGCGATCATGAACATCCTCTACTTCCGCTTCGCCAATTCCTTTCTCGAACCGATCTGGAACCGCAATCACGTCGCCAGCGTGCAGGTCACGCTGGCCGAGGACTTCGGCATCGGCGAGCGCGGCGGCTTCTACGAGAGCGCCGGGTGCCTGCGCGACGTGATCCAGAACCACCTGTTCCAGATCGTCGCCCTGCTCGCGATGGAGCCGCCCGCGTACCAGGGGTTCGGTGCGGTGCAGAGCGAGAAGGCCGCCGTCTTCCACGGCATGCGGCCGGCGACCGCCGCCGACGTCGTGCGCGGGCAGTACGAGGGCTACCGGAAGGAGCAGAACGTCGCCGCCGATTCCGATGTCGAGACCTTCTGCGCCCTGCGCCTGCACGTCGATTCATGGCGCTGGGCCGGCGTGCCGTGGTACCTGCGCTCGGGAAAGTGCCTGCCGACGACGGCGGCGGAGGTACTGGTGCAGTTGCGCCCGCCGCCGCAGGCGCTCTTCGACGATTCGCAGCCGCGCGACGGCCGCGCCAACTACGTCCGCTTCAAGCTGCAGCCGAAGTCCACCATAGCGCTGGCAGCACGCGTCAAGCGGCCGGGCAAGGGCTTTCTCGGCGACCAGCGCGAGCTCTATCTGTGCGAGGAGGGGCTGAGCGAAGGCTCGACCTACGAGCGCCTGCTGGGCGACGCGATGGCTGGCGACGGCGCGCTCTTCACGAGCCAGGACGCGGTCGAGGCGGCCTGGGCCGTGGTCGATCCGATCCTGGTCGATCATCCGGCCGCGTTGCCCTATGCCCGCGGCACGTGGGGCCCGCAAGCCGCCGATGCGCTGATTGCCGCCGACGGCGGCTGGCACGACCCGATGGCGCAGGAAGAGCAGTCGCCATGCGCCTGACGGAGTCGCCGCGATGACCGCCGACGTCGTCTTCTTCGTCGATGTCGACAACACGCTGCTCGACAACGACCGGATCATCGCCGACCTGCGCCGCCATCTCGAAGACGAGTTCGGCCCCGCCAGCGCCGACCGCTATTGGGCGATCTTCGAGAAGTTGCGCGACGAGCTCGGATACGTCGACTACCTCGGCGCTCTGCAGCGCTACCGGGCCGACATCGACCACCGCGGCAACGGCGACCATCGCCTGCTCCTGATGTCGAGCTTTCTCGTCGACTATCCGTTCGCCGATCGGCTGTACCCGCGCACGCTCGACGTGCTCGCCCGCCTGAAGACGCTCGGGCCGACCGTGATCCTCTCGGACGGCGACGTCGTCTTCCAGCCGCGCAAGGTCCAGCGCTCGGGCCTGTGGGATGCCGTCGACGGCGAAGTGCTGATCTACGTCCACAAGGAAACGATGCTCGACGACCTGCAACGCCTGTACCCGGCCCGCCGCTACGTCATGGTCGACGACAAGGTGCGCATCCTGGCGGCCATGAAGGCGGTCTGGGGCGAGCGCCTGTCGACGGTCTTTCCGCGCCAGGGCCATTACGCGCACGATGCCGCGATCCTCGCCGCCAATCCTGCTCCCGACCTCACCGTCCAGCGCATCGACGAGTTGCTCGAATTCCCCGCCGAGCACTGGCTGGGCGCCACCACGAAGGAGAAGACATGAATCCGAATCTGCGACAGCTGCACGCGCTCGGCCAGAGCCTGTGGGTCGACAACATCACCCGCCAGATGCTCGGCGACGGCACGCTCCAGGGCTACATCGACGAGCTCTCGGTGACGGGGCTGACGTCGAATCCGACGATCTTCGAGCACGCGATCGGCGCCGGCAACCTCTACGACGAACAGATCGTCGATTTGTCGCGCGGCGGCCGCTCCGGCGAGGACCTGTTCTTCGAGCTCGCCCTGCGCGACCTGAGGCAGGCCGCCGACCTCTTCCGGCCCGTCTTCGATGCGACCGACGGCGTCGACGGCTGGGTCTCGCTCGAGGTCTCCCCCGCGATCGTCGACGACACCGCCAGAACCACCGCCGCCGCGGCGAAGCTGCACGCCGCGGCGGCCAAGCCCAACCTCTACATCAAGATCCCCGGCACGCCGGCAGGCGTGAAGGCGATCGAGGCATCGATCTTCGCTGGCGTGCCGATCAACGTGACGCTGCTGTTCTCGTGCGAGCAGTACCTCGCGGCCGCTGAGGCCTACATGCGCGGCATCGAGCGACGCATCGCCGCCGGCCTCGACCCGAAGATCGAGTCGGTCGCTTCGCTGTTCGTGAGCCGCTGGGATGTCGCCGTCCAGGACCAGGTTCCGGCCGAGTGGCGCAACCGCCTCGGCATCGCCATCTCCAGGCGCACCTACAAGGCCTACCGCGATCTGCTCGCATCGCCGCGCTGGCAAAAGCTCGCAGCCGCGGGCGCGCGGCCGCAGCGGCTGCTCTGGGCGAGCACGGGCACCAAAGATCCGGACGCGCCCGACACGCTCTACGTCGAGGCGCTCGCCGCGCCAGACACGGTGGACACGATTCCCGACAAGACGCTCAAGGCGTTCGCCGATCACGGCAAGGTCGGTGCATCCCTGCCCATCGACGGCGGTGATGCCGAGGCGGTGATCGCGGAATTCCGCAAGCTCGGCATCGACGACGCGGCCCTTGCCTTGCGTTTGCAGAAGGAAGGCGCCGCGTCGTTCCAGAAGTCTTGGGACAGCCTGCTTGCCGGCCTCGAGGACAAGGCCTCGCAGCTCGACAGAGCCTCCGCACGGTGAGCGACCTCACCGACGGAGCCGCCTGGCGGGCGCTCGGCGCACACCACGCATCGATCGGCACAGCTCACCTGCGCGAGCTCTTCGCGAGCGACACCGGCCGCGGCGAGAGGCTCGCGCTCGAGGCCCGGGGGCCCGGGCACTTTCGCGAGATGCTGGCCGGGGTGCACGCGATGGACGAGCACTTCCGCAGCGCGCCCGTCGAGGCCAGCATGCCGGTGCTGATGGGTCTGCTCGCGATCTGGAACAACGACTTCCCCGGCGCCGCGACGCTCGCCGTGCCGCCGTACGACCAGTGCCTGAAGCGCCTGCCCGCCTACCTGCATCAGCTCACGATGGAGAGCAACGGCAAGCACGTGACGCTGGCCGGTGGCGCGGTCGGCGTGGAGACCGCGCCCATCCTCTGGGGCGAGCCCGGAACCAACGGCCAGCACTCGTTCTATCAGCTCATCCACCAAGGCACGCGCATCGTGCCGCGCGACTTCATCGGCTTCTGCCGATGCCTGAACACGCTCGGCCGCCCGCACGACCTGCTGATGTCGAACCTGTTCGCGCCGACCGAGACACTGGCCTTCGGCAAGACGGCCGAAGAAGTCGCCGCCGAGGGCACGCCGCCCGAGCTCGTGCCGCATCGCGTCTTCGCCGGCAACCATCCCACCGACACGCTGCTCGCCGAAACGTTGACGCCGAAGACGCTGGGCGCGCTGGGCGCACTCTACGAGCACAGCGTCTTCGTGCAGGGCGCGATCCGGGGCATCGACTCATTCGACCAATGGGGCGTCGAGCTCGGCAAGGTGCTGGCGCAGCGAACCATCCCCGAGCTCGAGAGCACCGCCGAGCCGGCGCTCGCGCACGACTGCTCGACCAACGCGCTGATCCGGCGCTACCGGCAGTTGCGGAACGCGCCGGGCAGGGAGCATTGAAATGCAGGCACGACAGCTCATGGACTGCGCGCAGGCGCTCGTCGCCGGTGATCGTGGCCTGCTCGCGATGGACGAGAGCACCGGCACCTGCAACAAGCGCTTCGCCAAGCTCGGCATCCCGCAGACACCCGATGCGCGCCGCGCCTACCGCGACATGATCGTCACCACGCCGCGCCTCGGCGAATCGATCAGCGGCGTCATTCTCTACGACGAGACGATCCGCCAGCAGACCTTGGCAGGCGTTCCCTTCGCGCGGGCGCTGGAGGCGTCGGGCATCGTCCCCGGCATCAAGGTCGATGCGGGCGCGAAGGCCCTGGCCGCGCATCCCCGCGAGCTCGTCACCGAAGGGCTCGACGGCCTGCGCGAACGCCTGACGGAGTACGCTGCGATGGGTGCGCGCTTCGCGAAATGGCGCGCCGTGATCACGATCGGCGCCGGCATCCCGAGCCGCGCCTGCATCGGCGCGAACGCGCATGCGCTGGCCCGCTACGCCGCGCTCTGCCAAGAGGCCGGGCTCGTGCCGATCATCGAGCCAGAAGTCCTGATGGACGGCGACCACGGCCTCGAGCGCTCCGCCGACGTCACGGCCGAGACCTTACAGGCAGTGTTCGCCGCGCTGAGCGAGCAGCGCGTGCTGCTCGAAGGCATGCTGCTCAAGCCGAACATGGTGCTGCCCGGGCTGGCCGCCGCCGATCAGTCCAGCGTCGACGCCGTGGCCGAGGCGACTGTGCGCTGCTTACTGCGCGCGGTGCCCGCGGCGGTGCCGGGCATCGCTTTTCTCTCGGGCGGCCAGAGCGCCGAGCTCGCCTCCGCGCGGCTCGACGCGATGAACGTCCGCTTCGCGGGCCGACTGCCCTGGGCGCTCGCGTTCTCGTTCGCACGCGCCATCCAGCAGCCGGCGCTCGAGATCTGGCGCGGCGATGCCGCCAACGTGCCCGCGGCGCAGCAGGCGCTTCGGCATCGGGCCGACTGCAATCGCCTGGCGCGGCGCGGCCGCTACGACCCGCACACCGATGCCGAAGTCGCCGCGGCGCCCGGCCACTGAACATCGAAAGAACGATCATGTCCGATACGCTTGACCGGCAATGCGTCGATACGCTGCGCTTTCTCTCCGTCGACATGGTGCAGAAAGCGAACAGCGGCCATCCGGGCCTGCCGCTCGGTGCCGCGCCGATGGCCTGTGCCCTGTGGACGAAGCAGCTCAAGCACAACCCCGCGAACCCGCTCTGGCCCGATCGCGATCGCTTCGTGCTCTCGGCCGGTCACGGCTCGGCGCTGCTCTACAGCCTGCTGCACGTCACGGGATACGACCTGTCGCTCGACGACCTCAAGCAGTTCCGCCAATGGGGCAGCAAGGCGCCGGGCCATCCCGAGCGCGGCCACACCGCCGGCGTCGAGGTGACGACCGGCCCGCTCGGCCAGGGCCTGGCCAACGCGGTCGGCATGGCGATCGCCGAAGCGCATCTCGCGGCGCGCTACAACCGCGACGGGCACACGATCGTCGATCACCACACGTGGGCGATCGTCAGCGACGGCGACCTGATGGAAGGCGTGGCGTCGGAGGCCGCGTCGCTGGCTGGCCATCTCCGGCTCGGCAAGCTGATCTGCCTCTACGACAACAACTCGGTGACGTTGTCGGCGGGCACCGACATGACGTTCTCCGAAGACCGCGCGAAGCGCTTCGACGCCTATGGCTGGCAGACGATCAGCGTCGACGACGGCAACGACCTCGCGGCGATCGATGCCGCGCTTGCCCAGGCGCGCGCGGAGACGACGCGGCCGAGCCTGATCCTCGTGCGCACCCATCTCGGCTTCGGCTCGCCGGAGCAGGACAGCTTCAAGGCGCACGGCTCGCCGCTCGGCGCGGCCGACGTCGCGAAGACCAAGGACAAGCTCGGCTGGCCGCAGGAGCCCGCCTTCTTCGTGCCCGCGCCCGCACTGGCGCGGTTTCATGAAGCACTCGAACGCGGCACGCGGGCCGAGTCCGGCTGGAACGATCGCCTGGCCGCCTATGCGCGTGCCTTCCCGGAGCTTGCCCGGGAGTTCGACGTGCGCCAGAAGGCCGAGCTGCCCGCCGGCTGGGACGTCGACATCCCGGTGTTCGCGGCCGACGCCAAGGGCATGGCGACGCGCGTCGCCGGCGGCAAGGTGATGAACGCGATCGCGCCGAAGCTGCCCGCGCTGGTCGGCGGCTCGGCAGACCTCGACCCATCGACCCACACCGAGCTGAAAGGCCAGGGCGACTTCAACCCGCCGCTGGTCGCTGGCGAGGACAGCGAAGGGTCGTACGCCGGCGGGTGGAGCGCAGCTGGCCGCAACGTCCACTTCGGCGTGCGCGAGCACGCGATGGGCGCCATCGTCAACGGCCTGGCTGCGCACGGTGGCTTCATCGCCTACGGCTCGACCTTCCTGATCTTCTCCGACTACATGCGGCCGGCGATCCGGCTCGCCGCGCTGATGGGCCTGCACGTCGTCCACGTGTTCACGCACGACAGCCTCGCCCTCGGCGAAGACGGGCCGACGCATCAGCCGATCGAGCAGCTCGCGAGCCTGCGCGCCATCCCGATGCTCACGCTGATCCGCCCTGGCGACGCCAACGAGACGGCCGTGGCCTGGAAGGTCGCCCTCGAGACGCGCGATCGCCCCGTCCTGCTCGTGCTGACGCGCCAGGACGTCGCCACGCTCGACCGCACGCGCTTCGCGAGCGCGGAGGGCCTGCGCCGCGGCGGCTACGTGCTGAGCGATGCCGAGGCTGCCAGTCCGGCGCTCATCCTCATCGCCAGCGGCTCGGAAGTCGGCCTCATCCTCGCCGCCGCGGATCGCCTGCGCCAGGGCGGCGTCGCGGTTCGATGCGTGTCCATGCCGAGCTGGGATCTCTTCGATGGCCAGCCCGACAGCTATCGCGATCAGGTCCTGCCGCCTGCCGTGACGGCGAGGCTCGCCGTCGAGCTCGGCGTCGCGCAAGGATGGGAGCGCTATGTCGGCAGCGCCGGCGCGATGCTCGGCATCGATCGCTTCGGTGCCTCGGCGCCCGCCGACGTGCTGCTGCGCGAGTACGGGTTCACGGTCGACAACGTCGTCGCACGGGCCAGGGCGTTGCTGTCGGGGTGAGGTCGCGCCCGGGGACGGCAAACGTCAAGAGGCCGCCCCTCATCCTCTTTCGAGCCCGGCATGCAAGTTCTGCCGAACACCGATCTCCACATCGATGGGCGCCGGGCGCATCACCGGCAAATCAACGCGCGATGCGCGGCGGTTCGGCGGGGCAGGCCGCATTCCCGGGCTTGCCCCACTTCCAGTTGCGGATCTCGGGCAGGTCTTGTCCGTGCTCGTCGATGTAGTGCTTGTGCTCGATGAGCTTGTCCTGCATGAGCTGCTTCAGGTAGGCGCCCCGGCTGCCCGGATCGGGCATCCGATCGATCACGTCCTGGACAAGATGAAAGCGGTCGAGGTCGTTCTGCACGCGCATGTCGAAGGCCGTCGTGATCGTTCCCTCTTCCTTGTAGCCCAGCACGTGCAGGTTGCGGTTGGTGCGGCGATAGGTCAGCCGGTGCACCAGCCATGGATAACCGTGAAAACCGAAGACGACGGGCTTGTCGCGCGTGAACAAGGAGTCGTAGTCCTTGTCGTCGAGACCGTGCGGATGCTCGCTTCTCGGTTGCAGCCGCATCAGGTCGACGACGTTGACGACGCGAATCTTCAGCTCCGGAAGGTGCTCGCGAAGGATCGCCGCGGCGGCCAGGATCTCGAGCGTGGGCGTGTCGCCGCAGCAGGCCATCACGACGTCGGGCTCGCTGCCCTGATCGTTTCCGGCCCAGGGCCAGATGCCGATGCCTTCGGTGCAGTGCACGACCGCTTGCTCCATGGTCAGCCATTGCGGCAGCGCGTGCTTGCCGGCGACCACGACGTTGACGTAGTGGCGGCTGCGCAGGCAGTGGTCGAACACCGAGAGCAGGCAGTTGGCGTCGGGCGGAAGATAGACGCGAACGATGTTGGCCTTCTTGTTGATCACGTGGTCGAGGAAACCCGGATCCTGGTGCGTGAAGCCGTTGTGGTCCTGCTGCCAGACATGCGACGCCAGCAGGTAGTTCAGCGAGGCGATCGGCCGCCGCCACGCCAGCTCGCGGGTCACCTTGAGCCACTTCGCATGCTGGCTGAACATCGAGTCGACGATGCGGATGAAGGCCTCGTAGCTGTTGAAGAGGCCGTGCCGGCCGGTCAGCAGATAGCCTTCGAGCATGCCCTCGCACTGGTGCTCGCTGAGCATCGAGTCGACGACCCGTCCCGAGGAGGCGAGGAACTCGTCATTCGTTTCCGTGTCGGCATCCCATTGCCGGCTCGTGACCTCGAACACCGCACCGAGCAGGTTCGACAGCGTCTCGTCGGGACCGAAGATCCGGAAATTGCGCTGCATCAGGTTTCGCTCGGTGACGTCGCGAAGGAACTTGCCCTGAACGCGCGTGTCCTGCGCGTCGACGGCACCCCGCGACGGGACGTGGACGGCATGCTCGCGAAAGTCGGGCATGCGCAGGTCGCGCAACAGCGCGCCGCCATTCGTGTGCGGGTTGGCGCCCATTCGCCTGTCGCCCTTCGGAGCCAGCTCGGCCAGCTCCGGGAGCAGGCATCCGGCTTCATCGAAGAGCTCTTCGGCCTTGTAGCTCTTCATCCACGTCTCGAGTTCCGCCACGTGTTGCGGATGATCTGCGTCGATTAGCAACGGCACCTGGTGCGACCGGAAAGTGCCCTCGTTCTTCAGCCCGTCGACGAACTTCGGTCCCGTCCAGCCCTTGGGCGAGCGCAGCACGATCATCGGCCAGCGCGGCCGAGCCGTCTCGCCGGAGTCACGCGCGCTCGTCTGGAACTGGCGGATGTCCCGGATGGCGGCGTCGAGCGCCGTGGCCATCAGCTCGTGCATCCGGTCCGGATCGCTGCCTTCCACGAAGTAGGGCGTCCAGCCACAGCCACGGAAGAACTGGTCGAGCTCCTCGTGCTCGACGCGGGCGAGAACGGTGGGATTGCTGATCTTGTAGCCGTTGAGGTGCAGGATGGGCAGCACCGCGCCGTCGCCGACTGGATCGAGCAGCTTCGTCGACTGCCACGCGGCCGCCAGCGGACCGGTCTCGGCCTCGCCGTCGCCGACGATGCACGCCACGATCAGGCCGGGGTTGTCTAACGCCGCGCCGAAGGCGTGGCTGAGCGAATAGCCGAGCTCGCCGCCTTCGTGGATTGAGCCCGGCGTCGAGGGCGCCACGTGGCTCGAGATGCCGCCCGGAAACGAGAACTGCTTGAAGAGCCGTTGCATCCCGGCTTCGTCCTGGCTGATGTCCGGATAGATCTCGCTGTAGCTGCCCTCGAGGTAGGTGTTGGCGACCAGCGCCGGGCCTCCGTGGCCGGGACCGGCGACGTAGAACATGTCGAGGTCGTACTTCTTGATGACGCGGTTCAGGTGGGCGTAGATGAAGTTCTGGCCCGGCGTCGTGCCCCAGTGACCGACCACCAGGGGCTTGACGTGCGCGAGCGCGAGCGGCTCGCGCAGCAACGGATTGGCGTAGAGGTAGATCTGACCGACCGACAGGTAGTTGGCGGCGCGCCAATAGGCGTCGATCTTGCGAAGCAGGTCGGGCGCGAGCGTGGCAGTCTTCATGGTTCAAATGCTCTACGGACCGCGGCACATGTCGTCTGTGCGTCAGCGCTCATAGACGTGTCCAAAAGAGTGCTCGAGCGCGCGCGCTCCGCGACGCGTTGAAGACAGAATGAAAGGGGTGAGGCGACCACGCGGAACCATGTCTTCTTCCTTCCACTGCTGCGCACGTCGATGTTGAACGTTCTCGCCCTCAACAGCGGCTCCTCGTCGCTCAAGTTCGGCCTCTACGGCGTTCATTCGGGGCTGGTCGAGAAGCTCGTCTGGGGAGAAGCGGAAGCTATCGGCGCCGCGGGCGGGCGGTTCCACGCCGAAGACTCCCGCGGCGCGGTCGTCGCATCGGACGACGACCTCATTGCCGACCAGCGCGCCGCGGTGGTCCGGGTCGCGCAGCTGCTCGCTGCGCTGGGCTTGCCGTCGCCGGCAGCCATCGGGCATCGCATCGTCCACGGCGGGCCCAAGCTGCCTCGTCATTGCCGCATCGACGGCTCGGTCCTGCGCAAGCTGGATGCTGCCGTGCCCTTCGCGCCGCTGCACATGCCGCCAGCGCTGGCGGTCATCCGGTTCGCGGTGGAGCATTTCCCCGGCATCCCCCAGACGGCTTGTTTCGATACGACGTTCCATGCGGGCATGCCCACCGTGGCGAGCACGCTGGCTCTCCCGCATGCGCTCCGAGCGCAGGGCATCCATCGATACGGATTTCACGGCCTCTCGTGCGAGTCGATCGTTCACCAGCTGGCCGGCCGGCTTCCTGGCCGCCTGCTCATCGCCCATCTGGGCAACGGTGCCAGCGTGACGGCGGTTCGCGACGGGAAGTCGATCGACACCAGCATGGGCCTGACGCCGAGCGGCGGGTTGATCATGGGCACGCGCAGCGGCGACCTCGACCCGGGCGTCCTGATCTATCTCATGCGCGAGAAGGGGTTCGACGCCGATCGGCTCGAGGACATCGTGGACCATCGGGCCGGCCTCCTCGGCATCTCGGGTGTCGCCGGCGACATGAGGCGGCTCCACGAAGTGGCTGCGGCGAACGCCGACGCGCGGCTGGCGATCGAGATGTTCTGCTACTCGGCGCGAAAGGCGCTGGCCGCCATGGCGGCGGCCCTCGGCGGCGTCGACGCGATCGTCTTCACGGGCGGGATCGGCGAAAACGATCCCGACGTCCGCGGCGCGATCTGCGCCGGGCTTGCATGGGCCGGGATCCATCTCGATGAAGCCAGGAATCAGGCCGTGAACGGCGGCCTCGTCAGCGATCCGTCGTCGAGCTGCGCGGTCCATGTCGTCGCGTCGAGGGAAGACGAGCAGATCGCGCGTCTCACTGCGACGCTGCTCTGACGACGCACTTGCCGCAAGCGGCGAATAAATCAGTCCGAGCCCGCTCACTCCGGCAGCACCCCGATCTCCTTCGTCAGCACTTCCCACCTCGCCCGCTCGGTCTGGAGGAACGCCGCCAGATGCTTTGCGCCACCGGCCTCGGGCACCGGCCCGAGATTGTGGATGCGCTCTGCCCTGTCCTTCTCGAGCAGCGCGACGTCGAGGTCGCGGCTGAACCGCTGCAACGCTTCGCGCGGTGTTCCGGTCGGCGCCACGACCGCCATCCAGCCGGTCATGTCGAAGCCGGGCAGCGTCTCGGCCAGCGCGGGCACCTTGTCGTAGTCGGCCAGGCGCCGCGCCGAGGTCACCGCGAGCATGCGCAGCCGGCCTTGCCGGACGAGTTGCGCGCTCGGAGCGACGTCGACGATGAGCGCGTCGGTCGGCCGCTCATCGTGTCCTGGACCGCGACGCTCACCGACGCGTACGAGATCAGGTTGGCTTCGATCTGCGCGCGCGCGTTGAGGAGCCGGCCGATCATGCCGCCGAAGGTCTTCGGGCCTTCGTTCGCGATGCTCACCTTGCCGGACTCGGCCCGAGCCCTGGCGATCAGGTCGCCGATGCCGCGGAACGGCGACTGGTCGTTCGTCATGATCGTGAAGGGTGAGCGCCCGATCAGCCCGACCGGAACGAAGTCCTTCTGCGGGGCGCACTTGATGAGCTGCCCGTCGACGCCGACGTACTCGGAGTCGGTGAACGGCTCGATCCACGGCTCGACCTGCGCCAGCACGCCGATCTCGTCGAGCACGCGCAGGATCTCGTGGTCGAGGGCAACGGCCCGCGGCCGGTCGTAGACGTCCTCGCGCAGATCGCAGACGTGGACCCGCAGACCCGCCTGTCCGAGCAGCGCCGCCGCCACGGCGCCGGTCGGACCGAAGCCGATGATCGCGACGTCGAAGACCGGGCCTTCCGGCACCGAGGGAAGCGATGACATGGGCACGGATGATGGCGTTCAATTCCCGCCCCCGGGATGGGGTCACTGCGGTGAGCGCAGGATCGCCCGGCGATGGAACGAAAGCCTCCCTCCCCTCCCCGACGTGTCTGGCGTGCAACGGCGGACGCGCCGATGGGCGAGTTTGTCGACATCGACCTGACGTCACCGGCAGCCCTGGAAACGGCCCAGGCCCGCGTCCTCGATCCGGCGCCCGTCGTCGACTGGCGTTCGTCGTCCTACGATCTGCTCAACGGCCTCGAGGTCAACAACGACGAGGAATCGATCCCGGACGACCTGTTCGACGAGCTGTTCAAGCGCTGACGCGATACTCGGTCGCGGCGGCATGACGATTGCTGTCAGCCGCGTCGAAACGAGGGGAGTCTCAGATGAACGATGTCGACCGCCTGGTGCAGCAGATCCACGAGCTGCAGGGCTCGATGCTGGCGATGGAGTGCTTCGTCAACTCGCTCACCGAAGCGCTGAGCGAAGACGCGCGCGTCTTCGTGCAGGCGATCTATGCCAGCGAGTCGGCGGCGTTTCGTGCTGCGCTGATGGTCTCGACGGCGCCGGAAGCGACGGTCTCGG
>Ga0123336_10001828_pt1 | contig 19083 bp, 13 predicted proteins | sample SSSSmetaG_FD_96466 | JGI IMG/M metagenome (GOLD analysis project Ga0123336, IMG submission 96466) | Glacier valley bacterial and archeal communities from Borup Fiord, Nunavut, Canada, to study Microbial Dark Matter (Phase II) - ​SSSS metaG | ecosystem: Environmental > Aquatic > Freshwater > Ice... | reverse complement strand
TCCACGAGCGACGACGTCACGCGCGGCACCGCCGCGGTGAAGGCCGGGGACTGGAACGGCGCGCGCGCAGCGTTCGAGGCCGCGATCAAGAAGAACCCGAAGCAGGCGGACGCCTACTACTACCTCGGTCTCGTCATGGACAGGACGGGCGACAAGGCCGCCGCCGAGAAGAACTACAAGCAGGCGCTCGACCTCCAGCCCGATCTCCAGGAGGCGGCGGAGAATCTGACCGCCATCTATGTCGAGGGCCAGAAGTTCGACGAGGCGATCGTCATCGCGAAGAAGGCGCTCGCTCGCAACGCGAAGAACGCCGAGATGCAGCTGAACCTCGCCGTGGCGCTCTCGGGCAAGGGCGACGTCGACGGCGCCTCCAAGGCCTTCGAGGATGCGCTCAAGCTCGCGCCGAACGATGCCCGCTTCTACCTCGCCTACGCCGACCACCTCGCCGCCGCGAAGAAGAACGACGAGGCGATCGCAAAGCTGAAGCAAGCGCAGCGGGTCGCCGGCGAGGATCCGGCGTTGCTCGGCACCATCGGCTTCGCGTTTCGCACCGCGCGCGCCGTGCCGGAGTGCATCGCCGTGTTCGACAAGGCGATCACCCTCAAGGACAACCCCGACTTCCGCACGAACCGTGCACTCTGCAAGCTTGCTGCGAAGGACCGGCCGGGCGCGCTCGCCGACTTCCAGGCGGCAGCAGCGGCGAAGGACCCGCCCTTCGCGCCTGCGCACTACTGGATCGCCTCGATGCTCCACGACGACGGGAAGTTCCCCGAGGCCGCCGCCGAGTACGACGCGTACCTCAAGGCCGCGCCCAAGGGGCCGATGGCGAAGATGGCCGAGGCGAAGCTGAAGCTCGCCAAGGAAAAGAAGAAGCCGGAGAAGCCGGCTCCGAAGAAGTAGTCGCCCGGTCGCTACGGCGTGGGAAACGCCTTGGCCGCGTCGCGCATGCGCTTGCCACACCGGTCGACGCTGCGCGGGACGACCTCGCCGGGATCCTCCGTGATGTCGAAGCACGTCCACGAGCGGCTCGGGCCGCCCACCAGCAGGCGGTTGCCGAGCATGACGCCGTTGCGCACGTCGTCCTGCTCCCAGACCGCCGTGGTGGTGCTGAGCAGCGTCGCCGGCTCGGCGGCGAGCCAGCCGCGCTTGTCGATCAGGGAGCGCGCGTCCGGGTTCGCATACGGCAGCGTGTCGTGCACGGCGCCGAGGCCGAGCAGGTCGACGATGGTGGCGTTCACGTCCGCGAGGTACGTGCGCCGGCCGGCGAACGTACGCAGCGCGCGCACCCGCTCCTCGCCCAGCACGTTCGCGCCGCCCACGATGAAGCCCGGGATCCGGATCTCCTCCTCGTACAGCGAGTGCAGGTGGTAGAGCCCGCCGCGCTCGCGGAACTGCTCGCCATGGTCGGAGACGAACAGCACCACCGTGTCGTCCCAGCCGGGCAGCATGCGCAGCTCGCGCAGGAACGCGGAGACCGTACGCTCCTGGAGCAGGACGCTGTTGCGGTAGTGGTTGTGGAACGCGTTGCCGTCGCCCACGGGGTTGGTGGAGTGCGGGCTGAAGGGCTGGAGCGCCTCGTCGATGCGGTAGGGCGCGTGCGTGTTCGACAGGTGCAGCACGCCGAAGTACGGCGTGCCGGGCGGCGTGGCGCGCAGGACGCGCAGCATCGCCGCGGTGGCCCGCTCGTCGGGGGCGCCGAGCTGCTCCTGGCGGAGGCCGCCGAGCTCGACGGCCCCCGCCTGGACGTCGATGCCGGCGCGCTGCACGAACGCCCCGAAGTTCTCGAACTGGAGATTCTGCGACGTCACGTAGGCGGTCCGGTAGCCCACCGCGTGCGCGAGCTCCCAGAGCAGCGGCGCGGAGTGCGCGGCCTCGACGTCGGCGGTGACCGGCAGGCCCGCCCAAAGCACCATGCACGAGCCGAACGTGCCCGACGACGGCGTCGTCATCTTGCCGAGCGGGATGCGCTCGGGGATGACCTCGTCGAGGAAGCGCGCTTTGCACGTGGCGGGGTCGGAGCAGAGCGCATCGGCGCGCATGCTCTCGGTGAGGATCAGCAGCACGTTCGGCCGCGGGCCCGCGCTCTCCAGCGGCGGGAGCGGCGCCGGCGTGCGCAGCGAGATCCCGTTGCGCGAGCGGCCCCGTCCGGTGATCCCGACGCGTGTAGCATGCACGAATCCGTGGGCGAAGCAGTCGTCGGGCGTCGCGGCTTGCAGGAAGCGACTGTCGACCATGTCGATCCACATGCAGAACACCGCACCCACGAACGCGAACCCCACGATGACCGGCGGCGGCCCGCTCACCGCCGGCACGACGCGCCGCACGAGCACCGCGCGGATGCCGATCGTGATGACGACGCCACCCACGATCATCGCCACGAGCGCGAGCGAGCTGCCCCACGCCGCGAACCAGCCGCCGACGGTGCCTCGCAGCGCGAAGCCGAGCCGCACCGTGTCGCGCCCCATGTAGGCGTGCACCACGCGGTGATAGAGCGCCTGCCCGCCGTACGAGAACGTCGCGAGCGGGAAGACCCACAGCCCGAGGAGCGCGAGGGCCGCGCCGCGCGCGAGCCGCCGGCGCCGCGGGGTGCCGCCGGTGCGCGAGGAGCCGAGCAGCCGCGCGATCCGCCACAGCGGCAGCATCCAGAAGCCCGCGCTGATGAGCAGCGAGCTGCCGTAGATCGCCTTGCCCTGCGGCGCGAAGCCGAGGATGACGCGCCCGCGCAGCGCCACGTCCATCACGAGCGCGAGGGCGGTGGGGACGAGGAGCCACGCGAGGGCGCGCGGATGCTCACCGAGCAGCGCGCGCTTCAGGCGCACGGTGGGCTGGGGCTCGGGGCCGGGCGAGGGAACCCGCGAAGGACGCGCCCGCTGCCGTCCTCGTCGACCTGCCCGATGGCCACGAGGAGGCCGGCCTCGTCGAGCCAGGCCGAGGCGGTGGCGTGCGGATCCCGCAGCTGGTCGGGCATGAGGCGCTGCCCGTGGCCCGCCGCGGCGACGCCCGCCGCGGTGAGCACGCTCACGGGTAGCGCGCGCCGTGCGGCGCTCGCGATCGGGAGGAGCGCGGCGCGCAGCACGTCGGGCGGCGCATCGGCGGCGACCGCATCCGCGAGCGCGAAGGACCCCGAACGCGTGCGCCGAAGCGCCGTGAGGTGCCCGACCGTGCCCAGCGCCTCGGCGAGATCACGCGCCAGGGATCGCACGAAGTAACCCTTTGTCACATCCACCGCGAGCCGGAGGAACGGGTAGGGTTCGAGCCCGCCGCCGGTCACGACGAGGCTCCGCACCGCCACGTCGCGCAGCGCGAGCTCCGGCGACTCCCCGCGCCGCGCGATCTCGTGCGCGCGCTCGCCGCCGATGCGGATCGCGGAGATCGCCGGCGGCAGCTGCTGCGCCCGCACGCGCTCCGCCTCGAGCGCGACCGCGAGCGGCGGCGCCAGCGCGGTCGGATCGTCCGCGAGCGCGCGCAGCGCCTGGAGGAGCTCCTCGCTCGGCGGCGCGTGCGCGGTCACCTTGCCGTCGGCGTCGAACGAGTCGGTGGCGATGCCGAGGCGCACCGTCGCCTCGTACGCCTTGTCGTCGACGGTGAGCCACGGCACGAGCTTCGTGCCGTCCTCGAGCGCCAGGACGAGCACGCCCGTCGCCATGGGGTCGAGCGTGCCGCAATGACCGACCGCCTTCGTTCGCAGCGCGCGCCGGACCTTCGCGACCACATCGTGGCTGGTGGGTCCCTGCGGCTTGTCGACGACGAGCACCGAGGGGGGACAGGTCGCCATCAGCCGAAGAACACGCTCTTTCTCGCGCCGACGGCGCGGTCGAGCATGCCCTGGATCGACGCGCGCACGCGCTCTCCGAGCTTGCCGACGAGGATCTCGTCGTCCGCCGCCTCGGGGCCGTGCCCCGAGAGATCGAGCGGCTCACCGAACTGGATGCGCCACTTCGTGGGGGCGGGGAGGAGGCCGAGCGGGCCGAGGAGCGGGAACGTCGGCGTGACGGGGATGTACGGCACGCCCAGCGCCTTCGAGAGGTGCTCGATCTTGAAGAGCAGCGGGCTGGTCTCCTCGGCGCCCATCACCGCCACCGGCACGATCGGCGTCGACGTGCGGAGGCACAGCTTGATGAAGCCGCCGCGCCCGAAGCGCTGGAGGCGATAGCGATCCTTGAACAGCTTGCCGATCCCTTTCACGCCCTCGGGGAAGACGGTCACCAGCTCGTCCTTGTCGAGCAGGCGCTCGGCGTTTTCCTGGTTCGCGCGCACCGCGCCGAGCCGGTTCATCGCCGAGCCGAGGTAGGGGAAGTGCGTGATGAAGTCCTCGGTGAGCCAGCGCACGTCACGCCCGGCGGGGTGCTCGCGCTTCACCGCGATTTTGATCATGACGCCGTCGAGCGGGAGGGTGCCGGAGTGGTTCGCCACGAGCACGCAGCGGCCCTGCGCCGGGACGTGCTCGACGCCCGTGGTCTCGACGCGGAAGTACGTGGTGTACAGGAAGTCGAGCAGCGGCTTGAGCTTCGCCTCGTAGATGGGGTCGTAGCCGAAGTCGTCGACCTCCTCGGAGCGCCCGCGCATCGCGAGGCGCCCCCACTTGCGGAGGTAGAAGTCGGACGAGAGCAGCTCGCGCGCGGTATCGAACACCGATTCGGGCGCCGGCGGAATGCCTGCGCTGCTCGCGCGCGGCTCGGGCACGCCGGGACGCGAGTGCTCGCGCCCGCCGTCCGGCACGTCGTACTCGGCGGTGATCTCGGTGCTGCTGATCTCGGCGGGCCGCGCGGTCCCCGCGAACGGCTCGTGGCCGTGATCGTCGTCGTCGTCGTCGTCGCCGTCGTCGTCGTCCAGCGGCAGCGGCGCGGCGACGACCGCCGCGGGGGCCTCCTCCACCTCGTCCTCGTCGTCGGGCGCGAGCCCCGAGAGCTCGTGCCGCGACGCCTGGTCGATCAGCCGGTCCAGCTGCGCCTCGAGCTCGCGGATCTGCGCGACCACCGAGGGCTCGGCCGCCAGGCTCTCGCGCGGTGCCGGCGTGCGCGGCTGCGACGCGGGTCGCTTCGGCGGCGCGGCGGCGCGCTCTGGCTTCCTCGGCGGCGGGGGCGCGGCGGCCGCCGCCTTCTTCTTCGGCGCGGGCCGCGGTCCGCCTGCGCGCTTCGGCTTCGAGGCGGCTCTCGCCGTCGTCTTCTTCGGTCGCGTCATGCCGGGGTCTCCTGGAGGAGCTTCACGTCTCGCAGGCGCTGCGCGCTCGTGAAATCGAGCACCGCTTCGCGGGTGGTGTAGGCGGGCCGGAAGCCCATCTTGTCCTTCGCCTTCGCGCCGTCGGCGACGCACAGGAAGCGGAGATGGTGCATGAAGCTCGGGGGCGCCTCGCTCATGTGCGCGAGCCAGAGCGCGGCCCCCGCGGCGTGCGCCAGCGGGTGAGGGATGGGCACGGCGAGCCTGCCCGCGAGCTTGATCACCGTGGAGAGTGGGAGCACGCCGTCGGCCACGATGTTGTAGATCCCCGGGAAATCCCGGTCGACCGCGAGGGTGAACGCCGCGATGGCATCGATCTCGTGCACGAACTGCACGAGTGGATCGAAGCCCATCATCGTGGGCACGACCGTCCGCGACAGGTAGCGGGTCACGTAGTTGTGGATGGTCGGGCCGAGAATGGGCGCGGTCCGCAGCACCGTGACGATGGCGCCCGGCTCCTTCTGCGCGAAGCGCGCGAGCTCCGCCTCGGCCTCCAGCTTGTCGGCATAGAACGGCTCGCTCGTGGGCGCCGCGAGCGGGTGCTTCTCGGTGAGGAAGTTCGGGTTCGAGGCGTTCGCGCCGTAGAGCACGGTCTGCGACCACATCACGACCTTGCGGACCGCCGCATGCCTCGCCGCCACCAGCACGTGACGGGTCCCGACGCTCTCGAGCTCGTGGGCGACCGCGATGCCGTGCGAGGGCGAAGCGAGGAAGGCGAGATGCACGAGCGTATCGGTGCGCTCGGTCGCGAAGATCTCCGAGAGGCGGGCCTCCGCGGTGGGCTGCGTGAAGTCCACCTCGTAGAAGCGAGTCTTTCGCTGCGCGGTCTGCGGCGGCTTGATGTCGATGGCGACGATCCGGGCCACCCGCTCGTCTTCCTCGAGCAGACCCACGAGATTCGTGCCCAGAAACGACGCCGCCCCCGTCACGGTTACGATTCTGCCGGGCCGAACGAGGCCTGCGGCGGACGAGTTACGCTTAAGAAGCACCATGCGGTACGCTTTCTACCCTCGATGAGCGCGTCGATCCATCCGGCCCCGCTCATGCTGGGCCCTTACGAGCTGCTCCAGCGAATCGCGACGGGCGGGATGGGCGAGGTGTACCTGGCGCGCCGCGCCGGTCCGCACGGGTTCCAGAAGGTGGTGGCGGTGAAGCGGATCCTCCCGCAGCTCGCCCAGGACGCTGATTTCGTCGCGATGTTCGTCGACGAAGCTCGCGTGTGCGCCCGGCTCGCTCATCCGAACATCGTACAGGTGTTCGACTTCGGAGAGCACGACGGCGAGCTCTACATGGCGATGGAGTACGTCGACGGCACCACCGCCGCTCGCCTGGTGCGGGCCGCCGCGAGCCGCGGCGAGGAGGTCCCGCTCGACGCCGCCCTCTACATTGCGCTCGGCGTGCTCCGCGGCCTCGACTACGCGCACAACGCCCGCGACGACGACGGCAAGCCCCTCGCGCTCGTCCATCGCGACGTCTCGCCGGGAAACGTGCTCATCGACCGCTCCGGCGCGGTGAAGCTCACCGACTTCGGCATCGCGCGCGCCGCGGAGATCGAGCGGCGCACCGACGCCGGGCAGCTGAAGGGCAAGCTCGGGTACATGTCCCCGGAGCAGGTGGTGGGCCGCGAGCTCGACGCACGCTCCGATCTCTTCACGGTGGGCATCGCCCTCGCGGAGCTCGTCATGCTGCGGCCGCTCTTCTCCGGTCCGAGCGAGATCGACGTGCTCATGCACATCCGCGACGCCGATCTGAGCGTCCTCGACCGCGCCGGCTCGCGCGTGCCCGACGACGTCCGCGCCGTGCTCTTCCGCGCGCTCGCCCGCGATCGCGCGCTCCGCTACCCCACGGCGGCGGCCTTCGCCGAGGGCATCGAGGAGATCCTGCGGCGCCGGCGTCTCCAGGTCGGGCCCGCGAAGCTCGCGGCGTGGGTGGAGCGCCTCGGCCTCGTGCAGACCGGCGACGGCGACGAAGACGCTCCTCCCAGCGAGACGAGCATCCGCAAGACCGCGAACCTCGGCGCCATCGCGGCCGTGGCGCGGGCCGATGCCGGACAGCGGCCGACGCTCCCTCCGAGCTCCTCGGCGCCGGCACCGAGCACGCCGCGCAGCGCGCCGCCGGGCGAGCGCGACGTCTCGCCCGCGATCTACCGCGTGAAGATGCCCGGTGGCCCCGAGCTCGGTCCGCTCAGCTACCCGCGCCTCGTCGAGCTGTTCGTGACCGGCGGCATCGATCACCGCGCGCAGATGGCGCGCGAGAGCGGCGCCTACCGCGACGCCACGACCTTCCCCGAGCTCGCGCGCTTCGTCTCGAGCGCTGCGCTCCGCTGGGACGACAGCGTGTTCTCGCCGCTCAACGAGGCGGGGCCGATCGATCGCGTATTGCTCCCTTCGCGCATGTTCCAGATCGCGCTGCGGCGCGACACGGGCGCTCTTTATTTCCGCGATGGCACGAAGAAGAAAAAGATCTACCTCGTGGAAGGCGTCCCCGAGTTCGTGATGTCCTCGGACAAGCGCGAGCTCTTCGGCGAGCACCTCGTGGCGCGCGGTCAGGTGCTCCGCATGGAGGTGGAGATGGCTCTCGCCATGCTGCCTCGATACAGCGGCCGCCTCGGGGACGCGCTGTGCGGTCTCGGCGTGCTCCGGCCCATCGAGCTCTTTCGCGCCATCCACCAGCAGACGACCGACCGCTTCATCGAGGTCTTCCAGTGGCGGAAGGGCGAGGTCTGCTTCGTGCGTGGCGCGCGCTCGCACGAGGAGACGTTCCCGCTGGGCATGGACCCGTTCGAGCTCGTGCTCCGCTGCATCCGCGAGCACTATCCCGCCGCCGAGCTCGAGGCGATCCTCCAGCCGCTCGAGGACGCGACGCTCGCGCCGGTCACGCCGCTGCCGATGCGCATCGAGGCCTTCCGCTTCGGCGAGGCCGAGGAGCAGGTGATCAAGCGCGTCAAGGCGCCGATGCTCATCGGTGACGTGCTGAAGTCGGCGCGCAAGTTCGCGACCCGCGAGGAGACCCTGCGGGCGATCTTCTGCGGCCTCTCGTGCGATCTGCTGCGCTCGGAGCGCTGGCAGGCCTTCACATCGGTCCCGCTCTCGACCTGACCCCCGCGTTCCGGAGAGATCACGATCCGTTCGCCCATTGCTTTCGCCTTCGTCGTCCCTCGCATTGGCAAGGTATTCCAGGCCAAGGACGCCGCGCACTATGCCGTCTTCGGCTGCAAGACCTGCCACGGCCCGAGCATGAAGGATCCGAAGGGGTTCCTGCCCCACCTCGCGATGAAGGACCCCACGCTCGGCGAGCCGCCGTAAGACATGACGACCCACAAGGGCTTCGGCTGCGGCGGCTGCCACACCATCGACATGAAGTGACGTCCTACGCCATCTGGAGCAGCGCGGTGAGGCGCGCCTTCAGCGGCGCATCGGCCTTCGCGAGGCGCGACTTCAGCGCGCGCTGACCCTCGGCGCGATCGAGCGCCAGGAGCGCGCGCGCCATCGACTCGATGACCGGCGCGCTCTCGTCGGTCGCGCCGTCTCCGCGCAGCATGGCCACGAGCCCGCGCTTGCCCTCGACGCCCTTCGTGAGCAGCGCGATGGCCCGGGCGCGCTGCGGCGGCGCCACGTCCGCGAGCGCGGCCGCCGCGGCCACGCGCAGCTCCTCGCTCGCGCTGCCCTTCATCGTGAGCAGCCGCTCGACGACGTTCACCGCCGGCTCGTCGATCGCGCGCAGCCGCCGGAGCTCCGTGATGGCGACGATGCGCGCCGGCTCCTCGGCGAACTCGAGCGCGTCCATGAGCGGCTTGCGCGCTCGCTCTCCCCAGAGCGGGACGATGGCAGCGAGCGCCGCCGGCCGGAGGCGGGGATGGGCGAGGAACTTCGCGACCGCGTCGCCGAGCGCGGCGTCCGGGCGGTCCGGCATCGCACGCAGAAGATCCTCGACGAAGGCGATGTCGGTCTCGCTCTGCACTTCCATGCGCGGCAGCACGGCCGATAGGAGCGACCAGCCGGCGGGGCCCGTCTCACGGAACGTCTTCACGAATTGCGGTCGGCCCGCGGGGTCCTGCAGGGCTTCGCGCGCCGTGTACAGCGCATGCGCGCCCGCGCTCCCGGCGAGCACCAGCAGCTGCCGCGCCGCCTCGTGCTGGTGCGGCGGCCCCGACAGGAGCGCGTTCGCGATGGGCACGAGCCGCTGCTTGTCGATCATCGACTTCATCGTGCGAAGCGCGTGGTTCTCACTCGCGCCAGGCTTGCCGGCGCCCTTCGCGTGCCGCGCCAGCACGCCGATCGCTGCCAGGAGCGCGCCGGCCTCGGCGCGCCGCGCGAGGAAGGCCATCGCCGCCTCGAGCGTCGCGAGCTCGCGCCCGTAGTCCTCCGGATCCTTGATGAAGTCGAGCGTGCGGAGGAACTGCGAGGCATCGCGGATGAGCGCCTCGGCGAGCGACTGCGCGCGGATCTGCTCCTGGAGGTCGCGCGGGACGTCGGCATCGACCACGATCGAGCGCCGGTACAGCTCGGCGACGGCCGCGTCCGACTTGGGCGACCGCTCGTTCAGGAGGCGCAGCGCGAAGGCTCGCAGGAAGCCCTTCACGTCGCGATCGGGCTCGGCGCCCTGATCGAAGTCGGCGATGAGGAGCGTCGTGGCGTCGACGCAAGGCTCGTGGAGCAGCCGCTCGACGACGAGCGGCACCACCCGGAAGCCCGAGAAGCCGCGCAGGTTCGACACCACGTCGTCGACGAGGTCGCCGTTGAAGAGGAACTGCCTGACCTCGTCTCCCTTCGTGAGGAGGTGCGCGATGCCCGTCACGAGATCCTCGCGGATCTCGCGCATCTTCTTGAGGCTGATGCCGCGCACGTTGGAGAGCGCGCGGAGATCGCGCGCGAGCCGCGCAGCGCACAGTCCCACCTTCCACGAGAGCTTACGGTCACGGCCCACGACGTCGGCGCCGAACAGCACCGACACGTGCCGGAGGGGCTTGCCGAGGAGCTCCTTGCGGAGCTCCTCGTTGACGTGTGGGCCCAGGAGCATCTCGATCGCGTACTGGAGCTCGGTGTCGGGGATGCCCTCGCGCAGCGTGATCGCCGCGATGCCCTTCTTCGCGAGCACCTCGATGAACGGATACCCGAAGCTGCCGAAGAGCTGCGACCCGAGCAGCCGCCGCAGATCGACGATCTCGCCGTAGCCCGCGAGCACGCAGAAGCCGATGGCCTTCGCCGAGTCGCGACGCGCGAAGGTCATCTCACGTCGCCCGCGCAGCGCGGCCTTGGTGGCCTTGAGTAGCTCCTTCATGGCGGAGGGAGCCTCGGGGTGACCGCGCTCGAAGCGTCCGAACCGCAGGACGGAGCTCGAGAGCGCGATGAAGAAGCCGGGGAAGCCGGAGGCCGGGTCGTCGAGGACCGGCACGTTCTCGACGATGCTGCGCTCGTCGTCGTCGGCGGCGCTGCCCGCGTCGGTGGGTTCGAGCATCTCCTTCAGCTCGACGCGCAGCTCGCGCGCCGACTGCTGGCGCTTCAGCGGCTCCTTCTGGATAGCGCGAAGGATGATCTCTTCGACCAGCGGATCGAGGCCTTTGATGATCTGCGACGGCGAGCGCGGCTGCTCCTCCAGCTGCTTGACCAGGATCTCCGCGGCGTTCTCGCCGAGGAACGGCGGCCGGCCCGTCACCAGCTCGTAGAGACAGATGCCCGCGGCGTAGACGTCGGAGCGGGCGTCGACCTCGCTGCCGCGCGCCTGCTCCGGCGACATGTACTCGGGCGTGCCCGCGATGATGTTCTCGGACAACGGGCTGACGAGGTCCTGGTCCTCGCGCGTGGGGTTCTGGAGCGCGGCGATCCCGAAATCGCAGACCTTCACCAGCTCGAAGGTGCCGCCTTCGTCGTTGCGGCTGGGCACGAGCATGATGTTGTCGGGCTTGATGTCGCGATGGATGATGCCGTTGTCGTGCGCGACGCTGAGAGCCGCGCAGACCTGGATCATGATCTCGACGGCGCGATCGGTCTGGAGCCGCCGCTCCTCGTCGAGGAGGCTCTGGAGCGTGCGGCCCGAGAGGAACTCCATCACGATGTAGACGAGACCGTCGGGCTCCTGACCGAAGTCGAGGACGCGCATGACGTTCGGGTGGTCGATCTGGCTCGCCGCGAGAGCTTCCCCGCGGAAGCTCTTCATGAAGTGCGGGTCCTGCTGGTAGCGCGGATGCAGGACCTTGAGGGCGACGGTCCGCCGGAGCTCGCGGTGCGTCGCCCTGTAGACCGCGCCCGCCGCGCCGCTGCCGATGGCCGATTCGATCGAATACTTGTCGTTGATCTTGCGGCCGATGAGCGGGTCGCCGGATTCCTCGGCGACGAGCTCCGCCTCGAGCGCGCGGGCCCGGCGCGAGGGCGACGCGAGATCCTCGAGCGTGAGCGGCGGAACCTCGCCGGTGGGCGACTCGCCGTCCGCGGGATGGCGGGTCGAGCGCGGCGACTTCTTGTCCTTGCGGCGCGTCGTCTTCTTTTTCTTGCGTCCGCCGCCGGTGGCGGTGCGCATGTTGTCCTGCGCGCGCATGCCCGCGGCGGGGACCGGCGCAGGACGCGCGGCGGTCGGGCTCGGCGATGACGTGGGAAGGCGGATCAGCGTGTCGAAGTCGTCGTCGTCCGCGGCGTCGAGCGGCAGCGGCAGCGTGTAGTCCTGGTGCTCGGTGGCGGGGGCCTCGGAGGCGCGGACGAGCGAGGGATCCTCGGCGTCCATCGCGAGGTTCGCGAGCGCATCGTCGAAGAAGAAGTCGTCGGGCGCGGGCGCGGGCGCGGGCGCGGGATGCGGATCACTCAGCTCGACGTCGTCGAGATCGATCTCCGTGACCTCGCCGCCGCTGAGCACGGGATCGTTGTCCGCCGCGAGCGTGGGCGTGATCGCAGCGCGCGATTCTGCGCCGCGATCGAGCGCGGCCCGCAGCGCGTCGGGCTCGAAGATGACGCTCACGCTGAGGCTCGGGCCCTCGTCGTCGGCAGGGCTCGCCTCCGGCTCGAAAATCACGCTCACGCTGAGCGACGGATCGTCGGCGTGGGCGCCGTCGTTCACGAGCAGGGGCGTGGCCGGCGCCTGCTCCGAGTCCGTCGCGGCCGTCGCGGCCGCGAGCTGCGCCGGCGACCACGACGCGCTGCGGGTGGTGCGGCGGGGATCGTCGGAGGGAGGCGCCTCGGCGAGCGCGCCGGCGTCCCACGCCTCGCGCTTCGGCGTGACGATCGCGTTCGCCCAGGCCGCGCTCGGCACGGTGCGCTTCGGGTCATCGAGGCGCGCCGTCACGCGCGGGTCGAGCGGCGTCGGCCAGCGGCCTTGACCCATCGTTACCTGGGGCGGCGGCGCCGACCCGGACATCGCGCGTACGATGGGACCGGAGTGCTCGAAGCCGATGGTCCGCTCGGCGAGCGCGTGCGGCGGACGCAGGATCGCCGTTGCCTTCGGATCGTGGCCCACCTCCGGTCCGACCTGCGACGACGCGGGGTTCTCCTCGAGCAGCGCGTAGAGCTCCGCGGCCTGCGCGCGATCGAGCGGCCGCAGACGAAGCGGGAAGTGCCCGTTCTGCGGCGCACCCGCGGGCTCCGCCAGCACCGACACTGCGGGACTTCCCGCGAGCCGGAGGTCGAGCGTGTGCGGTCCGGAGCGCGGGGTCTCCATGAGCTCGACCTGCGCGACCTCGTGACGAAGCGCCGCTCGCAAGAGCCGCGTGAGCGATTTGCGATCGGGGAGCCGCGTCACGAGGACAGGCAAGCTCGCATCCACCACTGGCGAGTGTACCCGAGCGCAACCTGCCGCAGAAACATCATACCTGGGCGGTGGGAAGCACCTTTCGGTACACCGGGTACGGCCCGTCGTCGTGCACCGCCGCGAATCCGAGCTCGAGGAAGATGCGCTCCGGCCCCTGCCAGGCCTCCTCGTCGTAGAGGGGCGCCTCCGAGCGGCGCGGGTGCCCCTCGAGGAAACGGCCGCCCCACGCCTGCACGTGGTCGATCGCACCGCTCACCAGCGCGCGCGCGACGCCCTGACGGCGCGACGCCGGATGCACGACGAAGCACCCGATGCTCCAGGTGCCGGGCTCGAAGGAGAGGCCGCGGTAGACGGGCAACCCCGTGAGCTTCGGCACCGCCTCACGCGGCGCGACCTTCATCCAGCCGACGACCGCGCCGTCCTCGATTGCGACGAGCCCGGACGCCGAGGCGTCCCCCGCGGTCACCGCTGCGCTCTGCTCGGCGAGGTTCTCCTCGGGCCGGTGCGCGCAGCGGTCGAGCCACTCGTTCTTCGTACCGGTGAAGTGCCAGTAGCGGCAGAAGCACGACGACGACGACGCCTCGAAGAGCGCAGCGAAGCCGGCGAGATGCTTCGCCTCGAACCGCTCGACGACGATCACGCCTGCGCAGCCTCCCACGCTGCCGCGAGCGCGAACATGGTGGTCTCACGCAGCGCGGGCGCGATGATCTGGAGCCCGACCGGCAGGCCCGCGCGCGTCGGCGCGCAGGGGACGCTCATGGCGGGGAGGCCCGCGAGGCTCGCGGGCAGCGTGTAGACGTCGGCGAGGTACATCGCGAGCGGGTCGCCGGTCTTTTCACCGAGCCGGAACGCCGGGCTGGGGGTGGTCGGGCAGACGATGGCATCCACCTCGCGGAACGCCGCCTCGAAGTCGCGGCGGATGAGCGTGCGGACCTTCTGGGCCTTGAGGTAGTACGCGTCGTAGTAGCCCGCGCTGAGCACGAACGTGCCGACGAGGATCCGCCGCTTCACCTCGTCTCCGAAGCCGGCCTCGCGGGTGGCGCCGTACATGGCGCGCAGCGCGCTCCGCGTGCTGCCGGCGGTGCGGCGATCCCCCGGCACGCGCAGCCCGAAGCGCACGCCGTCGAAGCGGGCGAGGTTGCTCGAGGCCTCGGCCGGCGCGAGCACGTAGTACGTCGCGACGGCATGGCGGGTGTGCGCGAGCTGCACCTTCTTGACCATGCAGCCGTCGGAGGCGAGGCGCGCGATGGCGGCGCGCACGCTGGCCTCGACCTCGGGGTCGAGGCCGGCCGCGAAGTACTCCTCGGGCACGCCGATGCGGAGGCCCTTCACGCTGGTCCCGCACGCCCCCTCGAAGTCGTCGAGCGGTGCAGCGACCGAGGTCATGTCGCGCGGGTCGGGGCCGGCGATCACCGACAACACCCGCGCCGCGCCGCGCACGTCGCTGGCGAATGGGCCGATCTGATCGAGGCTCGAGGCAAACGCGACGAGCCCGTAGCGCGAGACGCGCCCGTACGTCGGCTTGACGCCCACGGTGCCGGTGAACGCCGCGGGCTGGCGGATCGACCCGCCGGTGTCGCTGCCGAGCGACGCCGGCGTCATCCCCCCGGCCACCGCGACCGCGCTGCCGCCCGACGAGCCGCCCGGCGCGCGCGTGGGATCGAGCGGGTGCTTCGCCGGACCGAACGCGGAGCTCTCGTTCGACGAGCCCATGGCGAACTCGTCCATGTTGGTCTTGCCGGGCAAGACGGCGTCGGCGGCGCGGAGCTTCGCCACGACGGTCGCGTCGTAGGGCGGGATCCAGTGCTCGAGGATCTTCGAGCCCGCGGTGGTGCGGACGCCACGCGTGCAGAGTGCATCCTTCAGCGCGATGGGGACGCCGGCGAGGGGACCGAGCGCCTCGCCGCGCGCGCGCTTCGCGTCAACGGCGCGCGCCTGCTCCAGCACCTCGACGGTCGAGACCGTGAGGAACGCGTTGAGCTCGCTGTTGCGCGCGGCGATCCGCGCCAGCGCCTCCTCGGCGACGGCCAGCGCCGTGGTCTCTCCGCGCCGCACCCGCTCCGCGATGGCGATGACGTCGTCGGCCATGGTCACTCCACGAACGTGGGGACGGCGAACCCGCCGTGGTCGACGCTCGGCGCGCCCGCAAGCGCCTCGTCGTGGGGGAGACCTGGCTGCACGACGTCCGCGCGCCAGCCTTCCTCGGAGCTGACCGGCTCGATGCCCGCGACGTGCGCGGTGGGCGGCACGTCGGTGGTGTCGATGGCGTCGAGCTCGGTGAAGAGCGTGAGGATGCGCCCCAGCTCACCGGCGAAGCGCTGCTCCTCCTCCTCGGTGAGCGAGAGCTCGGCGAGGTTCGCGACGTGCCGGAGGCGCTCGAGGTCCTGGTTCATGCCGGACGGTACTCTATCATCCGTCGCCGAGCGGGCCGGCGTCGGGCGCGGCAGGGGCGGGGGCAAGGGGAGGAGCCGGGGCAGGGGGAGCCTGGGGGGAGGGCGGATCTTCGTATTCCGGCGGCGGTCCGAGAGGCGCCTTCGGCCCCGGGCAGGCCGCGAGCGCGAGCGTGGCCGTCGCTACCGCCGCGAGGAGGATCCGGTGCGTCGGCTGCATGCCCGAGTTCTCCCCTGGAAACGTGCCAGCTGGCAAGACCCAAGCCCGTGCTTGACGCGCGTGGCCCCAGGACTATTGTGCGCTCCCCTTCGTGAGGAGTTGTGCCCATTCCGGGCCCGGATCACGATCGAAGGTAATCCACACGCTTCCCTGCGCAAACCGCAGGTCCGGTGCGGCGCTCTCGAGAGAGGGCAACGCTGGCCTCGGAGGGAAGCGGAGGTCCAACCGAAAGGAAGCGCGCAACCATGACTCAGCAGACAGACGTTCCGAACCTCAGCAAAGATTTCCCGCTGCCCCTCCGCTCGCTGCTCGACGCGGGCGTTCACTTCGGTCACCAGACCAAGCGCTGGAACCCGAAGATGAGGCCGTTCATCTACGGCGCGCGCAACGGCATCCACATCATCGACCTCGACCAGACGGCCCGTCTGTTCCAGCGTGCGTTCAACTTCGTCACCGAGACCGTCGCCCGCGGCGGGAGCATCCTCATGGTCGGCACGAAGCGCCAGGCCCAGGAGATCTGCCAGGAGGAGGCGACCCGCTCGGGCTCGTACTACGTCATCAACCGCTGGCTCGGCGGCACGCTGACGAACTTCCGCACCATCAAGCAGGGCCTCGACCGCATGCGCCAGCTCGAGCGCATGAAGGAAGACGGCACGTACCTTCAGCTTCCGAAAAAGGAGGTCTCGCGCCTCGAGAAGGAGCGCGAGCGCTTCGAGAAGTACGTCGGCGGTCTGAAGAACATGGGCTCGCTCCCGGCGGCCGTCTTCATCATCGACCCGGCCATGGAGACCATCGCGGTGAGCGAGGCGAAGAAGCTCGGCATCCCGATCATCGCCATCACCGACACGAACTGCGACCCGGACGTGGTCGACTACGTGATCCCCGGTAACGACGACGCGATCCGCTCGATCAAGCTGATTACCCAGCGCATCGCCGACGCCGTCGTCGAAGGTACGCAGCGCCGCAAGGACAACAGCCGCGACGACGAAGGCGGAGGCGGAGGCGGAGGCGGAGGTGGCCGTGGCGGCCGTCCCCAGGCGGACGTGCAGTATGCACGTAACCGCGGTCCGCGCCCGGCCGAGACGCCGGCCGAGGCTCCCGCCGCGCCCGCCGCGGCCCCGGTGGTCGCTCCCGAAAACCAGCCCTCCTGAACCGAGAGATTTGAAATGGCTGCCATCACTCCCGCAATGATCAAGGAGCTCCGTGAGCGCACGGCAGCCGGCATGTCCGACTGCAAGAACGCGCTCGTCGAAGCCGAAGGCGACCTCGACAAGGCGGTCGACGTCATCCTCAAGAAGGGCCTCGTGAAGGCCGCTTCGCGCGCCGGCAGGATTGCTGCCGAAGGCGAAGTGGCCACGTGGGTCGGCGCCGACGGCAAGAAGGCCATCATCGTCGAGGTCAACTGCCAGACCGACTTCGTGGCCCGCGGCGACGACTTCAAGCTGTTCGTGAAGAACGTCACCGAGATCGCCGCCAAACTGCCCAAGGGCTCGGACCTCGGCGCGCAGCCGTACCCCGGCTCGGACAAGACTGTCGACATCGTCCGTCAGGACACGGTCGGCCGCATCGGCGAGAACATCGTCGTGCGCCGCTGGGACGTGCTGGAGGCGACGGCCACCGGCATCGTCCACTCGTACGTCCACATGGGCGGCAAGCTCGCCGTCCTCGTGGCCGCCGAGGCCCCGAACGACGCGGCGACGGCCAGCCCGGACGTCAAGGCGTTCGTCGAGAACTGCGCCATGCAGATCGCGGCCATGAGCCCCATCGTCGTCCGCAAGGAAGACGTCGAGGCATCAGTCATCGACAAGCAGAAGGAGATCTTCTTCGCCCAGCTCAAAGAGGAGCTCGATGGTGCGCACGCGCGCATCGCGGAGCTCAACGCGGGCGGCCACGACTTCACCGAGGCCGAGCTGAAGGCCGAGATGAAGGCCGCCGAGGCCCGCAAGGGTCCGCCCGAGGCCATGTGGCCGAAGGTCGTCGACGGCAAGGTGTCCAAGTGGTTCAACGAGGTCACGCTCCTCGGCCAGGACAACGTCTGGGAGCAGGGCGCAGGCACGGTCGACAAGATCCGCGCGGAGCTCGGCAAGAAGCTCGGTGGCGAGGTGAAGATCACCTCGTTCATCCGCTTCGGCCTCGGCGAGGGCATCGAGAAGAAGGTCGAGAACCTGGCCGAAGAAGTCGCGAAGACGATGGGCATCTGAGCGCTCCTCGACTCTGATTGGAGAGCCGGCCGTCGCACGACGAGCCGGCTCTCGTCATTTCAGGGACGAGATTCACACGGAGGGCTCGGAGCCCTCCGACGCTCTGTGTGAATCTCGTGGCACCAGATCTTCCGTCACGCTCCTGCGTACGAGCGCGACGGAGACGTAGAACATGCGAACAAGCTTCCTCGGGGCCGTGGCGCTCGCCGCGCTGGGCACGGTCGGCTGCGGGACGAGCACCGCGAGCTACGTCAAGAGCGACACGACGCTCGGGCGCGTGGTCGTCTATCGAAACGGCGTTGCGTACTTCGAGCGCTACGCCGACGTCCCGGGCGACAGCCTTCGCCTCAACGTCCCGCAGGACAAGGTCGACGACTTCCTCAAGTCGCTCACCGTCGTCGATGCCGCGACCGGAGAGCCCGCGCCCGTCTCCTACGGCGCCGGCGCCACGGGCGGCATGATCGACATGCGCGTGGGCGCCGGCAAGCCGGGCGCCGGACCGCGCAAGCTACGGCTCTCCTACGTCACCGAGGCTCCCTCGTGGAAGCCGAGCTACCGCGTCGTCGTCGGCAAGACCGGCAAGGTGGAGCTGCAGGGATGGGCCATCGTCGACAACACGTCGGGCGAGGACTGGAAGGACGTGAAGCTCGGTGTGGGCGCCAGCTCCGCGATGTCGTTCCGCTTCGACCTGAAGGGCCTGAGGCTCGTGGAGCGCGAGACGCTGCGCGAGAACGACCTGTTCGCGCAGGCTCCACCGATGGGCGGCGCCGCCTACGGACAGCCAAACGGGCCCACCGCGAACCACCGCGTCGTGGCCGATGTCAGCGATGCCATCCTCCAGAACGCCGAGCAGGAAGAAACGCGGCGCATGGAGGTGCATGCGAACGCCGCCACCGGCGCGGCGACCGCCCAGGTCACGCCGCCGCGCGCGATGGGCAAGCCGGGGCCGCGCCCGATGACGAAGTCGGGCGGCGGAGGTGCGAGCGGGGATCCCTGGGCGAGTACCCCGCCGCCCGATCCCATCCAGCGCATGGCGCAGTCGCTGCGTGCCGCGCAGGGCCAGATCGTGGTCGAGGGCTACGCGACCACCAACGACAAGGACAAGAACGCCGCCTCGCTCGATCGCGCAAACCGCCTCCGTGATCAGCTGGTGCGCAACGGCGTCGATCCCAGCAAGGTGATCGCGCTCGGCAAGGGTGAGCAGACGGGTCGCGCCGGCGGCGCGCGCGTCGTCGAGGCGCAGATCTTCGACGAAGGAAGGAAGAAGGACACGAGCGGCGGCGCGAACGGCGCGCCCGCAGCCGAGCCCGGCGCCACCACG
>Ga0123336_10001826_pt1 | contig 19102 bp, 16 predicted proteins | sample SSSSmetaG_FD_96466 | JGI IMG/M metagenome (GOLD analysis project Ga0123336, IMG submission 96466) | Glacier valley bacterial and archeal communities from Borup Fiord, Nunavut, Canada, to study Microbial Dark Matter (Phase II) - ​SSSS metaG | ecosystem: Environmental > Aquatic > Freshwater > Ice... | reverse complement strand
TGCCGTCTGCCCGAGCCGCGGATTCGAGTGGGTGTACTCGAGCTTCCAGTAGTCGAAAAACCGTCCAACCGTGATCGGTTTCGCACCGGTATCGACCGCGACGTTCCAGGCGTCGAATCCGAAAGGCTCGTGATGGACGACCCAACCGATATGCCACGCGGTCGCCGCGACGTAGGCGACGAACAGCACCCGCAAGATCTTCGACCACATGCCTACGTTGGCCGCGATATCACGTGGGTAGCTCGCGCAGCAAGCGGAAGGCCCGCGGCGCTACACCTTAGTAGAGCTTCGGCGCGGCATTGATGACCTGCAGCGCCTCCTCCGCGGAGAATCCGATGAGCTGGGCATATTCGCGGATCGATGGCCAGCGCGGCTTGCTGTACTCGATGCCACGACGGAGGGCCTCGTCGCGGTCGAGGTGCCCTTCTCGCACCATATTGGAGAGCATCACCTCGTCCTCGGTGAAGCCCGCGATCGTTTGATAGATGTAGTTGTAGAACGGCGCGGTGCCATCGCCGATGCGCCACGTGGTCGTCGTGTCGGTCGCGATCTCCCAGTCGTATTCTGCGCGGATCGTGTCGACGATCGTTTCCTCGCGCCACGGCAGGTAGTGGAACAAGTAGAGAAAGTCGTCCTTGACCATGAACGTTTGGTAGAAGGCGTTTGCAGTGTCGAGAAGCGACTCGTTAATGTAAGCAGGGTTGCGAAGGTAGTTCTTCGCGAAGTAGCCGAGCATGCCCAGCTTGTTGCGGAGCGACATGCCGGTGAGCGTGTTGCCATGATCGTCCTGGGCCACTCCCATCAGCCCCGTCTTGTACGGAGCATCCTCGATCATGTTGCCTGCGCAGAAGATCACTAGCTTGATGCCCGTCTCTTTGCGTAGCTGGCGCGCGTGTGTGTAGAACTCCTTGTCGCCAGCCAGCAGCAGCGTGACCATGCCGAGCTCTGGCTTCTTGAGCCACGCTTCGACGTTCTTGCGTACGAAACGCCGCTTGGCAGTAATGTCTGCCGATCGGACGATGTGCTCGACGCCGAGCTTGCCGCACACGCGAGCCTGGTTGCGCCGCGCGAGATCCGTGACCATGCCCCAGTCGTAGGTAAACGCGACGGGGTTCATGCCTAACACGTTCTTCACGTAGTGAAGACCGTACGAGGAATCTCGGCCGCCAGAGAATGCGACGATCACGTCGGGGCTCCCATCCTTGGAGCGGTAGGGTGCGACAACGTCGTTCAACGCTTTCTCACCTTTGGGAGCAATACGTTTCCACGTTCGGCAATAGCGACACACGCCCTGCTCGTCGAAGTCGATGAACGGGTAGGTCTCGGGGAGGATGCACTTGGTGCATCGTTTCAGCCCGTCTGCACGCGCGGAGTGATCCACGATCGAGACGGTGTGGCCATTTGGCTTGTACTCGGCGTCGAGCCCATCGCCCGCCGAGAGTGGGAACGCGACTCGCTGCATCTTGTCGAGGTGAACGACGACCGCATGGCGAGCACGAATTTGCTCGAGTGTGTGCGTACTCAAGCGATCGGCAAAGCCTTCATCGAGAACGCGTTGAAGAATGAACCGTTCAGATGCGAACGCGAGCATGGAACCATCTGCATTCGTGAGTTGAAACAACGAACCCGTATTCGTTGCGAGCAGGATCGCGTCGAGATTATCGAACATCATCGCGATCGACGCCGAACCTTCGATCTCGTTGAACGTGGCACGAGTGGCTGCAGCGAGATCTCCAAGCTCGTCGAGCTTGAGCCGCAACAGGCCCGCGAGGATCTCGCTGTCGAGCTCACCGCGTGGTGCGATCGACGGGTACCTTGCCAGCAACTGCCGATCATTGACGATGATGCCGTTGTGAAGGGCGACCGACCCATGCGTGATGACCGGCTGGTTGTTGTCTGCACTCGCTTGGGTGCCGTTGGTGGCGAGGCGCGAGTGGCCGGTGATCGCGATCGGAGTACCGTCGTCGAAATGGGAGAGCGACCGCGCGATCAGTTCGTGCACGCCCGGCTTGGCCAGAAAGTCTTCGACCGAGCCCGCCTGCTTGAGCACTTCGATGCGCTTGCCATCGTGCGCCGCGATCCCTGCAGCCTCGCGGCCTCGTGTGACCGAACAGCGCATCAACGCGAGTGCGAGGTCGCGGACGAGAGGTGCATCGACCGCGCCGCTCCGCTTGCAGATAACACCAAAGATTCCGCACATATTCGTTCGAACCTTACACGCGTCAGAGGTCGCGCAACAGCCTGAATCCCCGTGCGGCCTCTCTCACCTGTAGGAGCGCGAGATCTTTCAATGCACGATACGCGAGATTCAATTTCACGATTCGTTTGTCCTCGGCGAGACCCCGGCATTCGGACCAACCACGCCGCTCACACTCGACGAGCATTCGATCGTAGTAGTCAGATTCCTCACGGAATCTCAGCTGGCTCCTCGTATATTTCGAGGTCGCTGCTTCGGCGTGGCGTCGGTAGCGGTAGCAGCGGTCCGGAATTCCGACGATCGTTTCGCCATCGAGGATCAGTCGCGACGTGAGCTCGCAGTCTAGTACGAACTTGTACTGAGGCTCGAAGCGCCGTTCGCCGAGCAGGCTCTTGCGAAAGCAAAGCGTGGGGGCGTTGATGAAGTTGCCACGGAGTAAGGCACGTAAGCCCCGCTCACCTGAGAGGACAATGGGCGCAGTACGCGACGGGCTCACCAACCTATCTTTGACAACGTCGGGAACAGAAAATACGGGTTCGCCGGTCTCGTCGATGACGTCCGTGCGACAGAACAGCGCTACCGCACCAGGATATCGGTTCGCCGCGTCACGAAGCTTGGTGCCGTAGTCAGGTTTTAACTCGTCGTCATTGTGAACGATCGTGACCAGGTCGGTACGAGCCACATCGATGCATCGGTTGAAGTTTCGACCCATGCCCAGGTTTCCTGGATTGCGCAGGTAACGCACGCGGCCATCGCCGAAAGCGTGGACGAGCTCCTCGATGCCCTCGGTCGTGCCGTCATCGCAGACACAGGCTTCCCATGCGGGATCGGCCTGGGCCAGGATGCTGTGAACCGCACGCGCGAGGTACGTGACGCCCGAGTAAAACGGGATGGCGTATGTGATGGCGGCGTCGCCCAAGGCTCGTGCCTAGCACATCTTTTCGAAAACCGGCTATGAAGGGGCGTGACGAAGGCTTCGGCGTGTATTGCGTGCGACCGCACCGACGCGGCTCCGTTGTACGAGGTGAATGGCTTCGCCATCGCCAGATGTCCGTGCGGACTCGCCCGTACGTTGCTGCCAGCCGATTTCGACCCCTCTTCGATCTACACCCAGGACTACTTCCAAGGCGGTCACCGCGATGGGTACGCGAACTATCTCGGGAGCGGAGAAGAGCTGCGGCACGAGTTTCGCCGGATCCTCGAGTCGATCAGAACGCGAGTTCCGGGCGGCAACCTGGTCGAGCTCGGTTGTGCATATGGATTCTTCCTCGAGGAGGCGGCGCCATACTTCAAGACGTGCGGAGTCGAGATCAGCGATCATGCACGGACCGCATGCCTGGCGAAGGGGCTCGACGTCGTTCGCGATGCGAGCCCCGAGTTTCTAGACTCGCGTGGCCCCTTCGACGTTGTGGTGATGCTCGATGTTCTGGAGCATATGCAGGATCCGGGAACCGTGCTCGACCGGCTACACGCCGCGCTCCGCCCTGGCGGGGAGCTCGTCGTCACGACCGGTGATTTCGGATCGATGCTCTCGCGCGCGATGGGACGGCGGTGGCGTCTGATGACGCCACCGCAGCACCTATGGTTTTTCTCCGTCGACACGGTGACGCGCTTTCTCGCGCGTCATGGCTTTCGCGTTCGTCGAGTTGATCATCCGTGGAAGCTCGTGCCACTCGCTCTGGTCGCGTATCAGGCATCGCGCTACCTCGGCGGCCAAGATGTGGTTCGGCGCTTCGTGCCGCCAGGCCGGCTCCCCATCAACCTGTTCGATGCGATGAGAGTCGAAGCGGTGCGTGTCGATCGCACCGCTTCCATGGATTACCGCGTCGGATCACAACACGCGCGCGGCCGCGTCCTCGATCTGGCTACGGGAGATGGCCGAGGCGCACGCGTCCTCCGCGACCGGCCTGGGGTCACATCGGTGCTCGGCGTCGACTCGAGCGCTGAAGCAATCGCGATCGCGAAGCTGAGGTTCGCCGGAGGTGGGCTTTCCTTCGAGCATCGCGAACTGACCGAGTTTCACGATGCGGACGGGTTCGACTCGATCTTCTCGATCTCCACACTCGAGTATATCGGCGACCCCGAACTGTTGATCGTCAGGCTCATCGCCGCACTGCGGCCTGGTGGAGTGCTGGTCGCGTCTGCTCCCGCGAAGCTGCGTCCGCTATTTGCGCGCTACCGACTCGAGGTCGCGCACGAGCTCGAAGTCACAGCCGAGCGCGAGACGCTCGTTTGGCAACGAAGCGCGCGCCCGTCGTGATCGCCGCGACAAGCGTCGCGAGCTCCATCCATTGCGAATAGCGAACGTCGGTGGTCGCAGCCAGGAAGAACCAAGCGAGCTCGTATCCGATCGCCGACAACGCTAGTGCCAGCTCGAGGGAATGGCGGCGGGAGAGTGGAACTAGCAAGAAGCTCAGGGCGAAGTAAACGAACGTGAAATAGAGCGGACTCAAGCTGATCGAGATCGCAGCGCGAATCAGATGCGCTTGGAGCCAGCTCGACGTCGCATCGTGGCCAAGCTCCGGAATGGTCTCCGGCGCACCGATAACCGTGAACCAGATGTAGACGTTCGTGACTGTCGGCGGTCGATCGAGTTTCACGAGCAGCGCGAAACTGTCGCAGCGATAGCGCAGGTACGCGGCGGGATAGGCCTTGACCAGGCGTTCCCACGCGGCAGAGATAGCCTCGCGCTCGCGATCATCCTTGGGCGGGTCGAGTAAGCGCGCCTCGCCGCGCATCAGGTGATAGAAGTTGGTCGCCGTGTACACTGCCCGGAACCGTTGTTGGACGTGGTCATGAACCAGCAACGGAACATCTTCGAGTAGCTTCGCAACAGTAGCGTCGTCGACATCCGGCATGTACTCGAGGGTGCCGGCGATATCCTCGTACGCGTACGACCAGTACCAGAGGTGCTCGTGCTCGGTCGCCAGCAGATCGTTAGCCTCGTAGCAAACGCCGGTGATCGTCAGCCACATCGCAGCAGCGACCGCATAGCGCTTGAAGCCCATGAGCGAAGGGCGAAAGCGATAGAGCAAGAGCATTGGAGCGAACGTCGCCGCCAGCGCGTTCCAGCGCATGAGGCTCGCAAGGGCGATAAACAAGAGCGCTAGCTGATGTCTGCGAGGCCGTTCGTCGAGGAGAAACGCGATCCCGAGCACGAGGAACCCCGCCATCAAGCCGTCCTTGGCGATCAGCGCGGTCACGCCGCAGACCGGCGGAAATAGAAATAGCGCGCTCGCCCACCAAGCTGCCCCGCGTGGACTCAACCGCTTCACGAGGATCAAGTACAAGCCGACCAGCAGCGTGACACTCTGGATCAAGAGCAGCCCGACCGGCCCAGTCACGAACAGCTCGGTCAGCTTGAACAGCCATGCGATCGCCGGAGGATGCCCATCGCTGATATGGCCGGTACGCGATTCGATAAAATGCGAGCGGGTGTCCCAGCCGACGAAGCCGGGCCAGCTGTAGAGCCAAAACAGGACGAGCGACGCGCACAGGATCTCTCGCGGAGCCCTCCGCTGGAGCCAAGCCATCACACGTCGTGACACAGGCCGCGGACTATATGCTAACGCTGTCCAGCCGAGCTCAGCCATGCGCGACAGTCTGGACCCCGCCTACGCAAATCGACTTTGCACCGCCGAGAGCGCGTGGTGGAAGAGGCTCCTCGATGTCCAACGGCCGTATCGCGACCACCTTCGCGGGTTGAACCCCGGCTTCGTGCTCGACGTTGGTTGTGGACTCGGTCGAAACCTCGGACATTGCAACGGTCACGGAGTCGGCATCGACGCCAACACCGCCGCAATAGCGGAGTGCCGTGCTCGCGGGTTCGAGGCGTTCACACCCGAAGAGTTCGAGGCCTCGCCTCACGCCCAGGGTACGCCGTTCGATACGCTCCTGATCTCGCACGTGCTCGAGCACATGCCGCGCGAAGCAGCGATCTCACTCGCCTCCCGCTACGTGCCGCGGATCAAGAGCGGCGGCCAGGCGATCTTCATCACGCCACAAGAAGCGGGCTTCCGTTCGGATCCGACTCACGTCGAGCTTGTCGATCTGGAGGGCCTTGCCGCGATCGCACGCGCGGCGGGCTTGGAACGTGTCGCTGCCTACTCGTTCCCGTTCCCACGGCCCATCGGTCGGGTGTTCAAATATAACGAGTTCGTGTTCGTCGCGAAGAAGCGCTGAGCTGCTCGAGTCGCTCGAGTCGCTCGAGTCGCTCGAGTCGCTCGAGTCAGCGATACAGCTCGATCTTCTTCAAGTGAAGACCGAAGCCTTCACCCACCGGCCGGAGCCTCGTGGCGCGAACGCGAAATAGGCTTGCATAGTCGAGCTCTTTCCACCGGAAAACGAGCGGCGCCGTCGGCACTGCTTGGTTAGCGACGTGCGCTCGGGTCAGCCACTGCGTGCCGTCCCAGACCTGAACATCGAAGTCGACCGGGAATCCGTCGATATCCGGCGTCAGCGCGACGCTGCTGAACGTCCGCACTGCCGGCATCTCGAGCTGAACCCACGCCTCGTGATCCGCGGTGCTCACGACTTCGGACTGCGTTCGCTTCGCTTCGATCGCTTGATTGCCTCCTAGCAGCGGTATTCGCAGTGCGACCCACGAGAGATATCCCGCGTAGGTGATGTCGCTGTTCGGGTTGTAGCGATCCGTCGTAGCAGAGCCCGTGGACATGATCAGTAGGAGGAGTGCTACGACCAACCCGACCGTTGCCGAGGGCCGCTGCCAGATCGCGGATGTTTGACGCGCACGCAGGTGCTCGATCGCGAGATAGATCGAGAAGCCGGTCAGGATCATCGCGCCGTACAGCAGTTCGCCGGTGGTTCGCGGATAGAGCTGGACCAGCTTCGTCTCGTACAGGTGATGCGCGCACCACATGCGCCACAGCCAGGTGCAACCGAGGATGAGTGACACCGTCACGACGAGCGTGCGTTTACTGCCGAGCCAGATCGCAGTACCGGTCCCAGCCGTGAGGAGCACGGTGAAGAGGCCCACGCCTCCGAGCTCTCCGGGTGGTGGCCACATCGGCACACTTCCGGGTTGAGAGCCGCGCCACATCGCTATGTACGACGGATCGACGGTGGCGTCGAAGTACATGTAGTCATCATGAATCGCCGACGCGTGCACGACCGCCGAGAGGTAGTGGAAGGTCATGGCGAAGAACAACAGCGCGGTAATGCTGGCGAGGATCAAGGCGTGAGACGGGCGATCGCGCCACGGCATGTAAAACATTACGGCGAGCAAGATGCCGGGGGCGGACCACTGGACCCATCCCGAGTACATGAGGAACAAGAGGCCGAATGCGAGGCCGAATCCGACCCCGCAGCGAACCAGCTCGTACCAGTGAGCGCTCGAGCTCGTGCGGATCCCATCGATAAACTTCACCACGATCGGGATGAACACGAGCAACACCATCATCGGATATGCGCGATACGGATCGATAAAAGGGAGAGCACACACCACTCCCAGCCCGAGCGCCCACACGGGTCGCAATAACAGCCGCCAAGCGCCGTAACTCAACGGCCCGACGAGCAGGATGCCGAGGACCTGGAAGTGTTTTGCCGCGTAGAGCGAATCGATCGAGAACAGGCGAGAGATCCACGAGATCAAGTAGATCTGCATCGGAGGGTAGACACCGGGAATCGGTGTCCCTTGGTTGAGTTGATCTGACCAACTCGCGAGCACCGCCGAATCCCCTCCGAGGGTCGCGCCCATGGCAAACGGCGTGCGATGGAGGATCGCCACGACGCCACCAGCAACGACGGCCGATGCGAGGCCTGCGACCGCGGCACAAGCATAAGGCACGACCCGCGCGAACCACGCTCCACCCTTCGCGTGGGCCGCGAGCACGAGCCCACCGACGATCACCGCGCCGAAGACGATGAGGCGCAGGCTGACCGCTGCGAGCAGCGAGACCTGTCCCATTCGGGTCAACGCGTCGACCCGGATCATGGTGCAAGACCAAACGAATGCGCTTGCCACGAGCAGCGCCGTCGCGACCTCCCCGACCAACCAGCCTCCATTGGGCTCCCTCGCCGACGCCATGCGCTAGCAATATGACGGTAGCTAGATCCGCGCAAGCGCTGCTTACTAAACCGGTCGAACTTCTGCTTCTGCTGTCGATGTGATAGCCACGAGGGCGTGCGCGCGCTGATGCGAATTCTCCGCCGCGTGTGGCCCTGGATGCTGGGGGCCGCGATCCTTGCGGTCGTGATCACCCGCGTGCCGATGAGCGCGTTCAAGGCAGCGGTCGGACACGGCCCTCATCTCGCGCTCGCGGCCACCAACCTCGCGATCGCGCTCTGCACCCTCTCGACCGATTCGTTCGCGACCTGGCTGGGCCTCGTGGCCTTGCGAATGCGCAGGCCGTTCGCCGACGTGGTCGCTGTACGCGGAGCCACCTACGCGCTGTTCGTCGTGAACTATGCCGTCGGCCAGAGCGCGTTCGGTTACTACCTACACAAGTCTGGGACCAAGGGACTTCGCGCCGTCGGAGCGACGTTGTTTTTGCTCGGAACCAACCTCGCGGCGCTACTCGCGTTGACCACGCTCGCTGCTTCGATCGGTGCAGCGACACTTCCCAGCCCCCAGCTGATGACGAGCCTCCAGATCGCATGCGGAGCACTCGCCATCTATCTCGTCTTCATCTCGTTGGCACCAGGCCCTCTCGCGCGGCGCGAGGTGCTCACGCCGCTGTTCGAAGCCGGTTTGCGCGGCCATGTTTTGGCGATGCTGGGACGAGTTCCTCATGTGGCAGTCATGGTGATCGGGCAGTGGGCGGCGCTGCGCGTCTGGGGTGTCCCGGTGCCCTTCGAGGTCGGCCTAGTCGTGATGCCGGTGGTCGTGATTGCGGCGGTGCTTCCGATCTCCCCCGCTGGTCTGGGAACGACCCAAGCCGCGCTCGTATATTGCTTTTCCAGCTACGCCGCCGGTGCAACGAGCGATGACCGTGCAGCGGCTGTCCTCGCATTCGCGATCGTGCACTTTGTCTATGGCGTGGGTGGTTCGCTGCTCGTGGGTCTCGCGTGCCTCCCGATCGCGAAGCGGCGCGGCGTGCTGCAGCGGTCAGCTCCCTGAGTTTTGTGGTATTGCCGCCGCGCATGGACCGCATGGTCGCGAATGCTCGGGGGGCCTGCCGGTGGATCGCCACACGGCCTCCGCGCGCGTACCTGATCGCCGGATGGATCGTCTTCCTGCTCGGTTGCTACCCGGGCTTTCTCAGCATCGAATCAGCGCTGCATCTCTACGAAGTGCGGAGTGGCGTCTATAGCGACGTCCACCCAACTTTGATGACGCTCGCGTGGCGCACGTTGGAGCTCGGCATGGCCGGCCCCTTCCCGATGCTGCTGCTGCAGAGTGGTCTCTTCCTGTTCGGTCTGGCCGCGGTGCTCCGCACACTCGTCACCGCGAGAGCAGCAGCCATCGCCGCGAGCTGTGTCTTGCTCTTCCCGCCGGTCTTCGTGGTCATGGCTTCGATCTGGGCGGACTCGTTGATGGCGGGTGCCCTCCTCGGTGCTTGCGGGGCGCTGCTCCAGCCCCAGCCACGATGGAAGGTGCTCGGGGGCGTCCTCCTGGTGCTCGCGTGCGACTGCAGGCTCGCAGCTGTCGCAGCTGCGGTTCCGATCCTCGCACTCGTGCCGATGACCTTGGTCGGCTGGAAGCGAATCGCGATGATCGCTAGCATCGCGATCTCGATCGAGGGTGCCGCGATCATCTGCGACCGCGTACTCGTCGATAACGAGACGTACGAGCTGCAGCAGGCCGTGATGTTGCCCGACACGATCTCGGTGTTGAGGCGCAACCACGTCACCTCCGTGCATGCGCTCGACGAGGCTCTCGCCGGAGTGCCGATCGTCGATCACGCACGGCTACGCGATTTCATCTCGAAGGGAAAAGACCCTGCCGGTTGGTGGGGCCTCTCTCATGGGGACAAGCGGCTGTTCGAGCCCCTCGCCACCCCGGATCAGACATATGCGCTGTTTCGCGCCTGGCGTCATGCCGTGCTTCGGCACCCCGGCGCTTATCTCAAACATCGCGAGGCGATCGCGCTCCGCTTGCTCGGGCTCTCTGGCGGCAACCCGGCAGTGCTCATGGATCTGGGCGATTTTGATCTGCTCGGCCCGATGCACCACCGCGCGCTTCCGTCGATGTGGGAACGCGTGACCGGAACCATCGTAGAGACCACCAGATCTCTGCAGTTGTTTCGCTCGTTCATCTATCTGTTGCTCGCCCTGTTACTCGTGGCGGTCGGGAAGTTGAGGATCGTGCGGGTCTTCGCGATCAGCGGTGCCGCGTACGAAATCGCGATGATGCTCTTCGCGCCCAATAGCGAATATCGCTATTCGCACTGGCTCGTCGTGGCCGCAACGATCGCTGCGGTGGTCCGGTTCGTCGCGAAGCGCTACGCGGTTTCGCGATAAGCACCCGAGTGAATCGCCTCGGTCCAATCACGACGTTGCAGGTACCATTCGACCGTACGACGAATTCCCGCGGCGAATTCAATCGCGGCGTGCCAGCCGAGCTCGCTCTCGATCTTGGAAGGATCGATCGCGTAGCGGAAATCGTGTCCGGGACGATCCGTCACGAACTCGATCAGCGAGCGATGTGGCGCGCTAGTCGGATGTAGCTCGTCCAACGTGTCGCAGATTGTGTGCACGACATCGAGGTTCTTCTGCTCGTTACGCGACCCCACGAGGTAGCACTCGCCGACGCGTCCGCGCCCGAGCACCGCACGGACCGCCGCGCAGTGGTCGGTGACGTAGATCCAATCGCGCACGTTCTCACCCTTGCCGTACACGGGCAGCCGCTTGCCCGCGAGGGCATTCGCGATCGTGAGAGGAATCAGCTTCTCTGGAAACTGGTACGGCCCGTAGTTGTTCGAGCAATTCGTGGTCACGGCCGGAAAGCCGTACGTGTGGACGTATGCATTGACGAGATGATCGCTCGCTGCCTTGGAAGCCGAATAGGGCGAGTGCGGGTCGTAGCGAGTCGATTCGGTGAACACGCCGGTCGGGCCGAGTGCACCAAACACCTCGTCGGTCGAGACATGAACGAAGCGAAACGCCGGCTTCGCCTTGCTCGCGAGGTAGCGCCGCGTTTCTTCGAGCAGGCGAAACGTGCCCACGATGTTGGTCTCGATAAAGTCCGCGGGACCATCGATCGAGCGATCGACATGGCTTTCGGCCGCGAAGTGGACGAGTGCGTCGGGTTGCACCGTCGTCAACAGCTCACGGACCACGGCTCCGTCGCAGATATCGCCACGGACGAAACGAAACCTCGGCTCGTGTTGAAGCTCGGCGAGCGAGCGTGCGTTACCCGCGTAGGTCAGCTTGTCGAGCACGCAAACTTCGGTCTGGGGTTCGCTCGCGAGCAAGTCGCGAACAAAGTTGAACCCGATGAAGCCCGCGCCACCTGTAACGATAATTCGACGACTCATCGGCCCAGCTCCTTCATCAGCATCTCGTTCAGACCTTGCTCCCACGAACGTGGAACGATCCCGAGCCTGGCGATCCGACTTGTATCGAGGACCGAGTAGGCGGGACGCTTCGCGGGCGTCGGATACTCGGCCGTCGTGATGGGATCCACGCGTTCGCAGACGAGGGGTTGCCACTGCCGCGCTGCGGCGATGACCGCCTCCGCGAACGCATGCCACGTCGTCGGGCCGGCATTGCAGAAGTGATAGATCGATTCGAGCTCCGGCCGCGCCGCGAGTTCGAAGAGCGCGATCGCCAGATCGTCGGCGCAGGTTGGACAGCCACGCTGATCTGCGACGACACGCAAGACCGGCCGCTCCTTCGCCAATCGAATCATCGTATGAACAAAACTCGGCCCGCCCTCGCCAAAGAGCCACGAGGTGCGCACAACCGTTCCAGCCGACCCGACGGCCTGCTCGCCCGCGGCTTTGCTCGCGCCGTACACCCCGCTGGGCTGGAGCGCTTCGTCTTCACGATAGGGCCGCTGCGCCGACCCAGAGAACACGTAGTCGGTGGACACGTGAAGTAGCCGCGCGTGATGCGCGCTGCACGCACCGGCAAGGATCGCGACGGCATCGCGATTCACCGCGAAGGCCTTCTCGGGTTCGGCTTCAGCGCGATCGACCGCGGTGTAAGCGGCGGCATTGATGACGACCTCCGGTTTCACCTCTGCAAACGTACGGTCGACAGCAGTCGCGTCACAGATATCGAGCTCTGGCAGATCGCGCGCGAATACCTCATGCGTGCCTGCACGTCGCACCAGCGCTCGCCCCAGCTGACCGCGACCGCCGGTAACGAGTACCTTCACGGCGCGTACACGGGCAGCTCGGCCGAACTCAGCCTCGGCGCTGCGCTGTCGCGCTGGGAGAGCGTGGGGCCGCCGGTGATCGGCCACGCGATGGCGAGCTCGGGATCGTTCCAAGCGATCGCGCGCTCGTCCTTCGCGTCGTAGTTGGCCGTGACCTTGTATGCAAAATCAGCCGTTTCGCTCAGCACGGCGAAGCCGTGGCCGAAATTTGGCGGAACCCACATCTGGCGATGGTTCTCAGCGGAGAGCACGGTGCCGAACCACTGGCCGAACGTCGGAGACCCGCGTCGGATGTCGACCGCTACGTCGAAGACCTCGCCACGCGTGACGTGAACGAGCTTTCCTTGCGGCCGATGAAGCTGGTAATGGATCCCACGCAGAGTTCCGCGCGCGGATGACGAGAAGTTGTCCTGGATGAACTCGAGGCCGATCGCGATGCCGGCCGCGTCGTAGCGCTCGCGTCGGAACGTCTCCATGAAACGACCGCGCTGATCGCCGAAAACGTCGAGCTCGAGGAGGATCACCTCGGGCAGGCTCGTCTCGAGGAGCTTCATCCTTTTTTGTTCTGCACGACGTCGATGAGGTAGCGCGCGTAGTCACTGCCCTTGAGTGATTCGGCGAGCGTGGTCAGTGCCTTCGCATCGATATAGCCGAGACGATACGCGATCTCTTCGACACATGAGATCTTGAGTCCTTGACGCTTCTCGACCACCGAAACGAAGTTGGCTGCGTCGAGAAGCGAATCGTGTGTGCCGGTATCCAACCAGGCATTTCCGCGCGACAGCACGTGCGCGTGCAGTGTGCCGGCGGCGAGATACGCCTTGTTGACATCGGTGATCTCGAGCTCACCACGCGGTGATGGCGCCAGATTGCGCGCGATCTCGACGACGCGGTTGTCGTAGATGTAGAGCCCGGTGACCGCGTAGTTCGACTTCGGCTGCTTCGGCTTCTCCTCGAGGCTGATCACCCGACCGGCATCGTCGAACTCCGCGACTCCGTAACGCTCTGGGTCGTTCACTGGATATGCGAACACCGTCGCGCCTCGGTTCTCGCGAACACGCTCCGCTAGCTGAACGCCGAGGCCTTGGCCGTAGAAGATGTTGTCGCCGAGCACGAGGGTCACGTTGTCGCGGCCGATAAACTTCTCACCGACCAAAAACGCCTGAGCAATACCCTCCGGACGAGGTTGTTCAGCGTACGACAGCTTCAATCCCCACTGAGAACCATCGCGGAGCAGATCTTGAAATCGCGGCAGATCGGTCGGCGTCGAGATCACGAGAATGTCGCGAATACCGCTGAGCATCAACGTACCGAGCGGGTAGTGAATCATCGGCTTGTCGTAGACAGGCAGCAGCTGCTTGGAGACAACTGCCGTCAGTGGGTACAGCCGCGTGCCGCTTCCCCCCGCGAGTATGATGCCCTTCATCGCCATAGCGTTTCCTATCACGGCTCGTGTTTGGGAGGCGGCTTGGACTCGGCTCTCATGATCGCGATTTCGCGTGCGAGCTCCGTGAGCTTGCGCTGGAGTTCGACGAACTTCGAGTAGTAGTGAACCAGCACGAAGAAGACGACGATGATCGCAAGATAGGTCACGAGGTCCGCGCCTCGACCAACCCCGACGAACCGGGCGACGTCATCGGTGGTCTCTGGCGCCATGACCGCGACCACACCGGCTGCCAACAACCCGAACACGGTCATGATGTGAAACGGCAACCGGTTCCTTCGCAGGAACACGAACCAGCCGATTCCGACCAGGCCGGTGAGAAGGAGGATGCGGATGATCATGCGCGAAAGAAGTAATCGAACAGGATCCGCACGGCCTGCAAGCCGCCCTGCCCTTTGCTCATCGAATGCTCGGTATATCGCACCGTGACGGGCACTTCGACGACCCGGAGCTTGCTCGTCTTGAGCTTGCGAAGAAGCTCGGATGCGTGAGCCATCCGATCCTGCGTGATCGTCAACTTCGATGCCGCGGCTGCGCGGAAGGCGCGGAAGCCGCAGTGCGCATCGGTGAGCCTCATCCCCGAGAGGCCGTTGGAAACCATCGTCGCCGTCTTGAGTAGAGCGATTCGCCGACTGCTCGCGCCCTCGATCTCTTTGCCCAGAAAACGGGAGCCGAGCGCGATATCCGCGCCATCCAGCGCGGCCACGAGTGCAGGAATGCAGGCCGCATCGTGCTGTCCATCCGCATCGAAGGTGACCAGCGCCTCTGCCCCCTGACGGATCGCGAATTCGATTCCAGTCTGCAGCGCCGCGCCCTGCCCGAGGTTGATCGGGTGACGCACGACGTGCGCGCCAGGCACCGTCGCCGCTGCTGCGGTGTCGTCGGGCGAACCATCGTCGACAACGACGACGGACCAGCCCTCGTGCACGACCTCCCTGACGACGTCGCGGATGACCTTGCCCTCCTTATAGGCAGCGATCACAACCCACGTCGACCCACGCGCTTCCATACGACACACCTTATAGAGGCAGGAGGGCACGAGGGGCAAGTGTCCAAGATCACGTGCAATGACACGCAGTTTCAGCTCTTGTGGTAGTACCGGCGCCCATGGAGTCGCGGACTGCTCGCAAGCTGGCCGTCTTGTTCTACGTTTACGTGGCCGCGACGTTCGCTCACATCGCGTACGTCGTCAGCCGCGAGCCCTTTGCATTCGACGCCTGGAACGTCTCGGTGGACACCCACGCGAAGCCGGGCTCGCTCGCTCGCTTCTTCAACTTCTGGCATCAGCAGTACACGACCAGCAATCCGCGAATCGGCCAGCCGATGACCTACCTGGCCTACAAGTTCGTCGGGGTCGGGGAAATCGGGACAGCTGTTGCCTTCTTCGCAATCATCGTCGGTGCGTTCACGCTAGGGGTCGGCCGATTGCCTTCGCGACGCAACGGTCGGGATCTCGCGATCCTCGCGATCGGCATCGGCGTGTTCTGGATCGCGGGACCGAACTTGCCCGCGTATCTGTTCTGTCGTGCGTACGCGACGAACTACGTCTGGGCGATCGCGGTTCAACTCTGGTTCCTGGTCCCCATTCGGCTGTACGGGGACTCGACGACCTCGATCGCGACCTGGAAGCTCGGCGCGTATGCGGTGCTCGGCGTTGCTGCCGGAATGTGTAACGAGCACACGGGACCGACGTTAGTCCTGTTCGTGCTGCTTTACTCGATCTGGTCGCGACGCACTCACAAGCGCATCCCGCCGATCGTTTGGGTTGGCTTGGTCACGAGCCTGGCCGGCTTCGCGCTGATCTTCTTCGCACCAGGCCAGAGCCAACGCTACGAGGGCTTGGCCGAGCACTACTCGGCACTGCAACAGGTCCTGGTCCGAGGGGTTGCCGGCAACCTCGATATCTATCTGAACTACCTAGAGGCTGCTGCACCGCTCTTGGTCCTTATCGTAGCGCTGGTCGTGGTCGCGTTTATTGGAGAACCAGCGCAACCCATCGAAGATCGCACCGCGCAACGTCGCGCGTTTATCTACCTCGGGCTCGCGATCGCTGCGGGGTCGATGATCACGATCACGGTGTTCGCTTCACCGAAGCTCGGTCCACGATTTTATTTTCACGCCGTAATCCTGCTGCTCGGTGGTCTGTTCGCGGTTGCGTCTTCTTTTCTTCGCAAGCCGAAGTTGCTCGCACCGTTTGTGGCCTTCGCTGTCCTCGTGAGCGTCGTCGCCGCACTGCGCACGATCCCGCTGTACACGAGAATGTCGCGCGCCTCGGACGAGCGGCTGGCAGCCCTTGCCGGGATGTCGCCGAGCCAAGTCGGTACGCTCGATTCCTGGGAGCAGGTCCCAGAAAACTGGTGGACGCTAGGTGACGATGCACGTGATCAAAAAAAGCAGGAAATGATCGCCAAGTATTTCGGCATGGAACGCCTGTTCTTCCGCGGTAACGATCGCTGGAAGACGCTCGGTGTCACCGATGTCAAACTCACGATGCGTTACGAACTCGACCCGGCGGGCTGCCTCGACGAGATGGAGCAACTCGATCTCAAGCCTTTCGTGGGGCGCGATGTGGCGAGCATTCATCACGCGTTTCTCGACCAAATCGGCCAGATCCAGCTGGAGACAAAAACTCGCGTCAAGAAGGTCGATCTCGTCGCAACCTTCCTCGGCACGCAACCACCCTTGCCTGGGACTCGCCTCTACCTCGCGCGCTACGCCGACGGCAAGCTCGAAGGATACACCGCCGGGATTCGCAGGGCCGCGCGCACGAAAGCGCGCGAAGTCGTGATGTCACCCGAGCTCAAGGCGGTAGAGATGAAGATCTACGTCCTGCGCGTCGGTGACGAGCCAACGTTACTCGGAACGAGCAAGAGCACGACGCCACTGACCTACGAGCCGCAGAAATCCGGCACGTACTGGATCACAGCGTGCCGCCCGGATGCGTGCTTCGTCGTGTTTGCAACGAACCACGTCGTTTGACCCGGCGCAACGCCACCAACAGCGCACCCAAGCTCGTCGCGAAGATCAACCAGAACGAATAGCGAACGTCGACGGTGGGACTGATCACCAACAGGCCGAGCTGTCCGGTCAGGCCCGAACCAACGATCGCGAAACTCTCGCGATCTCTCCAGCACAGCGGCAACAGGAGCACTGCGAGGATCAAATAGAATCCGACGTGAAAGACCCACGTCGAGCCGGTCCAGATCATGGCCTGCTGCAACGTGCTCTGCAAATGTGATGGGGCGACCAGATGGCCGACCCGGACACCGCTTTCGTACGGACTTTGAACGTCGGTAAACCAGCAGTAGATCGGTGAACCGAGCTGCGTCCCGTCGAGCTGTACCAACTGGGCAAACACGACGAGCCGATACTTCAAGTAGGCCATCGGATGCGCACTGATGATGGTCCTCCAGGCGCGTGATGTCGCCGAGCGCTGAGCAACACCGGGCTGTGCAGATCGATCGAAGAGCGCACCGGTCGCATTCCACAGGTCGTCGGTCGGGCTCGCATTCGGATCTAGATGCGCGCGTGCGTGTTCTTGATAATGATCGTGGATGAGCAACGGGGTGCCCGCGAGCGTGGCATCGAGGCTGGCGTCGGGTATGGGCTCCGCGTAGCGAAGCGTCCCGGTCATGTCGAGCAGTGCGAGGCTGCGATGCCACATGAAGGTATGATGTTGCGCGAGCATGCTCGTCGTGGTCGACGCCGCCAACGTGATCGCCAACCACGCCACTAAGGCGATCGCGTAGCGCTTCCACCAAGGGTGAGCCTCACGCCCGTAGAACAACAGCGTGACGAGCGGGAAGGTCATCGCCAGTGCGTTATGGCGCATCGCGGTTCCGAGCCCGATCAACGCGAGTCCACCAAGCCGAACGCGCAAGCGCGGCGAGAGGAGAAGCCCTGTTCCTAACACGAGGTAACCCGCCATCTGGGAGTCTTTCCAGATCACGCTCATCGTGTTCGCGACCGGCGGGAACCACAGGACAAGAGAGGCAAGAATCGCCGCACGACGCTGGGTCGTACGTGTCGCGAAGACCAGATACAGCCCACCGACCAGGCATGCGGTTTGAAGTAACAGCATGCCCAGCGGCCCTTTGATGATCGCCTCGGAATACTCCCAGATGACCGCCATCGCCGGAGGGTGATCGTCGAGCAACGCGCCGGATCGCGCTTGGTCGAGCTGGGCCAGCGAATCGAAGCTCATGTAGCCGGGGTAGGCGTACAAGAGCAGCCCGGTCCAGCCCATAGCGAGGATCGCGAGTGGAGAAGTAGCACGGACCCTCGAAAGCAGAGTCACTCGACCTCGATCTCTGCGAGCTGCAAGCGCGGACCACCGCCGACGTCCGGCAACTTGGTCGCATTGATACGTACCCGCTCGGTTTTATCAGTCCGACTCCACGCGAATGGCTGAGGTGTCGTACCAGGGTTTGGGAAGTTCGTACGGGTTACGCGATCGACCCATCTGGCGCCGTCCCAGATCTGGATCGTGAAATCGATTGGAAAGCCGGAGCCAGGCTCGTTGTCGCTTCGTGGATACAACGTCACCTTGGAGACCGATCGCGCTCGCAACGAGCGAAGCTCGACCCACTGGGCCGGGCCAACCTCGCTCGAGAAGCCTTTGGACAAAGCAGTCGACTGACGTTCTCCATCGGCGAGGCGAGCAGCGCCCCAGCCTTCGAGCTCGTAACTCGTCGACGCCATCGTCTCGTGCGTCGTGAAGTTGTCGACGCAAAAGGCGGCCTCTGCTTCGAAGGGATCCACGGGCACGACAAGCCGCGTGCGCCGCACCGCACCTTTGAGATTCGCAATGAAGCGGTTCGAAGTCAGTGGCTCGCGAACCGAGGCAAGAAGCTCGGCGAGGTCGCCGCAGGTCATCGCGTTCCGGGCCGCATGGATCGCCATCACCGTGACGCCGTTGGAAGATGCGTCCGCGGCAGGATCGACATAGTCGGCTCGGATCCACGCCCACGGCAGGCTCTTCTCGTGTCCCGTCATGCCAGGCTGATTTACCGTGATGTGCGCGCCGAGCGGATTCGCAAGCCCGAGCACGTCGACGACGATGCCGTCGAGCGGCGCCGTCGCGCCTCCCGTGCCGAGCCGGCCGACCGCATACATGACCGATTCCGAATAGGCGGGGTTTGCCGGAAGATCGAGCCCGCCCTCGCTGATCAGCCGATGC
>Ga0123336_10001825_pt1 | contig 19106 bp, 18 predicted proteins | sample SSSSmetaG_FD_96466 | JGI IMG/M metagenome (GOLD analysis project Ga0123336, IMG submission 96466) | Glacier valley bacterial and archeal communities from Borup Fiord, Nunavut, Canada, to study Microbial Dark Matter (Phase II) - ​SSSS metaG | ecosystem: Environmental > Aquatic > Freshwater > Ice... | reverse complement strand
GACGTAGATGGAGAAGAACTCACCCGTGATGCCCCCTGCCTTCATCCGCGCGAGGTCGGTGTGCGTCTTCCGGGACGGGGTGCCGAGGTCGTAGCCCGTGGAGAGCATGAACGACGGGATGTCGTTGTGACCGTCGACGACGATTGCTTGCCGGTGCACCCGCTCGGCGCGCGCCTCGACGGTCTCGCCGGCAACGGGGCCCCGGAACGGCGCGGTCATCACTCCGGCCTCGGTCTCCGGGAGCGCGCTCGCGCTCGCGCTCGCAGCGGAGCCTGCGTCGCTGCCGCGGTCGGCGCGCGCGGCCACCGGCGCCTTCGCCGACTCTTCACCCCAGCACGCCATCAGCCCCGCGCCAGCGAGGACCACGAGCCAGCCAGGCCTCTTCATGCGCGCGATGCTACCCCAGCTGGGACTGCGGAGCGCTCGGTCGCGGGCGGGCGTCGAGGGTGGGCTCGTACGGCGGGAGCTTCACGCGCATCGTGGTGCCGACGCCCGCGGTGCTCTCCACCTCGATGGTGCCGCCGTGTGACTCGACGATGGTGCGGGTGATGTAGAGGCCGAGACCGGTGCCTTCGCCGTGCTTCGTCGTGTGGAAGGGCTCGAAGCGACGCCGCATCACCTCGGGTGTGATGCCCACGCCGTCGTCGCAGATCTCGATGCAGGCCCACCCGTCCGACATGGAGGAGGTGGTCACGCGCACGAGCCCGCCTCCGCGACGGTCGACCGGGATGGCTTGCGCGCCGTTGACCACCAGGTTCAGGAACACCTGCCCGAGCCGCGACGTGCTCCCGCGCACCGGCGCGAGATCTCCGTAGTGCCGTTCGAGGCGCGCGCGGTGCCGGAGCTCGCTCTGCGCGATGTTGAGCGCAGCGTCGATCACGTGGTGCAGATCGACGAGGCCGCCCTCCTGCGGGTCGATCCGCGAGAAGGTCCGGAGGTCGCGCACGATCGATCGCACGCGCTACAGGCCCTCCATCGCGACCGACAGCATGGCCACGCACTGCGCGAGGCCCTCCGCGACGTCCTCCGCGCGTCCCTGTCCGCTGGCCGCAGCGTGGGCCTCCGCCGACAGGCGCGGCAGCTCTCGCGCGAGGATTTCGTGGTTCGCGAGCACGTAGGCGAGCGGGTTGTTGATCTCGTGCGCGAGGCCGGCGGCCATCATCCCGAAGGTGGAGAGCCGGTCAGCCTCGAGCAGCTTGGCCTGGAGCGCCCGGCGCTCGGCGATGTCGCGGATGACGCTGAGGAGCACGAGGTCGTCGCCGATCTTCGTGGGCCGCGAGGAGACCTCGACCGGGAAGTACGTCCCGTCCTTGCGCCGGTGCTCGGTCTCGAACACGATGCCTGCACCTTCGCGCGCCGGAACTGCGCCTCGCTCGCCTCAACGTAGGTTGTGATACGCAGAACGTCCACGCCGAGAGGTATTCGCCATGCCCATTCGCGAGACCGAAGCCGTCGCCAGCTTGAAGATCCTCGCCGCCGTCGCGCGCGCCGACGGCAGCATCCACCACGACGAGCGAAAGTCGCTTGCCGCGGCCCTCGAGCTCCTCGTTCTCGAGAACCCGGTCACCGTGGACGCGCTGCTCTTGGGAGACGACGCGATCGACGTCGCCGGGGAGCTCGCGAAGCTCGAGTCGCCGGAGGCGCGCGAGCAGGTGTACCGAAGCGCCTTCTTCATGGCCCACGCCGACGACTCGTGCACGAACGAGGAGCAAGCGCTCCTCGACCTCATCGCAGCCGAGACCGGCGTGACCGACGAGCAGCGCCAGAGCCTCGCCCGTCTCTTCGTGCCGTCCGCGCAGCGCACGAGCCTGCTGCCGGTGCGCGTGAGCGCCATCGGGGATGCCGCGCAGCGCTCGAGCACGGTTAAGAAGCACATCCTCAAGTACGCCGCGCTGAGCGCCGTGCTCGGCGCGTTCCCGGTCCCCGGCCTCGCCATCGCCACCGATCTCGCGGTGATCGCGCTCCAGGTGAAGATGGTGCGCGACATCGGGCAGTACTGGGGGCACTCCGTCGACCGCAGCGCCGCGAAGTCGATGCTCTACGGGATGGGCCTCGGCACCGGTGCGCGCCTCGCAGTGAACAATCTCGCCAAGCTCCTGCCCGGCTGGGGCAGCGCCGTCGGCGCGACGACGTCGTTCGCGTCCACCTACGCGCTCGGCAAGGTGATCGAGACGTTCTTCGCCGCGGATGCGAAGGGCGATCTCGCGGCACTGAAGGACGACTTCAGGGCGGCGGAGAAGGAGGGCAAGGCCACCTTCGCGGAGCACCGGGATGCCGTCGCCGCGGAGGGAGCGCACGCGCAGGCTACGCTCGATCACCTCACCGCGGACCTGAGGGCGGGCCGGATCACGCAGGCGGAGCTGGAGCAGCGCCTCGGCGACCTCGCCGACGCGCGCGCCTGATCAGAGCTCGCCGACGGCGCCGAGGCGTACGCCGTAGGTCTTCGCGTCGGCGAGATCGCCGGCAAACGGGAGGATCACGCTGAGCGTAGGCTTGAGCCTGCCGAGGTGGAAGCGCAGGAAGGGCTCGACCACCGCCACCGTCGAGAACGAGTCGTCGGTGTGCGAGTGCTCGTGGAGCTCGCGCATCCAGAGGTGCACGCCGGGCTCGATCTCCGGGGTGGCGCGGTAGGAGGCGCGCACGCCGCCGACCAGCTCGTTGATGTAGACCTCGTCGTCGCCGGTGAGGTCGATGAGGTTCTCGAGCTTCACCATCGGGGAGAGGGTCGCCTTGCCGAGGTGGAAGTTGGCCTGCACCTTGGGCACGAGCCCGAGGTTGCCGCTCTCGAAGAGCGCCGACTCGTACGCGCCTCGCACCGCCGCGCCCGCGTGAACCGCGGCGAAGCGGTCGTAACGCGTGTACGCGTACCGCCGGTCGGGCTCGGCTGCGACCTCCTCGCGAGTCGGGGCCTCCTTGCCGCCGGCAGTGGGCAGGGCGATCTCGAGCGTGCCCACGAGGTTCCACGTGCTGCGCTTCACGAGCACGTAGCCGACCTCGAGCTCGAAGTTGCCGGCGGCGAAGGCGCTGCGGCTGTCGGCGGAGCCGGCACGCGAATCGAGCTCGGCGTTCACGACGGGGATCCGCGCGCCGAATGTGAGCCGCTCCCCGACGTGCCGCTCGACGCCGAACAGCATCGAGGTGGCGAAGACGCGCGTGCTGTCGAAGACGTTCGCGGGGCGGCTGGAAGTGGGACGCGCGCGGCCCTCGCTCAGCACCTTGGTGGTGGTCGAGCCCAGCACGACGTCGGCGATGACCTCCCAGCGCGCCTCGGCCCCCTCCTTCTCTTCCTCCTCGTGCTTCTCCTTGTCCTCCTTGTCCTCCTCCGTCACCGCGCCGGGCTCGGGCTTCGACTCGTGGGTCGTCGGCTCGTCGTGCGCGGCTGCCGGGCGGGCGAGAGAGAGGAGAAGCGTGGCCGCGAGGACCGGCACCGCCGTACGCACGAAGCGCATCGTCATGCCCTACGCAGCTACCAGATGTCCCTGCGGGGCGGCGCGCACGCGCGGTGTTGCGTGCGTTGCTTACGCACTCGTAACCGTCCCGTAAGGTCGCGTCGGGTCTACCCGCTCGTGACGAGGAACTGCGCGGTGCGCGGCGCGCGCTCGGGGTGCTTTCGCAGCTCGTCGACGAGGCGCAGGACGTCGCTGGGGTGATCGACGTCGTACCAGGCCGGCAGCTCGCGGAGCGTGAGCGCTTCTGCGCGCGCGCGCACGCGCAGCGTCTCCAGCACCGCCGGGGTGCCCCACGGCAGATCGTGGAGGAGGCGCGGCAGCGGGCGCGGCAGGCCGAGCACGTGGTAGCCGCCGTCCTCGCTGGGCGCGACGACGGGATCGTCGCGACGGACGGTATCGCTCACGGCCTCCACGAGCGCGTCGTTCGGCGCCGACGGCGCGTCGCTCGCCGCGAGCACCGCGAACGAGGCGCCGCGCGCGAACAGCGTGGCGAACGCATGCTCGAGCCGTTCGCCTCGATCCGCGCCCACCTGCGCGACGAGCTCCCACGGCCCCGGGACGTGCCGCGCGAGCGTGGCGAGAGCCTCCGCGTCGGCGTCGTCGACGAACACCAGGTAGTGTGCGGCGTCGACCGCCTGCAGCCCGTCGAGCGTGTCGCGGAGCATCGCCGCGTGGAGGCCCGCCACCCAAACCGGGCAGTGCGCCGCGAGCAGCCCTGGCTTGCAGCGACCGGCCAGCGGAGCGCTCGCGAGCACGCCGACCGCGGTCGTCGTCACTCGCCGGCGTTCTCCGCGGGGCGCGGCGTGCGCGGCGTCACGACGGGGCGGGCCTCGCCGCGCGGCGTCACGCCGTGGATCTGGTAGGGCTTGCCGAGCACCCGCTTGAGCACGCTGCGGCCGCGCCACGACAGGTACGAGCGGTTGAAGCCCACGATCTGGCGCTTGTCGAAGTACGGGTTCTGCACGCCGCCGAGCTCCGCGAGCAGGAGGATCAGCTCGCCGATGCTCACCGGGCAGCCCTCGAGGCGCACGAACGGCTTCGACTTCAGCTCGCGCAGCTTGCCGGTCATCTTGAGCATGCGCGCGTACACGTCCTGGTGCTTCACGGTGTGCGGGTCGAGCTGCGAGCGGTCGACGTACTTGCTGCGGATCTTCACGAGGTCGCCGCCGACGGCGCCGCTCCACTCCACGCAGTCGCCGATGAAGATGATCTTCTCGCCGTAGCCGACCTCGAGCGGGCCGTCGTACTTGCCGAACACGAGGTGCATGTTGGGCAGCTTCTCGTCGCACTGGGGGTCGTAGAGGCGGAGGATCTCGATGACCTCCTCCATCACCCCGGGACAGCCGCCCCAGCAGTAAGGGTCGGCGTCGGTCGGGGGGTGAGCGGAGCGGACCGGGGAAGAGGGCGCCGTGCCGGCGTAGGCCTTGATCTTGGTGCCCTCGAAGTACTTGTCGACCTTCACGAGGCCGACCTGGAACCCCTTCGCGCGCTCCTGCGCGGTGGCGAGCGTGACGTCGCCTTCGAGGCGTATCTGATCGAGGGCCACGGGCCCGAAGCCGCGCTCGTGGGCGAGTCGGATGTGCTCGACGCTCAGCGGGTCGAGCCCGATGATCATGCAGCCCACCGCGTCGATCGCGACCTGGTTGTTGCCGACGATCACCAGGTTCATGGTGCGCGGGATGGGCGTGAGCATCCGGCCCTCGCCCGCGACGATGCAGTCGATGACGATGAGCTGCGGCTGGATCACATACTGAAGATCGGCGACCTTCCGGTTCAGCGCGTGATCGTGGTCGATGAGCCGATGGCGATCGTCCTGGATGCCGATGTAGTTCTTCATCGAGAACGTCACGGTGGTCCAGGGGTGCGCCTTGAACTTCGGGCAGTTCACGAAGAAGTCGGCCCTCGCCACCGGCTCGGGCGTGAAGAGGTAGTCGCGCAGGCGACCCTCGTGCGTGAGCTGCACCTCGACCTGCGGCTCCTCCTCGAAGCAGTATCGCTTCGCGCCCGCGCGCTCGATCATCGGGTCGTAACCGGCCTCGGCGTAGGCGAAGCGCGTGGGGATGGTGATGGCGCAGCGCTCGCCGACCGCAAGCTCGGTCATTGCCTGGTCCTTCGACTCGCGGTCCTTGAGCGCGCCGAGCACGCCCTCGACGATCTCCGGGCGCGTGTACGCGTGCGCGAAGAGCTCGCCGGCGGCCACGAGGTTCGGCTTCACGAGCGTGCGGCCGTGCGGACGGAGATCGAGGGCGGTCATCGCCTGACCGACGAGCGCCCGGATGCGCTCGGCGTCGTACGCGTCGCAGTGGAAGAGGAAGACCCGAGCGTCCTGCGAGGGGTGAGCGGGGAGTGCCATGGCTCGTGAATATAGCCCTCCCGTGCGGAGACGCGTTCGAGAGGAGCACATCCGCCGCCCGCCGCTAAAACACCGGTCCCGCTGGTGGGCTGGTGATCCAGTGCCGCTGTGGGTTTTCCGAAACCATGCGAAATTCCTCCAGCTTCCTCGCCCTCGCGGCGGCCGCCCTCGGGCTCCTGGCCGGCTGTAGCGCGAGCGTCGGCGGGAGCGCGGACGAGGGCCGGACGGAGACGCAGGGGAGCGCCATCCAGGGCGGCACGTACGATCCGAGCGCAGCGCACAACTTCGCGGTCGGCGTCGCGAACCGGCTCGGCGGCGTGTGCAGCGGCACGCTCATCGCGCCGAACCTCGTGCTCACGGCGCGCCACTGCGTGGTGCCGCCGACCGAGGACGACACGGTCACGTGCTCGGACGTGTTCGCGCCCAGCATCCCCGCCTCTTCGCTCTTCGTGACGACCGAGCCGAACCTGTACAAGGCGAAGAACTACTACGCGGCCGCGGAGATCATCACGCCCGCGAACGACGGTTTTTGCGGCAACGACATCGCGCTCGTCGTCCTCGAGAAGAACATCCCCGCGACCGAGGCGGAGCCCGCCACGCCGGTCGTGCAGTTCGGTCTGACGGACGCGCGCCTCGGCGGCAGCATCACCGCGATGGGCTACGGGATCACGAACCCTTCGGCGAGCGACTCGGGCCAGCGCCGCATCCGCCAGAACATCCCGCTGCTGTGCGTGCCCGGCAGCCGCAGCATGGACTGCACGGGCGACAAGGCGAAGCTCTCGGACGACCCGGCGGAGTTCGTGACCGCGGGCTACGTGTGCTCGGGCGACTCGGGCAGCGGCGCGTTCGATCAGCGCAGCTTCGAGGCGGGCGCGCCGTACGTGCTCGGCGCGCTCTCCCGAGGTCCGCAGACGAAGGACCAGTGCCTCTCGGCCATCTACTCGCGCACCGATGCGCACGCGAAGCTCATCATCGACGCCGCGGTGACGGCGGCGGCGAGGGGCGAGTACCCGGCGCCGGTGTGGACGCGCACGATCCCCGGCGCGCCCCCGCCGCAGGACAACGCCCCGCCGTGCGACGGCGAGACCTGCACCGAGACGAGCGCGACGGACCCCGCAGCCCCGGGCGCGGCGGAGGCGAAGGCCACCTCCGCGAGCGACGCGGGCTGCTCCGTCTCGTCCGTTTCGATCGCCTCGTCCGCCTCGACGCGCACCCGCGGCCGGCGTAGCGCGAGCTCGTTCGCGCTGCTGGGTCTCGCGCTGGCCGGCGCCCTCGTGGCGCGCCGCCGGAGGTAACTCTCCGCGGCGGGCATTGCGTCGCCGCGCGCGGTCGACGACCATCACGCCCGCAGCTGTTCGAGGGCCCTGCGATGCGCAGCAAGCTCCGCGCCTGGGAGAGCCAGGCCAGCCAGCCTGCCCCGTGAGGCCGCGAGGCCGTGAGGCCGCGAGGCCGTGAGGCCGTGCTCGACGCTGCGGACGGCGCTACGCTGCCCGCCATGGCGACGTTTCCGAAGCTGCCGCAGGCGGTCGTGCCCTCCGAGATCTTCGTCGTGCCCGCTTCGCTCGACGCGCAGCGCGGCCAGGATGCGGTAGCGCGCGCGGTGAAGGACGGCATCCTCAAGCCGTCGGACATCGGGGGCGCGGAGCTCGCGGCGCCGGCGCTCGTCTATGCGCCGTTCTGGCGCGTCGCGGTGACGGTCGACGGCTTCCACATCGGCCTCTCCACCATGACCGGGAGCTCTGGCCGCAGCATCCCCATTCCCACCGGCGGCGCGCGCCACAAGGACGGCATCGTGATGCTCTCCGCGCGCACGGTGGTCCCCTACGAGGCGAAGCTCCCCTCCTTCTTCGGCAAGATGGCGGGCGCGCCGCCGCTCGAGGTCGGCATGAACGAGCTGGTGCCGCTCGCGAACGCCCAGGAGGCGCTCGCCGCGGGCGAGGTGGTCGACGCCGACGTCGACCGCGCCCGCGCCGAGTCGATGGCGAGCGGCATGTTGCTGCGGGCCATCAGCCCGACGCACGCGTTGTTCTCGAAGTACGAGCCGAAGATCCACGCGAGCACGTTCTGTCTCTATCCCTTGTACTATGCACGCTATCGCTACGAGGGCGAGGTGAGCAGCCGGGCGGGGGAGGACTTCTTCGTCGCGGTGTCGGGCCGCACCGGCGAGATCGTGGCCGCCAAGCACCCGTCACCCGTGCGCGCGATGGCGAACAAGCTGAGGAAGCTGCTCTCGTTCGACCGCCGCTGAGCGACTGCGCCGAGCGCCCGTGCGCCGGCAACGCATGGCTCGGCCGCCGGGAGGCGGGTCATGTTGTTCATCGTTGTCGGGATCGCGGGCAGCTTTCTCTTCGGCCTACTCGGGCTCGTCACCGGACAAGCGGGAGAGCTCGAACGCCTCTTTCGCGCTGATGAGCTTCGTGATGACCGGAATCCACCGCCGGAACGCCCTGGCAGGTCCCGGAATCCAAGCCCCCCATGAGCGAATCGCCCGCGTACGTGCCCCCGAAAGTGTGGACCTGGGACAAGGAGAACGGCGGCACGTTTGCCAGCACGAACCGACCCATCGCGGGCGCGACGCACGAGAAGGAGCTCCCGGTGGGCCGCCATTCCCTGCAGCTCTACTCGCTCGCGACCCCGAACGGCGTGAAGGTCACGGTGATGCTCGAGGAGCTCCTCGCCGCCGGCCACACGGGCGCGGAGTACGACGCGTGGCCCATCCGCATCAACACGGGCGACCAGTTCGGCAGCGGCTTCGTCGCCGTGAACCCCAACTCCAAGATCCCGGCGCTCGTCGACCGCAGCGGCCCCAAGCCGATCCGCGTGTTCGAGTCGGGCGCGATCCTCGTCCATCTCGCGGAGAAATTCGGTGCCTTCCTCCCCACCGACCCGGCCCTCCGCGCCGAGTGCCTCTCGTGGCTGTTCTGGCAGATGGGCTCGGCCCCGTATCTGGGCGGCGGGTTCGGTCACTTCTACGCCTACGCGCCGATCAAGATCGAGTACGCCATCGACCGCTTCGCGATGGAGACGAAGCGCCAGCTCGACGTGCTCGATCGCCGGCTCGCCGAGAGCCCGTGCCTCGCGGGCGACGCGTACACGATCGCCGATATCGCGGTCTGGCCCTGGTACGGCGCGCTCGTGAGGGGGCTCGTCTACAGCGCCGGCGAGTTCCTGAGCGTCCAGGAGTACACGCACGTCCTCCGCTGGGCCGACGCGATCGCGGCCCGCCCCGCCGCGAAGCGCGGGCGGATGGTCAACCGCCTCGTCGGCGAGCCGTCCGAGCAGCTCCACGAGCGCCACGACGCCTCCGACTTCGAGACGAAGACCCAGGACAAGCTGCCCACGCCGGCCTGATCCGATCAGGGCACGAGGGCGCCGCTACCGTAGCGGCGCCGCGCCCACTCGTTCATCACGATGCCCGCCGCGATGGCGAGCGGCAGCGAGTGGTTGACGCCGTAGATGGGGATCGCGATCACCGCCTGCGCGCGGCGGACGAGCGTCTCGGGGATCCCGAAGCGCTCGCTGCCGAAGAGCAGCACCACGCCCTCGGGGAACGCCTCCACCGCGTGGATGCTGGACGTCGCGTGATCCTTCTCCACCGCCCACAGCGGCCGGTCGCCGACGTGCGCCAGGAAGCCCTCGTCATCGTCGAAGCGCACGATGGTCTCGTACTTCTCCATGCCCATCGAGGCTTTCTCGTAATAGGGCGCTTGCCCGATCACGAGGATCTCGCGCGCGAGAAAACTGTGGGCGACGCGGATGATCGCGCCCACCGCGAACGCGTTGTCCGCGGCGTGGAGCGCGATGGAGAAGTCGTTCCGCAGCGGCGCGAGCAGGGCGCGCACCTCCTCGGGGTCGGCGCCGAGCGGCGGAAAGAGGCCCATGTGATAATGTTATCTCCGTGAGGCGCCCTCTTCTCCTCTTCCTGTTCGGCGCAGCGGCCGCCATCGGTTGCGGCATCGACGCCGTGGCCAGCAAGACCTTCGCCGACGGCGCCGACGGCGGTACCGAGGGGGGCCCGAACCTCCCGCCGCCGGGTGACGGCAGCAGCGACCCGGACGGCGCGACCGACGCCTCGGTCGATGCGCCGATCGAGGGAGGGCCCGTACGTCCTGACGCCGGGGTCGCGTTCGTGCCGAGCCACATCCAGCCCGTGTACTCGCTCACCGCGCCTGCGGTCGTCGTGAGCACCGCGAGCATCGTCGATACGGCTGCGCGCACCATCGCGCTGAATGGCGCCGCGCCGGTCATGTCGCCGGACATCGTCTTCAGCGACGGGGTCGCGGTGTGGTCGGTCGATTCGCTCACCACGAACGCGCGTCTCACGGTGACGGGTGATAAGCCGCTCGTGATCGTCGCCTTGCACGACGTCGTGATCAATTTCACGGTATCGGCCTTCGGCAGCGGCGCCACGCCTGGGCCTGGCGGCGCCGCCCCCGCCGCGGGAGCCGGCAAGGGCACCGGCGGCACGAAGACCGGAAGCGACGCCTCGGGCGGCGGCGGCGCCGGTCACGGGACGCCCGGCAACGTCGGCGGCGACAAGGCCGCGGTGAAGGGCGGCGCGCTCGGTCCGCTCGCGAACGCGCTCCGTGCGCTGCTGGCCGGCGGCTCGGGCGGCGGTCATGGCGGTGGCCACGCCGCGGGCGTCTGCGGAGACCGCGGCCGCGGCGGTGCCGGTGGCGGTGCACTGCAGATCTCCGCGGCGCGAAGCATCATGATCAGCGGCAGCGGCGGCATCGACGTCGGGGGTGGCGGTGGTGGTGGCGGCTGCAAGAACAACGGCGGCGAAAGCTACAGCGGCGGGGGTGGCGGCGGCGCGGGTGGTCTGGTGTTCCTCGAGTCGGTCGCAGGGATCATGGTGTCGGCGGGCGCCACCATCGAGGCCTCGGGCGGCGCCGGCGGCGAAGGCGGCGACTCGAACAGCTTCGGTAACAACGGCGAAGACGGGCCCTATCCGCTGTTCACGGCGATCGGCGGCTTCGGCACCAACGGGGGCAATGGCGGCAACGGCGGCAACGTCAGCGCGTCTGCGCTCCCGCAGCCGGGGAGCAACGGCGCGGATACCGGCGGCGGAGGCGGCGGCGCGACCGGTCGCGTCTTCCTCCGCACGCGCGGCGCGACGCTCAACGTCACCGGCCTCGTCTCCGCGCAGCGCACCGACGACGCGACGTTCTGATATGCAGGGCGCCCATGAGGCGCTCGTGAATCCGCTCTACGCCGCGATCCTCGGCATCGTCGAAGGGATCACCGAGTACCTCCCGGTCTCGTCGACCGGTCACCTGATCCTGGTGAGCCGCCTCCTCGGCCTCGAGGGCGACGGCGTCGACGCGTTCGCCGTCGTGATCCAGCTCGGCGCGATCCTGGCGGTGGTCGTGCAGTACCGGAGGCTCCTCTGGGAGCGCACCACCGGGCTCGTCAAGGGGGAGCGCGCGAGCATCTCGCTGCTGGTCGCGCTCACGCTCGGCTTCGCGCCGACCGCGGTGGCGGGGCTCCTGCTGCGCAAGGCCATCAAGGCGGCGCTGTTCGGCGCGAAGCCCGTCGCCCTCGCGCTCGTGGTCGGCGGCGTCGTGATGATCGTCATCGAGGCGCTGCGCGCGAAGAAGCAGCGGGCAGCCGGTGGCTTCGCGGGGCCGAAAACAGGCCTGGACGGCCTCGAGCACGTCACGCCCTGGCGCGCGTTCGTCATCGGCCTCGGGCAGTGCGTCTCGATGTGGCCCGGCTCGTCGCGCTCGATGTGCACGATCGTCACCGGGCAGCTGACGGGCCTCTCCACCGCGACCGCCGCGGAGTTCTCGTTCCTGCTCGGCCTGCCGACGCTCGGCGCCGCCACCCTCTACGAGGCGTACAAGTCGCGCGCCGCGCTGGCTGGCGTGGGGGGGCTGAACCTCGCCATCGGCCTCGTCGTCTCGTTCCTGGTGGCCTGGGCGGTCATCGCCGGCTTCATCGCGTACCTGAAGAAGCGCGGCCTCGCCCCGTTCGGCGTCTATCGCATCCTGCTCGGCGTGGTCGTGTTCGTCGTCCTCGTCCGCAGCTGACTTCACACGTGCGCCGCGTCCACCAAGAAGTAGGGGCGATCGCCCGCGTTTCGGGCACCTTTCCGACACCTCTTGACAGGCAAGGCGCCGCGACTAGAGTGCGCGCCTCCCGAGGCCCCAGCTGCGTTTTTGCTCCGGCAACAGCGCTCGCTCCCTCGCTTTCCAGCCAAGAAACGAGCAGGACTCTCTCCGATGCCGACCATCAATCAGCTCATCAATCACGGGCGTCTGGCCGCGCGCGTCAAGACCGCGTCGCCGGCTCTCAAGAGCTGTCCGCAGAAGCGCGGCGTTTGCGTGCGCGTGTACACCACGACCCCGAAGAAGCCGAACTCGGCCCTCCGCAAGGTCTGCCGCGTGCGTCTGACGAACGGCATGGAAGTCACCTCGTACATCCCGGGGGAGGGGCACAACCTCCAGGAGCACTCGGTGGTCCTGATCCGCGGCGGCCGCGTCAAGGACCTCCCCGGCGTGCGCTACCACGTCGTTCGTGGCACCCTGGACGCGTCGGGCGCCATCGGCCCGTCCTCCACGAACAAGGCCAACCGCAACCGCAAGCGCTCGAAGTACGGCGTCAAGCGCCCGAAGACCTGACGTTTTCTCTGTTCTTGTTACGAGGGGCTCCGCCCCTCGAGCTCCCGAGACCTCGGGCGCAATGAAGATTTCGACTGCTAGATCCTGAGTAGAAAGCTGCCGCTATGCCCCGTCGACGAGAAGTACCGAAGCGGAACATCATTCCGGACCCGAAGTACAAGGACAAGCTTGTCTCGAAGTTCACGAACACGCTGATGTACGGCGGCGGCAAGGCCGTGGCCGAGGGCATCCTCTACGGCGCGTTCGATGTCATCGCCGAGCGCGCGAAGGAGGACCCGCTCGAGGTCTTCCGCAAGGCGCTCGATGCGGTCAAGCCGAAGCTGGAGGTCAAGAGCCGCCGCGTCGGTGGTGCGACCTACCAGGTCCCCGTCGAGGTCCGCCCGGAGCGCCGCGTCGCGCTCGCGATGCGCTGGATCGTGATGAACGCTCGCGCCCGCGGCGAGAAGACGATGCGCGAGCGCCTTGCCGGCGAGTTCCTCGACGCTTCGCAGGGCCGCGGCAACGCGGTGAAGAAGAAGGACGACACGCACAAGATGGCCGAGGCCAACAAGGCCTTCGCTCACTACCGCTGGTAGTCGTTCTCTAGAGTCGAGCCAGAGCTACTCCTGCAGAGGTGCTCGAGCTCACACGATGCCCGCGCCGCTCGAGAGAGCGCTGCGGGCATCGACGTTTTGTTGCGGGTGTTCCTCGCGCGCGTCGCGCGGCCCGCATCCCAGCCGCCGCCGGTGAGCGGAGGTCGCGGCGAGGGCGCCGCGCGGTCGTTCAGGGGGCCATGATGCGGCCGGGCGCCTGGCGGGTGCCTTGCTCGCTGTGGCACGTGTTGCAGTCGCCCTCGGTCTGCGCTCCCGCCATCGCGCGCGTCTTCGTGCCGGAGACGACCCTGGCCGTGTACGGCGTCGCCACGTCGCGCGGGTAGACGAAGTTGCCGGCGCCGTTCACGGGGAGCGTGAGGTCAAGCCCGTTCGCGTCGGTGATGATCACGCGCAGGCTCGCGTCGCTCGCGCCGTTGCAGTCGTCCGGCTCGTGCGCGGTGGGGTAGACCGTACCGGCGATGCCGTAGATCGGCGCGTCGCCCTCGGAGGCGTGACAGCCGTTGCACGCGCCGCCGGGACGCATCCTCGTGTCGTGCCCGCGGCGGTAGGTCGTGCCGCTCGTGCAGACCGAGGGCGTGTCGTAGTCGGGGGTCGCGACGCCGCCGCAGGTGCCCTTGGGCATGCCGTCGGCCACCCACGTCTCGAGGATCTCGGAGTCGGCGGCCGCGGCGATCCCGGACGGCGGCATCGGGCGCGTCGCGTCCTTCATGCGTACGGTCGAGACCTGCGCGACGGTCCGTGCGGGATCGCTGCGCGACATCGCTGCGAGATCCTCGTACGCGAGGAGCCGGTTCGGCGCGCCTCCGGAGAGCGGCGAGCCGTGGCAGGTGGTGCAGCTCGCGAGCACCTGCACGAGATCACACGGCAGATCGCCCGCGACGGGGACGGCCGAGCTCGCGCTCGTCTTCGGTGAGCCCGCGCGCGTGGCGTTCAGATCGACGCTGCCGCCGGTGTAACACCCGGCCACCGCCGCCGCCGCGACGAGGCCGAGCGCGCCCGGAAGGGTGAGGCTCTTCATGCTTGCTGCCTCGAGGTACCAGCAGGCCACCCGGATCAGGCAACGAACGTCCGCCGGCGGATCCGCGGGGCCGCCGCGTTGAGCTGCTGCGGCAGGCCCCGGCCTGCTATCGTCCGCTCGCTTTGGGCTCGCCCTCGGAACGCCGCACGAGCATCCGTCACCTCTCCGCGCTCGACGGGCTGCGCGGGCTCGCGCTGCTCGGCGTGCTGTTCTTCCATGCGGGTGGCGCGCTGCGCGGCGGCTACCTCGGGGTCGATCTCTTCTTCGTCCTCTCGGGCTACCTCATCACCTCGCTCCTGCTCGGCGAGCACGCGGGCGCGGGTCGGATCGCGCTCTGGCCCTTCTGGGTGCGTCGCGCACGCCGGCTCTTCCCGGCGCTCCTCGCGCTCATGCCCGCCATCGCGCTCTACGCCGGCCTCTACGCCAAGCCGGTCGAGCTCGCGGGGATCCGGGCCGACGCGCTCGCCACCCTGGGCTACGTGGCGAACTGGCGCGCGATCTTCTCCCACAAGAGCTACTGGCAGCTCTTCGCCGCGCCGTCGCCGCTCGAGCACACGTGGAGCCTCGCCATCGAGGAGCAGTTCTACGTGGTGTGGCCGCTGCTGGTGGCGCTCGTCCTCCGGCGTCGCGGCCGCAAGACGCTGCTCGCGATCACGCTCGCTCTCGCCGCGCTGTCGGTGGTGGCGATGCTCGTCCTCTTCGACCCCGAGAAGACGTCACGCGTTTACCTCGGGACCGACACGCGCGCCGCGAGCATCCTCGCCGGTGCCGCGCTCGCCTGCGTGGTCGCGCCGGACACCACCTTCTCACCGAGCACGGTGAAGAAGCTAGACGTGCTCGGCGTGCTCAGCGCGCTCGGCCTCGCCTTCATGTGGTTCCGGCTCGAGGGCGCGAGCCGCTTCCTCTATCACGGCGGCTTCTGGCTGGCGGAGCTGGCGGTGCTGGTGCTGATCCTGTGCGCGATCTCCGGCGCGCGCAGCTTCGTCGCCCGCGCGCTGTCCATCCGGCCGCTCACGTTCCTCGGGACCATCAGCTACGGCGTGTACCTGTGGCACTGGCCGGTGAACGTGCTGCTCACGGCGGAGCGCGTGCACGTGCGTGGCTTCTGGCTGCACGTGATCCAGTTCGCGGTCACGTTCGCCATCTCGCTCGCGTCGTACCGCTGGGTGGAGCAGCCCATCCGTGAGCGCGGCCTGCCGTTCGGACGTGCATTCTACATGGTTCCGGCGGCGGCCGCGGTCGCCGTGCTCCTCGTGGTGCGCGGCACGTACGCGCGGGATCTGCCAGCGCAGCCCGTGCTCGCAAACATGTTCGAGGCCACGGCATCGGGGCGCGACGTCTTCCGCGTGATGGTGCTCGGCGACTCCACCGCGAACTCCCTCGGCTGGGGACTGCGTGGCGTGCGTGAGCCGGGCGTCGCCATCGACCTCATGGGGCAGGACGGCTGCACGATGCTCGCGGACATGTGCGGCGGACCGCAATGGGCGCAGCGCACCAAGGAGCTGCACCCGAACGTGACCATCCTCTTCCTGGGCGGCGCGTTCCTGCACGGCACGTCGTCCGAGGGCGAGTGGCGGAAGTCCTGCCATCCCGCGTGGGACTCGAAGTTCGAGTCGAACCTCACGCGCCGCCTCGCCGATCTCCTCTCCGCGGAGGGGCGCGCGTTCGCCGCCACGATCCCGTACCCGCTCGGCGAGTACGACACGCCCGCGTTCCGCGCCGAGGTCGACTGCATCAACGCCTCGATCCGGAGATCCGCCGCAGCGGTGCAGGGGATCGAGGTCCTCGACGTCGCGGGGCAGCTCTGCCCCAAGGGCGGCTGCATCCGCGAGTCGGGCGGCGTCGTCATCCGGCCCGACGGCGTGCACTACGCGATCGAAGGCGCCTCGGAGATCTCGCGCTGGGTGCTCGCCCAGATCCGCCGCTGACCAACGCTCACCTGTCCCGGAGCCCGGGGATCTTCGCGTCGTCGTCGGGGCATTGGAGGTCGTCGCGCAGCCACACGTGCACCTCGCCGAACGAGCGCGCCGGGTGGTACTTCGCAGCGACCCACCGCGCGCTCTCGGAGCAGCAGTGCCGGAAGTCCTCCCAGGCGTCCTGGTAGGAGATGAGCGGTGACTTGTCGAGGAACACGAAGGCCTCGGGCGGCGCCGCGCGGAGGCGCGCGATCAGATCCGCCTCGTGCTGATCGCGCGAGACTCGGATGCGGTAGAGATCTCCCTCGGTGGGCTTGTTCGCCCAGCCGCCGTCGAGCGCGGCGTCGTCGTTGAGGTCGTACGCGTAGATGTACGGCGTCGCGCTCTTCCGCTGCGCGAGGAAGAGGAGGTACGGGTCCATCCCGTAGATCTGGACGCGCGCCGTCGCGGAGGTCTTCTCGCGGAGGTAGCTCGCGGCCTGCGAGATCTCCCAGGGGAAGAAGTCGTAGGTCTTGAAGGTCTGGAAGTAATCCTCCTTCGTCCGCTTCTCGGCGGTCTCGCCGCCGGAGAGGAGCCACGCGTTGCGAACGATGTGCGTCGAGCTTCGCATGCCCGAGGCCATGTCGAGCGCGAGCGCGATGGTGACGGCGAGCGCGGCGAGGCGACCGAGCGGCAAGCGGCGCGGCGTGACGCGGAAGCGCTCCCAGAGCGTCGCCACCACCACGAGATACGCGATGTGGGTCGACGCCGTGAGCGGATGGAAGTGGTAGCCGAAGCCCTTGTGCTGCAGCCACACGTTCATGATCCCGCACAGCGGGGCGAGCGCGACGACGAGCGCGCGCCGCGGTAGCTGACGCATCGCCACCAGCCCCACGAGCAGCGCGCTCGCCGCGAGGCCTGCCGCCGCCGAAGCGAGCGGCCCGTCCTCGCCGAAGATCTCCTGCACGCTCTTTGCCCAGATGAAGCGGTACACCTGCGGCACATCGATGAACGTGAGGCGCGCCCACGCCTGCACGTCGCCGTACGACAGCAGGTAGAGGATGGGCAGCGCCGCGCCGAGCACGCCGCCGATCACGAAGCCCCCGAGCTTGCGCTTCCAGCCGACGACGAGATCGCGATCGACCAGCAGCACCGCGAGCTGCATCGCGACGAACACCACGTAGCTCGGCTTGCCGAAGCACGTGACGGTGGAGAGCGCGGCGATCGCCACGATGCGCAGCGAGGCGGAGCGCTCCGTCTTCGCGGGCGGCAGGAGCTGCAGCGCAAGGCTCGGCAGGAGGAACCAGTCGAGCAGGCTCTCGCGCTGGGCCTGGTTCCACGCCGTGTAGAGCATGTACTGCGCGCTGAGGATCACCCAGGCCGCCGCCGCCCATGCCGCGCGCTCGAACCAGCGCGGGCGGTGCTTCGCGACGAGGCCCGGCAGGCACGCGCCGACGAACGCGAAGGAGAGGCCGGTCGCCCACAGCTCGAGCACGTGGAAGCGATGCTCGTCGCCGCCGCCGAAGCGCATCAGGACCCCGTGGATCATGTGCACGAAGGGCCCGTTCACGTCGCGGACGTCGCGATAGTCGACGTCCCCTTCGAGCACCGCCCAGGCGATGTACTGGAAGATGCCCTGGTCGCGCGTGATGATGACCATCGAGGCGCGCTGGGTGGCATCGATGACCCAGAACAGCGGCACGAGCGCGAGGAGCACGGGCCCGAGCGTCCGCCGGAGGAGATCGATCCGGGCCTTGGGGCCGAGCCCGAGCCGGCGGATCTCGGGCAGCACCGACTGGGCCATCGTCGGACGGGACGTTAGTGGTGAGCCCGCGGGCCTGCAACCTGCCTGCGAGCGATCACGGCTGGTCACCGCTCCCCAACGATGACGATGGCAGCTTCGATTCGTGCTGCCGTCCGGCCTGCCGTCCTGCCGTCGGCTCGCGCCCGGGCTCGCGCTGGCGCTGGCGCTGGCGCTGGCTCTGATGAACGAAGGCGAGGCGCAGGCGCGCGAGCATGCGCGGCTCCGGTTCGCGCGCACGGAGGCCTCGACACGTGTCCCTCAAAGGAGGACCTGCGCGGTGCGATGGTCGCGCGCCTCGGCTACGCGCTGCGGATCCGTGCGCTACGGAGTGCCGGCCGCGCCGACGACGCGGACCGCGCGGCGAAGGTGTTCCTCGCGCGGTATCCGAGGAGCCTGTTCCGCCCGATGGTGATGCCGTGAAAAAGTTCGACGGATCGAGCGCGGCGCTCCCGAACGCACGCATGCAACGGATCCTCGCCTCTCTTCTCGCGGCGCTCGTCGCCGTCGTTCTCGCTGCGTGCAGCGGCGCCACCCAGGACCTCGGGGCAGGCACGTCGACCGGTCTGCAAGGTCAAGGACCTCACGCGCGGCGGCGGGGGCTTCCAGACGGAGTGCGCCGTCGGCAGGACCTTCTGCCGGAACCTGCGGCCGGAGGGAGCGCCCTGCACGACGAGCTACCAGTGCGAGCAGGGCGCGGACTGCCTGGCCGCCGCGTCCGGAGGCGTCCAGGACCTGCACGATCCCCAACGCCGGCGTGCTGCCACCGAGAGCGTCAGTGTCAGCGCCAGCGCCGCTGCCGGGCGCTGCCGCGAGTCGCTCGACTGCCCCGCGAACGACGTCTGCAGGGACTCCACGTGCAAGCTTGGCCCTGGCGCGTACTGCACGAAGAGCTCGGAATGCGCCTCGAACGTCTGTTCCGTGGCCGAGGGTTGCCGCTGATCCGCGGGATCCCTTGACTTCCCCGCCCCCCCTGGTAGAAAGCCGGCCCCCCCCCTCGACGCTCGTCGTCGTCGGACCAAGGACCCCCCCAACGCAGATGCTCAGGACGACATAAGGATCGGGTTACTCGGCTTCCAAAGCTCTGAAGTACCCCGACACCCTCTCTGGACGCTCCGGTCTCACCGGATCCCGCTGAAAATAGCAGCGGGAGGGCCAGAGAGGGTTTCGTGCATTTTGCACCTGTAGAGCACCCTCGAAACCGGAACGGAGATGACGTCGTGGCTCGCGAATACCCGCTAGAAAAGACGCGCAACATCGGGATCATGGCGCATATCGATGCGGGCAAGACCACGACCACCGAGCGCGTCCTCTACTACACGGGCGTGAACTACAAGATCGGCGAGGTCCACGAGGGCTCGGCGACCATGGATT
>Ga0123336_10001824_pt1 | contig 19111 bp, 13 predicted proteins | sample SSSSmetaG_FD_96466 | JGI IMG/M metagenome (GOLD analysis project Ga0123336, IMG submission 96466) | Glacier valley bacterial and archeal communities from Borup Fiord, Nunavut, Canada, to study Microbial Dark Matter (Phase II) - ​SSSS metaG | ecosystem: Environmental > Aquatic > Freshwater > Ice... | reverse complement strand
GGCGTGAGCCCGGTCGAGAGCGCGGGGTTGACGAGCTGCTCGACGCGCCGCTCGCTGATGTTCGCGAGCTCGGCGGTGGCCATCGCCGCGAGGTCGAGCGCGAGGGCCAGCGGCTGGCCGTGGAAGTTGCCGCCGCTGATGATCTCGGTCTCGCCGCGATCGACGAACACGCTCGGGTTGTCGGTGATGCTGTTGATCTCGCGCTCGAGCACGCTGCGCACCCAGCCCAGCGCGTCGCGGCTCGCGCCGTGGACCTGCGGCATGCAGCGGAGCGAGTAGGCGTCCTGCACCTTGCTGCAGTCGCGATGGCTCTCGGCGATCTCGCTGTCGGCGAGGAGCGTGCGAAGGTTCTGCGCGACCGTCTTCTGCCCGGGGTGCGGCCGCGCCGCCTGGAGGCGCTCGTCGAACGGGCGCGTCGAGCCCTTGAGCGCCTCGAGGCTCATCGCGCCCGCCACGTCGGCGGCGGTGCAGAGGCGCTCGGCGGCGAGCACGGAGAGCGTACCGAGCGATGCCATGAGCTGCGTGCCGTTGATCAGCGCGAGGCCTTCCTTCGCCTCGAGCACGATGGGCGTGATGCCCGCCTCGCGGAGGATCTCGGCGCTCGGGCGCATCGGGCCGTCACCGATCTGCGCCTCGCCCTCACCGATCATGGTGAGCGCGAGATGGGCGAGCGGCGCGAGATCGCCGCTGGCGCCGACCGAGCCCTGGACCGGGATGCGCGGATGGACGCGCTTGTTGAGGAGCTCGACCAGCACGTCGACGAGGAGGCCGCGCACGCCGGAGTGCCCGAGCGCGAGCACCTGCGCGCGCAGGAGGATCATCCCGCGCACCTCGGCGGGCGACAGGTTCGGCCCGACGCCGGTGCAGTGCGAGCGCACGAGGTTCTGCTGGAGCTGGCGCACGTCGGCAGCGGAGATGCGCGTCTCGCTCAGCGCACCGAAGCCAGTGTTGACGCCGTAGACGTTGGGCGCGGCGTCACCGGCGTGGGCGATGGCTTCGATCGCGGCGCGCGAGCGGTCGACCTTGGCGCGAGCCTCCTCGGCGAACGTGACGGCGCGCGAGCGGACCGCGACGTCCTCGAGGTCGGAGAGCGAGAGCGGCCGACCGACAACCACGGGCACGGACATGCGTGGCGCTTAGCGCGGAGACGAAGCGGACACGACAAAATGAAACCGACCACCAGCTCGATGAAGAGGAGGTGGTCGGGGGATAGAGCCCAGGGCTCCATGCGCAGACACGCGGTCGAACATCATTTCTGCAAGCCGTTGGGGTGCGCGGAGCTCCTTCTGATCAGCGTTGGCGAGACCGAGACAGCGCGAGGGCGTTGCGGTGTGCGGAGAAGATCTCGCGGCGATTCGTTCGAATCGGACGAGCTGCTCGGGCTTCCGCGACCTCTTGCGATGCCGGCTTCCGGCCGACAGTGACCGACATGGCGCACGAAGCGCGCCGCGATCGATCGCCACGCCGAACGAAGCTAACACCCCGGAATCACTGCAGGAGGTGTCGCCTGAGGTGAGATACGCGAACCCCATGTGGACGAGGCTTCATCCATGCGGAGAACGAGACCACCGGAGGCCCGGACACGATCGCTCCGGGCCACCGAGCCTCCTGTGTTCTCGCTCTCGCTCCAGGCAGATGGTGTCTATGCTGCGCGCGGTCATGAGACAGGTGCTCGTTGCTGCGTCGTTTTTCGGGCTCTTTCTTCTTTCTTCCGGCGCGCGCGCCGACGGGAGCGGTGGCGAGGGCGACGTCCCTCGCGATCTGCCGCGCCTCCTCCTCGATACCGGCCGCGCGGAGATGCCCGTCGCCGACGCCGAGGCGTTCCGCTTCATCCTCCACGGCGAGCACCAGATCCGCTACCAGGTGCAGAAGAGCTTCACGCTCACGCCCACCGCGAGCCGCGTGAACGGGCGACCCGGGCTCCTCGAGGACTCGCTCGGGCAAAACCAGTTCGTGACGCACTGGATCCGCGTCACGCCGCGCCTCCAGATCCGCGACACCCTCGAGCTGGTCGGCCAGCTCGACGTGCTGAGCGGCGTTCTCTTCGGCGAGCTCGCCCACGACACCGGCGCCGACCAGACCCCGCGCGACGAGTACAACGGCTTCAGCAACATCCAGCCGCGCTGGCTCTATGCACAATACAGGCTTCCCTTCGGCCTGGTGCGCATCGGCCAGCAGCCGAACCACTGGGGCATGGGCATCCTCGCCAACGACGGCGACCACCCGACCCTCTTCGGCGACTACCGCTACGGCTCGATCAGCGAGCGCATCCTCTTCGCGACGAAGCCGGGCGGCGCCGACAGCGACTTCACCGTCGCGCTCGCCGGTGACCTCGTCTACCGCGACAACACCGCACGCCTCACGCGAGGGCAGCAGGCGTTCCAGGGCGTGCTCGCCGCGTTCTACGAGCACGAGTACAACAAGCTCGGCATCTTCAGCACGCTCCGCCACCAGACGAACGACCACACGAGCGGCTCCGATCTCTTCCCCTACACCGACACGCTCGACGCGCTCGCCATCGACCTCAACGGCCGCATCGCGACCCCCGTGCCCGGCCACAACGCGTTCCTCTTCGCCGAGGCCGAGGCGGCGATCATCGCCGGCTCCACGAGCATCCTCATCACCGCCGATCAGGCGCTCGACGGCACGAAGACCACGCTCCGCAGCTACGGCGGGGCGGCGATCATCGGCGTCGTGCACCGCAGCTTCGCCACCGGCGCGTGGAAGGACGCGGATCCGAAGAGCGCCGGCGCCGAGGACAGCGCGAAGGGGCTCAGCAAGCACTACCTCGGCAGGCCGTCGGCGCAGGGCGTGCCCTACGGCGATCTCGTCGCACAGCTCGAGGTCGGCTACGCCTCCGGCGACGCCGATCCGTACGACACGACGCAGCGCCGCTTCGTGTTCGATCCGAACCACAAGGTCGGCCTCCTCCTCTTCGACGAGCTGATGCGCTTCCAGACGTCGCGCGCCGCGACCGCCGCCACCGACGCGCTGCTGACGAACGCGAGCCGCCCCACGCCGGGCGTCGACCTCCTGCCCTCGAACGGCGGCGTGTTCGGCGCGCAGTACGTGAACCCCACGTTCATCTACCGCCCTCGGCACTTCCTCGACGTGAAGGCCGGCATGGTGCTCGCGCAGGCGACGACGGAGATCGTCGACCCCTACCGCCTCGCGACGCAGGGCTCCTATCTCAACTACCGCGGCGGCGACCGCCACAAGAAGGACCTCGGCGTCGAATTCGACGCCGGCTTCGAGGGACGCTTCCCGCTCGACTACGACCTCAAGGCGGTGATCGGCGCGCAGGCCGGCCTGCTGCTGCCCGGCGCGGCGTTCGACAACGCCGACGGCGATCGGCTGCCCCCGCAGTGGATCGTGATCAGCCGCCTCGGGCTCCTCTTCTGAAGGCGGGCATCACCATGAACCTCGCGACGCACCGCCTCTCGCTCCTCGTCTCCGCGGCCTGCATCCTCGCGCTCGGCGCGGCCTGCGGGATCGACACCGCGCCCGACGGCCTGCGCGCCACGCCCGCCGGCACGGGGCCGGTCTGAAGTTCGACACGGCGCACCGGCCGCTGCCCGAGGTGCCGCTCCCCAACGACGTCGCGTGCTTCGCCGACCCCACGAGCCGCACCGGGCGGCGCATCAACGTGAGCCTGGTCGCGCCCACGTTCATGGAGCGCAACGCGCGCGAGGACTTCACGTCGATGGAGGGCTGGGGGATCTCCTCGCCCATCAGCGTCGGCTTCGATCGCGCGCCGGGCTCCGATCCGCTCGCCGCCGCCATCGACCTCGAGGACGTCGCCTCGCGCATGCAGGGCGACGAGCACGACCTCTCGAACGACCCGATCTACGTCGTGAACCTCACCACCGGGCTGCCGGTCTTCCTCGACGTGGGCAACGGCTACTACCCGGTCGTCGTGCGCGATCCGTTCCGCTACCTGCCGAACGATCCCAAGGCGAGCGAGAGCAACCTCGCGTTCGAGACCGTCGAGGAGGGCGCGGGCCTTCCGCAGTCGGCCTACCGCCCGGAGCTCGATCGCGATTTCGACGGGATCCTCGATCATCCGAACACCCTCGGAAACAAGGGGATCGCGGGCGTCGACAACCTGCTGACCTGGTACGAGCGCGAGACCGACACGTTCATCGTCCGGCCCGTCGTCCCGCTCGACGAGAAGACCGAGTACGCGGTCATCCTCACCGATCGCCTGCGCGGCGCGAACCGCGAGCCCGTGCGCTCGCCCTTCGAGAGCATCCACCACGCCTCGCAGCGCAGCAGCATCGCGCGCGTCGCCGACGTGCTGCGCGACAAACGCCTCGCGAACTACTTCGGCGACATCGCCGGCACCGGGCTCGAGCACGTCGCCTTTGCGTGGACGTTCACCACGCAGCCCACGCACGAGGACATGGTCCTCCTGCGGGACGGGCTCTACGGCAAGGGACCGTTCGCGCGCTTCGCCTCCGAATTTCCGCCGGTGATGAGCGTGAAGCAGCTCGCCGGGCCCAAGCCGCAGGGCGAGGACCAGGGGGACCTGGCGGCCGCGTCGCCCGTGTGCGCGAAGCGCGCCGCCACGCCGTACGCGATCAAGCTCAACGAGCCCGATATCAAGGAGTCGTTCTCCACGCTCTTCAAGGAGGTCTTCGGGCTCGAGGCCGGCGGTCTCGCGGCGGTCGAGGCGGGGTTCGGCAACGTCGACCACCTCGTCGTTGGGTCGTTCGAGACGCCGTACCTGATGGGCGATCCCGCCTCGCGCGATCCCGACACGCGTTTCCACGTCGACTTCAAGACCGGCGCCGCCGACGTCCACCGGGACTCCGTGCAGTGGTTCCTCTCGGTGCCGAAGGCCAGGGGCGGGAAGAAGGGTCCCTTCCCCGTCGCGTTCTGGGGCCACGGCGTCACGGGGCACTCCGACGAGATCCTCTTCTACGCCGGCGACTACGCGCGCCAAGGCATCGCGCTCTTCGGCTACAACAACCCCGAGCACGGCCTCGTCTTCGGCGAGAGTGACGAGACGCTCGCCTCCGCTCGCCTCTCCGTGAACTGCCTCGTCCCGTTCCTCGGCGCCTTCAAGAACGGCCGCGCCCACGATCTCAACGGCGACGGCAAGCCCGACAGCGGCTGGTTCTGGTGGACGGCGCACATCTTCCACACGCGCGACAACGTCCGGCAGGGGATCCTCGACGGCATGCAGGCGCTCCGCATCCTGCGCACGTTCGACGGCCAGACCATGTCGACGCAGGACTTCAACAACGACGGCAAGCCGGACCTCGCGGGCGATTTCGACGGTGACGGCACGGTCGACGTGGGCGGCCCGAAGGTCTCCTACTTCGCGGCCGGCGAGTCGCTGGGCGGCATCATGAGCGGCATCCAGGGCGGCATCGAGCCGTACATGGTCGCGGCCGCGCCGATGTCGGGCGGCGGCTCGCTCGCGCTCGACGTCGGCTTCCGCTCCTACGGCGTCGTCGAGGCCGTGACCGCGCAGCTGATGGGCCCGGTCGTGTTCTCGGTACCCGCCTCGGAGCGCCCCGACACCGACAAGCGCAAGATGGGCACGAGCTGCGGCGCCTCGCAGCGCTCGGTGCGCATCGTGGTCAACGAGGGCGACGAGAACCACGAGCTCGAGATCGCCTGCCTCGAGCCCGCGGAGCTGAGCGAGCAGATGACGGTCGTGGTCGCGAACGTGGCGAACGGCGAGAGCCGCTGCGCGCGTACCGGCAACGACGGACGCTTCGAGATCGCGATCCCGACCAGCGTGGGGGACAAGCTCGACGTCCAGATCTACACCGCGCCCGACGTCGTGAAGTCGTACGACGGCTGCGCGGTGCTGCGTGAGGCCCCCGTGGGTCGCCGCATCTCGACCTGGGAGAAAGCGGCGCTGCACGCGCTCGATGTCGCGAATCCCGGCACGAACAAGTGCGCAGAGGAGCTCGGCTGCGCGCAGTTCCGCGACGTCTTCTATCCCGTCGGCTCCTCGCTGGTCGCGCCGAACGAAGGCTTCGGGTTCCATCGCCAGTCGCCTTCGCTGCGGCGCTTTCGCGATCTCGCGCAGGCCGCGTTCGATCCCGCCGACCCGGTGGCGTTCGCGCCCTATTACATGATGAAGCCGCAGTTCGACGAGAACGGCGTGCGCGTCGCGCCGCACGCGCTGCTGAGCATCAACACCGTGGGCGACAATTTCGTGCCGATCGGCGCGGGCATCACGTTCGCGCGAGCGGCGGGCGCGGTGCCGTTCCTGCCGCCGTCGGCTGCGACGCGCTACCCGGAGCTCGCGGACTACGCGACCCCCGCCGAGCTCTACGAACGGCTCGGGCGGAAGACGCCCATGCAGTTTCTCGTCGATCGCTCGGTGGTCGAGGGCATCGCGCGGCTCGGGCGCACGAGCGCCGGCCCCGCGTGCAAGCCGAACTACCGCGCGAACGCCACCATCTGCACCAGGACCGACATAACCATCGATCCGCTGAAGTGCTCGAACGCGCTCTACGACGCCGACTGGGTGAGCGAGGGCAACATGCCCTTCGATCAGCCGCACCCCGAGATGCCGCTGCGCCTCGCGCGCGTGGCCTCGGTGCACGCGAGCGACGACGCGTCGGTCGCCGCAGCGTGGGAGCCGCGCCTCCGCGGCACGCCCTTCGCGCCCGACAACGCCGGGTGGTCAGCGCGTGACCGCGTGGTCGGCATGCTGAACCACTACCTCGTGCCGGAGGGCAAGCACACGTGGGACGTGGGCGACGTCTGCCTCGCGTGGGACCCAGCTATCTACGGCAACGCGCTCACCGCGAAGTTCTTCGCGAGCGACGGCAAGGACCTCTACTACCTGAGCCACCCGAAGAGCCACGGCTGCCTGGTCGATGGGTCGTGCGACTTCCTCAGGTAGCGCGGAGTGCTAGCATCCGGAGATGGACGCGGAGTACGAGAAGCGGGCCGCGGCTCGCCGCGCGCGCATGACGGGCGGCGTAGCCAGGTCGTTCGCCGAGCTCGACGAGGCATCGCGTGAATTCTGGGCTGGCGCTTCGTTCGCGGAGAAGCTCCAGGCCACGCACGCTGCGCTCGCGGAAGCGTGGACGCTGAAGGGACGACATGGACCTCCACCCCGATTTGATGGATCTACTTGGGGCGTTCTCAAGTTCGAACGTTGAGTATCTCGTGGTCGGCGGCTGGGCGGTCTCGGTGCACTCCGAGCCGCGCTTCACGAAGGATCTCGACCTGCTCATCGGCACCGCGGACGACAACCTCGAGCGAGCCGCTCACGCGCTGAAGCTGTTCGGGGCGCCGGAGTCGATCGTGAGCCAGGCGCGTGCCCTCCGACCCGACGAGTTCTTGTTCTTCGGCGTACCGCCGGCCCGCGTCGATCTCCTGCGAGTCATTCCCGGCGTCCACTTCGAGGAGGCCTTTGCACGTCGCGTGGACGTCGACCTCGGAGGCACGATGGTTCACATCGTCGGCAGAGAGGACCTCATCGCTTCGAAGCGGGCAGCCGGGCGCGAGAAGGATCTGCGCGACCTGCGGGCGCTCGAGCGCCCGTAGCAGAGCGCGCGCTCAGTGACGCGCGCGGACCTCGGCCTCCACGGCGCGCTCCACCTGCTCGAGCGCGCGCGGGAGATCGTCGGTCGCGAACAGCTCCTCCGGCAGGAGCGGCGGGCCGATGCGCAGGCGTACGGTCCACGGGAGCCACGGCAGCAGCGAGAGCGGTGAGGCGAGCCACGCCCACGCGATGAGCGTGCGCCACGGCCACGCGTATGGAACCCACAGCGCGATGGCCATCGCGCCCAGCACACCGAGCACGGTGATCGTGAAGCGCTTGATGCCGAAGAGGCGCGGCCAGATCGCCAGCCACGACAGGAGGTGCGCGCGCACCAGCGGCGGCGCCGTGAAGTGACTGCCGCGGATCCCGAGCGGCACGATCGGCACGTTCATGGTGCGCGCGATCCGCAGAAGCCGAGGCGGCCGCCGAAGTCGACGTCGAACGCGCGCCACACCGGCCGCAGCGCGTCGTGATCGCCACCGGGAAAGAGCAGGATCGGGACGCCGGCGGCGAGCGTGGCCTCGGCCGCGGCGTACGTCGAGGGGATGCCGCCGACCTGCTTCATGATCCAGGTGAGCGGCCACGCCGTGAACGAGATGGGATGCGCGAAGCCGGCGATGGGCCGCTCGCCGCCGAAGCGCTCCACCCAGCAGGCGATGAACGAATCGATCTCGGCGAGGCCCATGCACCCCGAGTGGTTCGCGACGAGGAGAAACGGCCCCTCGGGGAGGTGCTCGACGCCCTCGAGCACCGGGCGATGCAGGAGGCGCGTGACGGGCACGAGGAACCGGCGCACGACGCGGATCGCGAGCGGCGTCGCGACGCCGGGCGCGGCGATCCTGAAGCCCTCGACGAGTCGCCCGGGGTCCACCTCCGGAGCCTACTGCTTGCGACGGAGCGCCGCCTCGCGGACGACAAGGGTGTAGGTTGCGGGCGTGAGTCTCCTCGGTGGCGCGCTCCTGCGAGGCATCTCGCTCCAGTCCCGGCACTGGATGGTCGGCGCGTACCGGCGCGGCTCCGGAGCGATCGTCCTCGCGGTCGCCCCTTCCCCGCAACGCGACGGGGTCAGGGCCCTCCCCTTCGTGCGCGGACTCGCGGTGTTCGCGGACAACACGTTCCCCCGGCTGTCGCTGATGGAGTGGTCGAGCGCGTGGGAGCAGGCCGAGCTCGAGGGGCCGCCGCCGCCCGTCGCCGAGGACGCTGCACACGTGCGCGTGGAGCGCCTCGTGCCCGCCGAGTCGCGCGTCGTGCTCGGGCCGCTGCTGCGGACCACCGCCATGCTCGCGAGCGTCGTGGTGCTGACGCAGCTCGCGACCGAGGCGGTCCTTCGCCTCGTCGCGGCGCCGCCCGCGCTCTTCTCGCTCTCGTTCCAGCTCTGGACGGCCGCCGCCACGATCGCGTTGGCGATCGCCTACGGGCGGCTCATCCAGGGCATGGCCGAGATCCCGCGCGTCTTCCAGTACAATGCAGTCCTGCTGCGAACCGTCGCGCTGCACGAGCGCGGGGTGCAGCCGGACGCCGCGAAGCTGCAGCAGGAGCCCTCCTTCCACCCGCGGGGCGCGGCGAGCAACATCCTGCTCTCGATGGCGATCACCCCGTGGATCACGTGGCTCGCGGCGTCACGCATCGCGACGCCGACGGGCTGGTGGACCGGGCAGCTGCTGCTCGTGATCCTCAAGCTCGCAACCGCGCCCTTCGTGCTCGCGCTCGCGTACGAGGCGGCGGAGCTGCTCTCGGCGCTCTACGAGATCCCGGCGCTGCGCTCGCCGGTGCGCGCGCTGCTCTTCCTCCAGCGCTTCTACGTGCGCGAGCCCACGCGCGATCAGCTCGAGCTCGGGCTCGTCGTGCACCGCAAGCTCGTCGGCCTCGAGATCGGCGAGCCCGAGCCCGAGCCCGAGGCGCTCGTGGGCCTGGGAGGACACGGCCTCCTGCTCGCCCCGCGCAGCCCGTGCGCGATCACGCTCGCCGAGGACGGCACGCTCGCGATCCAGGCCGCGCCCCTCACGCCGCGACGGGCCGTCGTCGTGGCGCCGCGCTCGGCGTTGGCGGCCGAGGCTCCGCAGCTCCGCGGGGTCGGGATCTATCACTGCGGCGCCGACGGTCCGACCTTCACGCTCGACGGCGTGGAGGACCTCGACGACCTGCTGCTCCAGGTCGACGTGGGGCTCGGCGAGTCACCGTGGGTGGTCATGGGGCCGGGCTTCGTGATCGATCTCCCCACCGGGTTCACGGTCCTGGCGGCGCACCGCGACGACGGCGCCGCCTTCGAGGTCCATCGCGGCGTGGGCGCCGATGCCCTGGAGGACGAGCTCATGGTGCTCGAGCCGCGCGGCGTACCCGCGGGCGAGGTGGCGATGCGAACGCCGCCCGATTGCGTCTGTATAGAGGGCTCGTCACCGGGCGAGACGGGCCCCGTGCGTACCTGGGAGCTGACCTACGTGCGCGGCGGCGAGGGCTGGGTGCAACGCTTCTACGCGCTGCCGCTCGTGGGCCGGCGGTGCATCCTCCTGCGCGCCCAGTCCCGCGCCGCGACGTGGCCGATCCTGGAGGCCGCCGCCGACCGCGTCGCCGCCTCCTTCGCTCCGCTCGCCTGACCAGAGAATGCTAGAACCACCGCGATGCAATCGCGCGTGGTCTGGCGCCTGGCCCTCCTCCTGACCACGCTCGCGCCTGCCTGCGCGATCGACACCGCGCCCGACGGCGCGCGCGCCACGCCCGCCGGGGACGGGCCGAAGATCGTCTTCGACACCGCGCGGCGGCCGCTACCCGAGATCCCGCAGCCGAACGACATCGCCACGTTCGCCGACCCCACGAGCCGCACCGGGCGGCGCATCAACGTGAGCCTCGTCTCGCCGACGCGCCTCGAGAGCGTGGCGCGCGAGGGCTTCAACTCGCTCGAGGGCTGGGGAACGTTCGCGCCCGTCACCGTCGCGTTCGCGAGCCCGCTCGACCTCGAGGACGTCGCGCGCCGCACCACCGGCGATTACGACCCCAGCGACGATCCGTTCTACGTCGTCGATCTCACCACCGGCGTGCCCGTGATCCTCGACATGGGCAAGGGGAACTTCCCGCTCTCGCTCGTCGACCGCACGAAGTACTGGGCGAACGACGCGCGAGCGAACGAGGACACCCTCATGTTCGAGACGGTCGAGGAGGGCTTCGGCCTCCCGAAGGGCGCCTACCGGGCCGACCTCGACACCGACTTCGACGGCGTGATCGACCACCCCAACGTCCTCCGCCCCACCGGCCGGAACGCGCGCATCGAGGACGTCATCCCCTGGTACGAGCGCGAGAGCGACACGCTCATCCTGCGGCCCGTCGTCCCGCTCGAGGAGAAGCACGAGTACGCCGTCGTGCTCACCGACCGCCTGAAGGGGCTCGACGGGCAGCCGGTGCGCTCGCCGTTCGAGGCGATCCACCACGCCGGGCAGCGCGCCGGCGCCGAGCGCGTTCGCGCCATCCTCGGCGACGCCGCGCGCAGCGCCTACTACGGCGACGTCGCCGGCACCGGGCTCGATCACGTCGCGTTCGTGTGGACGTTCACCACGCAGCCCACGCACGAGGACCTGCGCCTCCTGCGCGACGGCCTGCACGGCGCCGGCCCGTTCGCGCGCCTCGCCGCCGAGTTCCCGCCCGTCGCCACCGCGGCGCGCGCCGTCGGCAACACGCGCGATCCCGCCGAGGAGCAGCCCGGCGCCATCGACGCGAACCCGAAGTGCGCGCCGTTCAAGGCCACGCCGTACATCGTGAAGGTCGACCTCGCGAAGGAGTCCTTCCGCCAGCTCCTCCAGACCGCGCTCGGCCTCAGCGGCGAGGAGCTGCGACGCCTCCAGGACAGCCTCACGAACGTCGACCATTTCGTGATCGGCAGCTACGAATCGCCCTATTTCATGGGCGATCCGAAGCACGAGGATCCCGACGGCCGCTTCCTCCTCGACTACCGCACCGGCGGGGGGCGCGTCGGCCGCGACACCGTGCAGTTCTGGATCAGCGTGCCCAAGACGCAGGGCGCGCAGAAGCAGCCCTTCCCCACCACCGTGTGGGCCCACGGCACGACGCTCCACGCCGACGAGATCATCGTCCGCGCCGGCTACTTCGCCAAGCAGGGCCTGGCGATGATGGGCGTCAACATGCCCGGTCACGGCCTCTACCTGAACCGCGGTCTCGAGGCGGTCGCCGAGGCCTTCCTCGGCTCGACGTGCCTCACCCCGTGGGTGAAGGCGCTCGGCACCGGCCGCCAGCAGGACCTCAATGGCGACGGCGTGCCCGACTCCGGCGGCCTCCTCTGGAGCGCGCACATCTTCCACTCGCGCGACAACATCCGGCAGTCCGTGGTCGACGAGATGCAGGCGACGCGCGTGCTCCGCGCCTTCGACGGCATCCAGCGCAGCGCGCAGGACTACAACGGCGACGGCGCGCTCGACCTCGCCGGCGACTTCGACGGCGACGGCGTCCCCGATCTCGGCGGGCCCGGCGTCGCCATCTCCTCCTCCGGCAACTCGTTCGGCGGCGTGCTGGCGATGGTGCACGGCGCGGTCGACCCGAACGTGACCGCCACCGCGCCCATCTCCGGCGGCGGCGGCCTCACCGACGTCGCCACGCGCTCCGCGCTCGTCCCCGACTCGGTTCTCGAGCAGATCTTCACGCCGCTCGTGGTCGCGGTGCCCGCCAGCGCCGTGGCCAAGGTGGCCGACGTCGCGCAGACGCAGTGCACCGGCGAACAGCGCTCGGTGCGCTTCGTCGTCAACGACCTCACGGTCTCGCACGAGATCGAGATCGCCTGCCTCTCGCCCGCCGAGCTCGATCGCGGCAAGACGGTGGTGCTCGAGAACATCCGCAACGGCGAGCGCCGCTGCGCGCGCACCGGCGCCGACGGCCGCTTCCGCATCCCGATCCCCGCCGACATCGGGGATCTGCTCGACGTGCAGGTCTACGACGCGCCCGACGCCGTGGTCTCCTACAAGGGCTGCGAGCTGTTGCCGAGCGCGGGCGCGTCGGTCGGGCGGCGCATCAACACGTTCGAGCAGGCCGCGGTGCAGCTCGGCATCGTCGGCGACGACGCGAGGTCGTGCGAAGCGGCCCTCGAGGACAACCTGATCGCCGACGAGAACAACCGCGGCTGCCAGCAGTTCCGCGACCAGTTCTTCCCCGTGGGTACGCGCCTCTCCGCGCCCCAGGAGGGCCTCGGCCTCACGCGGCAATCGCCCGAGGCGCGGCGGCTCTTCGCGCTGGTGCAGGCCGGCATCGACGCGAGCGACCCCATCAACTTCGCGCCCTACTACGGCCTGCGCGCTGCGCCCGGCCCCGACGGCAAGCCCCTGCCCGCGCGGGCCGTCGTGGCGTGGAACACCGCCGGAGATCCCATGGTGCCGAGCGGCACCGGCTACGCCTTCGCGCGCGCCGCCGGCGCTCTCCCCTTCCTGCCGCCGAGCTTCGCCACGACGCACCCCGCGTGGGCCGAGTACGCCACGCCGCAGGCGCTGTTCGACGCGCTGGGCGGCAAGACCCCGAACCAGGTGCTCATCGATACGTATTCGCTCGAAGGCGTGGCGCGCCTCGAGCGCACGCGCGCCGGCAACGCGTGCGCGGTGAACTACAAGCCGAGCGCCGCGTGCCTCACGCCGCCCGCCATCGGCGAGTGCAGCCACGCCATCGCCGACGCCGACTGGCTCGCCGAGGGCGCGAACGCGTGGGACGCGCCGCATCCTGCGGTGCCGCTCCGCCTCGCGCGCCTCGCCGATGCGCGAAGCACCGACGCAGCCTCGCTCGCGCGCGTCTGGGCGCCGCGACTCACCGGCGTTCCCTTCGCGCCCGACGCCGCGGGATGGCGCGGGAGCTCGCCGCTGCTCGGCGTGCTCGACGCGTGGATCCAGCCCGGCGGGCAGCACGTCTTCGTCAACGGCGACCCGTGCAAGATCTTCGACGACGTCGTCTATCACGACGGTCTCGTCGCTCGCTTCCTCGCCACGCAGGGCAAGGACCTCTACGTTCTCAGCCACCCCACGACCCATCGCTGCCTCGAGCGCGAGACGTGCGTGTTCGAGTGAGCTCGCGCGCGTCGTTGCGCCGCTTCTTCGCGGAGCTCACGTCCCGCACCTCGGAGCGGGGCGGCGAGGCGGCGCTGGCCCGCCTGCGGGCGAAGCGCGCAGCCGACGGCGTCCTCGAGATCGCCGAGCGAGACCAGGGGCGTGCGCTCGGCGAGCTGCGCGACGAGGAGGCGGACGTGGTCCGCGTCGCGCGCGACGTCTACGCTCGTGTTCCCGGCAGCGCGGTGCGCGTGCGTCTCCTGCGCCTGCTCCGCGGCGCCGCGCGGAGCTCGATCGTGCTCCACGTCACGATCGCCGAGGACCACAGCCACGCCGGCCGCGCGCTCATCGACGCGCCTCGCGCACTGCTCCGGAGCCTGCGCATCCCCACCGCCGAGCCCGGCGATCGCGTCGGCCCCGATCGCTACGTGCACTGCTTCTTCGACGAGGAGGAGCTGCTCGCCGAGGTCGCGCAGGCCGGGCTGGTCGTCACCGAGCGCCGGGGCTCCACGTTCGTCCTCGTCGCCACCGATCCGGGCCAGGTCCCGGTCGCGGAGGAGGCCGATCCCTTCCCCACCGAGCTTGCGCGCGCCGCCGCGCTGGTACGCGCCGCCGACCGCGACCGCCGCAGCGCGACGCCCGAGCAGGCGCTCGGCGCAATGCGCGACCGGGGGCAGGAGACGGGCCGCACGCGGGGCCCGATCGGGCGCGCGCGGCTGCGGCGCGCGATCGGATGGGTGGACGCCGTCGCGCCCGGCGGCGCGAGCTGCTACCGCCGCGTCCTCCTCGAGAGCGCGCTCGACGCCGGCGCCGCTCGCGAGACCGTCGTCTTCGGGCTCGACGTCGGGCGGACCGGCCACGTCGCCTTCCAGGATCGCGAGGAGCGCACGTTCGACGTCTCCTTCGCCATCCCCGGCGGTGCACGTTGACGGCTTGACGTTCGTGGCGATCCAGCCGAAGAAGGAGGCCCCATGCGCTACTTCGTGAACCTCGATCCTGCGCCCGGCGCGGAGCCCATCGTCGTCGATCTCGTGGAGCTCCCCTCCGGCGCGCTCGACGTCTCCGTCGACGGCAAGCGCGTGCCGGTGGACGTCGTGTCGCTCGCAGGCGCGGGCAGCCCGCTCTCGGTGCGCGTCGACGGCAACATGGTCGACCTCACCATCGAAGGGCAGCCGCCCGAGCTCGGGGCGATCGCGAGCGGCCATCGGTCGTACGTGCGTGTCGAGAGCGAGCGTCAGCGCGCCGCCTCGGCGGCGAAGAAGGGCGGGGGCGGCTCGAACGAGAAGCTCGTCAAGTCGCCGATGCCGGGCCGCATGATCAAGATGCTCGTCGTCAAGGGCGACGAGGTCGCCCAGGGACAGACGCTGTGCGTCGTCGAGGCGATGAAGATGGAGAACGAGGTCAAGGCCAAGGCCGCCTGCACGATCGCCGAGGTCCACGTGAAAGAGGGGGCGACGGTCGAGGCCAACGCCAAGCTCATCACGCTCGAATGAGGCGCGCGTGAGCCGGCCGCGGCTCTTCGTCGTCCGCGGGCCGACGCCCTCGGCCGCGGCGCGCGGGCTGCGCTCGATCCTCCTGCTGCGGGTCGCGGATCCGGTCGCGGCGCTCCTCGGCCCTGGAGCTGACCGGCAACGTGCTCCTCGATCGCCTCGCGGGCGCGGAGATCCGCATCGCCGTCTCGTGCTCGGCCTCGCGGAGGCCGTGAAGCGCGGCGAGATCAGCGCGCAGGCGCGTGTCCTATTCCTGCACACGGGCGGGCTTCCTGGCCTCCTCGCGCAAGGCGAGTCGCTGCGCGAGGCCATCGCGCGCTAAGGTTCAACCGTTCCGATGTCGCCGAAGCCCCTCTCCTCCGCCGAGTCTCGTGCCGCCGCCTCGTCGGCGTGGAAGGTCGCCGCGTGGGGCCTCGCCATCTACGCGGGCACCCGCCTCGGCGGCGTGATCATGGAGAACGCTTCGCTGCTCTCGGCGGTCGGCCAGGCAATCATGGCAGAGTGGGGCGTCGGTCGCCTCGGTGTCGCGTGGAGCGACCCCACCGCGCCGGTGCCGGAGACCGGCGCCATCGCGAAGCGCGCGGGCATCGGCGTGCTCGTGGGCGTGGTGGCGGCGGTGGTGGTCGTGGGCTTCCTCGCGACGACGCGCGCGATCGTCCTCGATCGCACCTCCCCGCTCCCGAGCACGGTCGCGGTCGCCCTCGTGACCGCCGGCCTCTACGCGATGCGCGACGAGCTGCTCCTGCACGGCCTCGTGCTGCGCGCGCTGGTGACCGTCGAGTCGCCGCTCCCCAAGATCCTCGCGTGCGGCGTGACGTCGGCGGCGGCGGCCTACGGCGAGCTCGGCGTGTTCGCGCCCAGCGCCATCCTCGTGCAGGGCCTGCTCGGCATCGTCTTCGGCGCCCTGTGGGTCCGCGATCGCGGCGCCTGGCCCGCCTGGGGCGCCCATACCGCCTGGCTCTTCGCCACGAGCGCGCTCATGCAAGGCGGGATCTTCGAGGCCCACGTCGCGGGCAACCGCTGGGGCGGCGCCGAGCTCGGTCCCCTGGGCGGCCAGGCGGCGCTGATCGCGCTCCTGCCGCTCGCCGCGGGGGCGCTCGTGGGCGCCGCCCGCCGCGCGCTTCCCCGTAACTCGCCCGGCCCCGGCTCCCTCGTGTAGCCTTGCGCTGAGATGCGTGGCGCGCAGAGGGGCCCGTTCGGAGAGCCGGAAGGCGGCGAGACCGAGTCCCGCCGCCTGACGCCTTCGATCGGCCTGTCGCCCGAGAGCGATCGACCCGACGAGGTGGCGAACGAGGACTTCCTCTTCCACCTCTATCGCGGGAGCGAGCTTCTCCAGGACAACCGCGCGCACGAGGCGAAGGAGGAGCTCGAGCGCGCCCTCCACCTCCAGCCGCACGACGCGAAAGGCCAGGATCTCCTCGCGGTCGTCTACTTCCGGCTCGGCCTCTATCCGCGCGCGATCTCGATCTACGAGCAGCTGCGCCGCTCGAGCCCGCGCGATCCCGCGCTTCTCCTGAACCTTGCGCTCTGTTACCTGAAGACCGGGCAGGCCGGGCTCGCGCGCCGCGATCTGGAGATCCTCCTCTCCGTGAACCCGGCGCACACGCGCGCGTGGGGCTATCTCGGGCTGGCGTGCGAGCGGCTCGGCGCGCTGAGCGACGCCGAGCGCGCGTTCGAGCAGGGCGGCCACGCGCAGATGGCGCGGCGCATGGCTGATCGCCGCCTCTCGCAAGCGCCGCCGGCGCCCATCCCGGCGGAGTCCAGCCCGTCGCGCGAGGTGCGTGACGTCGTCGCCGCGGCGTTCGAGGAGCTCGATGCCGGCGAGCTGAGCTTCGAGCTCGCCGAGCCCGCCAGCGACTCGAAGGACGACACCCCGGACAGCTGGAGGCCCGTGGAGCTGGGCCAGATGGTGCGGACGAAGCCGGACGGGCATCCCAGCTCGAACCGCGTCGTCGACTCGAACAAGCCCGACACGCGCGACGGTCCGCCGCCGGCTCTTCCCGGTCCGCAGATCGTGCTCGCTCCGTCGGACGGGCGCCGGCGCACGCTCACGGTCGGCGTTCCGCCGCCGCATGCCGAGGAGGATCTGGCGGCCCTCAGTCGCTTGCCCAGCGGCGCGCCGGCGTCGATCGTGGTCGACGAGTCGGGCACGCCCTCGATCCGCCGCCCGGTGATCGCAGTGCCGCCGACCCGCGCCGAGGCCGAGCCCCGCGCGGCGTTCGGCAAGCGCACGCTGCCCCCGCCCCCGCCGCGCCCCTCGACCGTGCCTCCGCCGCCGGCGAAGGCGCTCACGCGCGACTCGATCGTCCTCTTCCCCGCGTCGGGGAGCGTCGTCATTCATCCCTCGGGCATCGCGCTCGTGAAGACCGCGGCCGAGACGGGCTTCGCGGCGCGCCTCGAGGCGGTGCGGGCCTCGTCGAACGCGCTCACGATGAAGCTGCTCGAGCGGCAGGCGAAGGGCAAGTCGACGGGCGAGTCGTTCGGCGGCACCTCGAGCCCCGTCGTGCATGCCTCGGGCGAAGGGCAGCTCGTGCTCGCGCCGCGGCACGGCCGCCGCCTCTCCTCGTTCACGCTCGGCGACGAGGACGACATGTGCTTCGTGCGCGAGGAGGTTTTGCTGGGCTTCGACGGCGCGCTCGTGTTCGAGAACGGCCGGCTCGCCACCGGCGAGGGCGAGTTCGTCGCGGTCGTGCAGCTGCGCGGGCGCGGCGCGGTTTTGCTCGAGGCGATCGGCGACATCCTGACGCTCGAGATCCAGGGCAACCGGGGCCTGAGCGTGCGGCGCGAGGTGGTGCTGGGCTGGTTCGGACGGCTCGTTCCGCGGGCGCTCTCGCCGAGCGAAGCGCCGTGCGGCCAGCGCGGCCTCGTGAGCTTCGCCGGCGAAGGTCGCGTCCTCGTCGCGAGCGCGTGACGTCGGGAGCCAGGCGGGATACATCCCTCGTCGTGCAGGACGAGGGCTCGCAGTCGAACCTCGACGTGAAGACGAGGCGCAAGGAGGTCCGGCGGTCGCTCGCGCAGGACGCCGTCAACCTCCCCAACCTGCTCACGTTCGCGCGGATCCTGATGATCCCGCTGTGCCTGTGGCTGCTCGACCAGGACACGCCGCGCGTGGGCTTCTGGTCGGCGATCGTGTTCACGCTCGCCGCCATCACCGATCTTCTCGACGGCTTCCTCGCGCGCAAGCTGAACGTCGTGAGCGTGCTCGGCAAGCTCATCGATCCCCTGGCCGACAAGCTGATCGTGATGGCCTCCCTGGTGTGGATGGTCCCGATGGGCCGCATGCCGGGCTGGGCGGTCATCGTGCTCCTGGCGCGCGAGTTCAGCGTCACCGCGCTGCGCAGCGTTGCGGCGAGCGAGGGGGTCATCATCAGCGCCGGGCAGGAGGGCAAGACCAAGACGGCGCTCCAGATGATCGGCATCATCGCGCTCCTCGTCGGCTACCCGTACCACCTCAGCTACGCGGGCCTCGATCTGGGCGTCGTCGACTGCACGGTGGTGGGCCGGGCGCTGGTCTACCTCTCGCTCGTCTTCTCGATGGCGAGCGCCGCGCAGTACGTCGGGCTCTTCGCCCAGGCGGTCGAGGCGAAGGAAGAAAAGCTCGGCGAGCGCGCGGACAAGCCGTGAAGCGGCGATCGCGCTTGCCAGCGGGCGCTCGTCCATGCCATCAAGGGGCGGCATGAGCAGGGCCTGTCGCATCCGTTTCGTTGGCATCATGATGGCGACGCTCGTGGGCGGCCTCGTGACGCTCGCCGCCTGCTCGAACCAGGCCGAGGGCGACCGCTGCCAGGCCGAAAACGGCAATGACGACTGCCAGAGCGGCCTCGTGTGCCTCGCGGCCACGCAGAAGGCCTTCAACGGCGGCAACACCGGCCTGGTGAACCCCCCGTACAACAGCTCCGACCGCTGCTGCCCGCTCGACCGCTCCCTAGCGACGCACCCGGCCTGCGTGCTCCTCTCGCCCACCGTCACCGGCACCGACGCGGCGCCGCCGCCCGACACTGGCCCCGTCCGGGACGCGACCCCGGACACGAATCAGCCCGACACCAGCACGGTCGACGCCGCGGACGCGGCCGACG
>Ga0123336_10001823_pt1 | contig 19122 bp, 15 predicted proteins | sample SSSSmetaG_FD_96466 | JGI IMG/M metagenome (GOLD analysis project Ga0123336, IMG submission 96466) | Glacier valley bacterial and archeal communities from Borup Fiord, Nunavut, Canada, to study Microbial Dark Matter (Phase II) - ​SSSS metaG | ecosystem: Environmental > Aquatic > Freshwater > Ice... | reverse complement strand
GAAGCCAGCACCCATCCGGCGGAGTGCGTCGCGTCTTGAGAATGCCTGGTGCATCATAAGAGACCTTTGGTGTTAGTTGATAAAAGTAAATTCGTTGGAGCTGAGTAGAATTTTTGCGTAGCGCCCAAAGATAGTAACGGGCAGCATGGGCTTCTTTTCTTCTTCGGGTTTCGCGCCGCGACGGCCGTTCCCCATGACGCCTGCCATCATGCCCTGGCCCATTTCAGGCTTCTCATCGGCTTTGGGCATTTCTTTGTCAGAATCAGGTGCCGCTTCGGGGTCCTCTTCTTTTAATGGTGCGGGATGGCCTTCATTCTTGGGTTCGGTTTTGGCGACAAGAGCTTTGGTGGAATCCTCTTTCTTCTTATCGTCTGTCTTTGCTTCTTCCTTCTTGGCCTCTTCCGCTTTCTTGCCGGCTTCAGCTTTGCGGTCCGCAATCTTCTTCAGGCGCTCTTTTTCTTTCTCAGCTTTACGCTCTTCGTATTCGCGCATGGGCTCGGTCTTCAGGTACTCAAGACCGGCGGCGAGTTCGGTGTCGGTGGGAGTGCGCCCGAAGACAATGCTGTAGGTTTTCTTGATGCGATCCGCGCTGGTGGGTTCGTCAAGAACGCGTTTGGCGATCAGTTCGCCCTGCTGCTGAACGAAATCGCTATTCATAAAGAAGAGGCGTTGCAGCGGCACGTTGGTGGAGAATCGCTTTTCGGCGGAGATGGCCGGGCTGGGGAAATCGAAAAGGGCGAGGTACTCATCCAGGTGATAGCGGCTGACCCTACCGTAGACGGTGCGGCGGGTCAGATCAGGCGTCAGATCCTTCGAAGGGCCGAAGAGCTTGGGCTCCAGCGTGCCGGAGACGGAGAGCAGCGAATCGCGGATCTCTTCGGCATCCATGCGGTGCTTGTTGGCGCGCCAGTAGAGCCGGTTGCCGCTGTCTTTGGCGAAGTTCGCGGCATCGTTATCGGCGCTGAGCTGATAGACGCTGCTGAGCATGATTTCGCGATGCAGCTTCTTCGCGGACATGCCTTCGTCGGTGAAACACTTCGCCAGATATTCAAGCAGTTCGGGGTTGGTGGGACGCTCGCCAGCGAAGCCGAAGTTGCTGGGCGTATCGACGATGCCGGTGCCGAAATGGCCTTTCCAAACGCGATTCACGAAGACGCGCATCGCGATGGGTTGGCGCACGATGGCTTCGGCCAGATCCATGCGGCCGCTGCCTTTGGTGAAGGCCTCGGGTTTGCCATCCACCAGCGCCGAAAGGAAGTGCCGCGGTTGCACGTCACCGAGGGTATAGGGGTTGCCGCGCTTGCTGACCGGCAGATCCACGGGCTTGGGCTCATCTGAAACACCATGGATGAAGGGGTATTTGGGCGGCAGTTCCTTTTTGGTGGTTTCGATATCAGCCTTCAGCGCATCCAGATAGGCGCGCTTTTCCGGACTGATTTGACGCTCCAATCCCCAACCTCGGAAAGCGAGCAGGCCGGGCCTGAAGTTGCGGTAGTTGTTCATCGGGTCTTCGCCATCGCTCAGATCGCGCTGGAAGACATCGGTCCAAAGGTTCATGCGCTCCAGCGGGAGCGATTTCAATTCCAGGCCGCAGCCGGGGCAGAAATCGTCATTTGTGACGAAATCGCTGGGGCGATTCTTACGTTCCTTGGCCTTGTTGGTTTCGGGTAGCGACTTGGCGACAATGACGGCATTGATCTCCTTCATCTCGCGACGTTCCATCATCACGGAGACGACGGTGGCTTCGAATTCATCGGCCAATTTCTTCGCTTCCGGAGCGGTACCGCCGCGCTTGATCATGGCCTGCCACTTGGTGAGATCGGGATAGAACTTGGGAGGCTTGGCGCTGAATTTTACCCAACGCTCAAAGAGTTCGTAATCGAGCTTGCCATCTTCCACCACTTTGGCTACCTGCTCTTTGGGTTCACCTTGCACGCGCCACACGGCCTGCAGGTATTTGGAGCATTGTAGAGCCAGAGTTTCGCCAAGCTGAGTTGCTTCGGTACGCTGAATTTCGCCGTAGAGCTTTTCCTTCTCTTCAATCTTCTTTTCTTTGGAATCAAACTCGGCAACCAAATCTTTTGGCATCTGCGGATATTCGTTGTAACGAGTGCTGGCGAAAACGCCGGCGAGGGAATAGTAGTCCTTGGTGGGGATGGGGTCGTACTTATGATCGTGGCAACGGGCGCAGGCGACGGTCATGCCGAGGAAGCCTCGGGTGACTACGTCGATGCGGTCATGACGCTCATCGGCGCGCGTGACTTCTATGGCGCCGTTGTCGTAATACCAGGGACCCTGGCCCAGGAAGCCAAGCGCCGGAAGCATCTTGACTTTGACCTTATCGTCCATCGAGTCTGCCGCCAATTGAGCCTTGACGAACTGATCATACGGAAGATCGTTGTTGAAGGCGTTGATGACCCAATCGCGGTAGAGGTAAGCGTTGGGATAGGGATTCAGGCCGCGGCCCATAGGGTCAAGCGAGCGATAATCGTCTTCACCGAAGCGCGAGACATCTAGCCACAAACGGCCCCAGCGTTCACCGTAATGAGGCGAGGCGAGCAGGCGATCCACCACCTTGGCGAAAGCTTCCGGCGTGGTGTCCTTTTCGAAGGCGCCGATTTCTTCGGGAGTGGGAGGCAGGCCAGTCAGATCGAGCGAAGCGCGGCGAATGAGCGTACGTTTATCGGCGGCGTCCACCGGCTTGAGGCCGTCTTTTTCGAGGCGAGCCAGAATGAACCGGTCGATCTCGGTCTTGGCCCAAGCGGCATCGCGCACAGCGGGAGCCGGGGTGGCATTCAGCGGCTGAAAACTCCAGAACGCACGCTGCTGTGGAGTGATCACATAATCGCCAGATTTTGAAGTGATGACAGGCGTGGCGGAAGCGGGCCACACGGCGCCGGCTTTCACCCAGGCGGTCAGGTCTTCCACTTCGGCAGGCTTGAGCTTAGAGCCCTTCGGCATTTTGAGTTCGCCGGCCTGCAGAATAGCGGTAAGGAGCAGGGACTTCGAAGGATCGCCGGGAACCAGGGAAGGACCGGTGGCGCCGCCTTTTAGAAGTGCTTCGCGCGAATCGACGCGAAGACCGCCGAGTGCCGAATTGGTGTGGCAGCCGTAGCAATTATTCGCAAGAATCGGGCGAATGCGCGTCTCAAAAAATTCAGGAGTGTTCGGAGATGCGGATGGGGCCGCGGACGGTGCCGCAGAAAGAATGGGAAGAGCGCAGAGTGCAATCGAAAGCGATGCTTGACACGTTAAATGGCGGAACATGCGAGAACCCTCAAAGGTTGTGACTGCTGTTGGAGGAACGTAACGACGAGGTTCCGGTTACGCCGAGGTAACGCTTAGGCCAGAGTAGCACGGGCCAAGCCGGACGCGATGTCGCCGAATGGTAGTACGCTGGAAAGTTCCCGCCTACCCCGTCAGTAGATGAATTTTTCAACTTATGACGACCCTTCGTATTTTCCCGATTTTTGTTGCAGTTTTGACGTTGAGCGCGCTGAGCGCACAGCAGGCGCGCGTGTCTAAGCCGGGGGTGAAGACGCCTGGCGTGCAGATTCCGATGAGCGAACTGAAGTTCGACGCCACGTTCGACGTGCCCGGCGCGCCCGATTGGATTGCGGTGGGCGAGGAAGTTTGGATTTCAAATAAGCCGAAGAATACGGTGGCGCGCCTGGACGCTAAAAAGAACAAAGTTGTGGAGATGGTGACGGTGGGGCAGAAGCCCTGTTCGGGCCTGACGATTGGATTCGGCAGTGTGTGGGCCCCGAACTGCGGCGATCAAACGGTATCGCGCATCGATTTGAAGACCGGCAAAGTGACCGCTACTTTCCAGATCGCAATTGCTGAATCGGAGGGCTACATTGCGACAGGCGCGGGAAGCGTGTGGCTGATGACCGATAAGAAAGGCACGCTCGCGCGGATCGATCCGGCCACTAATCAGGTGGTAGCTGAAATCATTCTGCCGGCCGGTTCCTACTGTCCCGTCTTTGGGGAAAACGCGGTGTGGGTGACCAGCACTGACGGCAATTCTGTCAGCCGCGTAGACCCTAATACCAACCTGGTGGTAGAGACGATTCCGGTGGGCAAGGAGCCCCGCTTTCTGGCCGTGGGCGAGGGTGGTGTTTGGACGCTGAACCAAACCGACGGGAGCGTCACGCGCGTGGACCCGAAGACGAACAAGGTGGTGGCGACTATCGAGGTGGGTGTGCCGGGCGGCGGCGGGGATATCGCGGCGGGCGAAGGCTCGGTGTGGGTGACCAGCTTTGGATTTCCGTTATCGCGCATCGATCCGGAGCGGAACAAAGTGGTGCAGCAGTTTGTCGGAAAGGGCGGCGACGCTGTGCGCGTGGGCCTGGGCAGTGTGTGGCTTTGCGATCTTGCCGGCGGGCATGTATGGCGCATCGACCCGAAGCGGGTGGAAGCGACGGTTGCTCCATAGAAGCTAGACCAGTTGGCTCGAAATCGCTAAAGCGGATTCAATGATCCGCAGGCCGTGGTTGTCCCTGGTGGTGAGCAGGCTTTCGGGATGGAATTGAACGGCCTCAATGGGGAGCGAGCGGTGCCGGATGCCCATGATCACTCCGTCTTCCGTTTCGGCCGTAATTTCCAGGCAATCCGGCAGCTTGTCGCGTTTGGCGTAAAGGCTATGATACCGGCCCACTTCGAGCGGCGAGGGCAAATCGGCGAAAACGCCTTTGCCGGTATGCTGAATCCGGCTGGGCTTGCCGTGCACGGGGTAATCGAGCACGCCTAGCTCGCCGCCAAACGCTTCGATAATTCCCTGTAGCCCCAGGCAGACGCCGAAGATGGCGATGTGCAGCTTCACGGCCTCATGCACCAGTTCGTTGATCCCGAAATCGGAAGGGCGACCGGGTCCGGGCGAGATCAGGATGAGGTCCGGCGAAATCTCACGAAGTAGCGTGAGTGGGAACCCGTGTCGATAGGTGACCACGTCGGCGCCGGTCTGCCGCGCGTAGTTCGCGAGCGTGTGGATAAAGCAGTCATTGTGATCGACCAGCAGCAGTTTGGGGCCGCCTGTTTTCTGTTCTGTTCGGGAAGCGGTAACTGGCTGTGGACCCAGCAAGCGGAAAAATCCGGTGGCCTTGAGCCTGGTCTCGGCCTCTTCGGCGGCGGGGTCGGAATCGTAGAGCAGCGTGGCGCCGGCGGGGTAACTGGCAATTCCATCGCGCAGGTAAGTGGTGCGGATGAGGATGCCGGTGTTGATATCGCCATTCAGTTTCAACATGCCAATGGCGCCGCCGTACCAGCCTCTTGAGCTGCTCTCATATTGCTCAATGGCTTCGGAAGCGGCTTTCTTGGGCGCGCCCACCAGCGTGACGGCCCACATGTGCGACAGGAAAGCGTCCAGGGCATCGTAGCCTTCCTGAAGAATTCCTTCGACGTGGTCTACAGTGTGGAACAGACCCGCGTAACTTTCAATCAGGCGTCGGCCGATGACCTTCACGCTGCCCGGTTCGCAAACGCGGCTCTTATCGTTGCGGTCTACATCCGTGCACATGGTGAGCTCTGACTCTTCCTTCGTGGAATTGAGCAGTTCACGGATGCTTTGAGCGTCGCGCATGGCATCCCCTGAGCGCCGCGCGGTTCCGGCGATGGGGCATGTCTCGACGCGCGGCCCCTCTACGCGCACGAACATCTCAGGGCTTGCGCCCACTAACTGCTCATCGCCGAACTGAAGCAGAAATTCGTAGGGGCTGGGGTTTGCGCCCTGCATGCGCGTGAACAGTTCGCTCGCTTTGCCGCTATAAGGCGTGGAGAAAGTCTGGCGAAGCACTACCTCGTAGTAATCGCCGCGTCGCATTCCTTCGCGCACGGAATCCACGTTGCGCATGTACTCTTCGGGAGTCTGGTCTGAGGTGATGGGCCCCGGTTCGCGCGCGTTGGGCGGCTGGATCATGGCCGCTTCGCGAGGCAGGCCGGCTGTTGCGAGTTCACCCGCTTCCCACTCATATTCGAACCGCTCTACCCGTTCACGTTTGCGATCCATGTAATAGATGTCGTCGCAAAGATACAGATGGAGATCTGGCTGATGGTCTCGTGGGAGCCGAAACTCGATGGGTTCGAATTGGAACAGCAGGTCGTAACCGAATGCGCCGATCAGCGACAGGCGATCGTCTTCTGCGTTGCGAAATTCTTCAATCAAGGCACGCAAAACGGAAAAAACGCTCGGCTGTTTCGAGCGCTGCTCTTCGGGAAAAAATTGCTGGCTGGGCTTGAGAGTGCCGCGCAGTTCGCCGTCGACAAGTTGAAAGCGATCCCAGTGCGGGTGATCCGCCAGCACCGGTTCCAGTATTCGATTGATGATTTCGCCGCGGGAATTCAGAGGCCGAAAGACTACTTCTTTCCCCTTCGACACCAATTCCAGCGGGGGGCGCGTCGATGCGAAATCCCAGCGGGAATAGCGGCCCGGGTATTCATATCCGGAAGATAGATATACACCGCGATGCGTATCGAGTTCGTGGAGCAAAGCTTTCAAGCCGCGCCGGTACGGGGTAACGGAGGCGGTGCGCGTCACCGTAATTCCGTGCGGGGTGGTGTAGCGAAGCTGATTCGAAGCGGGCTTGGTAGGAGGGCGTAGTGCCATGGCTCTTAAACCTCCATTGTAGAATCAGGCTGTGGCGATGCACCGGCGGGCGTTTCTGGGAATAGGTGCAGCGGCCATAGCGCGCGCTCAGGTGCAGGCCCCGCCGATGCCTCCGCCGCCTAAGGCCAAGATTACAAGTTCGGTCATGCTTTGGACGCTGGAGGGAAGCTTTGAGCGCAAGGTATTGACGGCGGCGGAAGCGGGCTTGCAAAACGTAGGGCTGCGGGACGAATACACGCGCTGGGACGATGCCGCTTTGCTGCGTGCGAAACGGTATATGGAAAGCTTCGGCTTGGTAGGCGAAACGCTGCTGGCTAATCCGGGCACGAACGCTGCCTCGCTGGTGAATCCCGCTGAGCGTGAGGCTTGTCTTGAAGCAGTGCGGCGGGCCATCATCGCCGCTAAGAAATTGGAAACGCCGTACCTGATTGCCGTGAGTGGCAAGCAGCTGCCCACAGCGTCGCGCGAGGCGCAGTATGCAAGTCTTTTGGAGGGTGTCAAGCAGGCCGGGGCGCTGGCGGAGACCGCAAACCTGACGCTGCTGATGCAGCCGCTCAACAAGTTGGAATACGAAGGAGCGTTCCTTTCCAGCAGTGCCGAGGCATTGAAGCTGATCAAAGAAGCGGACAACCCGAATGTGCGGCTGATGTTCGATGTCTACGGGGAACAGACGCAAGGCGGCAATTTGCTCACCGCGCTTCGTGACGCTCTGGACTATACATCGTTGGTAACTGTTGCCGATGCGCCCGGGCGTGCCGAGCCCGGCACAGGCTCTATCGATTTCACTGAGGTCTATCGAACCATACAGAAATCAGGGTATAGCCGCACGGTCGCCATGGAGTACAAGCCAAGGGGCAGCGCGATTGCTAGCTTGAAGAGGGCAGCGGACAAATTTCGCGCCGGCGTGAAGGAGCGCGCAACACCCGGCGCAAATCCGCCGGCATCCCCGGAGGGATCTTTTGTATAAAGCATTTTTTGGCCTGACGCTTAATCCGTTCAATCTGAGCCCCGACCCCAAGTTTCTCTATCGCAGTGAGCAGCATGAAGAGGCGCTGGCGAACCTGATCTATGGCGTGCAGAGCCGCAAAGGCTTCATCGCTCTGACCGGTGAGGTGGGAACCGGCAAGACCACCATGCTGGAGTGCCTGCGCGATTTTCTGGATGAGCAACAAATTCCATTTGCCTTCCTGTTCAATAGTCAACTAACGCCCGAACAGTTTTTCGAAATGGTGGCATGGGATTTCGATCTCCCCGGCGAACGCAATAAGACCGCGGTGCTGTTTGCTCTGAACGACATGCTGCTACAAAGAGCGAATGAAGGCCGCACCGCCGTGCTTATTGTCGATGAAGCTCACAACCTGGAGTGGAATGTTCTGGAGGAAATCCGGCTCTTGGGCAATTTGGAGAACCGCCGCGGCAAGCTGATCCAGGTGATTATTGCCGGTCAGCCCGAACTGGATCAAAAGCTGGATGCCCCCCGTTACAGGCAATTGAAGCAACGGATTGCGCTTCGATACACTTTGCATCCTTTCGATGAACTGGAAACGGGGCGGTATATTGACAGCCGAATGGCTCACGCCGGTTTGCCCAATCAAACGGTATTTCCGGCGGCGTTGATGAGTGAAATTGCGCGCCGCACCCAGGGCATCCCCAGGTTGATCAATTCTGTGTGCGAAAACCTATTGCTGACCGCCTTCGCGATGGAACAAAAAGTGGCCAACGAAGAAATGCTGGATGAGGTCTCGTCAGATTTAAGGCTAGAGTGGGCTGGGGAAGAGGCACTACGCCGGTAACTGCGCAAGGCACCTAATCAGTCTCGGATGCCTTGCGACCAGTTGCCGGTTAAGGGGTTAACGGTTCATGGCTGTGGTGGTGGGGTCGGCCGAATAGAATGTTACTTCCACGCGGCGATTTTTGGCGTTTGCGGAACGGCTCTTGCCCTGCTCAGCGGGCTTCTCCTTGCCCAATCCAATTTCGTGGATCCGGAAAATTGGAATATCGTGTTTGGCAACCAAATACTGCACAACGCGATCGGCGCGGCGTCTGCTAAGCGCGTCATTGTAGTTGCTGGAGCCAACCTGATCGGTAAAGCCTTCCACGGCAATGAAGAAGCGCTTTGCCGTTTTCTTGTCGGAAACCAATTTGTCCAACTCCTGCCTGGCTAGCGAAGTTAAAGCATCTTTGCCAAAAGCGAAGGGCAATACTGCGGTCCCCGCCGGTTTGTAATCGTCCAGATTGGAAACAGTCTGGCGCAGTTCGCTTAAATCGCGAGAATTATCATCCCCTTTCTTAAGAGCGTCGTCTCCTTTTTTAAGGGCATCCGTCGCGCGCGCATCGGCAGCCATCGCGCGCTCTTTGTTGGCGTTGATTTCCGTCTGATTCCGTTCTAAGTCAGCGCCCTGTTTCTGAATGGTGCCGCCTTGCTGAGAAAGTTCCTGCCCTTGCTTATCGCTTTGGGCAGCTACCTGTCCCACACGGTCTTTAATGGGGTCCGTGGTCTTCGACACATACTTCTTTGTTGCGCATCCTCCGGTCAGAAGAACGCTGGTCAGCGTGATGACTGTAAGTAGTTGATTGTTCATTGCTGAGCCTCCATACACTTCTAAGGAGCAATTTGTTCACCGAAGAGCATATAATTCCCGCATGGACCGTAGAGACTTTCTGGTATCGGCAGCGGCGCTGGGAGTAGGGCGTGACTTGCTGGCTAGAGCTTCCGGCAGGGCCGGGGGCAAAAGTTCAGGCCGCGTGCTCGGCGCGAACGACAAAATCAACCTCGGCATGGTGGGCCAGGGAGGCCGCGGCACTTACCTCTCGCGCCAGTTCACCAAGTATGGGCAGGAGCACGACGACGCTTGCAAAATCGTGGCAGTCTGCGATGTTTATGAGAAGCGCAAGAAGAGCGCCGCGGACCTGTACAAATGCGACGGCTACCTGGATTATCGGGAAGTCATCGCACGCAAGGATGTAGACGCCATCGTGATTGCGACGCCGGATCACTGGCACGCCAAAATTGCGCTTGAGGCGATGGACGCAGGCAAGGACGTCTATTGCGAGAAGCCCATGACTCACACCATAGAAGAGGCCAAGCAGCTTTCCGCAACGGTGCGCGAGACCAAGCGGGTGCTTCAAGTGGGGAGCCAGACCACTTCCGCCGATCAGTGGCACAAGGCCAAGAAGGCGATTGCCGACGGCATGATCGGGCAGATGCTCACCAGTCAGGGTTCGTATCACCGCAACTCCATTGCGGGCGAATGGAATGGCCCGGGTTGGCCCATCGATGCCGGCGCAGGCCCTGACGGCAAGGGCGAAAACTATATCGATTGGAAAACCTGGTTAGGACCCGCGCCGAAGCGTCCGTTCGATGCCGACCGATACTTCCGCTTCCGTAAGTATTGGGATTATTCCGGCGGTATCGCGACCGATCTGTTTTTTCACGTGGTTGCGCCGCTGAACATTTGCTGGAGCGAGCCGCAGTTTCCGTATCGGGTGTCCGCATTCGGCGGCATCTACGTCTTCAAAGACGAGCGCGAAGTGCCGGATACCTTCAACCTAATGGCCGATTATCCCAAGGGTCACAGCCTGATTCTGAGTTCCAGCATGGCCAACTCGGAGCACATCCCCGGGCTGATTCGCGGGCACGCGGGCACCGTGATCATGGTGGACGATGGCAAGTTCGAAGGCCATACAGACCACATCACAGTGATTCCTGAAAAGGGCGTAGCCACAGCCGAGTACAAAGCCAAGTTTGGCGTCGAAAAGATCATCATTCCGGTAGATCCGAAAGATTCCATGCAGGCCCACGTCGGCAATTTTCTGGATTGCATGAAGAGCCGGCAAAAGCCTGTGCTGGACGTGGATACCGCGCTGCACGCGCAAGTGACCATCAGCATGGCCGTTCAGAGCTATCGGGAAGGGCGCGTCCTTTACTGGGATGAGAAAGCCATGAAGGTGGTTCCGAAAGCGCCGCGCGCCTAGCCGACCAGGCTCATTCCACCTGAATTTCACCTTTGCCCCATACCGTCTGCCGCCCCACGCCTGTATATTGGGCGGCGCGGAGGATGGGCATCAGGTCGCGTAGATCGCCTTGATAATCGGCGTGGCCCGTGAAGCCTCCCAAGGGATGAGTCTGCCCTGTTCTGGTGGAGACTCGTTCGGCAAACTCGTGAGTGAGTGAGTGCTGGAGCAATTCAATCCGGCGGGCTTGCTCGGCGAGCCTTTCAAAATCCAAATCGATCGGCTCCCCATACAGAGCGGCCAACATGCGCAGCCGGGAAACAGCGCGCGCGAAGAGAATGGGGAAATGGGGTACGGAAGCCAGTGCGTCTTCGTGTTTCAGTTCTGTAGGTGTCAGAAAAAGGACGCGGGCAGAGCAAGCTTCTTCATAGGGTGCCAGGGAGAGAATCAACTCGGTTTCCGAGGGCGCGCCGGTGAGGCGGACCGCACCATAGAAGGGTTTGGCTTCACCGAAAGCTTCGACAATGGATTCCGCAAACGGCGCGAAGAGATTCAGTTGCAACAGGAACGTATCGCCTCCCGCCAGAGTGAGACCGTCCAAATGCCGTGCTCGCAATACGAATGGCCGTGGAGGTTCCGCCAGTCCGCTGGGTGCGTCCGAAGAAGGCGGAGGCGCAAAAAGCTTACGCGGCAGACTTGTTCCTAAAGCCCCGCGAAACACATTCGCTGCAAAGGCGGGGGGGAACTGAATTGGCCGGTTAGCTACAAATGGCAACCGGAGCAGCCACACGCGAAAGGGCGACATTGCTACTCTTGCGGTCCCTTCAGGGTATACTGAAAACGCATAGTTTGATCGTCTTACGGGATCTGTTCCAGAAAAGGGTTGGAAATCGAGAGGGCTCGGTGAGCGGAAACGCGAAGTTGCGTACAGCTCGATCGGGCTTTTTGTATTTTAGCTTGAGTGGCTCAGGATTCGGAAAGCAGGTGCAATTCGTTCGACAAGGAAGAGATTCATGAGAGAGAAGGGTACGGTCAAGTGGTTCAACGCATCAAAGGGATTTGGATTTATTCAGCGGGAAAGCGGAGAGGACGTGTTCGTGCACTTCTCTGCGATTGAATCTTCCGGCTATCGCAGTCTGGATGAGGGCGCGCGGGTAGAGTTTGAAGTAACCAAGGGCCCGAAGGGCTTGCAGGCTTCCAACGTAACGATGGCGTAAGAACGAAGTAATGTTTTTAGCCGGCGGGCGGACATAAAAAATATGTCCGCGAACCGGCAGTTCAAGCTTATGAAACAGGCATTGAAAAAGGATTGGATTTGAGTAAAGAAGACAGCATTGAAGTGACCGGCACGGTACTTGAAAAGTTTCCCAGCGGCCTGTTCAGCGTGCAGTTGGAACATGAACGCGTGGTGCTGGCTCATTTGGCCGGTCGTCTGCGTCGCAACCGTATCCGTGTGTTGGCGGGCGACCGCGTTACCATGGAGCTTTCCCCTTACGATCTCACCAAGGGCCGCATCACCTTCCGGCATCGATAGTACGGTTCAGCGGCCTCGCAATTTCTCTCACCTCCCCCGCATTCTATCGATATGATAAAAACGCTCTTCGTTTTCGGCACACGGCCGGAGGCGATCAAGCTTTGCCCGGTTCTTCTCAGGCTTCAACAAGAGCCGGAGGTGTTCCAGGTGAAGGTTTGCGTTACCGCCCAACATCGCGGCATGTTGGATCAGGTCCTGAGCGTGTTCCAGGTTTTGCCGGATTTTGATCTTGACCTGATGCAGCCGGGGCAGAGTCTGAGCCAGATTACGGGCCGTATGATGCTGGCTTTGGAACCAGTCTTCGATTCGGTAAAGCCTGATTTCGTTGTCGTGCAGGGTGACACCACAACCACGCTTTGCGGCGCTTTGGCTGGCTTCTATAAGAACGTTCCCATTGCGCATGTGGAAGCAGGTCTGCGCACGGGTGACTTACAGCAGCCCTTCCCGGAAGAACTGAATCGTGTGTTGACAGGCCGCATGGCCGCTTTACATTTCGCTGCGACGGAAGGCGCCGCGCAGAATCTGCGGCGCGAAGGCATCCAGCAAGACAGCATCTTCGTCACCGGGAATTCGGGTATCGATGCGGTGCTTCAGATCCAGGCGCGTCTGGAACGGCAGCCCCTACCTGTTCCATCGTATCTGCTTCCCGACAAGAAGCTGGTGCTGGTGACCGCGCACCGCAGAGAGAGTTTCGGCGCCGGCTTCGAGGGCATTTGCGAAGGCATACGGCGCATTGCACTCGAGCAAGACGTTCAGGTTGTGTATCCTGTACATCGTAATCCGAATGTGACCGGTCCGGTAGAGCGGCTATTGAGCCACCTGCCACGAGTTACCCTCATTTCGCCTCTCGATTACATTCCCTTCGTAGATTTGATGCGGCGAGCTACTTTGCTGCTGACAGATTCCGGCGGCGTTCAGGAGGAAGGGCCCTCACTAGGCAAGCCGATACTCGTCATGCGCGAGCAAACCGAACGCCCTGAGGCGGTGGAGGCGGGGACCGTGCGCCTTGTTGGGACAGATCCTGACAGGATTGAGGCGGAGGCATTGAAGCTCCTCCGCGACCCAAGCGAAAGGGAACGGATGTCGCGCGTTCACAATCCTTACGGAGACGGGCACGCCAGTGAGCGCATTGCGCGCGTAATTCACTCATTCCACAAGGAAAAGACTTTACATTAATTTATGTAGGCGCGTGTTAAACAGCCCCCCTAGACAAGTTGTTTCGAAAGCGCCGTGGATATACTAAGGCCAATAGTATGGTTGACGGGAAGAAAAGCACATCGTCCGGCGGGCGTGCAAAAAAAACGCCGCAAAGCACCACGGAGAATCTGACGGCCGTACTGTCGCGAAAGGTGGTGGGACAGCCTGCGGCAACGGGAGTAATTGTCCCGTACATACAAATGTTTCAGGCTGGGCTTGCGCCGGAAGGAAGGCCGGTGGGGGTGTTCCTGCTGCTGGGCCCTACTGGCACGGGCAAAACAAAAACCGTGGAGGCCCTGGCGGAAGTGCTGCACGGAAGCTCCAAAGCGATGCTGAAGATCGATTGCGGCGAATTCCAGATGGAGCATGAGGTCGCTAAGCTGATCGGCGCGCCTCCTGGCTATCTTGGCCATCGCGAAACGCAGCCCATGCTCAGTCAGCAGAAGCTGACCAGCGTGACCAGCGACAACAGTGCGTTGTCTCTGGTGCTTTTCGATGAAATAGAAAAGGCCGCTCCCTCGCTTACGCGCCTTCTGCTGGGCGTGTTGGACAAAGGCATTCTTCGCCTGGGCGATAACTCAGTTGTGAACTTCGAAAAGAGCCTGGTATTTCTGACAAGTAATCTGGGTGCCCGCGAAATGATGAAGGAATTGAATCCCAACTTCGGATTTCACGCGGGGGCGGGAACGAAGCTTGCAGATGTCACCAGCAAGCTCCAAAACATTGCTCTGGTTGCGGTGCGTAAGAAGTTTTCGCCGGAGTTTGTGAACCGCATCGATTGCGTGATCACCTATCAGCCCCTTACGGCGGAATCGTTGAGCCAGATTGTAGACCACCAGATCTCAGCGCTGCAGAACCACGTAAATACGCGCCTGGGAACGAAGTGCTTTCAGATTGAAGTGCCGTTCGAGACACGTCAGTGGTTGATTGAGAAAGGGACCAGCACTGAATATGGCGCGCGTGAATTAAATCGCACGATTCATCGGAACCTGACACAGCCGCTGGCAACCATGGTGGCTACCGGCCAGATTGAGAGCGGGACGCGGGTACGCGTAGATATCTCGGAAAGCGGAAATGAGCTTGTGTTGCGCACCACCGGCAGGAATGAAGAGCAAGCCCCCGCGCATCCCACGGTCCTGCTGGTGGACGACAATCGCGATCTGCTGCATTTTCTCGAGCGGCTGATGGCTGAAGCCGGATGGAAACTTCTGACGGCGGAGAGTGCCGCTGAAGCAGAGAAAGTGGTGTCGCACAAGAAGCCCAACGCGGCTCTGTTGGATTACATGCTGCCCGATGGCAATGGTGTGGAATTGGGTGTGCGGTTGCGCCAACTCGCTCCCAAGTTACAGGTCATTATGATGACAGGGTCCGTGCTTCCGTCCGAAGACGAGGCTATTTGCGAAGAGCACGATTTTCCCGTGCTGCGGAAACCGTTTCTGGCCACTGAGGTGATGAACCAAATCCGCGGTCGATTGGCGCAGGCGCTCAGCGCTCGCAGCTAAGCGCTCGGAAGTAATTCGAGTGGCGGCGAGCGGGCGGCCAGCTTGCGTTCCAGATCGAGCCAAGACTCAGGAAGCAGAAAGTTCACCACACTCCGCGGAAAACTGTCAGTTTGACGGAACGATGAAAGGGGCGGTAAACTTCTAATGCGGGGTGGAGCAGTCTGGTAGCTCGTTGGGCTCATAACCCAAAGGTCGCAAGTTCAAATCTTGCCCCCGCAACCAACTGAACCAACAAGTTACAAGCAAACCGGACAAGCCACAAACTCCGTTAACTCCCAATAGCCAAAACCGGACGTTTTTTGCTTCCGTTTAACACCATCTCCACCACTTTGCTGTGAGCCTGACGCTTACTGTCCGTCATGGCTTTTCCATAGATGTTCATAGTCCGTTGAATGCTGGCGTGCCGCATCAACTCCTTTTGGACGGTAAATGGGAGCGCCGGTGTCGTCTAGCCAGGACCGATAGCTGTGGCGGAACGCGTGCCAGCCGATATCGCCGCCGATGTTTGCTGCAACACCAGCCTTCCGAATGTGCTTTTTTCTGAATCTCCTTCTGGTGATACGGCTTTTCTGTAGCCGGATTGGCGAACAGCCATCCTTCCGGGGTCGGTAAGCACGGTTCCTTGTCGAGCATCAGAACCTCGATCAACGCTGAATCGATTGGAACGCTATCCTGCGAATATTCGGTTTTCACGTCGCCAACTCGCCCGTGAACGACGCTCCGCTGGATCAGGAGCATTCGTCCGGCGAAATCGAAATCCTGCCATTGCAGTCCGACGATTTCACTGACGCGCAGGCCCAGGCAGCCTGCGACGAGAACCATCGTCCGGTAAGGTTCCCGGATCAACGGCAATAACGAGTGGAACTCCCCGGGCGCGAGAACTGTGGGCGTTTTGAGGCGCTTGGTTCCCCCCTTTACCCGAACGAGCTTGATCGGATTTTTCTCGATCAATTCCCACCGCTTAGCACACTGAAGAGCTTCGCGAAAGTGCGCGCGGCGGTCGGATGGCGGAACTGGAATGGAACGTCGGTCAGCAGAGCTTGAGGATCGATTTATTGAAGGGGTGCTTGCAGCGCATCGAGGAACAGCAGATGGCACAGGCACGGGCGCTCGGCGTGGCAGCCAAGCTGAAAATGATCAGCGCCGCGTCTAGCTGTCCGCCGGGATCCCCAGGTATCCGTCGTGAGCCACTTTGGCAGCCCGCTCCCGGTAAGATGCCGAACCCCGTGGAGCCCATGTAGCGAGACCGTCCACGTAACGGTTGTACATGCTGAAAGCGGCGGCAATCAAAACCGTATCGTGAATTTCCATATCGGAAGCACACTGCTGTCTCGCGCGTTCAATATCCGAGGGGAGCACATGAGTACCGCCAAGTTGAACTTTGCCCGCAATCGCCAGCAAAAGCCTTCAATTTTTCCGGGATAGCCGCTTGTTCGAAATCGCGTTTGACATCAATCACCAACTGCTCATCACCTTCCAGATGGCAGGACGCAATTGCGCCATGAGCGTGCTGGCAGTAGTAACAGTCATTCTGAAAAGAGACATACGTGGCGATCAGCTCACGATCGGCAAGGGCGAGAGTTCCCGGCGCGTGGAGGAGAATTTCAGCTAGCTCGCACATGGGTTTCGCCGTCTCTGGACGGAAAGCAAATGGGCCGCGAATGCCGGGCAGTCCTTCCGGAAGGTTGATGTGAGCCATAGTTAGTCACTGCGGAGTATAGAAGCCGGAGCGCCGTCATGCCAATACTCAAAACGGATTAGCAGGCTACAAAGTCTCTTTTTTCTGTCGGGACAAACGGGAATGAACAGTTGCACAGGAGGCGGGGATTGCCAAGCAACCTGCAGCCGCCACCGAAAAGGCCAGTTAACTTAAGTTACAGAGCAAAATTGCACCGCAGCCAAGCGCTAAAAAAAGTCACCTGTAGCGGGTTAAGTCGCTTCTTCGATGTCCTTTGCGTCCGTAAAGCTCACCACAAATAGTCCTTCTAGCGAATCGTAAAATTTCGAGGTTACTGAAAGGAGAAGCTCGCCGGGACTCGCCGCGCTTTAGACCCAATCGGTCGCGAATTACGCGGGTCGAAGCATCGCCGTGGAAATGCATTCTGAACAGGCATTCTGGCTGAAAAGTGAGTTAAGCTAAACCTTGATCCGCGTTGCCGCAAATCTGCTGCTCGCCGTCTTCAGCTTCGGGCTGATTGCGCCAGCATTTGAAGGCAGCGCCGAATCGAACCTGGTAGCCTGCTGTGGCCGCAATGGAAAGCATCATTGCGCGATGACGGGTTCTGCTACCAACTCTGGGAACGCTGTTGGATTCAGCGCCGCTAAGCAGAGGTGCCCACTGTACCTCCAGCAGACGCCACCGAGTCCGGGTAAATCCTTCATCCCGATCGCAGTTTCGTCCTTGGCCCTGACGCGGCAGCACGCTCCGGTGGTCCTGGCGATTTTGCACCCTATCATCCGTGTCGCAGCGACGCACCGCCAGCGCGGCCCTCCCACTCTCTCCTAGACTCCTCGTTTTCGAACCCTAAGCACTCACGGGCGGGCATGCGTCCGTCTGCGGTGCTTGTATTTCAATTCGTAACTACTCGCAATCGGAGAACAGACAGATGATGGACCGAAGTTATTTTACGCTCGGCAGTTCTTCGCTGCTGAGTTTAGTGCCGATCAGGTTTGCCGCACAAAGTTGGGCGTCTCAGCAAGAAGTATGTTTCTCGCGCATCGGGGCCTTTGCCCGGTGCGGCCGAAACGCGAGTCCAGCGAAACAGGTTAAATGGTTCGCACTTCTATTCGCGTTTGCCTCATTGGCTTCGGCGGTCGTGTTTAGTTCCATTCGCGGGATCGTTCATGATCCAGACCACCGTCCCATGGCGAAGACTCACGTCACGGTGAAGTCCACTACCTCGGACTTTTTGCAGACGACTATAACCAGCATTGACGGCACGTTCGAAATGGCTACGGTACCTGTAGGTGAGTACCAGGTCACGGTGAGCCAGGAAGGCTTCGCGCCGTCCGCGCAGAAGGTCGTCGTCTCTTCTAGGGACGCTCCGATCCTGCACTTTCAAATGGCCATCGGCGCGTCGTCGCAGGTTGTGAATGTGGCAGATAACGCCCTTACCGCCAATCCGGAAACCATGACGCCCACGACAATTATCAGCCGCAACGAAATTCGTCAAACACCTGGAGCGGACCTGACAAACAGCATGAACATGATTACCGATTATGTTCCGGGGGCGTGGATGACACACGACCAGCTCCACGTGCGAGGGGGCCATCAGGTCACGTGGGCGATAGACGGCGTTCCGATACCGAATACGAATATTGCCAGCAATGTCGGCCCGCAGATTGATCCCAAAGATATCGATTACCTGGAGGTCGGCCGCGGCGGGTACTCGTCCGTTTACGGCGACCGCTCATACGGTGTCTTCAACGCGGTCCCCCGCAGCGGTTTTGAGAGGAACAACGAAGGAGAGTTCTATTCGACTTTCGGCTCTTTCCATCAGACGAACGATCAGATCAACTTCGGCAGCCATACCGAAAAATTTGCCTACTTCGGGAGCATCAACGGGAATCGAAGCGACTACGGCCTATCCACCCCTGGCCCGGATGTCCTACACGATCGTGTCTGGGGATTAGGCGGGATGTCGACTCTTTTCTACAACCTCAATGCAGGCAACCATCTGCGTTTTGTGACAACGCTGCGGCGCGACGATTATCAGATTCCAAATGATCGCGACGGGGAAAGGTCAGGGACGCGAGATGTCGAGCGAGAGCGCGATGCGGTGGCCAGTTTTTCCTGGGTGCATACGATTGCGCCAGGAGTTCTTCTGACCACCTCACCCTTTTATCATTTCAATCGCGCCAATTACGATGGCGACCCGAATGACTCACCGGTCAGCACAACTCAGCATCGCCAATCCCAGTACGCGGGTGCCCAGGTGACCCTCGCGGCGGTCACCAAGCGCCACAACCTAGTCGTGGGAGCGTACGGTTTTGGCCAACACGATCGGGAGTTGGTGGGTCTGCTTGCCAATGACGGGTCCGGGAATTCGGTTCGACAAACCAACACCTCCACTGGGCAGCTTGAGTCTCTGTTCCTGGAGGATCAATACAAGGCGTGGTCTTGGCTGACGTTGACTGGTGGGGTCCGGCTGACGCACTTCGCCGGGTCCATCTCAGAAAATGCGGCCGATCCCCGGCTGGGCGCTGCAATCCGCATTCCGCGGCTGCACTGGGTGTTGCGGGGGTTCTGGGGAGAGTACTACCAGGCGCCCCCCCTTTCGACGGTGAGTGGACCTCTCTTGGGCTACGCAGTGTCTCAGGGCTTGGGATTT
>Ga0123336_10001818_pt1 | contig 19162 bp, 20 predicted proteins | sample SSSSmetaG_FD_96466 | JGI IMG/M metagenome (GOLD analysis project Ga0123336, IMG submission 96466) | Glacier valley bacterial and archeal communities from Borup Fiord, Nunavut, Canada, to study Microbial Dark Matter (Phase II) - ​SSSS metaG | ecosystem: Environmental > Aquatic > Freshwater > Ice... | reverse complement strand
TTGGCGATGATGTTGAGCTGGACCTCGCTCGTTCCACCCTCGATCGAGTTGGCGCGGCTGCGCAGCCAGTGGCGCGACGTGTCGATCTCGCCCGCGCCGTCCCACGCGAGGCTGTCCGACCCGCCGACGCTCATCAGCAGCTCCTGCCGCTGCTTGTTGAGCTCGGTCCCGTAGTACTTGAGCATCGACGACAGCGCGCCGGTCCCATGGCCCGCGCGGCTCTCGTCCTTGACGCGTTCCATCGTCAGCCCGAACGCGAGCGCGTTGATCTCGTGCCGGACGATGTCGGTGCGCAGCGGCGCGACGCCCGCCTCGCCCAGCGTCTTGACCGCGATCTGGCTCAGCGAGCGGCGGCCGTCGTCGAGGTCGCCGATCATCGCCCGCTCGTGGGTCAGCAGGTACTTGGCGATGTCCCACCCCTTGCCCGGCTCGCCGACGAGGTTGGCGCGCGGCACCCGGACGTCGTCGAAGAACGTCTGGCAGAACGGTGAATAGCCGCTGATCAGCTTGATGGGCGACGTCGAAACGCCGGGCGACGCCATGTCGAACAGCAGGAAGCTGATGCCGAGATGCTTGGGCGCGGCGGGGTCGGTCCGCACCAGGCAGAAGATCCAGTCGGCCTTGTCGGCATAGCTCGTCCACACCTTCTGGCCGTTGACGATATAATCGTCGCCCCCGGTACTGGCGTCGACGACCGCGCTGGTCCGCAGGCTGGCGAGGTCCGACCCTGCGCCGGGTTCGCTATAGCCCTGGCACCAGCGGATCTCGCCGCGCGCGATCTTGGGCAGGTGTTCCTTCTTCTGCGCCTCGCTGCCGTACTTGAGGAGCGCCGGCCCGAGCATCCAGATGCCGAACGATGCCAACGGCGACCGCGCGCGCAGGCTGCGCATCTCCTGCGCGAGCACCTTGGCCTCCTCGGCGGTGAGCCCGCCGCCGCCGTACTCGACCGGCCATTCGGGAACGGTCCAGCCGCGGCTCGCCATCGCATCGAGCCACGCCCGCTGCGGGCCGCTCAGCGTCGCACCGCGCCCGCCCCAGACGACGTCGCCGTCGCCCGCAATCGGTGCCCGCATTTCGGCCGGGCAGTTCGCCGCAAGCCACGCGCGCGTCTCGCTGCGGAACGTCTCCAGATCGGCCACCGGCCACCTCCCGATTGTCTTCCTGCTCGCGCCGACTATGGTGCGCCGACGCCGCGAGGCACAAGCGAAAAGCAGCTGGAACCGACCATGCCCGGATACGCCCATGCGGCGCTCGCCTGGACGAGCCTTGGCCTGTCGCCAACGGTGTTCCCGCCGTTCCACGGTCTCGCGCTGCGCTGGTACAGCCTCGCCTATATCGCCGGCATCGTCGGCGGGTGGCGGCTGCTGGTCCGCATGCTCGCCTCGTGGGGGGCGCCGATGACCCGCGATCACGCCGACGCCTTCGTCACCTGGGCGACGGTCGGCATCATCCTCGGCGGGCGGATCGGCTATGTCCTGTTCTACGACTTCGCGCGCTTCGCCGCCGACCCGCTGGCGATCTTCAAGCTGTGGGAGGGCGGGATGTCGTTCCACGGCGGCGTGATCGGCTCGCTGATCGCGATCTTCTTCTTCGCGCGGGCCAATGGATTGAACTGGCTGCGCATCGCCGACTACGTCGCGTGCGTCGAGCCGATCGGGCAGTTCTTCGGGCGGCTCGCCAATTTCGTCAACGGCGAGCTGTGGGGCCGGGTTACCGGAACCAGCTGGGGCATCGTCTTCCCCGATGGCGGCAGCGATCCGCGCCACCCTAGCCAGCTGTACGAGGCCTTCGGCGAGGGGCTGATCCTGTTCGCCGTCATGATGTTCCTGTTTTGGCGGACGCGGGCACGGGCGCACCCGGGGGAGCTGGTGGGCGCGTTCGGCGTGGGCTTCGGCGCGATCCGCTTCGTCATCGAGTTCTTCCGCCAGCCCGACGCGCAGGTCGGCTATCTCGCGTTCGGGCTGACGATGGGCCAGTTGCTATGCGTGCCGATGGTGCTGGTCGGCGCAGGCCTGATCGTCGCGGGCAGGCGGCGGACCGCGACGATCGCGGCGTGACGCCGCTCGCGGCACGGCTGGCGGCCGCGGCCCCGGTGACGGTCGCGGCGTGGATGGCGGCATGCAACGCGCAGTATTACGCGACGCGCGACCCGCTCGGCGCTGGCGGGGATTTCATCACCGCGCCGGAGATCAGCCAGATGTTCGGCGAGCTGGTCGGCGCGTGGCTCGTCGACCGCTGGCGCGCGGCGGGATCGCCGGCGGCGGCACGGCTCGTGGAGCTGGGTCCGGGGCGCGGGACGTTGATGGCCGACGTCGTGCGGGTGGCGCACGGCGCAGGCTGGCGGCCGCCGGTCCACCTCGTCGAGACCAGCCCGGTGCTGGCGGCGCGACAGGCGGTCGTCGTTCCGCACGCTGTCCACGCGGTGTCGCTCGACGCCGTGCCCGATGACGGGCCGCTCTTCATCGTCGCCAACGAGTTCTTCGATGCGCTTCCCGTCCGCCAGATCGTCCGAACCGCCGACGGCTGGTTCGAGCGCGTCGTCGGCTGGGACGGCGGCCGGTTCGTTTCCGGGCTGGACCGGGTCGATGCAGCAGCGGCTGTCCCGACGCTCCTCGCCGGCGCTCCGGCCGGCGGCATCGTCGAGCTTTGCCCGGCGGCGACCGCGGTTGCGAGCGAGATCGGCGTACGATTACAAGCTCGTGGCGGCGCGGCGCTGATCGTCGATTATGGTCATGCCGGACCGGTCACCGGTGATACGCTGCAGGCGGTTCGCGGCCACGCTGTCGCCGACCCGTTCTCCGATCCCGGCGAAGTCGACCTGACGTGTCACGTCGACTTCACCGCGCTTGCGGCAGCGGCCGGCGTCGCGGCATGGGGCCCGGTCGGCCAGGGCGACTTCCTCCGAGCACTCGGCATTGACGTGCGCGCGTCGATGCTGAAGGCGCGGAACGATGGCAGGTACGCGGCCGCGGTCGATGCCGCCGTCGCGCGGCTGACGGGAGACGGAGCGATGGGAACGCTGTTCAAGGTCATGGCGCTGACGGGGCCAAGCGCACCGCCGCCGGGGTTCGGATGACCGCGATCTACCGCGACGCGACGGTTGCCGACGCAGCGCTGCTCGCCGAAATCGGGGCGCGAACCTTCACGGCGACCTTCGGCCACCTTTATTCGCCCGCGAACCTCGCGCGGTTCCTGACGAACCATACGCCCGAACGCTGGGCCGCCGTGCTCGACGCCGGCAGCGCCGCACGACTCGCTGAAGTGGGCGGCGACGCGGTCGGCTATGCGCGAGTCGGTCCGCTGACCTTCGAGGTCGATATGGCCGGGCGGCCGGGGCTCCAGCTCTACCAGCTGTATGTCGATGGACCGTATCACGGGACCGGAATCGCCGCCGACCTGCTCGAGTGGGCGGCCGGCGCGGCACGCGCGCGTGGTGCGGCCGACCTGTGGCTGTCGGTGTTCGTCGACAATCCCCGCGCCCGTGCCTTCTATGCGCGGCGCGGCTTTGTCGAGGTCATGCCGTATACCTTCATGGTGGGCGACCACGCCGACGCGGACATCATCTGCCGCCGGCGGCTCGCGTGACGGTGCCGTTCGTGACCGCGGCGGTGCTCGCCGGCACGCGCCACGGCTTCTGCGGCCGTTCCGGCGGCGTCTCGGACGGCATCTTCGCCAGCCTCAACACCGGGCTCGGCTCGTCGGACGATCCTGCCACGGTCGCCGCCAACCGCGCCCGCGCCGTCGCGGCGGTCACCCCCGGCGCAAGCCTCGTGACGCTCCATCAGGTCCACAGCGCGACCGTCGTCGTCGCCGACCCCGCCGCTCCCCGCCCGTATGCCGACGGACTCGTCACCGACCGGCGCGACCTCGTCCTCGGCGTGCTCGCAGCCGATTGCGCGCCGGTGCTCTTCGCCGACGTCGCGGCGGGCGTCGTCGGCGCGGCCCATGCCGGGTGGAAGGGGGCGCTGTACGGCGTGCTGCCGGCGACGGTCGCGGCAATGACCGCGCTCGGCGCCCGGGCCGACCGCATCGTCGCCGCGGTTGGTCCGTGCATCGCGCAGGCGAGCTACGAGGTCGGCGAAGCTTACCTCGAACCGTTCCTGGCGGTCGATCCGGGCTTCGCGCGCTTCTTCGGCGCAGGCCGCCTTGGGCACCGCCACTTCGATCTCGAGGGCTTCGTCGCGGCCCGCCTCGCCGCGGCCGGCGTGACCCGCGTCGAATGCCTCGGGCGCGACACCTACTCCGGCGACTGGTTCAGCTACCGCCGCTCGGTCCACGCCGGCGAGCCCGATTACGGTCGCAATCTGTCGCTGATCGGGCGCGCGTGAGTGTGTTGCCGCTTGATGACGGTGCCGCTAAGACCCGCCGCGTGCGTGGGGGACGACAGCCATGAAGATCCTGTCGGGAAACGCCAATCCCGAACTCGCCGCGGCGATCGCGGGCTATCTCGACCTCAGGCTGACCACCGCCAGCGTCCGCCGCTTCGCCGACGAGGAGGTATTCGTGGAAATCCACGAAAACGTCCGCGGCGAAGACGTGTTCGTCGTCCAGCCGACCAGTGCCCCCGCCAACGATAATCTGATGGAGCTGCTGATCTGCATCGACGCTCTCCGCCGGGCATCGGCGAAGCGGATCACGGCGGTGGTACCCTACTTCGGCTATGCCCGGCAGGACCGCAAATCGGGCTCGCGGACGCCGATTTCTGCCAAGCTCGTCGCCAACCTCATCACCAAGGCCGGGGCCGACCGCGTGCTTTCGGTCGACCTCCACGCCGGCCAGATCCAGGGCTTTTTCGACATCCCGACCGACAATCTGTTCGCGGCTCCGGTGATGCACGCCGATATCGACGCGCGGCTGCCCAAGACCGGCCTGACGATCGTCTCGCCCGACGTCGGCGGTGTCGTCCGCGCGCGCGCGCTCGCCAAGCGCCTGGGCAACGCACCGCTGGCGATCGTCGACAAACGCCGCGAGAATCCCGGCGAATCGGAGGTGATGAACATCATCGGCGACGTGCGCGGCCGGACGTGCGTCCTCGTCGATGACATCATCGATTCTGGCGGAACGCTGTGCAACGCCGCCGCCGCGCTGATGCAATCGGGCGCGTCAAGCGTAACCGCCTATATCACCCACGGGGTTCTGTCGGGCGGCGCGGTCGCGCGCGTCGACGCCTCGGAGCTCACCGAGCTTGTGATCACCGACTCGATCGCGCCGCTGTCTGTGGTGCGTGCGGCCGGCAAGATCCGCATCATCACGATCGCGCCGCTCCTTGCCGAGGCGATGCGCCGGACGAGCGAGGAGAGCTCGGTTTCGAGCCTGTTCGACTAGCGCGGCGTCGCGAGCGCAAGCACCGGCTGCAGCAATTTCTGGCAGTGGGCGGCCATGACCGGCGCATCGGCGTCGCTGAGCCGGGTCAGCACCTCGGCCGCCGCGGTGTTGCACGCGTCGACGCTGGCATAGCGCGCGGGAAGCACCCGGACTTCGCGGCACTGGTCGCCCGCGTCGCTGCAACCGAGCAAGGTCATGGCAATGAGCAGGGGCGACATAACAATCCTTTCGTCGCTCATCAACGTCGGTTCACCGCACCTGTTCCTCGTGCCGACGCGAAACGATCGCCCGCATCGGCGGCGTCTCTGTGCTTCGGAACGGCACATTGAGCGTTCACCGGCGTCTGCTACGGGTGATCCGCGCTACCGGGAGGTCCGACCATGAGAACCGCTGCTGCTGCCATGCTGCTGCTGATCGCCGCCCCGGCGGTCGCGCAGTTGGCCGCTCCCGTCCGATCGACGCTCAAGCCGGCCCCGTCCGATACCAGCCTGCCACGGCAGAAGCTGGTGACGGTGTTCGGCACGGACCCGTGCCCGAAGTCGACCGATCCCGACGAGGTCGTCGTGTGCGTGCGCAAGGGCGACGACGAGCGTTTCCGAATTCCGCCGACCACGCGCACCGACGTCAAGCCCGCCGGCGCCTTCGAGGGCCCGAACCGGTCGGCGCTGCTGGGCGATGCGAGCGGCGGTGCGGGCGGCGGCGTCGGCAGCTGCTCGGCGGTCGGACCTGGCGGCGGGACCGGGTGCAACCAGGCGCTGCAGGACCAGTATCGTGCCGCACGCAAGGCGGGCGAGGTTCCTCAGTCGGTATTGCCGGCCAACAATCCATTCTAGGACGATCTTGCTGATAACAAGCATGCACATTATCTGCTGCGTGTGGACTCGATCGCATTCCTGCTCAGCGATGTCAGCCGGCTGCTCCGGCGGCGGTTCGATGCGCGTGCCCGTTCGCTCGGGGTAAGCCGCGCGCAGTGGCGGGTGCTGTTCGCCCTGTCGCGCAACGAGGGGATCAACCAGACCGGGCTTGCCGAATGGCTCGAGGTTGAGACGATCACGCTGTGCCGAATGGTCGACCGGCTGGCCGAGGCGGGGCTGGTCGAGCGGCGCGCCGATCCCGCCGACCGGCGGGCGTGGCGGCTGTACCTCACCGACCAGGCGCAGCCGCTGCTCGCGCGGCTGACGGCGCTTGGCGATGCGGTCGTCGCCGAGGCGGTCGCCGGCGTCGATCCGGCCGAGCTGGACCGCGCGGTCGCGACGCTGACGGCGATGCGGAACAATCTGTCGGCGCGGGTGGTCGCTGCTCCGTCGCGGCTGGGGATGGCATGATGCACGATGTCGTCGGACGGGATCGAGCTGTCGGCGCGCCGCCGCGGCCGCTTTGGACACGGCTGCGCCGGCCGCTGCTGATGCTCGCTGTACCGCTGCTGGTCGCCGCCGCGGTCGCCTATTATCTGCTGACCGCCGGCCGATCGGTGTCGACCGACAACGCCTATGTCGCGCAGGACAAGGTCTCGATCAGCGCCGACGTCACCGGCCGCGTCGTCGCGGTTGGGGTCGGCGAAAGCCAGCAGGTGCGGCGCGGCGACGTGCTGTTCGCGATCGACCCCGAGCCGTTCCGCATCGCGCTCGCCGCGGCGCAGGCGAATCTCGCCAGCGCGCGCGCTCAAGTCGCCGGGATGCGCCAGACGTTCGCGGGCAAGGGTGATGATGCGGCGGGCAAGCGCGAGGCGGTCGCGTATGCCGCGATCGACCTCAAGCGCCAGCAGGACCTGATGAAGGACGGCTTCACGACGCGTGCCCGCCTCGAGCAGGCAAGCCATGCACTTGCGCAGGCGCGCAGCGACCTCGGCGCGGCCGAGGCGGCGCAGGCGAACGCCGCCGCGATGCTCGCCGGGGCGCCAACGGGACCGGTTGATCGCCAGCCGGCGGTGCTGGCGGCGCAGGCGGCAGTCGACAGGGCCGCGCTCGACCTGCGGCGGACAAGCATCCGCGCGCCTGCCGACGGGCTCGCCAGCCAGACGACCAAGGTGCAGCCGGGCCAGATCGTCGCCCTCGGCATCCCGACGATGAGCCTGCTCATAAGCCACCGCGACTGGGTCGAGGCGAACTTCAAGGAGACCGACCTCGACCGTATGCGCGTGGGGCAGCGCGCGACGGTGACGCTGGACGCCTATCCGGGCACGCCGTTGACCGGTCATGTCGCGAGCATCGGCGGCGGGACCGGCAGCGAGTTCTCGGTCCTGCCCGCGCAGAACGCGACCGGTAACTGGGTCAAGGTGGTCCAGCGCGTGCCGGTCCGCATCGCCATCGACGACCACCGCGGACTGCCACCGGTCGCGGGACTTAGCGCGAACGTCACGGTCGACCTGCGGAACTGAGATGGCGTCCGCCGCGCTCCCGCTACCTGCGACCCGCGCGCCGTCGTCGCCGCTGCTGATCACCGTAGTCGTCATGCTGGCGACGTTCATCACAGTGCTCGATTCGACGATCGCCAACGTGGCGCTGCCGCACATGCAGGCGAGCCTCGGCGCGGCATCCGACACGGTGACGTGGGTGCTGACGTCGTACATCGTCGCGGCGGCGATCGCGACGCCGCTCACCCCGTGGCTCGGCGCGAAGCTGGGGCGCAAGCGGCTGTTCGTGCTGGCGATCGGCGGGTTCGTCGGCGCGTCGATGCTCTGCGGCATCGCTCAGACGCTCGACGAAATGGTGCTGTTCCGGCTGGTCCAGGGCGCGTCGGGGGCGTTCCTAATCCCGCTCGGCCAGTCGTTCATCCTCGACGCCTATCCGAAGGAGAAGCACGGGCAGGCGATGGCGCTGTGGGGTGTCGGCATCATGGTCGGCCCGGTGATGGGGCCGGTGCTCGGCGGCTGGCTGACCGACAACTTCGACTGGCGCTGGGTGTTCTACGTCAATCTGCCGTTCGGCCTGCTCGCGCTGTTCGGTGCGCTCGCGGTGCTGCCGTCGCCGCCGACGCTCCTCCGCCGCTTCGATGCGTTCGGCTTCGTTGCGCTCGGCGTCGGCATCGGCGCGCTCCAGCTGATGCTCGACCGCGGGCAGCAGCTCGACTGGTTCGCCTCGCGCGAGGTGCTGCTCGAGGGCGCGGTTTGCATCGTCGGACTGTGGGTGTTCGGCGTCCACGTCGCCACCGGGCGCGACACGATCCTCCCGACGGCACTGCTCCGCGACCGCAACATCCTGACCGGGTTCGGCTTCATCTTCGTCGTCGGAACGCTTCAGGTCGCGACCTCGGCGCTGCTGCCGCCGATGCTCGAGGCGCTGTACGGCTACCCTGTCGTCACCGCGGGCTTCGCCATGGCCCCGCGCGGGCTCGGCACGATGGCGGGCATGCTACTCGTCGGGCGGATCATCGGCCGGGTCGATCCACGCGCGCTGATGGTGATCGGCATGAGCCTTGTCGCGGCGTCGATGGGGGTGATGACGCGCTTTTCGCCGATGATGGACATGACGCCGTTCCTGACGACGGGGTTCGTCCAGGGGTTCGGCATCGGCCTGATCTTCGTTCCTTTGAACACCCTCGCGTTCGCGACCGTCGCGCCGGCGTTCCGAACCGAGGCGGCGAGCTTCTACAGCCTGCTGCGCAATCTCGGCGGCTCGGTCGGGGTGAGCCTGTCGATCGGGGTACTCGCCCGCCAGACGCAGATCGCGCATGCCGACCTCGGCAGCGCGGTCAGCCCATTCACGGTTCCCGGTGCCGATCCGAACCTTGCGCGTGCGCTCGGCGCGACGGGCGACACGGTGGTCGCGCTGCTCGATTCGGCGGTGAACGGCCAGGCGGCGATGATCGCTTATCTCGACGACTTCGTGCTCATGATGTGGCTGGCACTGGCGGCCATTCCCATGATTTTCCTGCTGCGCCGGCCGCGCGCCGCGCCCGCCGCCGACGCCGAGCCGGTGGCGATGGAGTGACGCGGATCGTTTCGGAACCGCTGCGCGTTGCGGCGCGGTGATCTTTCGTCACGCTCAGGAGACCCTCGCATGAATAAGTTCATCCTCGCCGCCACGGCGGCGCTCATGGCGATCGGCACCGCAATGCCGGTTGCCGCCGCGATCAACGCCCGCCAGGTCGACCAGCGGCGCTCGATCGACGCCGGCGTGCGCAGCGGCAAGCTGACCGCACACGAGGCGCGCATCCTGCGGCAGGAGCAGGACCTGATCACCCGCGCCAAGCTGCGGACCAAGGACCGCAAGGGCGGCCACCTGTCGGCGATGGACAAGAAGCGCGTACACGACATGCAGGACGCCGCTGCGCGTCACATCGCCCGCCTGAAGCACAACCGCGTGCGCGGCACGAAGCACGTTCTGTAAGTCGCCTCAGCCGGCGGGCAGCCCCGCCCGCCGCAACGCCGCCGGCGCGATGCGCGTCGCCGCTGCTGCCCAGCGCAGCAGCGGCGGCAACATCGCCGCCGCCGTCAGAAACATATCGCGTCCCGCGTGCGTCTCTCCGCTGCGCTGGAGCATGGTTGCCCGTCCGATCTGCGCGGCGACATCGCGTCGGAACGCGCTGTGGTAGGCGGCCGCCGACGCGCCGGCGAGCACCGCCTCGGCCGCGAGACGGGCGCTATGGAGCGCGATCGACATGCCGTCGCCGGTGAACGACGGAATGACGCCTGCCTGGTCGCCCAGGCGGAACACGCCCCCGCACACGTCATCGCCCCGCCGGTGCACGAAGCCGTACGGGACGCGGGTGATCGTCAGCGGCCGCGCGAGGACGGGCTCCGCACTGTTCAGCAGCATGGCGAGCCGCGGTTCGGCCAACGCAGTCGCATACGCCGCCGCCCCTGCCGCCATGCGCCGCCGATCGATCAGCAGGCACAGGTTTACCAGCCCGTCCTCGACCCGCTGTATTCCGGCATAGCCACCCTCGAACAGGACGATCTCGATCGTGCCGTCGAGCGCCGCGAGCGTTGCGGCGCTGACGCGAAAATATTGCTTGAAGCCGGTCAGATGGTCGAGCGTTCCCGCCGCGTTCCGCTTCGCCCCGCGCACATCGCTCTTCCCCGTCGCCAACAGCAGGGCGTCCGCCGGGACAGCGCCGGCGCTCGTCGCCAGCGTGCGCCCCGCCACCGCGCGCACCGTTATGCCGCGCTCGATCGCCGCTCCCGCCGCGCGTGCATGTTCCAGCAGCGCCTCGTCGAGCCGCCTTCGTGTCAGCCCGAGGGCGGTGAACGGCAGCCGTGTCGCTACGCTGCGGCCGCCGGCGCTCAGTCGGACCCGGTCGATGGCCGCTCCGCCAAGCCGGCGCACATCTAAACCGATCGCTGCGAGATGCGCCTGCGCTTCGGTCGACACGAAGTCCCCGCAGACCTTGTCGTGCTCCGCGACCGAGCGTTCGATCAGCAGCGGGCGGGCGCCCTGCTGCGCGAGCCGCGCGGCCGCCGCCGCCCCCGCCAACCCGCCGCCGGCGATGACGACCCGGCTCACCATGCGCTCCGCTTCAGCCGGCCGACGGTGAGGCGAAACGGGAACGCCGTGCGCACCTCCGCCCCGTCGATTCCCGCCGTCGCAAGCGCGCGGTGCCAGTCGTCCGCGACGAAGCTGCGCGCCACCGACACCGGTCCGTCGTGACGAACGAAGCGGTGCCATCCCATCGCCGCGGCGAGCGCACGGAATCCATGAAACGCGACCGCCGACCGCTGCAGGTCGTTGACGAACCAGCCGCGGTGGCTGCGCGCCTCCATCCACATCAGGAACTGCCCGACCTGCCGGTCGCTCAGGTGGTGGGTGACGAGCGAGCTGACGACGAAGTCGATCCGCTCGGCGGGCGCGAAGGCGAAGACGTCGCCGGTGCGATACTCGATGCCGAGCGCCGGGTCGGTCGCAGCGCGCGCCGCGGGTTCGCTGCGCGGGTTGAGGTCGACACCGATCAGCCGCGGCCGAAAGCCGGCGCGCGTCGCCCACCGGTGGATCGCGCGGAGCATGTCGCCCTCCCCGTAACCGACGTCGAGCACCGTGAACGCGGCCCCCGGCGGCAGCGCGTGCGTCGCGTCCGCGAGCCAGCGCAGCGTCGGCGGCCGCGCGCGGGTGACGGTGTTGACCTGCGCAAGGTCGCGCAGGCACGCCGCAAAATCGGCGACGGTGACGTCGTCGCCGTCCATCCACTCGGCCTCGCCCGACCGCTCGCGGAACGACCGCATCACACCGTCCGGAAGCGGAAGCTCTCGGCCGCCAGCCCCGGTCCGAACGCGACGCCGAATCCATCGGTGGCACGTTCGACCGACGTGCCGACGCCGGCGAGGATGCGCTGGAGGACGAACATCAGCGTCGCCGAACTCATGTTGCCGAAGTCGCGCAGGACGCCTCGCGACCAGTGGAGGGCGTCGGGCGCGAGGTCGAACCCGGTCTCGACGGCGTCGAGAATGGTGCGCCCGCCCGCGTGAACCGCCCATAACGGGTAGTCGTTCGGCCGTGTCCCGCGCAGCAGTCCACGGTCGTCGTTGCGCTCGTTCTCGTGCTTGAGCGCGCGTGCGATCTTGCCCGGAACCTCGCCCGACAGGTGCATGTCGAAGCCTTGATCGCCGATGTCCCACGTGATCGAGCGCGCCGAGTCCTCGATCGTCGTCGCTCGGAAATCCCGGAGCGCGATACCCGTCGCGTCGGCGGTCACCAGCGTCGCCGCGCAGCCGTCGCCGAACAGCAGCATGGACAGCAGCTGCTCGAGACTGGCCGTCTGCTGGAAATGGAGCGTGCACAGCTCGAGGTTGACCACGAGCACCCGCGCGTTCGGATCGCTGCGCACGAAATGATGCGCCAGCCGCAATGAATTGACCGCAGCATAACAGCCCATGAAGCCGACGCCGGTCCGCTCCACGCCGGGGTCGAGCCCGGCGGCGGTGACGATCAGCTGGTCGATGCCCGGCGCGACGAAGCCGGTGCAGCTGGCGACGACGAGATGCGTGATCCGGTCGCGCTCACCGTCGAGATCGAGCGCGTCGATCGCCGCCAACGCCAGTCCGGGCGCGGTGGCAGCGAAGCGCGCCATGCGCACCGCGGTCGAAGGAAAGGCATCGGGCGTGTAAAATCCTTCGGCGTCGGCCTCGAAACCCTGCGGGTTCTCGACCGGCGTGAAGAACGAATAGCGGTGATCGATGCCGGCGCGCCCGACCATCCGCTTGAACAGCGCCGCGTCGCGCCGCTCGGTGATGAAATGCTGAACGAACTTGACGAACGCGCCATGCACGTCGTTCGGCGGAACGGCGGTGCCGATCCGGTTGATGTGCGCCGTCGTCACGAATGCGTCTCCTTGGTCCTTGCAGCACAACCAGCGGGCGCGGCGTTAGTTACGCTACAGGCTGGCCACCCGACCCTGCCTGCGGCACGGTATCACAATGGCCGCTGAACAGGATCGCTTCACCGACGTCGCGGGCCTGCGGGTCGGACACGCGCACGACGCCGTGGTTCGAACGGGCGTCACGGTGATCTTCCCGGCGCTGCCGGTGACGCTGGCCGTCGATGTCCGCGGCGGCGGGCCCGCGACGCGGGAGACCGACGCGCTCGCGCCGCATACGCTCGTCGAACGCGTCCATGCGCTGGTGCTGAGCGGCGGTTCGGTGTTCGGCCTCGCCGCCGCCGATGCCGTCGTGGTCGCGTTGTCGGCCGCCGGCGTCGGGCTCGCCGCGGGTCCGCGCGCCGTTCCGGTCGTGCCCGCGGCGTGCCTCTTCGATCTGGCGAACGGCGGCGACAAAGACTGGGACGAGCCGCCGTACCGCGCACTCGGCCGCGCGGCGCTCGCCGCGGCCGGCAGCGGTGCCGCGCACGACGGCGACACCAGCGGCCCGATCGGCGCAGGATTCGGCGCGACCGCCGGCAGCCGCCCCGGCGGCATCGGCTCGGCGAGCGTATCGGCACACGGGCTGACGGTCGGCGCGCTGGTCGCGGTCAACAGCTTCGGCGAGGTCTATGCGAGCGAACCGCCGGCGGGCGACGTGCCGCTGCCCAAGCTCGGCCGCGCGGGCGGGCTCACGGCGCAGTCGACGTGCATCGGTGTCGTTGCCACCGCCGCTGGACTCACGCGCGCGCAGGCGCAGCGGGTCGCGATGATGGCGCACGACGGGCTCGCCCGAACCATCCGGCCGATCCACACGCCGTTCGACGGCGACACCTTGTTTGCCCTCTCGACCGGTCCGGCAGACGGAGTCGATGCCGTCACGGTCGCCGTGCTCGGCACGCTCGCCGCCGACGCCGTCGTCCGCGCCGTCCGCCGCGCGGTCAATTAAGGCAGCGCGGCGCGCTTCGCTGTATACTTTGCTTGCAGCGCCGCCGCGCGCGCAAGCATCCGGCCCGTCTGGTCGAGGAGACCGGCGACGGAAGTTCCGCCGGCACTCGCCTCCGCCAGCGTTCCCGCTACGGCATCGAGCCGGTCATGGAGGTCGCCGATCTGGCTTCCGATCCGGTCAAGTGCGCTCATCTCGATCTGCGCTGTCGACCATAGGGGGCCCTCGGTCGTGGTTCCCGCGGCGCGCGCCGCGGCCTGCGTTACCGTTGCCTGTCGGTCGAGGCGCGAACCCGCATCGCCAAGATCGCGATCAAGAACCGCCAGGCGCGCCGGAATGTCGTCGACCGGAACCGCAGATGCGACCGCCGGCGGCAGCGGAGTCGATGCTGCGGGTGCCGGCGCACAGGTCGGAATGACCGCTGCGGCGCAGCGCCGTGGCACGCTGCTGGCCGGCGGGGGCCCTTCGACTGGTCGGCGCGCGAGAGTCGGAAAAGGATCGTTGCCCGCTACACACCCGGCAAGCGCGAACATCATCAAGGAGCACAGCCGGCGCACGCCGCCGCTGTTAGGGTTACGCCGGGAGCAGAGCAAGCACATTGCCTTGCACCACGCCGCCACGCCGGATACAGAACCTGCACGCGCCCGTAGCTCAGCTGGATAGAGCATCAGACTACGAATCTGAGGGTCGGACGTTCGAATCGTTCCGGGCGCACCATGATGCCATTGACTTAGCCGTTCTAACCCTTCGAGCCGCGCCTGCGATCCTGTCAGAAGCCGGTGAAGCCGCATGGGATGGCACTGCATCGCGCCGGACGAGCCGACGCAGGACGGGTAATCGACGGTTCGATGGTTCGCATGCGCGACGAACTGCGCAACGAATGCTTTTCAGGAGCCTTTTCCATGCACGCGAGGCGGTAGCCGGCTGGGCCGACGATGACGACACCGCGCGACCGCACTTCGCCCAGCTAAGCTATCACCGCAGCATAGGGTATCGGACTTGAATGGCGGCTCCGCGGCCGAATGCATCGTCCCCAACGATGGCGACATGGTCGCCGGCCTGTGGTTGCCGCTGGCTGAAAGCCAGAGGGCAGGCGGATCGACCCGCCCGCTCAAGGAGGATCTGACGAACAATGAAACAAGCTCCCGTTCAGGCAGTTTCCCTTAGGATCGTCTCACCTGGCGTTTCGGCCGTGCGTAAGGAGCGTCGTGATCATGACAACCAAGTTTTACCGATTCATCGGCGCATCGTGCCTCATCATCTACGCGGGAGGTGCAGCGGCTAAGATCGAAGCCGATGCGTTCCGGTCGTTCGGTGCCCAGGAAAATCAGTACGGTTTCATGTACGGTTCCTATGACGGTTCGACCTTCTCACCATTTTCCGCGAGATCACCATGCTTCGACGCTCGAACCATTTGCTTGCGCTCTGCTGCAGTGCCGCTTGGCCTCGAAGTCGATAAGTCTACCGTCGGCGCTTTTACGACGCACGGCCTGAAAGTTCCGGCGGACGGGCTCTTATTGCTTGGTGGACGCTCAACCGAAGCGATGTACGTCGCCTACACTGCGCCGTCTCGAGCAACGTTTAATTCATCAGCCTCTTTCGATCTGCTTAATACGACGCCTGCAGCAGTCGAGCTGTCGTTTTTTTACAGGCCTGTCAGTGGGCCTGTTGTCGTCTCGAAGATCGGCACTCTCGACAAGGCGGTCAATGGGGTCGGCGTCTCGATGTTGCTCGACGTGCAGCCGGGCGACGTTTTCGGTTACCTTGTCGGAGGTGACAGTTACGGAACGGACCCCGCCGTAGGTGTGAACTTCGTGGTGTCCGACACGGTAGCTGGGATCCCGGAGCCGAGCACTTGGGCATTGTGGTTGGCGGGTGTCGGCATCCTGGGCATGACGTTCCGAAACAATCGGAAGCAGGCGTCTCTCGCCAAGCCAATGCGATCTGATCGTCCCAAAGGCGCTCGAACAGCCACCGTCGGCGATACGGTCCTCACCAACGCGTGATTTGATCGATCACTGGTCGATGCCCGCCCGACGGCGGCGTCAGGCGACAAACCGCGGCGGTTCGACGACGCGATCGCCCAGCGACGTCCGGTGCTCGAACGCCGCGATGCTCGTCAGCGTCGTCTTCGCGATCGCCGTCAATGCCTCTTCGGTCAGGAACGCCTGATGACCGGTGACGATGACGTTCGGAAAGGTCAGAAGCCGCTGGAAGACGTCGTCCTCGATGATCTCGTTCGACAGGTCGGCGTAGAACAGGTCGGCTTCCTGCTCGTAGACATCGAGGGCAACGCCGGCGATTCTGTGGGACTTCAATCCGTCGATCAGCGCCTTGGTGTCGATCAGCGCCCCGCGGCTCGTGTTGACGATCATCACGCCTGACCGCGCGGAGGCGATCGCGGCGGCATCGATCATGTGCCGCGTGCCGGGCGCCAACGGACAGTGGAGGGTGATGATGTCGGAGCCGGCGATCAATTCGCCCGCTGAGACGTACCGGACGCCGATCGCGTCCAGCGCAGGGTCGATCGCCGGGTCGGCCGCAAGGACCTCGCAGCCAAAGCCGACCTTTAGGATCCGGGCAACGAGGGAACCGATCCGGCCGGTGCCGACGACGCCGGCGGTCCGGCCGTGCAGGTTTCGGCCGAGCAGGCCGTCGAGGGCGAAGTTATTCTCGCGCACCCGCGCCCACGCGCGGGGAATGTTGCGGTCGAGCGCGAGCAGCAGTCCGATGGTATATTCGGCGACCGCGTAAGGCGAGTAAGCGGGCACGCGAACGACGGCGATGCCCACGCGCTGTGCGGCACCGACGTCGACATCGTTGAAGCCGGCGCAGCGCAGCGCCACCAGCCGCGTCCCGCCCGCAGCAAGGTGCGCCAGGACGCCGGCGTCGACAATGTCGTTGACGAAGACGCAGACCGCGGGGAAGCCGTTGGCGAGTATCGCCGTCGTGGCGTCGAGCCGCGCCTCGAGGAACACGAGATCATGGCTGAACGCGCGGTTGGCCGCCGCGAGGAACTGCCGGTCGTAGGGCTTGGTGCCGAAGACGGCGACGCGCATGTTTCGGTCCTTCAATCATCGCGACTACATCAAGCCTGCCTGGTGCCAAACGAATTATTCGGGTGGCTGATGAAAGGCGTCTCGTCGCGCCGGGTCGACGGCTATGTCGATGCGGTCGGCTTCGTCGGGCCCGGCGGCTCGTTCGTAAGCGGCCGTTACCGCCGATTGCCTCAAGACTATCCGACGACCCGAGCGAAATTTTCGTGGGCTGGCTGAACGACGATCGCTGGGGCCCCTTTGGGTCGCACTCGCCTGCTTGACAGGCGTTGGACAGTATATGCGTGAGCGGCGTCGTTATGCCGACGATGCAAGGACCGAAGATGCCGACCGAGCCCCGCCCGCGGCGCAGCGCGCTCTACGTTCCGGCGAACAACGACAAGGCAGTGGCGAAAGCCGGAACGCTTGCGGCCGACGTCGTCATCCTCGACCTCGAGGACGCCGTCGCGCCCGACGACAAGCCCGCCGCCCGCGCCACGACCGTTGCCGCCGTCGCCCACGGGGAATGGCGCCCGCGCGAAGTGTTCGTGCGGGCGAACGGGCTCGCGACACCGTGGGGCGCCGACGATCTGGCGGCCCTCGTCGATGCGCGCGTCGACGGCATCGTGGTTCCCAAGATCGACGGGCCAGCCGACGTCGATCGCTACCACGCCGCTCTCGCCGCCGCCCCGTCGCACGTCGGACTGTGGGTGATGATCGAGACGTGCGCCGCGATCGGCAGCCTGCCCGCGATCGCCGCGCGCGCGGGCGCGACCCGGCTGGCGGGCTTCGTCGTGGGGATCAACGATCTCGCCAAGGAGATGCGCGCGCGGCTGACGACCGACCGCGCGCCGTTCGTCGGCATGCTGGCGCTGGCCGTCGCGGCGGCGCGCGCCAGCGGTTTGGGCGTGCTCGACGGCGTATGCAACGATTTCAGCGACCTCGACCGGTTCCGCGCGGAGTGCGCGCAGGGTGCCGACATCGGCTTCGACGGCAAGACGCTGATCCATCCGCGGCAGATCGAACCGTGCAACGAAATCTTTTCGCCGCAGCCGGGCGACGTGGCGCACGCGCACGCGGTCGTCGCCGCCTTTGCGCGGCCGGAGAACCACGGCAAGGGCGTGATCACGGTCGACGGCCGGATGGTCGAGCTGCTGCACCGCGACCGGGCGCACGAGCTGCTCGCCACCGTCGCGGCGATCGCGGAACGGCAGCGCGGCGCGGAACGCTAGGCGCGGGACCCCGCTTGTCCGCGGCGGCCCGGTCTCACGACGCCGCGCCCGCCGTCCCGGTCCAGCCGCCATCGAGCAGCTTGATGATCGCCGAGAAATCCTTGGCCTCGCCGCCGAGCCCGGCGAACATCTGGTACAGCGCGGCCGCCTGCGCGCCCATCGGGACCGACGCGCCGACCGACTGCGCGGCCTCGACCGCGAGCTTGAGGTCCTTGAGCATCAGCGCCGCCGCAAAGCCGCCGGTGAAATCGCGGTTCGACGGGGCGGCCGGAACCGGGCCGGGAACCGGGCAATAGCTGGTCATCGACCAGCACTGGCCGCTCGCACGCGAGCTGATGTCGAAGAAGGTCTGCGCGTCGAGCCCGAGCTTCTGCGCGAGGACGAACGCTTCCGCCGTCGCGACCATCGACGCACCGAGCAGCAGGTTGTTGCAGATCTTCGCCGCCTGCCCGGCCCCGGCCGGCCCGGCGTGAATCGCCGTCGTACCCATCGCGGCGAGGATCGGCGCGGCGCGGCCGAACGCGTCCGCCGTCCCGCCGACCATGAAGGTCAGCGTTCCGGCCGCCGCCGCCGCGATTCCGCCCGATACGGGCGCGTCGACCATGTCGAAGCCCGCTGCCCCGGCGTCGGCGGCGACCGCTCGCGCCGTCGCGACGTCGATGGTCGAGCAGTCGATCAGCAGCGCGCCCGACGCCGCGCCGGCCATGATCTCGTCGCGATAGGCCGCAGCGACGTGCCTGCCCGCGGGCAGCATCGTCACGACGGCGTCGACATCGGCAACCGCCGCCGCCGCCGACCGTGCCGGAACGCAGCCGGTGCCGACCGCCCGTGCGACCGCATCGGCGACGAGGTCGAACGCCGCGACGGCGTGCCCGGCGCGAACGAGGCTGGCGGCCATGCCGCCGCCCATGTTGCCGAGGCCGATGAAGCCGATCCTCATCGACCGCTCCACGCCGCGGGCCGCTTCGCGACGAAGGCGGCCATGCCTTCCTTCTGGTCGGCGCTGCCGAACAGCCCGTGGAACAGCCGGCGCTCGAATACCACGCCCTGGGTCAGCGTCGTCTCGAACGCGGCGTTCACCATCTCCTTGACCGCAACCGCAGCGAGCGGGGCCTGGGCGGCGATCGTCGCGGCGACCGCCAGCGCCTCGGTGATCAGGTCGGCGGCGGGGACGACGCGCGCGACGAGACCCGCGGCCTCGGCCTCGACCGCGCCCATCATCCGCCCGGTCAGGCACATCTCCATCGTCTTGGCCTTGCCGATCGCGCGCGCCATCCGCTGGCTGCCGCCCATGCCGGGCGTGACGCCGAGCTTGATCTCGGGCTGGCCGAACTTCG
>Ga0123336_10001814_pt1 | contig 19180 bp, 15 predicted proteins | sample SSSSmetaG_FD_96466 | JGI IMG/M metagenome (GOLD analysis project Ga0123336, IMG submission 96466) | Glacier valley bacterial and archeal communities from Borup Fiord, Nunavut, Canada, to study Microbial Dark Matter (Phase II) - ​SSSS metaG | ecosystem: Environmental > Aquatic > Freshwater > Ice... | reverse complement strand
GCTGCGTGACGGCCTCGGGCTCATTTCGACGGCGCGCGAGGTCGAGGACCTGGCGGCATCGGTGCCGGATTCGGGCGGCGTGGTTGCGGTCCCGGCGCTGACCGGCCTTGGCGCACCGCACTGGCGTCCCGAAGCGCGCGGCCTCCTCACGGGGCTCACCCGCGGCACCACCAAAGGCCACATCGCGCGCGCTGTCCTCGAAGGCATCGCGCTGCAGATCGCCGACCTCCTCGGCGCCATGCAGGCCGACGCCAACCTCTCGCTCACCACCCTGCGCGTCGACGGCGGCGCGGCAGCCAACAATCTGCTCATGCAGTTCCAGTCCGACATCCTCCGCGTGCCCATCGAGCGCCCCCAGCTCGTCGAAGCCACCGCGCTCGGCGCCGCCATGCTCGCTGGCCGTGGCTCGGGCCTTTTCCGCAGCCAAGAGGAGCTCGGCCAGGTCTGGAAGGCAGCCATCGATGCCGGCGTCACCCGCCGCTTCACCCCCAGCATGTCCACCACCGACATCGAAGCCCACCGCGCCCGCTGGAAGTCGGCCGTCGCCAAGGCCTAGTCCTCATCCCTAGTAGCCGCAAGCAAGTGCCTGTCCGCAGGCACCGAGCGAAGCGAGCAAGGGAGCGAAGCCACCGCGGAGGTGAACCCTCTCTGGGTTCCACAATTTATGTGGCAAACCTGCCACAGGAACTTTTTGCCTGATTCGGTGTCTCTCTCCAAGAGCTGAAGTTTGCTGTTGTTTTCGCTGATTAGACGATCGCGGAGACCTTCGGCCCGCGCCTTGCGTTTGCATCAAAGCGCCGACGTGAGGAGACCTCCGATGACTACGTTCACCCTGTTTGCCTTGAATGATCTGGCCCTTTTGGCGCGCGTGCTGGAAAAGGACTCGGAGGCGTGGAACGAGCTGTTGCGGCGCTTTCGATCGCTGTTGTTCCGCTGCATCACCCGCGTGGCCGGCAAGTACGACTCGGTCCTCTCCAACGAAGACGCCAATGAGATCTACGCTGATCTCTGCTTCAACCTTCTCCGCCACGACATGCGCAAGCTGCGCGCCTACGACCCCCACCGCGGTGCCAAGCTGGGCTCGTTCCTCGGCCTTCTGGCCATCAACACCACCTATGATTTTCTGCGCCAGACCGCGCGCCGGCCCGTCCTCGATCGCCTGGAGCGCGTCGCCGACCCCGTCGAGGACCGCCCGAGTGCGCTCGACAATCTGTTGCACAAAGAGCGCTGGACCGGCGTCAACCGACTCCTGCGCACCTTTTCGGCCAAGGACCGCCGCTTCGTCGAGCTCTACTTCGCTGGCGACCGCTCGCCCGAGGAGGTCGCCGCGCAAATGGGCATCTCGGTCAAGACGGTCTACAGCAAGAAGAACAAAGTGCGCATGAAGCTGATGGCGCTCGCCGAAGCGGCCTAACGCCGTCGAGGCACTTACGGCAAGTGCTGCCCGTCGCACAGGAGCGACGTGCCGCCTTTGTCGCGACAGTCGTAGCCTTCTACCATCCGGCACATGGTCGAGTCGGTGCAGCGACGGCGACATTTGCCGAGACCGCAGGCCGCATCCGCCGGACAATCCCCGTCGACACCACAGGGCTTTTCGCAGTAGCCGCCTGGCAGCTTGAGCTCACAGCGATAGGGCGATGTACCGCAATCCCGATCGCCGCTGCAGCGGGATCCGACGGGTATGAACGCGGTGTTCGCCGGCGCGTCGCACGATACCGGCAACACGAACAGCACCATCACCAGCCAGCTCAGTCTGAAGGCCCACCGCGTGCGCCGATGCTAGGAGCCTGTCACGGGTTCCGCAAGTTTGTGGGTGTGGCCTCGGTTGGCGGAGGCTTCTTCACCGCGCTCTGCACCCGGATCTCACGGGGCCGGACCGTGGTCTGCGGCGCCGGCCCGGTCTTGATCACTTTTCCTTGCAGGGCCGACGGCAGCGCCAGAGGTTTGCCGTCGAGACCGAGCCCCGGTGCGGGCGGCGGCACGAAGCCTTCTTTGAGCGGGCCGCCGAGGTCGTTGGCCTTGACGCCTGGCGGTCGTTCCGTCGGCAATTCGTCGAGCGCCTGGTTGCCGGCAACGTGGAACATGTAACGCGCCCACATCGGCACGGAGAGCATGAAGGACGCGTCTTTGTAGCCGAGCTGCCGCTGGTAGGTGTCGTCGCCGAGCCAGGCGGTGGTCATCCAGCGCGAGGTGTAGCCGATGAACCAGACGTCGCTGGTGCGGCTGGACGTGCCCGTCTTGCCGGCGGCGATGAGCTTGGTGGCGCGAATGGGCGCCGAGTGGCCGGTGGTGACGATCTCGCGCAACAGCTTCGAGGTCAGCCACGCAGTGCGCGGATCGATCACCGGCGCAGTGACCTCGCCTGCCGTCGCTGCGATACGATCGAGACGGTCATCGGCCGGCAACCACGGATCGGACGGACGGGTGTGATCTTCGAGGATATGTCCGCCGCGGTCGATGATGCGGCGGATGGTGGTCGGCTGGATCGGCACGCCGTTGCGGGCAAAGACAGCAAACGCGCGCGTGATCTCGTCGACGTGAACACATGACGATCCCAGCGCCAAGGCCGGGCAGAAGTCCTTGGCGCAGTCGCGCTGCCCGGGCTTGGTCGGCGGCGAAATGAGCGGCGACTGGATGCCGAGCCGCTTGGCCCAGGCCTCGACCTCGCGCGCGCCTTTTTGCGCCAGCACATGGAAAATCTCGACGGAGGGCGGGTTCTTGGACCACACCAGCGCCCGCTCCAACGTGCACTGCGCACTGTATGAGCCGTCGACGTTCTGCGGCAGATAGAGCTCGCCGGTGTCGGGGTCGACCTCGGCCTTGGGCTTGTCGTTCCACGAGGTGTCGAATGCGTAGCCGCGATCGAGGGCCATCGAGTAATAGATCGGCTTGTAGGCCGAGCCCGGCTGCCGGCAGGCCTGCGTGACCCGGTTGAACTCGGAACGATCGAAGTCGTCACCGCCGGCCATCGCCAGCGTGTAGCCAGTCTGGTGATCGAACGTATAGATGGCGCCGGAGATACGTGGCGTCTGCTCGAGGGACAGCTCGACGACCGCCGGCCGCTTCTTGGTCTGCTCCGGCACCCAGGCACTCTCGCCGAGCTCGTCGTACACGAACTCGGTGAACCGCGGCGTGAACGTGCGATGGGCCCAGCGCACCCACACGACATCGTTGCGCTTCAGGACCGAGCTGGCGCTCTCGACGACTTTGTCGTTGGTGGCGTCGCTGGCCGAGAACGGCGCTGCCCAGGTCAGGTTGGCAACCGGCAGCGTATACACCTTGCCGCCAATGCGCACGCTTGCGCCTGTCGCCTGCACTTTCTCGACGAGGCCGAGATAGAGACGCTCTTCTTCGAGAGGCCGATTCCCGTACAGCTCCTCGGCACGCGTCCGGAAGATGGCCGCGCGCCGATCGTCGAGCCGCGCCTCGGGCCCGCGCCAGCCTTGGCGCTTGTCGAGCTTGCGCACGGCGTGATCGACATTGTCCTGCGCCGCGACGTCCATCCACGGCAGCACCGTGGTCTCGACGCGATAGCCGCCTTCGTAGAAGGCTTTTTGCCCGAGGCGCTTGACCAGCTCTCGACGCACCGACTCGGAGAAATACGGCGTGACGGCGTGGAACCAATCCTTCGGCGCCACCGTCTCCATCGGCGTCTTTTTCCAGCGATCGGCGTCGGCGCGCGCCAAGGTTCCCGACTCGACCATGTTGTCGAGCACCGTCGCCCGTCGGGCCTCGGCCGCCTTTTCGTCGGCGAGCGGGTTGTAGCGCGACGGCGCCCGCGCGAGGCCAGCCAGCATGGCCAGCTGGTTGAGGTCGAGCTCGGCGACATCCTTGTCGAAATAGCGATGCGCAGCGGCCTGCACGCCGAACGCGCCGTTGCCGAGGAAGATGTGGTTGAGGTAGAGCGCCAAGATCTCGCGTTTGCCGTAGCGGGCCTCGAGCCGGCGGGCAAAGATGGCTTCACGGATCTTGCGCGAAAAGGTGCGCTCCGGCGACAGATAGGCCTTCGAAACCTGCTGCGTGATGGTCGAGCCGCCCTGCGACACCCCGCCGGCGCGCAGGTTCACCACCAGCGCACGCATGGTCCCCCGCAGATCGAGCCCGCCGTGGTTGAAAAAACGCCGATCTTCGGTGGCCACGAAGGCGTCGATGAGCTGCTGGGGGATCTTCTCCAGCGGCACAACCTCGCGGTGCTCAGTGGCAAAATCTGCAATGATCGTGCCATCTTGTGCATACAGAGTGGTGATACCCGGCGCACTCTGCGCGTAGCCCGAGAGCTCGGGCAGGGGCGGCAGCTGGCGCGCGAAATGCGCGTACACCAAGACGCCAATCGCCACCACCATCGCCCCCAATGTGAAGAGCGCAAACGCGTACAAACGGGCTAGCCAAAACAGCAGCCCCCCGTCGGACACGTTGGTGACCTGTACGCGGCGACGCATCGAGCGGAGGAGCTTAGCAGATCGCAGGCGAGCGGCAGCTATGGGTTAACTGGAGCGAAGAGCGGGTTGGCGAAGCCGAGCCAGTGCGTGGAGCGAATCAATTGGCCGCGCCTGGCGTCTTGACCGACGTCGGTGCGAAGTCGGTGGAGTTGTTTTGCGTATCGGTGCCGTTGGGGACGCGGCCCACGGATTTGTTGGCCATCGGCGCATTCACCGACGAGGTCTCGACGAAGGTGTTGTTGGCCGAGCCCCAGCCGACCGAATCCGCCAAGGTGCCGTTGCGATCGCGGAGGCCGACTGCGCCGCCGATGGCGTTGAGGTCGTTGCCGGCCATGAAGACCTGGTTGGACGTGACGCTGGCACCGGTGTTGGAGACGACGTAGTAGCTGCTGGGCAGCATGGTGCCGTGCAGGTTGGCGATGGTGGAGGTGTCGTTGGGCGTGCCGTTGGTCGCCGAGCGATAGACCAAGGAGGCTCCGTCGAGAGGCACGTTGCGGGTGCAGGGATTGAAGAGCTCGACCCACTCGTCCACCGTCGAGGAGGTCGAGCCGGTCTGCAGCTCGTTGACCTTGAGCTGCAGCTGGTCGCACAGCCCAAAAAGATCGACCGGCGGTGGGGACAGATCGGACGGGCGACCTTGATCGTGGACGGCGAGATCGACAGGCACGTCGGTGAGATCGCCGACGTCGGAGAGATCGGCGATGATCGGCTTCGAGACCGACGCGCAGGCGACCCAAGAGAAAAGGCTGGCGACGAGGCCGGCGCGAAGAAAAAACTGCACTCGGGGATGTTAGAACGTCAGCGCAGGATCGTCTACGGGCGGTTCGCCGAGATGCTCGCGCTCGGGTATTTCTGGCACGGCCTCGTCCGGCAGAGCGACGACCGGCTCACCATGGGCTTCGTCGGAGCTGGCTTCGAGATCGCGGCTCGGTGTGGGCGCAGTCTGGCCAATGGCTGGCAGCGACGGCTCCGGCGTGGGAACGTCACCGCGGTCGACCCAGTAGGTGTCGACGCTGCGGTCGAGGTCGAGATGGACGTGGACACCGTTGGGGTAGTAGCCAACGCCGGCCGGATGAAAGTTGGAGCGCAGCCAGGCGATGAGCGCCTCGTTCTTGACGCCAGCGACGCGGAAGTCGATGGCGGCGCCGGTCAGGTGGCGGCTCTGGGTGCGGGTGCAGTAGGCCTTGGGGCGATAGCCGGAGAAGATCTCGACGCGGTGACCGGGGAAATGCCGGGCGACCTCGTAGAGGGCGCGGCCGAGGCGCGCGTCGATCTTGTGGCTCTTGCCGGTGTGCCAGCAACGCAGGATCCGGGCGAGCTCAGTGCCGGCGGTTTTACGCGGTTTGCCGGCTGGGTCGAACGGCCGAAACTGGAGGCGCTCGTTGAGGTTGGCGGCGAACAGCTCGACCGCGGGCCAGATGGCTTTGGCGCGTCTCGGCACTTCGCGACTGGGCACGGACATGCGCGCTTGCGGCGTACGCTTGGGGGAGGTTTCCGTCGCTGCGGGCTTGGCGGCGACTTTCTGCGCGACCTTGGGTTGCGCCTTGGTATCGGGCGTGGCGTCGGGCTTGGCCGGCTTGACGCCGACCTTGGGCTTGGACTCGGCCACACTCTGCTTCTTGGGCTTCGGCGCCCGCGCTTCGGGCCGCTCGGGCTCGGCGGGCTGTTTGGCGGCCTGGGCAAGGCTGGCCGAAGCGGAAACCGATGCGAGAAACGCGACCACCTGGACCGTCGACATGATCCCAGCCTCAGGGCGCCTCGCCCTCCGCGCAAGTTTTGTGGGCGCACAACCCCGTGGCAGGGGTGCTAGAGTTCGGGCCACATGTTGCTGGTCGAAACGTTTCCCGTCGGTGGCTTCGAGTGCAACTGCACCATCATCGGCTGCGCGGATACCAAGGACGCCATCGTCATCGACCCGGGCGGCGACGGTGAGCGCATCCTCGAGGTGGTCAAGCATTACGACCTGACCGTGCGTTGGGCCATTCACACCCACGCGCATCTCGACCACATCGCCTCTACGCGCGACGTCAAAGAGGCCACTGGCGCCACCATCGCGTTGCACAAGGAAGACCTCTTTCTGTACGACGGCTGGCAGATGCAGGCGCAGATGTTCGGCTGGCGCGTACGGCCGATGCTGCCCGTCGACCACTTTCTCAGCGACGGCGAAGAGCTCACGTTTGGAAAGCGCTCGGCGCGCGTGGTCTTCACTCCTGGTCATACGCCAGGGAGCTGCTGTTTCTCCGTCGAGGACGTAGCTGACCGACGGCGTTTGTTGTTCTCGGGGGACACGCTGTTCTCGCGATCGGTGGGCCGCACCGACCTGCCGGGCGGCGATTTTCCGACGCTCGAACGCTCGATCAAAGACCGCCTGTACACACTCGATCCAGATACGCAGGTGGTGCCTGGACACGGGCCGCCGACCACCATCGGCGATGAGCGCCGCAGCAATCCATTCGTGAGATGACGACCGTGACCCAGACGATGAAACGACCCCCGCGCCTCGACCTCGCTCGCTTGCCCACTCCGCTGCGCCGAATGGAACGCACGCACGCCGCAAAGAACGTCGAAATGTGGGTGAAGCGCGACGACCTGACTGGCTCGACGTTGTCTGGAAACAAGATCCGCAAGCTCGAGTATCTGCTGGCCCAGGCGCAGGCCGAAGGCGCCGACACCATCGTGACGTGCGGAGGCGAGCAGTCCAACCATTGTCGCGCCACCGCCGTCGCTGCCGTCGAGCTTGGCATGCGGCCCTATCTTCTTCTGCGCACCGAGGATCCGTCGCGCCCGCCGGCCACCGAAGCCAACATCTTGCTCGATCGCTTGGTCGGCGCCGAGATCCGCTGGGTGAGCCGGCCCGAATATGCGCGTCGCGCCGAGCTCTTCGTCGAGGTGGCCGACGCGCTGCGCGCCGCCGGACGCAGGCCGTATCTGATACCCGAAGGTGGCTCCAACGCACTCGGCGCCTGGGGCTACATCGATGCTGTCGAGGAGCTGGCCAAGGAGCTCGGTCCCGGGAAGGCGACGCTGGTCTATGCGGCAGGCTCGGGTGGCACCGGTGCGGGCCTCATCCTCGGCGTCAAGTTACTCGGCCTGCCATGGCGGGTGGTGGGCATCAACGTGTGCGACGACCGCGACTACTTCGTGCGCGTGATCGGCGAGATCATCGAAGCCGCCATCACCGAATACGAGCTATCGCTCGCATTCGAACGCAGCGAGATCGAGATCCTCGACGGCTATGTCGGCGCCGGTTACGCCAAGAGTCGGCCCGAGGAGCTGGCGGCATTGCGCGATCTGGCCCGCTCGGAGGGCTTGATTCTCGATCCCGTCTACACCGGCAAGGCCTGGTATGGCCTCCAGCAGCAGCTCAGCCTCGGGACGTCTTTGGGTGAACGGCTGGTGTTCCTGCACACCGGCGGCATCTACGGTCTATTCACCGACGGCAAGCAGGCCGAGCTGTCGCCGCTTTTGTGACGTTTCCCCTCGGGCCACTGGCCGCGCTCGGCAGCTCATTCACCTGGGCCTACGCCTCGACCCGCTACGCGGTGGCCTCACGCGAAGCCGGCTCGGTGCGCGTGAACCTGACGCGGGCGATGGTGGTGTTGCCGATCTATCTCACCGTCGCTGTGGCCATTCATGGCATGGGTGCGCTGCACGGGCTTGGGACCACCGGGCTCGGCTGGCTGGCCGCGTCGGTGTTCTGTTCGTACGGCCTGGCCGATGGGCTCTTCTTCGCCGCTGCACGCCGGGTGGGCGTCTCGACGGCGCTGTCCATCGCGTCGAGCTACCCGTTGTGGGCGGCGCTCGTCGGCACCCTGCGCGGCGAACCGTTCGGCTGGTCGCGCGCCGCCGGCACGCTCTTGTGTGTGTTCGGCGTGATCGGGCTCGTCGCGCTTTCCCGTCGAGAAGCCGACATCGCCAGGTCGCGCGGCGACCTCATCGGCCTTGGCCTTGCCTTTGCTACCTCGTTCCTGTGGGCCGGCAACAGCGTGGCCGTCAAACACGGCTCGGTCGGCCTCGATGTCTGGCAGGTCAACGGCGTCCGCTACGCCATCGCCATCGTTGTCCTCGGTAGCCAGCTGGCGGTGACCCATGCCTTCCGCGGCGCACCCACCACGCCACGCCGGCCGCTCCTGCCCGGCCTCATCCCTGCCATCCTCGTCGACGCCTTCTTGGGATCGATCTTCTTCGTCTATGGCCTCGGCCACACCGACCTGGCCGTGGGCGCGAGCTTGTCGTCGCTGGCGCCGCTGTTGTCGGTGCCGATCGCCATCGCGCTGGGCGAAGAGCGCTGGAGCCCGCCGCGTCTTTTGGCCATCACCGCGACGGTGGGCGGGATCGTACTTTTACTTCTGTGACTGTGACGGTGCGGACAAGATCTTCACGCCCGCCGGCGGCGTGAACTTGAACTTGGCGTCGTCGACCTTGCTGTTGACAGCCAGCCCCGAGAAACGCAATCGGTTGGTCCCGCCCTGCTGATCGTAGATGACCGTCTCTTTGACCTGCCCCGTCGCTGCTTCGGCCACGAACAGCAGATAGCGATAGTTGCCGCTCGACGTCTTCGGCACCAGCTTCACCACCAGATCGCCGTCGCCGCCCACGCCGGCCACCTCCACCAAGCTGGCGTCGAATTCCTGCGCCAGCCGACCCTCACCGACGAGAAACGACACCTGAGCTGGCAGCGTGGAGCTGTTCATCGGCTGCCGAAACGCCTGCTGATCTTCCTGCTCGTAGACCCACAGCGTCGACCCGTCAGCAACGAGAATCTTCTTCTCGGGCTTGTCGTAATCCCAGCGCATCTTGCCCGGCTTCTTGAGCCACACCTCGCCCGAAGCCTTCTTGGCACGGCCGATCCCCGACTCCAGCGTCTGGTCGAAGTGGGCGTGGAGATCGCGCGTGGCGTCGTAGAACTTCTGGATCTTGTCGACGAGCTGCTTGGCAGAAGGCGCCTCGGCAAACGCGGGGCTGGCAACACAGAGACAGGCAATCGCGAGGAGACGCATGGAGTGCATCATGCCAAATGAAACGTGACCGTGCCGGTAGTAATTCAGACGGCTTGCGCCAGGACTTCTCGCGGCTTACTGCCGTTGGCTGCTCCGACGAGACCGTCCTTCTCCATGCGCTCTACGAGGCGTGAGGCGCGGTTGAAGCCGATCTGCAGGCGGCGCTGGATCATCGACACCGACGCCATCCGGGTGTCGCACACCAGGCGCACCGCCTGATCGTAAAGCGGGTCCGTGCCTTGATCATCCGGCAACGCGCCGCCCTCTTCGCCGCCGTCGTCTTCACGCGGCTTCAAGATCTCCATGTCGTAGACCGGCTTGCCCTGCTTTTGCAAAAAGGCGACGACCCGCTTCACTTCGTCGTCGGAGACAAAGGCGCCGTGGATGCGCTTCAAAGCCTGGCCGCGATCGGTGAACAAAGAGTCGCCATTGCCGAGCAGATTCTCGGCGCCCTGCTGATCGAGGATGGTGCGCGAGTCGATCTTCGACGCCACCTGAAAGCCGATACGCGACGGGAAGTTGGCCTTGATGAGCCCGGTGATCACGTCCACCGACGGGCGCTGCGTGGCGACGATGAGATGAATGCCGACCGCGCGCGCCTTTTGCGCAATCCGGGCCACCGAGGTCTCGACGTCTTTCGGCGCCACCATCATGAGGTCGGCGAACTCGTCGATGATGACCACGATGTACGGCAGCTTCTTCGGCACCGGCTCCGCAGCGAGCGCCATCATCACCTTGTCGTGCGCCGCGTTGGCCGCAGAGATGTCGTCGCGCACGTCGGCCGTCACCACGCCGCCGGCACCGAGAACCGCGCCCTCCGTCGGAGGCACCTCCAGCTCTTGGTTGTCGACCCAGATCTTGATGTTCTTGGGCGCGGGGATCGCCGGCGGCCCTTCGGCCAAGAGCTTCTCGACGCGCTTGTTGAACGACACCAGGTCGCGCACGCCGGCCTTCGACACCGACTCGTAGCGACGCTCCATTTCCTCGACGGCCCAGCGCAGCGCGAGGTTGGCCTTCTTGGGGTCGGTCACCACCGGCAAGAGCAAGTGCGGAATGCCTTCGTAGACCGACAGCTCGACCATCTTCGGGTCGATCATGATCATGCGGACCTCGTCGGGCGTGGCGCCAAACAAGATGGAGCAGATCATGCCGTTGATACCCACCGACTTGCCCGATCCGGTCGTACCAGCGACGAGAAGATGCGGCATCTTGGCCAGGTCCACGGCCACCGGCGCGCCGGAAATATCCTTGCCGAGACCCATGGTGAGACGGCTACGCGCCCGCGAGATGGCATCGTCGCCGAGGATTTCGCGCAGGTACACCGTGGCGCGCTTCTTGTTGGGAACTTCGATGCCCACCGACGATTTTCCGGGGATCGGCGCGACGATGCGGACCTTGAGCGCGGCCAGGGCCATCGCCAGATCGTTGGACAGGCCGGTGATCTTGGACAGCTTGGTGCCGGCCGCGGGCACGAACTCGTACATGGTGACGACCGGGCCGGGGTGGATCTCTTGCACCTGGCCTTTGACGCCATAGTCGGCGAGCGTGCGCTGCAGCTTCTCGGCAAGCGCCAGCATTTCCTCACGTCCCTGACGGTCGAGCTCGGTGTCTTCAGCGACGGGAACATCGAGGAGGTCGAGGTCCGGCAGGTGATATCCGCCAGCGGCCGGGATGTAGTCGCGCTGCTCGCCCTTCGACGCCAGCTTCGGCTCCGACTTGGCTTCGAGGCGGACCTCGGACGGCTTGGTGAGCATGGGGACCACTGTGGGGACGATCTGGCTCTCTCGTCCCTTTGGGAGCTCTTTGGCCGGCTTGGCAGCGACGGGCTCGACGATGCGCGGCTGTACCACGCCGAATTCGGGGACCGAGGTGGCCTCCGTGCGATCGTCAAGATCGTCGGTCGGTGCGCCCTCTTCGCTTGCAGTTGCGCTTGCGTCGATCTGGAACGCCTCTACCGGCGTGGCGTCGACGATGTCGGCGTCGACCACCTCCACCAGGTCGTGTGCGGTGTCGTCGTCCTTCTTCTTGCGCCGGGCGGGCTTGGCAGCCGGCAGGGCGAGCAGACGCGTTTGCTCGTTGGCCAGCGCCGCACGCCGCGCCACTTCTTCCCGCGAGATGATCGGCATCGCCGAGGCCGTCTGCGCATCACGCATCACCCGGGCGTCCTTTTCGGGGAAGATCGCAGCGACGGCAGTCCACATCCAACGACCAGTCGCTCGCGCGGCACGACCTATGCCGAGCACGAGGCCACGCGTCGAAAGCGACGTGGCCATGACCACCGCCGCGCACACACCCACCACGCCGAGCAGCACCGCGCCGACCCGGCCCACCACCGACGCCATGAGCTCGGCGCCGTACTCACCCACGAGACCACCTGGAGAATAGCCACGCAGGCGGATGCGTCCGAGCGCGAGATGGATCAAGATCGCCAAGCCGAGGCCGCCAGCGACCGCAGCCGCCGTCTCCACCGATCGCAAGCCCAGCGTGCGTCCGACGAGGCAGCGCACGGCCACGAGCATCATCGCCCCTGCCAGCAGATACGCGCCGACGCCGAAGAGGGCGTAGAGCCCAAGGCCCACCACAGCGCCGCACGGGCCCATGAGGGTGCCCGCGCCGAGCTGCAAGGAGCCCACGCTCAACGCAAGAAACAGCGATGCGCCCAGCAGCAAGATCCCCGCGACCTCGCGACGACGCCCGCCCGACACATCGGAACCGTCCGTTTCGATGCTACGATTTCCCCGTGATGCGACTGCGCTCGCCCGTGCCATACGACCTCATCTGTCCGACGAGTTGCCCGACCCAGAAACCCACATGTAGGATACAACACTACCCGCACCTACCATGCGTGTCAAATTCATGGCCACCTGTCTGATTACCCGTCTAGTTACGATTACTTGCGTGTCATTTCTCGGCGCCTGTGGTGTGCCTCAGGAGCTCTATAATTCTCGGCTTACGGAGATAGACCGCTTCAAAGCCGACCTGAACCGCGCCCAGTCCGAGACCACCGCCTTGCGGGACCGCCTGGAAGAAGAGGCCGGCGCCCGTAGCCGTGCGGCCACGGTGGAAGCCGAATACATGAAGCTCAAGCGGGATCTGCGGGCCACCGAGAAGCAGCTCGAAGACCTGAAGCGCACGCGGGCCCAAGCCGAGCAACGCACCGAGGCCTATCGCGCACTGCGGCTCAGATTGAGCCAGCTCGTCGACGACAAGGTGTTGCAGATCACCGTGCGCCAGAACCTCATCCGCCTCGTCGTCGATGAGGCACTGCTGTTCGAGAGAGGTCACGCCGAGCTGAAGCCCGCGGGGGCCGCGCCGTTGCGGCAAATCGCTGCGGTGCTACGCGAGATCTCCAACCGTGATTTCCTCGTCGCTGCGCATACCGACAACGGCATCGTGAAACAGTCGCCGTTCCGCTCCAACTGGGATCTGTCGACGGCGCGCGCGGTGACCGTGGTGCGGACGCTGCAAGGTGAAGGTGTCGATCCGCGCCACCTGTCGGCCGCCGGCTACTCCGAGTTCGACCGCCTGGTCGACAACGACACCGATGAGCATAAGGCCAAGAACCGCCGGGTGGAGATCACGCTGCAACCGCGTGAGGACGAGCTGCCGTCGGTGGACACGTCGGAGCCCGCCCACTCGGCGCCCACGCCCCCGCCAATGCCTCAGCCGGTTGCGCCGGCGTCTCCGGCGTCGTCGTCGCCGAGGTCCGCCCCCAGCTCCTCCAGCTCGGCCGCAGCCGCGTCCTCCGCTGCTTCCGGGATCTCCGCGTCCTGAGCTGAGGCTGGCGCGGCGACATGGGCTGCAGCGCCGACCGCAGCGACGGCGGGATTGCCGAGATATCTAGCAACAGCTTGGGCCGCTGCCAGCGTCATGCCCGGCGCCCGCGCCAGCTCCTCGATGGTGGCTTCCTTGACTTTCTTGAGCGAGCCGAACGTCCTCAAGAGCTGCCGCCGTCGCTGCGGGCCCACCCCCGGCACGTCCTCCAGCGACGAATGCAGGGTCGTCCCACGCCGTAGCTTCTTGTGAAACGTCACTGCGAAGCGATGGGCTTCGTCGCGGATCCGCGACAGCACGAACAGCTCTGCCGAGTTGGGCCGCAGTCTGATGGGATCTTTTGCCCGCGCGGTAAACACGCGGTCTGGCTGCTTCTGCTTGGCGGTCGAAGTCCGGATGCCTCTCGACGACTTTCCTGTCCGCGGCGCTGGCGTGGGTCCTGGGATTGCCGGGTCCGCTCCAGGTGTCGCCGGATCGGCTGCCGTCGTCACCACCTCGGCTTCTACTTCGGCCTCTTCACGCTCCTTGGCGATGGCCACCACGTCCATGCCGTTCATCCCCAGATCGATCTGCGCGTCGCGCAGCGCCGCCAGCGCCGACGACAGCTGACCCTTACCGCCGTCGATGACCAACAGATCGGGCTCGGCCCACGCAGTTTCTCCAGCACGCGCCCGCCGAAACCGGCGCGACAACACCTCGTACATCGACGCAAAATCGTCGTTGGTGGCGCTCTTGACCTTGAAGGTGCGGTACTCCTCCTTGGCCGGTTCTCCGTCGAGAAACACCACCATCGAGGCCACGGTGGACGTGCCCTGGATGTGCGAAATGTCGAAGCACTCGATCCGATGCGGCACCCGTCGCAACGACAAGCGCGACTGCAGCTTGGCCAGCGCCGCCTCGGCATCCTCGGCCTTGTTGCGGCGGCTCACGAACGAGCTGGCTGCATTCTTCTCCGCCAGCTCCACCAGGCGACGGCGATCGCCGCGCTGGGGCAACATGACTTCTACCTTGCGGCCGCGGCGCTCGGTCAGCCACTCCGACTTGAGCTTGGCGTCGAGAATCTCCGCCGGCAGCAGCACCTCGTCGGGGATGGCATTGCCTAGGTCGTAGTACACCGAGATGAACGACGACAGCACCTCGTCGGTGGGAAACTCCTGGCCGGCCAGCGAGAAATTGCGACGCCCGAGCAGCTTGCCGTGGCGCACATGGAGCACCACCATCTCCACCGCGTCGCCCTGGCGAAACATGCCGAGCACATCCTGGTCGCGCAGATCCGCCGAGACCACCCGCTGGGCCTCGAGGGTCTTGCCGAGCGCATGGAGCTGGTCACGCACCGAGGCCGCGACTTCGTACTCCATTGCCTTGGCCGCGTCCTTCATGCGCTCTTGCAATCGGTCGACGAGCTCGTCGTCCTTGGCGTCGAGAAACAGGCTCACGTCCTGCACCTGTTTGGCGTATTCCTCGTCGGGAATCGGGTACACGCACGGCGCGTCACAGCGCTTGATCTGGTATTGCAGACAAGGCCGCTTGCGCGAGCCCAGCACGCTGTCAGTGCAGGTCCGGAGCTTGAAGTGCCGGTTCACCACCGCCAACGTGGCCCGGCAAGACGTCGCCGAGTGATACGGCCCAAAATAGCGCGCACCGTCCTTGCCGATGTTGCGCACGACCTCGAGTCGGGGATAGCGCTTGCGTGGATCGAGTCGCAACACGAGATAGTTCTTGTCGTCGACGAGCTTGACGTTGAAGCGCGGCTGATGCTGCTTGATGAGGTTGTTCTCGAGGAGCAGCGCCTCTTTTTCGTTGTTGGTGACGACGGTCTCGATGTCCCCGAGCAGGCGCCCGAGGAGAGCAATGAAGGCGCGACCGTCGCCGCCACGCTTGAAGTAAGAGCCGACCCGGGCCCGTAACGACGCCGCCTTGCCGACGTAGACCACGCGGTCCTTCTTGTCTTTCATGAGGTACACGCCCGGCTCGCGTGGCAGCCGGTCGAGGATCTCGCGCAGGTGTTGCGGGATCTCTGGCCCTTCGCTGGGATCGGCCAGAGACGCAAGCAGATCGTCGCCGGTGGGTGTCGGAGATCGGGCCATGAAGGCTAGCGGGTCCGCACGAGAAGTCCCACCGTGCCCGCCCAGCCGTCCATGGCCGCAGCGACCTTGGTGAGCGTCACGGGATCGATGTGCCACAGCTTGCCCGACTGGGTTGCCACGTAGACCCCATGTCCATTGGCATCGGCATCGAGTGCCAACGTGCCCCACCAGCCACCGAGGCCGAGGTCGCGCTGACTGCCAGGCTCGCGCTCGATCAGCCACAGTGGGCCCTCTTTGGTCGCGCAATAGATGCGAGTTGCCGTCGCTGCCATGGCGATGGGCCGGCCTTCGACCTGCCATTTGTGTGACGTGCCCAGCTCTTCGATCACGCCATCGTGGGCCACGAGGAGCTTGGCGCCGTCGTAGACCAACAGAGGCGTGCGCGCAAAATGGCCGAGGGTGGTGCGTGCTCCGGTCGCGATAGTGAGCTCGACGACCTCGCCGCCGCGGGTCGCCGCGTACAAATGAGCGCCGCCACCAACTAGCTGGCTCAGATCGGCCGCTTTGCCCGGCAGCGCCCGAAAGGCAGTCGGCCCCGGCGTGACAGGCAGGGTCAACAAGGTGATGGCGTCTTTGCCGAGCACCGCCCAGCGACGGCCATCGAGCGCAACGAGATCGCGGGATTCGCCGAGCGCCCGCGCCACCGGCTGGTCTACACCGTCGCGCAGGGCGTGCAGAATGCCGTCGCGGGTGAGGATGAACCACGTCGACACCGACGGAGGCGTCGCCGGAGCCACGCCCACCGGAGCGGCCCCACGCGCCTCGGCCAGCTTCGGGCAGGCCCACCCGCTGGCAAGCACGACCACCGCCGTGGCGACGGCGAATGGACCCAGAACTGGCGGACGGCTCATGCCGACATGATATATCGAGGTGCCCCATGGCGCTTGCTCTGCTGCTGCAGTTTCGTTCGGCCCACTCTGGCCTCATGTCGATAGTCCCAACCTGGCGATGACTCCCCACACGGATCCTGTCGCCGCCGTCGCTGACGACCGTGCCCGAGGCATGAGCGGCAGCCGCGGAGCGGCGTACATCGCGATTGCCTCCGTGCTGTTCGCGGTGATGGCCCTTCTCGCCAAGCGGGCGACCCTGCGGCTGCCTGGGCCAGAAGTGGCCTTTGTGCGCTTCGTGGTGGGACTCTTTGCTTGTGGCGTGGTCGCGACCCGCGTCCGCTTTCGCGCACGCAACTGGGTTGGCCTGCTCCTGCGTGGAGCGCTGGGTGGCCTGGCGGTGGGCTGCTATTTCCTGGCCATCGAGCACCTGCCGGTGGGAACAGCCACGCTGCTCAACTACACCGCACCCGTCTTCACCGCGTTCTGGGCGGCCCTGTTCTTGTCCGAGCCCATTGGGCCACGCGCAGTCGCCGCGCTCGTCGTCACCACCACCGGAGTGGGCCTGGTGATCATCGGCAACCGGGCCGCCGCGCCGCCAGGCACGTTCGGTTTTGGACCCTGGCAGCTCGTCGGTGTCGCCTCTGCGGTCTTGTCCGGAGCGGCAGTGGCCACCATTCGGGAGGTCCGCAAAACCGACGGCTCCTGGGAAATCTTTGGCGCCTTTTGCCTCATCGGCGCCGTTATCACCGGTGTACCCGCCGCGGCACGCTGGGTCACCCCGACTGCCGTGGAATGGGCCTATCTCGTCGCCACCGGCCTCGTCTCGGTCGTGGCGCAGATCCTCATGACCTATTCGTTCAGATTCGTCAAAGCTGCCGTCGGTGGCATCGTCATGCAGCTCACGCCGGTGGCGGCCATCGTGCTCGGCTTTCTGATTTACGGAGAGGTCGCGCCGGCTTTGTCCGTCGGTGGGGCCGCCATCACCTTGGTCGGCGTCTCCTGGGGAGCCTGGTTGGCGCGCTGAGCCGCAGGTGGCGGAGCCCCAGGTGCTGGCTTCTTGTTGAACAGGCTCGTGACGTCGCCAAACGAGACATAGACGATGAGTCCGAGCAACAACACCATGCCCACGGTGTGCACGCCTTGCTCGATCTTCTGATTGACCCGTCTTCGTGAGATCAGCTCGATTCCCAGAAAGACGATGCGCCCACCGTCGAGCGCAGGCAGCGGCAAGAGGTTGAACAGCCCCAGCGACACGCTGATTACCGCCATGGTCATGAGCGCAAAGCGCAGGCCGAGCTTGAACTGTTCTTTCAGGACGCTGACGATGCGGATGGGTCCACCGAAGCCGGCGTCCTTCTGCTTGCGGGTGATGACCTGCCACAGGAAAGACAAGATCTGGCCGCTCTTGATGATCGGAAAGCTGATCGCGGTCTTGAGGCAGACGCCGACGCTGCACGGACCCCAGCCCTCTTTCTCGTCGAGCTTGACGCCGACTCGGTAGGCGCCGGTGCTGTCCTTGACTGGTGTCACCATGATGGCCAGCGGCTTGCCCTGACGCACGAGCTGGAACGCCAGCGGTTTGCCTTCTGACTCCTTGACGATCTTGACGATGTCGGTGGTCTCGCTGACCGGCTTGCCGTCGACGGAGACGAACTCGTCGCCCGCAGCGACGCCAGCCGTGGCCGCCGCGCCGTCTTGCACCTCTTGCACCAGCGCCGTGCTCTTGCCGAGCCCGGGCACGCCGTACGCCATGAAGACGATCGCCCCGACCACCATCGCGAACACATAGTTGGTCGCTGGCCCTGCAAAGATCGTCGCCAGTCGCTGCCACGCCGGCCGGTTGGGATACGAGCGCGGATCGCTGTCGGTCATGCCCTCTTCGCCTGGCGTGAGCCCGGCAATCTGCACGAAGCCGCCAAGGGGAATAGCCGCGATCTGAAAGATGGTCTCGCCGCGCTTGAACTGCCAAAGCGTGGGCCCAAAGCCGATGGAGAAGCGGTCCACCCGCATCCCAGACCAGCGCGCCACGAAATAGTGACCGCTCTCGTGGACGATGATCAAAATACCGAGTGCCAAAATGGCCTCGAGAATGAGGAGCGGAGAGCTCAGGAAACCCATGGCCCAAACGTAGCACAAAGCCCGCGCGACGCCTGTAGGGGGTCCAACGCGACGGCCGCTCATCGCTGCTCGTCGAGAAGTCGAAAGTCCACTGCTGCCTGGACGTCGACCTTGGTCAGCTCCTCGCGACCTGCCAGGTCCGCCAGAGTGCGCGCCACGCGCAGCAGCCGATGAACCGCTCGTGCGCTGAGACCACGACGCTCGGCGAGGTCGGCCAAAAGCGAATGAGAGCGCTCGTCGAGGCGACAGTAACGCCCGATCTCGCGCACCCCTAGCTGGGCATTGCAATGCAGCGCAGTCCCCACTAGACGCCGTCGTTGCCGGGCGCGAGCCTCGACCACCCGTTCTCGAACCACCAGCGAGGAATCCCCACGACGCCCGGCTGACAGCATCCGAAAATCGACGGACGGCACCAGCACTTGCAGGTCGAATCGGTCTAGCAGCGGCCCTGACAGACGCGCCTGATAGCGACGAATGCTGCCCAGATCGCAGACACACGCACGCGCGGACGAGCCAGCGTAGCCGCAAGGACACGGATTCATCGCCGCAACGAGCGCGAATGCGGCCGGAAATCGGATCGACGCTCGTGCACGCACCACAGTCACCTCGCGCTCTTCGATGGGCTGTCGCAGCGACTCCAGAGCGCCACGCTTGAACTCCAAGAGCTCGTCGAGAAACAGTACGCCGTTGTGGGCCATGGAGATCTCACCTGGCCGCGGCACCGGACCGCCTCCGATGAGCCCCGCCACTGACACGTCGTGATGCGGAGCGCGAAAAGGCCGCGCACGCACCAGCGCCGCTCCACCCAGCCGACCAGCGGACGAATACACTGCGCTCGTCTCCAACGCCTCTTCGAGTGACAGCGACGGCAAGATGGACGGTAACCGCCGCGCCAGCATGCTTTTGCCCAAGCCTGTTACACGCGGCCTGTC
>Ga0123336_10001809_pt1 | contig 19214 bp, 14 predicted proteins | sample SSSSmetaG_FD_96466 | JGI IMG/M metagenome (GOLD analysis project Ga0123336, IMG submission 96466) | Glacier valley bacterial and archeal communities from Borup Fiord, Nunavut, Canada, to study Microbial Dark Matter (Phase II) - ​SSSS metaG | ecosystem: Environmental > Aquatic > Freshwater > Ice... | reverse complement strand
TAGAAGACAGTAAAAATTCAAAGGGGGTTTCGTTTAAAACGAACATGAAGAATGATAAAAAGAAAAATGATAAAAAGAATTATAAGGAGGAGAAAATGAAAGTCAATTGCCAGGTGTACATGCCTGCTTCAAATCCTTTAACGCTTAGCAACCAGTTTGGCGCAACGAACGTACCGGATATGAAAGGGTTGGTTGATATTACCAGTAAATTCGGAAGTCTTACCACAGGCATATTGAGCAATGTAAAAATGGTGACTGTAGAATTTGGCGTTGCAACAATTGAAAGCATTAGTAATGGCAGCTTAATAATTAAATTTTCAAGAGCTATAATCAATAAGCTGGATGGCTCAGTGGATGCGGCTTTTGAGCATTCCAGCGGCGTGAAGTTAGGTGTTGAAAATAGTATAAAGGAGTTAAGAGTAACAAGCGCCTTTTCAACATTGTATCTTGACACTAATAAAGACCTCGGTGCTACTTATGAAATCAATACCAGCTTTGGCGGACTCTCTAACAAAACCGGTTTTGATATAAAAGAAAGTGTTAGGAGGGATAATAAAAAGCCCAACTTCAGTCATAGTTATTCGGGAAAGTCGGGTAACGGCAGTGCCGCTATGAAGATCAGTGGTTCTTTTTCACAAATTACGGTAGGTCATAATTTAAATATGGAACTGAAGGATGATAAGAAGAAAAAAGTGATTTAGAGTTGACATTTTTTTAACCCGAGAATTCGTATTTTTAACCACCGGGGAAGAAGATGTTACACAGAGCTTCTGCCCCACTGGCTTTCCTATACTTACATCATTATCATCCGCCCCGTTTTTTGTCGCCGGTTAGTTCTACTTCGCGTGACATCTCGAGTACATCAACAGGTTGTGAAAAATCTCCTAAAAGGAATTTACAAAAATGATCTCCTGATTCCCAGAAAAGATATTCCTGCATATCGCCGTAGGCATGCCGCTGACCGGGCAACAACACAAATTCAAATCTTTTATTGGCTTTTATCAAAGCATTGGCCATGCGGATGGTATTTGCAGGATGCACGTTGTTATCAATATCCCCTGTCGATAACATCAAGTGACCTTTTAAATTTTTTGCCAGCTCTGAATTTTTTTCGATTGCATAAACAAAGGACGTATCCCCTTTTTCACCGATCGCTTCTTTAACACCATTATGCTTTTCGCTCCACCAACGGTTATAAATATTGTTTTCGTGATTGCCGCTTTCCGAGACTGCTACTTTAAAAAAATCGGGGTACACTAACATGGCAGCGGTTGACATAAAGCCGCCGCCTGAGTGCCCGTGAATTCCAACCCTGGTAATATCTATATACGAATACCTGTCGGCCAGTTGTTCGATGGCTGCTTTTTTATCTGCCAGTCCATAGTCACGCAAGTTACCGTAGCCAAAAGTGTGGTACCATTTAGAGCGTTCGGGCGATCCGCCGCGATTACCTACCGTAACCACTATAAAGCCAAATTGAGCGAGCCTGTCAATACGATCCATGCTCCTGCCAAAAGCTTTACTCACCGCTTCAGTCTGAGGACCGGGATAAACATATTCAATGACAGGATATTTTTTTGTTGAGTCGAAATCGAAAGGTTTATACATTACGCCATACAGGTCAGTGATACCATCATCGGCTTTAACTTTAAAAGGTTGTGGAAATTTGTATCCCGCCTCGAACAACCTTGAGAGATCAGCTTTTTGAAGCTCCATAATTTTACGGCCTTCGCTATCAAACAATACGGAGGTTGGAACGGTGTTCACATTGGAAAAATTATTTATAAAGTATCGATTCGCATCGTCGAGATTTACCGCGTTATCGAAATCACCGGGGTTTAATAACTTCAAGCCGCTGCCATCAAAATTCACTTTGTATAAATGTAACAGGTAAGGGTTTTCATTGAACTCCCTGGAGTTGGCAGTGAAGTATACAATCCTTTTTTTCTCATCTATGCCCTGTATCGTTTCAACATGGTAAGACCCTGATGTAATTTGATTTTTTATCTTACCCTGTTCATCATATAAATATAAATGCGCCCATCCATCTCTTTCAGACCATTCAATTAATTCCTTGCCGTTGTTTACAATACCCAGCTGCTGGATTTCAACGTAGGTATTCATTCTTTCTTCAATCAATGATTTTATTTCCCCTGTATTTACATTTATCACGCAAACGTCAATCCTTTTAAGATCACGACTGGTACGGCTTATATAAAATTTAGTACTGTCCCCGAGCCATAGACCAGAACGGTAAGGATCATCGCGGTTCTTTTTTAATGGTACGGCAGGCCATATTGCAAGGTCCTGATCTTTAAACGCGGAAGTATTTAATTTTTTATTAGTCTGCGTGCCAAGGTCAAAAAGCATCAGGCTTGTAAGTGGCGCTTCCGGTTCGCCGGGCATCTGGTATTTGTACGTTTCCAGTGTTGGCCTGGGTTCTGCGACACTATTGATTACCCAGAGGTCTTTTACCAATCGCTGGTCGACGCGTTCCATGCTAAACTTCTTTGAATCAGGAGACCAGAATATACCCGCCGGCTTTCGCTTTTTTTTATTTTTTTCCTTCTCTACATTTGTTTCATTACCGCCTCTTCCATAGCTGAAATTCTCTATGCCATCCGTTGTAAGCTGGTGTTCAACGATGGTGCTATCCTCTTCTTTAACCTGCGCCTTTTTATAGTTCGCCCTGTCCATCCAGTATAAATTATAATTGCGTGAGAACACAATCTTTGTGCTGTCCGGTGATATGGAAGCCCATGCCATACGTGGCTTTGGTTTATTGTAGTCTTTTAATTCTGTAAGGTTGGAAGTTACCAGGTCATACTCGAAATAAAAAGTCTTCCTTATTTTCTTTAATGCCACGGCTGCTCCCTTTTTACCGGTAGTTGTTGTTGTAGTAGTTGTATTATCCGTACTGTCTTTATCTTCTATTTCAATACTGCTTTTTACTTCGAACTGGATCGTGTTTTCATCTTTAATAAATTTAATACTGTCTATCGGGAGATTCTGTCCATCAAAGGGATCTTTAATAATTTTTGTTATCGCAGCCGCGAGTTTATCGTTGTCAAACAATGGTTGTTTAGCTGCTTTGGCAGGATCTACTATAAACCATTTTTTACCCAGGCTTGTCTGGTACATATACCAGAAACGGTTAGACTTTTTCAGCCAGTGCGGATCGACAGCTGCGGAGTAAAGCATTTTATCCAGTTTCTTTGGTGAGAAGCGTGCCGCCAGTTGGTAATTGCCTTTCGTTACCGGCATGTTCTGGCTGTAAGAAGTAAACATTAAAAATAAAACTACCAGCAGAATAGAAAATTTTTTCATCAAGTTTTTTTTGAGTGATGAAAATAAATCATAAACCGGAATGAAGGCAGTAAAACATCTGTCAGGCAAACAATTATTTTTTAGAAAGTCCACCTATACTCTAAGGAAGACGTTCTTCTTATATAAGAAATATAAAAACAACCATTTGATAAATAACACGCATACGGATAATACAACGATACTATATGGATCACCAACAAGCTGTATCAGCCATTGGAAGAAACCATTAGCAGAATAGCTGAAGTCGATAAATTGCCCGGAGATATAGATAAGGATAGAATTCATACCAATCACTTTAAAAAAGAATGCCCACTTTTTATAGCCGAGCACATCTATAACATAATAAAAAAGAGCCAGCAGTATCAGGCTCATCCCACCGGTGTATAACATGAAAGAGCTTGTCCAGAGATTTTTATTAATCGGAAAAGCAAGATTCCAAATCCTCGCAAGCACAATAAACAATACCCCTGCTATTAATAATCGCATAGCTTTTTTAGTTCCGGTTAAGGATATATTTTTTAACAGGTCACCGGCGAAAATCCCCAGCAGTGCCGTACTTATTGCAGGGATGGTTGACACTAATCCTTCAGGATCATGAATGCCCAGGTAGAGTTTCCCGGGCATCATTACCCGGTCGAGGTAAGAAACAATATTACCTTCCATCGTAAAGTCGCCAGGAAGATACCCTGGTGCTGAAAAAAATACAAACAGCAACCAGTAACCGATGAGTATAGAGCAAAACCAAACTATCTGCCCCTTGTAACCGGAAAATAAATAAATAATATTAGCGAACATATAGGCTAAGCCTATATGCCCCAGTACGCTTCCAAAACGGATGTCAGCAAAGGGCCTTAGCCTCAGATGATTGTTAACGATGAGACCCAGCAATACCAGCATCAATCCTCTCCTGATAATTTTAAGTAATAATTTTTGTTTGCTTACGCCCATATCCATTTGCCGGCCTATTGAATAGGGAGTTGCTACCCCGGCCATAAATAAGAAGGTCGGAAAGATAAGGTCATAAAAATGAAAGCCATGCCAGGCAGGATGTTCCAGTTGTTCATTGATAGCTGTCCAGAAAGGTGAACCGGTTGCTTTAGTGAGGGTACCAACGATGGTGCCTGCGCCCATTATCCAGAACATATCAAAACCACGAAGGGCATCAAGTGAATACAATCTTTGTGACGGAGCTATAGTTGCCATGTAGTAGGTTAATTATTTGCCAGGAAGATAATTATTGTTATTGAAACAACGCAAGCAAAAGTTTTTTCAAACACGTAAAAGAAACCGGAGTTTAAGAAAAAGTTATACAGAAAACACTCATCTGTATAACCTCTTCTTAAAGTCCGGCTTTACTCCGTGATTAAAAAAAACTATAAATAAGTTGACATCTCCTGTTGATAGGCCCTGGCTGCCATTGCCGACTGTTCCGCAAAATCTTCCCCGCGGGAAGCATAGATTATCGCCCTGCTAACGTTTACCAGTAGCCCAATATCTTTATTGATGGCCTGAGTAGAAATTTCATGCAGGCTGCCGCCCTGTATCCCTACACCAGGCACGAGGTAGAAATGTTCCGGTGAGATAGTACGGATCTTTGTAAACCAGTCTGATTGCGTTGCGCCGATAACAAACATCAGGTTACCAGGTGTGCCCCATTGCATAGAAGTTTTGATAACTTTCTCGTATAAATATTCGTCCCCTGTCTGTAACAATTCAAAATCAGAGGAACCAGTGTTTGACGTCAATACCAGCAGTATAGTCCATTTATCTTTGTATGCAAGAAACGGCTTTACACTGTCAGCGCCCATATAAGGAGCCACCGTAACCGCATCGAAATTCAGTGTTTCAAAAAATGCCTTTGCATACTGCGAGGAGGTATTACCGATATCACCTCTCTTGGCATCTGCGATTTTAAAAATATTCCCGGGGATATATTCAACCGTCTTCTCTAACGACTCCCAACCTTTAGTACCACGACTTTCATAAAAAGCGGTATTGATTTTATAACTGACACAATATTCATGCGTAGCATCGATGATAGCTTTGTTAAATGCAAATACAGGATCGGCGTCAGCTAACAAATGTGAGGGGATTTTCTCTATATCGGTATCGAGTCCGATACAGAGATAACTTTTCTTCTGCCTTATCTGCTGAATAATTTCGCTGCGGTTCATCCGATAGTTTTGGCAAAGAAAAGGGTTTTATGCAGAGGGCTAAAACAAATCAGGATAATCCGAGATTATCCCATCTACTCCTAAGCTACGCAAGTATTTAATCTTTTGTTTGTCATTAACTGTCCATGGGATCAATTTCATATTCAGCCGATGGCAGTTGGTTACAAGCTCTTTATTTACTAATGAAGCTTCAGGACTATAAATAGTTGGCGTAAATCCCAATTCATTGATCTGTTGTGATACTGATCTTTTATCGGAGGACTCAACAAGCGCAGCGGTTTTTATGGAAGGATATTTCTGGTGCACGATCTTCAGCGTTCTGAAATCAAAAGACTGGATGATTACTCTTTCCGCAATGCCTTGGCTCTTGACGACAGTCATTAACAGCGCTACATATTTTTCTGGTGCGGGATGAAGAACATTATCCGTAGCCGGCTTGGATTTTGTTTCGATATTATAAAATGGCAGCGCCCGTTTGTCTTTACGGGCGAGGTTATCGGCGCTATCGATGACATCGCTCAGCAGGGGTTTATGTACCGCGAGTTTTTGTTGCTGTGGAAAGTCCGGGTTAGGCTTCATGCCCACATCAAACAATTGCGTTTCGGCATAAGTCATACCATAGATAGCGAACTTATTCTCCTCCGCTGCATTTATAAAACTTCCATTGGCCCTGGTAGTAATCGTATGATTAAAATATGGATCATGTGATAAGATAACCTTTTCATCTTTCGTTATCATAGCGTCCATTTCAAGTGTCGTAACACCAAGCTCAATCGCTTTAAGCATAGCAGGAATAGTATTTTCAGGCATGAGCCCCCTGCAACCCCGGTGTCCCTGCTTATCAAAAAGCGGCATAGTTGAATGAATGTTTTTTGTTATATGGCAAGCGGTTATAAATGAAATCAGTATAACCAGTTCACATAATGCTGAGTTGAATTTCATACCGCAATGATAGCGGATTAAAGAAAGAGAGGATTTATTCCGTATTAAATAATTGTGATTTTCTTTCCTCCATAGCTGCCGCTACTTTTTTAGCGGTAGCATCCCCATCACTTAACTGCGCTATCACATTTTTATAACTTTCGGCATCCCTGTTCTGGCTTAGTTTAGAAGCAGCCTGCAGCTCTTCGATTTTTATTTCGAACCCAATGATTCCCCTGACATCATCGTTGAACATTTTCTCAGGTATGTCTTCTAATTTTATGGGCTGAGGCATAAGGTGTTCATGTGTATTCACCAGTCTTGACAGCACCGCTTTTAATTCTTCTCCATCCATAATACGAACGGTACCGTAGGCATGCACGGAAATATAATTCCAGGTAGGTACATTGATTTGCGTGTACCAGCGGGGCGATATATAAGCATGTGGCCCAGGAAATATACAAAGCAGTTTTGCACCTTCTGTAAATGTATCTTTCTGTTCGTTGCCTCTTGAGATATGTCCAACCAATACATCTTCTCCATTCATATTTTTTTCAACCGCTAAAGGAATGTGCGAAGCGATTGGCAACCCATCTTTTACCGTTACAATGATTGCAAAGCTGTTCTCTTTCATAAAAGAAAGAATTTTTTCCCGGTCTGTTTCCTGGTAACGGCGTGGGATGTACATGAGGAGTAGGGTGTTAGTTTATTCAAATTGTTTTTGCAGTCAACTGTGGGCTATCAGCTTTCAAAAGAAAGCGTGCCACGCATCTTCTTCTGATAGCTGACGGCTGACAGCTGAAAGCCGATAGTTGCCCGCAAAAAGTAATACTATAAAAACACATTCTATTCAATCACTTCAACAATCCTCGTTGTATCGAGGTGAGCATTACGCATAGAAATACTGCGTACAGCATCAGCAGCGAATTCTTTAAAAGCCATTTTAGAAATGATGTCATCAGAAACCATAATAGGCACACCAATATCACCGCCTTCCCGGATGCTTTGCACCAGCGGTATCTGTCCAAGGAATGGGATATCATATTCTTCGGCCAATCTCTTTCCTCCTTCTTTTCCAAAAATATAATATTTATTTTCCGGAAGCTCTGCCGGGGTAAAATAACTCATGTTTTCTACCAGTCCAATAATCGGGACTTTGATCTGGGCCTGTCCAAACATTGCGATGCCTTTTTTAGCATCTGCCAGCGCAACATCCTGAGGTGTAGTAACAACGATAACTCCGGTAAGCGGCACCGTTTGTACAAGCGTTAAATGAATATCGCCCGTGCCGGGAGGCATATCAATTATTAAATAATCAAGTTCTTCCCATAGTACATCAGTAACGAATTGCCTGATAGCACTGCTTGCCATCGGACCCCGCCATACCACCGCACTTTTTTCATCAACCAGTAACCCGATACTCATGACTTTAATACCGAACCGCTCGATGGGAACGATCATACCTTTATCACCTTCCTGTTTCATCATCGGCCGCTCTCCTCTTAATCCAAACATTATAGGTATGCTTGGCCCATAGATATCAGCATCCATCAATCCTACGGAAGCTCCACCCTGCGCAAGTGCCAGCGCTAAATTTGACGCCACCGTACTTTTGCCTACACCCCCTTTACCACTGATTACCGCAATGATATTCCGAACGTTAGGCAACACCGTTTTAGGATCAGTACGGTTAGAACTGGTATTTGAAGTGAAATTTACTTTCACAACAGCTGCATCATCAACAAGTGAACGTATAGCATTAATGCAGGCATTCCTCATCAGATCTTTCATAGGACAGGCGGGAGTTGTTAAGACCAGGGTGAACGATACATTTGTCGCCTCGATAATAATATTTTTAATCATGTTAAGCGCAACAAGGTCTTTTCCAAGATCCGGTTCCTGCACAGTGCTTAATGCTTTTAATACCTGTTCTTCCGTCATTCTTCAAGGTTTTGTTAAAAAGTTCAATTTGATGCAAATTTAACCAATGATGAGATCAGTTTGTTTATCATTTACTCTTTTAAGGTTATTTTTGAAATTGTTGTCCATATTATTATTCGAACATCAGCGTTACCTGATAGTTTTTTAATGATGTATTGGTCAAAAAAATAAATTACGAGCGGCTCTTTGGTTATGAAGCCAGGAAAATTTAAAGAATTATGTATAATCCTCCCAATAAAGCGGAAGGCGCCTTAACCAACATTTCAAATGTTTGCTTGATGAATAAAATTCTACGCTATTTTTTACTGGTTGCATTTTTTAGTCCGATTGCTGTTAAGGCGCAATTTGGCGAATTGAAAGATTCGGTTGTACAATTGTATGGAGTTATAATGACGGCAGACAGTCTGCGCGGAATACCCGGAGTGAGCGTTACTATTAAAGGACAAAATCGTGGTACCCCTTCAAGCGATGAAGGGGTATTTTCTATTGTTGTTATAAAAGGAGACCAGGTAGAATTTACAAGTATAGGATATAAACCCAAGGTGATAACTATCCCAAGAGATCTGCAGGGGAATCAATACAGCGTTATTCAATTGCTTGTTACCGACACGATGTATCTCCCTGTAACTATTATCAAGCCGCGACCGACGAGAGAACAGTTTGAACGTGATTTTGTAAATGCGCATATTCCGGATGACAACCTGGAGATCGCGCGGCAAAATACCAATTCCAGTAAAATGCGTGCGTTGTCCAGGTCACTTCCTTATGATGGCTCTGAAAATGCCGGGTTCAATCTCCGGCAAGGTGCAAGCAAATATTATTCTGCCGGTCAGATGCCCCAGCAAAATATATTTAATCCATTTGCCTGGGCAGAATTTATCCAGGCATGGAAGCGTGGTGATTACAGGAATAAGAATTAAGGGTTGTGTTTGCTGTAGATTGATGTGTTGCATTCAGCTGTCAGCTGTCAGCTGTCAGCCGTCAGATTTCAGCCGTCAGCTATCAGCCGTCAGCTGTTAGCAAATCAATGCTTAAATATTTTTCTACTTAAAGCCAATTACTTATAGCGAAAAACGAAGCATCATTTTATGGTTGGCATGGCAGATTGCCGCCTGGCAAAATTCCTCCGTGTAGTGGATACTTTATCAGCTATTCCCTACTGACAAAATCAATATAATTATTTTGACAAAACAACCGGAGAAACCAAAAACGATTTGGATGCTGACACCGATTTTAGGAACGATACTTTTTGTCGCTCTTTACGTTGTGGCCACATTTTTTTATCCGGGTGGTTCACAAGTTGACAAAAATGCTATCGGCTTTAGCTGGATAAATAATTACTGGTGCAACTTACTAAACGAAAATGCAATTAATGGAAAACACAATCCTGCGAAACCAATTGCTGTGACAGCAATGTTTGTTCTTTGGTTGTCACTTTCGTTCTTTTGGTTTCTTTTTCCAAAACACATCAACATCGCAAAGTTCGCGAAACTTACCATTCAAATTTCGGGAACACTTGCAATGACAACTACATTCTTTTTACTTACAAACATTAATCACGACTTAGTAACAAATCTTACCTCAATGTTTGGACTTGTTGCAACTGTAGGGTTATTCACCGGACTCTACAAAAACAAATGGTACGGGCTTTTTGCATTTGGACTTTTAAATTTATTGCTTGTTGCACTGAACAACTACCTTTATTACAACAAAGGACTTATAATTTATTTACCGGTAATTCAGAAAATTAGTTTTGCGACCTTTTTAATATGGATTTGCAGCATTGATATAAATTTGTACAACAGACCAGCATCAGAAAACAAAACGTAAGGGCCAAACAGCTGCCAACAGTGGGTTTAGCACCAGGCTTGCCAACGGAGTAATAATCGGTTGTAACTCGATAACACCCCCCGGCAAGACACTACAATTTAAGTTTAGTTGGTATCTTCATTACCAGTAAGAATAATAAGCTTTGGTATGAGTCTGACAATATAAAATACCCATCGCCGAGCCCCGAACGATTGCTGAAGGCTGACCGCCGATAGCTGTTTAAATACATGCACTTATATATGAGTGACAATATCATTTCACCGCAACATGATTTTAAACCCCCGATTGCAGTAGTTGGCGCCGGCACTATGGGCAATGGCATTGCGCATGTTTTTGCCCAGGCAGGGTTTATAGTTACGCTGGTTGATGTTTATAAGGGTCAGCTCGAAAAAGCCATTCAGACTATTTCAAAAAATTTAGACAGGCAGGTAATAAAAGGTTTGTTGACGGAAAAAAACAAAGCAGTCACACTTCAGAATATAATCCTAAGTAATGATCTTTCGCAAGGTGTAAAAAACGCGGCACTCATAATAGAAGCGGCTACCGAGAATATAGACATCAAACTTAAAGTTTTTAAGGAGATAGATGAAGCCGCTCCCGCACACTCCATTCTTGCTACAAACACTTCTTCCATCAGTATCACTAAAATCGCTGCTGCCACCTCGCGCCCGGGCCAGGTAATCGGCATGCATTTTATGAACCCGGTCCCCGTAATGAAACTGGTGGAAATAATAAATGGTTACGCCACCACAAAACAAGTTACCGGCATCATTACCGGTTATACAATTCAGTTAGGTAAAATTCCCTGTGTAGTAAATGATTACCCCGGCTTTATCGCCAACCGCATATTGATGCCCATGATTAATGAAGCCATCTATAGTTTGTTTGAAGGCGTTGCCGGTGTTGAAACGATTGATACCGTTATGAAACTTGGGATGGCTCATCCGATGGGACCTTTGCAACTGGCCGATTTTATAGGACTGGATGTTTGCCTGAGCATACTAAACGTGCTGCACCTGGGTTTTGGAAACCAGAAATATGCCCCTTGTCCGCTGCTGGTAAATATGGTTAATTCCGGCAACCTGGGAATAAAAAGCGGTATTGGTTTTTATACGTATAGTGCTGACCGTAAGGAACCTGTGGTTAATGAAAGGTTTAGAAAACTCAATGAATAAAAAGCTGTGATAAAACAGCGGTTCTACACTTTAACTACAACTTTGTCTCCTGTCTCCGCCGCTTTATAAATAGACTTTATGATCGCAATGTCTCTCTTGCCCAACTCACCGGGCACACGTGTTTGTTTATTTAACTGAACACACTGAGCGAAGTCATCCATCTGCAATGCCTGCTGATAAGCAGGCGCATAGTTCAGTGGCCCGCGACTTGTTTCTACAACCAACCCTTTATAGGTAAAAGCATGTTCTTTAAATTCTATCCAGCCTTTTGCTCCTGTCGCCTTAAAATAATCTTTACTATGCTGATAACTGGTTTGTAAATCAGCAACAACTCCACCCGGAAATTCCATGTTCCAACTGATACCTTCTTCAACGTCAGAAAATATTTCAGGCTTTGTTACAGGATGATATTTTGCAGTAACGGCAAGAGGTGCAGCGCCATTTGCTGCCATAGAAGCGCCATGAATAAGATAGATACCAAGATCTAACAATGGACCGCCACCGGCAAGCTTTTTATCGGCACGCCAGGATTTACTTGCCATCACAAATCCACGGTCTCCGTTTATTTTTGATAATACTCCAAAATCTTTTTCTTTAGCAAGCCTCATCAGTTCCTTGTGATAAGGATCGAAGTGAAGCCGGTAGCCTATAGAAAGTTTTACTTTCGCTGCCCGGCATGCGGAGATGATAGCATCACATTCGGCGACGGAAGTGGCCATAGGTTTTTCACAGATCACATGCTTGCCTGCTTTTGCTGCGGCAATGGCATGTTCAGCATGCAATGCATTCGGAGTTACCACATATATGATATCTATATCACGGTTATCGGCAAGTTGTGACATAGTATCATAGCCATAAATATTTTTTACCGGAAAGCCATAATCTTTTGCCCACTGCTCTCCTTTTACTTTGGAACCGGTAACTACCCCGGCTAATTTGCAATACTGTGTTTGCTTTAACGCCGGTGCAAGTTGATTGGTACTATAAGTACCCAGCCCTACTAATGCGATACCAAGTTTACGTGGTTGTTGATTCAACAAATGCAACTGCGGGGCAAGCATCAATCCGCCCGCACTCATAGAAAGCCGGCTGATAAAAGAACGGCGATCAATAGATGATTTTTTCATAGCCTTGCAATTAAATATTATTTAAGATAAATAATATTTTCGGGTTCAGGAATTAAACCACTGAGGCACAAAGCCATGGCGGATCACGGAGTTTCTTTTAATCAGTAACATCTTTGTGCTCCCCGGTGTTTCCCTGCCTCTGTGGTTCAGGAACTACCTTGCAAGAACAAACCGAAGTCAATCAAAAAATATTTACCTTTCTGCTCTAAATCATATATGCTATATGATGGCTTCCACTATTGACCGGCGCACTATGTTAAAACACCTGGCTGTGTCGGTACCGATCATTGCTTCGTTCAATCTTACAAAGAACCTTAATAATAACGATCAGCGGTTTTATATCGGAGCATGCGACTGGTCTATTCACCAGATGGGTAAAGTGGAAGCACTGCGAACCGCAAAAAGTATTGGCCTGGATGGTGTTCAGATAAGTCTGGGCACCGCGGGTAATAATATGCAACTCCGAAATAAAGACCTTCAAAAAGCTTACCTGGATGCTGCAAAAGAATATGGGGTTAAAATTGGCGGACTTGCAATTGGCGAATTAAACAATATACCTTATAAATCAGATCCACGCACCGAATTATGGGTGAGCGATAGTATTGATGTAGCAAAAGCTTTGGGCGTAAAATCTATCTTACTGGCTTTTTTTGATAAGGGCGATCTACGAAACGATCCGGCAGGTCAGAAAGTTGTGATTGAAAGATTGCGCAGAGTGGCCCCCAAAGCGGAAAAGGCAGGTGTTGTGCTTGGAATAGAATCCTGGTTAAGCGCTAAAGATCATATAAGCATCATAAAAGAGGTAGGTTCAAAAAATATAAAAGTGTATTATGATGTTTGTAACTCCAATGACATGGGCTATAATATTTATGAGGAGATCCGTTGGTTGGGAAAAGAAAATATCTGCGAGTTCCATTGTAAAGAAAATGGCTTTCTTTTAGGTAAGGGAAAGATTAATTTCACTGAAGTTAGAAAAGCGATTGATGATATCGGTTATACCGGCTGGCTGCAGATAGAAGGCGCCGTGCCTGAGAAAAAAGATATGCTGGAAAGTTATGCGAAAAATTTGTCTTACCTGAGATCAGTTTTAAGTTAAAGTATCCTCTATCAGTTTTAAGGTAATACCTCAGGGCGGTGAAACCCTTATAGCTATAAACAGAAAGCAAAACGATTGTTCTAAAAAGTATTTTATGAAAAAAATAGTTGGCTGCCTGTTAATCTTCTTTATATTCTCTGCGTCGTTTATCTCAAATCGTAAGCCTGGTATGGCGCGGGAAGCAGTATTAGATGATAGCCTGGCGCTTATCGTTCCTGACGATCTGAAAGCGACATTATGGGCCGAATCTCCGCAATTTTATAATCCTACCAATATGGATGTGGATTCACGCGGCCGAATATGGGTAACCGAAGCCGCCAACTATCGGAACTACAATAATGATTCAACGAAATTCCTTCACCATTCAAAAGGCGACCGGGTAATGATACTGGAAGATACTGATGGTGATGGCAAGTGTGACAAGTCAACTTTATTTGTAGAAGACCATGATCTTGTTTCTCCCCTGGGCATTGCCGTTATAGGAAACAAAATTATTGTTTCCTGTGCACCGAACCTGATCATTTACACTGATGATAACCATGATGACAAACCTGAGAAAAAAGAAATATTTCTAACCGGCTTCGGCGGAATGGATCACGATCATAGTCTTCATTCGATGATAGCGGGTCCGGATGGTAAATGGTATTTCAATACCGGTAATGCTGGTCCGCATGTTGTGCAAGATGCCGCTGGATGGAATTTAAGGTCAGGAAGTCTTTATACCGGAGGGTCTCCCTATAATAAAACAAACAAAGGTGGTATGGTCAGCGATGATGGAAAAGTTTGGGTGGGAGGGTTGGCTTTGCGTATTAATCCTGATGGCACAGGATTAAAAGTGATGGGACATAATTTTAGAAACTCCTATGAAGTTGCTTTGGATTCTTATGGAAATATGTGGCAGAACGATAACGATGACCAGGTGGTTACCTGCCGCACAACTTTCCTGATAGAAGGTGGCAATGCCGGGTATTTCAGTGCTGATGGAACCCGTTTCTGGCAGGCAGACAGAAGACCGGGACAATCTACCTTTACTGCCCACTGGCACCAGGATGACCCCGGTGTTATACCCGCGGGTGACAATACCGGTGCGGGATCACCGACAGGAATTGTGGTTAATGAAGGCGATGCATTAGGTGGTCAATATCGTGGAATGCTTCTTAGTGCGGATGCCGGACGCAATGTTATTTTTAGTTATAAGCCTGAACCTGTCGGTGCCGGTTATAAATTGAACCGAAACAATTTAATTACCTCCATGCCCGGCGATAATGAAGCTTATGTGTGGAATGATCCCACCCATTTGCTGGATCATCGCAAATGGTTTCGTCCCAGCGACGTTTGTATAGGAACTGATGGAGCTATTTATGTTGCAGACTGGTACGACCCGATTATCGGCGGCCACCAGATGAAAGATAAAACCGGTTATGGGCGCATCTACCGGATCACTCCAAAGAACAAAATTTTATCTGCACCGCAAATTGATGTATCAACTATCGGAGGACAAATAGAAGCTTTAAAGAATCCTGCAATCAACGTTCGTTACCTGGGCTTTACAAAATTAGTGGCTGCAGGTGTCGCCTCTGTTGAGCCTGTAAAAAAATTACTTGAAAATGAAAATCCTTATGTCCAGGCACGTGCGGTATGGTTGCTCGCTCAGTTAGGAACCCGGGGTATATCGATTGTGGAAATCGCATTGGCAAACAATAATCCTGATATACGTATCGCTGCTTACAGAGCGTTGAAACAAATAAAGCCTGACATTATGCCTTATGCCAGTAAACTTGCCAACGATCCTTCGCCGGCTGTTCGTCGGGAAGTTGCTATTTCATTGCGTGACGTCCCCTTAAACAAATGCCTTGAAACAATTATCAAACTGGCAAAATCGTACGATGGCCAGGATCGCTCGTATCTTGAAGCATTAGGCAATACAATAGACGGCAGGCAGGATGTAATTTATCCTCTGTTGAAAGCCTCCATAGGGAGCGAACTCCCGGCTAAATGGAGCCAGTCTTTTGCCGATCTTACCTGGCGGATGCATCCTGCCGCGGCTATCGAAAATCTTATGACCAGGGCAATATCACAGGATGTTTCAGAACCAGAAAGGAAAAAAGCGCTGGTAGCACTGGCTTTTATAAAAAATAAAAAAGCTGCGGATGCGATGACGGATATGGCCGGATCTTCCGTAAAAGAAATGGGCGATCAGGCTAAATGGTGGCTTAGCTTTCGAAAAACCAATGATTGGATTGACCTGTTGGCCCCTGATAATAAAATGAAAGACGGCTCCGATATCGCGGGTGGAGCTGTCCGTCGCAGGATGATGGTTTTACAGACTAAAATGTTAGCTCAAAAAACTTCTTCAAAAGAAAGAATAAAAGCAGCGACTGATATGGCCGTTAATACGATCGGCGGACAATTATTAATAGATCTTGCGTCAGCGAAAAAACTTACGAAGGAAATCAACAATACAGTTAGCCGGTCCATCTTTAAAAATCCCGACCAGGGCGTAAGGGTACAAGCGGGTAATTATTTTCAAAGGCCCGGCATCAACAAAATATTTTCTATCCAGGCCATCAGCCGTCTTCAACCCGAAGCGATGCGGGGCAAAGCCGTATTCGAAGGCGCCTGCGCCGCTTGCCATAAGGCAGGTAATGTGGGCAATGATTTAGGACCTGAACTTACTGCTATCGGCAAAAAATACGACCGGGTTAGTTTGCTGGATGCAATCATCAATCCCAGCGCCAGTATTGTATTTGGTTATGAGCCATGGCTTATCACTACCAGGGATGGCAAATCTGTTTATGGCTTTCTTATCGGCGACGGACAAACGGTTGTAATAAAAGATGCCGCCCGTCAGCAGCATGTGATAAAAGCCAGCGATATCGTATCGCGTAAAAAGATGGATCAAAGTATGATGCCTGATCCCACAAGCTTAGGTTTAAATGAAAAAAAACTGGCGGATGTCGCGGAGTATTTGCTGACGTTAAAATAGGGGAACTGTTACCTGAATGACAACAAAACGCTGAATATTTTATCACCATACTTAACTATAAAGATAACATGAAAAAATTACCGGTTGCCTTTCTGATTTGTTGGCTATTTGAATTCGTAGCATTGAATAACGTAGCTGTCTATGCGCAGGAACCCATACGGGTTGCAATCGCAGGACTCAACCATGATCACGTTGGCGGTGTATTACAGCAATTTAAAAACGGTAAGGTTATTATTATCGGTATTGCAGAATCTAACAAAGAGTTGATTGAACGTATAAGAAAACGTTATCCGTTACCCGATTCTTTGTTTTATCCCGATCTTCCCACCCTGCTTAAACACCAAAAGCCACAGGCGGTTATGGCCTTCAACGCGATAGTAGATCATGCTGCCGTAGTGGAAGCCTGCGCGCCGCTGGGTATTAATGTTATGGTTGAAAAGCCGCTGGCAATGACCATTAAGCAATCGGAACGGATGGCTATGCTGGCAAGACAATATAAAATACAGTTACTCACCAACTACGAAACTACCTGGTATGCCAGCAATCAATTATTATATAAAAAAATTCATGACAGCGCTGCAATAGGTGATATCCGCAAGATGGTGGTGCATGATGGTCATGAAGGACCAAAAGAAATCGGGGTTAGCAAAGAATTTTTTCAATGGCTCACTGATCCGGAAAAAAACGGTGCCGGAGCACTTGTTGACTTCGGTTGCTACGGCGCCAACCTTATGACCTGGTTTATGAACGGAAAGCCTCCGGTTTCAGTTACTGCCGTTGCAAGACATATCAAACCGGATATTTATCCCAAAGTTGAAGATGACGCCACCATACTGCTTGAATATCCGACAGCTACCGGCATCATCGAAGCTTCCTGGAATTGGCCCTTTAGCATTAAAGACATGGAAGTATTTGGTAAAACGGGCTATCTGCAAGCCGTTAATGGCAATACCATCCGCATAAAAGAAAAAGGCAACCAGCCTTACACTATACAGCAGCTTCCGCCGGCCGTTGCACCTAACCAGGATTATATCGCTTACCTGTCAGCCGTTTTAAGAAATGAAATCAAGCCGGTACAGGATTTGTCTTCTCTTGAAAATAATTTAATAGTAGTGAAGATATTGGAACTGGCAAGGCAGTCAGTAAAAGAAGGCAAGAAGATTTTATATAAATAACCAGCAATTGATTTTGACAAGATCAGCAGATATCATAGTAGTAGGTGCCGGGGCATCAGGACTTATGATTGCAAGAATATTAAGTGAGGCTGGAAAGAACGTCATTATACTCGAGGCGCGTGACCGTACCGGTGGAAGGATTCATACTATCGGGGAACCGGCTTTTTTAATGCCGCTGGAAACAGGTGCCGAATTCATCCATGGCGATCTGCCGGTAACTTTCCGGCTATTGAAAGAAGCAGGTATCCATTACCGTAATACCGGCGGAGATTCGTGGACGGCAGCTGCCGGAGAGTTTATGCAGGATGATTATATGAATAATGATGATCTGCTTACCGATAAGCTGAACGGATTAAAAGAAGACATCACTGTTGCTGCTTTCCTGGAAACTTATTTTAGCAGTGAAGAACATAACGGTCTTAGAGAAACGATCACGGGCTTCGTCGAAGGGTATGATGCAGCGGATATAAACAGGGCAAGTACTTTTGCTTTACGCAAAGAATGGCAGGACATTAATGAAGGCTCGCAATACCGCGTTGACGGAGGTTATACTCACATGATTCGGTTTCTTGAAACAGAGAGCAGGAAGAACGGCTGTTTGATATTATTATCTAGCGTAGTAAAAGAAATCTTGTGGCAGCAAGGCATTGTTAACGTTATAGCAGCTGACCGGGAACGTTATACCGCAAAGAAGATTGTTATCACAGTTCCGCTGGGCGTGTTGAATGCCGATTATCTTTGCAGGGCAGCGATTAGTTTTACTCCTTCGCTTACCGGTAAAGAAAACTTATTTCAATCTTTGGGATATGGAGGTGTGATAAAGGTTTTATTATTGTTTAATCATGCTTTCTGGAAAGATATAATTACGCCTGGTAAAAAAAGCCTGAAAGATATGGGCTGGATTTTTTCCGGTGAATCAATACCTACCTGGTGGTCGCAGGCTCCGGAGGACAGCGCATTGTTAACAGGCTGGCTTGCTGGCCCGAAAGCACAGGCTTTAAAAGATACCGATGACCAGGCAATTCTTTATAAGGCACTGGAATCGCTTTGTAAAATATTTACTCTCGGCAGGTTCGAACTTACAGAGATGCTTGCTTATTCAGCGGTGGTAAATTGGATTTCCGATCCATTCAGTTTAGGCGCTTATTCATACGCTACTCCTGGAACACGTGAAGCTGTCAGGCAATTAAGTATCCCCGTTGATAACACCATTTTTTTTGCCGGTGAGGCATTGTATGACGGTGATGAAACAGGAACAGTAGAAGCGGCGCTGGGGAATGGTTTAAAGGTGGCAGGGCTGGTGCTGGATAACTATTGAAGGGTTGATAGCTAATTGTTATGTTACCCAAAATAGCTATCAGCTATCAACTATCAGCTATCAGCTATCAGCCGTCTGTGTCGTCAGCTGTCAGTAACTAAATATGTTTTAAACTTTCCTCCTGATAGCTGACGGCTGACAGCT
>Ga0123336_10001805_pt1 | contig 19242 bp, 18 predicted proteins | sample SSSSmetaG_FD_96466 | JGI IMG/M metagenome (GOLD analysis project Ga0123336, IMG submission 96466) | Glacier valley bacterial and archeal communities from Borup Fiord, Nunavut, Canada, to study Microbial Dark Matter (Phase II) - ​SSSS metaG | ecosystem: Environmental > Aquatic > Freshwater > Ice... | reverse complement strand
TCGAGCACAATCTCACCCCTGGGCCCTCCGCCAAAAAGAACGCCACCCCTTCGCCCGCTAAAAAGATGCCCGCTAAAAACGTATTTCACGAGTGATTGACTCTCCCTCTCGTACCCCGTAAGATTTCGGCATGAAACGGCGTGACTTTGTGAAAGGCCTTGCGGTCGCAACGGCGACGGCAAGTACGGCTCTAGGGCAGAAGCAAACCGGAGCGCAAAACCCACCCCCCTCAGCCAACGCAGTCGATCAGGGCACCATGGCGGTGCAGCCTGCCGCTGCCTCCAGTCCGCAGGCGGTCGCACGCGTCCAGCGCGACTCGCAAATCCGCACCCCCAACATCCCCATCTCGCAGCCCGATCTCGTCGCCGTCACGGAGGCCCGCTACTTCACGGCCGCCCGCTACGCCACGCTCGTGCACCTCTGCGAAACCTTCATGCCCACCACCGACGATTACCCCAGCGCCGTCAAGGCGGGCGCGCCGGAGTTCCTCGACTTCTACCTCGGCGCTTCGCCCACCGAGCAGCAGACCCTCTACAACACCGGTCTCGACCGCCTCAACGCCGACTCCCTCAAGCAGTTCCACGTCCCCTTCGCCAAGGCCGACGCCAGGCAGGTCGACACCCTCATCCGGCCGCACCTCAAGGGTTGGATGAACGACCATCCGCCCCGCGAGGCCCACGTCCGCTTCATCAATCTCGCCCATCGCGACATCCGCACCGCCACCATCAACTCCCCCGCCTGGGCCAAGGCCGCCAATGCTCTGGGCGAACGCACCCCAGGGGTTGGCCTCTACATGCATCCCGTCGATCCCGGCATCCAGACCTGGGTCACCCACGGCGTCGCGCAGGCCACTCCCACGCCCCAGCAAAAACACTCCTAGCCAAAGCACCACTACGAGACCTTTCCTCCAGAGATAGCTTCAACCCAAGAAAGCAGAGACACCAATGGCACAGATGAAGGTGGACGTACTCATCATCGGGTCAGGACATACCGGCGGCATGGCCGCAAAGATCCTTACCGAAAAGGGAATCGCCTGCACCATGCTAGACGCCGGCCCCATGATCAACTTCGAGAAGGACCGCGAGCTCAAGCCAGCCTCAGAACTGCCCTATCGCGGCTTCGACGCACCCGGCCGTCTCCCCCACGTCTTCCAGGCCAGCGAGTTCAACGCGAACCAGTGGGTCGACGAAAAGGTCATCCCCTACTCCCATCCCGCCGACCAGCCCTACAACTGGGTCCGCGTGCGCAGCGTCGGCGGCCGCTCTCCCTACTGGGGCCGCCAGTCCTTCCGCCACAGTGACTACGAATTCAAAAGCAAGGACCACGACGGCTTCGGCGAAAACTGGCCCATCTCGCTCAAAGACCTCCTGCCCTACTACCCCCGCGTCGAGGACATCTTCCGCGTCTCCGGCCACACCGATAACCTTCCGCAGTATCCCGACGGCAAGTTCATCGAAGACAACTCCCCCTGGTCCGGAGCCATGCAGCGCTTCGTCAACGCCGGCCAGAAGCTCGGTGTCCCTGTCACCAAGGCCCGCTCATCGCTCGGCAAGGATGGCATGGCCGCTTCGCTCAACCTCGTCATCCCCGACGCCGTCGCCACCGGCAAGCTCACCACCATCCCCAACGCGGTCGTCCGCCAGATCACCGTGGATAAGAACACCGGCCTCGCCGATGGCGTCCTCTTCGTCGACCGTCACTCCCGGCGCGAAATGGTCCTCAAGGCCCGCGTCGTCATCGTAGCCGCCGGAACGCTCGAAACCACCCGCCTGCTCATGATCTCGAACATCTGCAACTCCAGCGGAGCCCTCGGCCACTACCTCACCGACCAGATCTACGGCGCCGGCATCATCTGCTCCGTCCCGGAAGCCCGCGACGGTAAAGCCACACGCGGCCTTATGGGCGGCGGAGCCCTCATCCCCCGCTTCCGCAACCTCGAAACCAAAAGCAACGGCTTCCTCCGCGGTTACGCCGTCAACGTCTCCAACAACTCCGGCCCCTTCGACGCCCACACACTGCCGTACTACGGCAAGGAGCTCGAGCAGAAGCTGCAGAGCTACAACGGCAGCAGCTTCTCCACCAACATCATGGGCGAAACCCTAGGCCACTACGAAAACCACGTCGCCCTCAACAAGCAGGTCGTCGACGCCTGGGGCATGCCCACGCTCAACATCTCCACCAGGTACACCAGCAACGAAACCAACATGACCAGGGACTACATCGACACCATGGCCGCCATGGCAGAGGCCGCCGGTTTCGAAATCCTAGTCAAAAACTACGAGTTCAATCCGCCGGGATACTCCATCCACGAGCAGGGAACTGCCCGCATGAGCGACGACCCCAAAAAGGGCGTCGTCAACAAGTGGAACCAAAGCCACGACATGAAGAACCTCTTCATTACCGACGCCAGCGTCTTCGTCAGCGCCGGATGGCAAAACCCCACCATCACCATGTGTACCCTGGCCATGCGCGCATCCGAATATCTAGCCGAAGAGATGCGCAAAGGCAACGTCTAGCGCAAAATGCTTGGAGCGGTACAGAAACCGTTTTCGGTCTATCGCCTCAAACTGCCCGCACCATCAGCTCCGTTGGCCCAAACGAACCACTTTCGGGCCAACGGCCCGAGGTATCCTAGCTTGGGGCAACGCCCCAGGCACCGGACAAATATCACCCGAACGGGCTGTAGGCCCGTACTAAATATTCATCGAACCACAGAGCCATTCGCATTAAACTTCACCGCAAACCACAACTGCATCTAATCTGAAAGGGAGAGGAGGTTTCGCGTGCAAAAATGGATCGTTATGCTTGCGCTGTTGTTCGGCTCTGCTGCCCTTCAAGCGCAGACCGCTGGCTCTATGACGCCCACTCCCGCGTCCGCAACCCCACCCGACGCGCCAACCCAGCCCATCCCCTTCAACCACAAACTCCACATCCAGACCGCAAAGATGGCCTGTACCGACTGCCACGAGTCCCGCGGCAACGGCTCCATCGTAGCCATCCCCCAGCCACCCAAATGCATGCTCTGCCACGTAGCCATCGCCACCGATAAGCCTGATATCCAGCGCCTCGCCGCCGCCGCCAAGAACGAAGAGACCATCCCCTGGGTCCGCGTCTATCGCGTCCCATCCTTCGTCACCTTCAGCCACAAGACCCACACCGCCGCCGGAAACACCTGCGAAGAGTGCCACGGCCCCGTCGCCGAACGCACCGCCATCGCCCTCGAAAAGCCCACCAGCATGGGTAACTGCGTCGCCTGCCATCAAGCCAAACAGGCTCCCGTCACCTGCGACACCTGCCACGCCGCCATGTCGCAAAATAGCCATCCGCACAGCCGCTCGCCCTTTGATCTGGACGCCCCAACCTTGGCCCTGCTTCACCGTCCGGCAGTCACATCCACTCCGCCTCAGCCGTCAAAGCAAAAGCACGGAACGCCGCAATTCGCCATCATGCTTAGCTACCTGCGCGCGCCTCTGCTCTAGTCGAGCAGACCTCCTACCGCAACAGATCCTCAAGCGCCAGCGACAACTCAGTCTTCTCATCCCGGTACTTCACAATCACTGGGGTCGCGACGCTCAAGCCCCACTCCGCGCCCTTCCCCTTACCAATCGCACGCGAGCCCGGCACGACGACGGCACCAGCCGGAATCACGAGCGGCATCTCCGCTGTCGCCTTGTACACCTCACCCCGCACCAGGTCGTATACCGGAGTACCCCGCGTCAGCACGGTCCCCGCCGCCAACACCGCGCCCTTACGCACCACGGTCCCTTCATACACACCCGTATTCCCGCCAATCAAACAGTCGTCCTCGATAATTACCGGCGAAGCATTCACCGGTTCCAGCACGCCGCCAATCTGCGCCGAAGCACTCAGGTGAACCTTCTTCCCAATCTGCGCACAGCTCCCCACCAGCGCATGAGAATCCACCATCGTTCCCTCATCCACATACGCGCCTACATTCACATACGCCGGAGGCATAATCACGACGCCCTTCGCCACGTAGGCGCCACTCCGCACACTCGACCCACCCGGAACCACGCGCACCCCATCCGCCACCGTAAACCGCCGCGCCGGATACGTCGCCTTATCCACAAACCGAAACCCATCCGGACAGCCCATCTCCACCATCTGCCCCAGCCGAAACCCCAGCAGAATCCCCCGCTTCACCCACGCATTCACCCGCCACCCAAGCGGCAGCCCGGCATCCGGCTCTGCAGACCGCAACGCACCGCTCTCCAAAGCCCCACGCAGCTCCAGAAACGCCGCCTCTGCCTCCGCCTGCCCTACCGCCGCCGCACCCTGCGCAAACCAATGCTCAATCGTCTCTTCCAAAATACTCACGTCAAATCTCCTCAAAAACTTCAGTTATCAAAGCGCTCTAAGCCAGCTAGAACATTCTCAAATCTTCACCACTAGCAGCCACTCCAACCAGCAACCCAAGCTCACCCACCATCCGCTCCAGCTTCCGCCGAGTCGTATCTGTCACCGGAACCATCGGCAGCCGCAGCACATCTTCACCCCGCCCGATCATCGCCATCACAGCCTTCACCGGAGCCGGACTCGCCTCCCAGAAGTGTGCCTGCATCAGCCGGAAGAACTGCCGATTGATCCGTCGTGCACCGGCCCAGTCATTCTCCAGCGCCGCCTGCACCATCCGTGCCATCTGCCCCGGAATCACATTCGACGCCACCGAAATCAACCCCACCCCACCCAGAGCAAGGATCGGCAAAGCCAGCCCATCATCGCCAGCAATCACCTTGAAGTTCCGGGGCGCCGCCGTAATCAACTCCGTAATCTGCGTCAGGTTCCCGCTCGACTCCTTCACCCCAATAATGTTCCCAATCTCCGCCAGCCGCAGCAGCGTCGCCGGCTCCATATTCGCGCCCGTCCGCGAAGGAATGTTGTACAGCAGCACCGGCAAGTCCACCGCCTCGGCAATCGCCTTGAAGTGCAGATACTGCCCCTCCTGCCCCGGCCGGTTGTAGTAGGGGTTCGCCGTTAGAATCCCCGTCAGCCCATGCACCCGTGCCAGCTTCTTCGCCTTGGCCACCGCCTCATGCGTCGCATTGTGCGTGCAGCCCGCAAACACAGGCACCCGCCCCGCCGTCGTCGCGCACACTACCTCGACCACGCGCAGCCACTCCGCTTCCGTCAGCGTCGAAGCCTCACCCGTTGTCCCGCAAGGCACCAGAAAGTCGATGCCGCTCTCGATCTGCCAATTCACCAGCGCATGCAGCGCCGGCTCATCCACGCCGCCGTCACGCCGAAACGGCGTAATCAGCGCTGTCCCACATCCCATCAATTCCATAGCCCCTCGAGTTTACTACCCGAATCCATGTGGATGCGAAGCCGCCTCACCGGAACCACGACGTGCCGGCGCATCAGCCACAAAAGAGCCACCACGCCAATCAAAATCAGCGACCCCCATGGCCGCCAGTGAGCCACCACCATCGCCAGCCCATACAGCACCACCGACGACGCCATCTTCGTCCCGCTCGCACGGCTCCGCTTCGCACTGTTCCGCCTCACCTGCGTCCAAAGCACGCTGCACGAAATCCCGGGCAGCAGGCGCGTCCCTGAGTAAAGCGCCATCCCGTCATGCTCCGGTAGCTTCAGCTCCAGCACCATAATCGTGATGATTACCGCAATCACGCCGTCGGAAAAAGCTTCCATCCGCGCCGAACTCATAAACTCCCCATCCGCCATCGTTCCAATCCTCCGCACCATCCAAAGACAAAAAGGCCCCGGCATCCATCGCCGGGGCCTCTCTTGTAGCGGTCTCTTTATGCGTGCAGCGATTCGCCGCGGTACAGTTCCGTCGGGTGATATTCCGGCAGATACAGTTCAGCAGCTCCATTCGCAGTTCCCGGTGCCTTATCCATGCACTTCACGAACGCGGTCTGGAACTTCGCCATTTCGTCCTTCGTTCCAACGGTGACGCGAACGTAGGTCGGCATCGCAGCCCACGTACGGCCAATCGCTACCTTCTCGCTGTGCATCGCAGTGGTAAAGTCGCGGCCCGGACGCTTTACGTCCACCATGAAGAAGTTCGCCTGCGAACCAGGCAGAACCGTGTAGCCCTTCTTCGCGAGGAACTCCAGAGTCTCCGAACGCACATCCGCATTGATTTTGCGGCGGAGTGTGATCAGGTCTTTGTCCTGCAGGCTGGCCTTGGCAGCAGCAGAGCTCGTAATTGAGATGCTCGCCAGGCTGCGGCCCGCGGGGGATACATTGTTGAACTTTGCCAGCAGCTCAGGCTTCGCCACAGCAAAACCAGCGCGGATGCCGGCCATACCGTAGATCTTCGAGAACGTGCGCAGAACGATGATGTCCTTGTCTTGGGCAACGAGGTCGATGCAGCTCTCGTCCGTCGAGAAGTGGTGGTACGCTTCGTCCACGATCACCACAGAGCCGGCCGGCTTGTTCGCCAGCAGCCATACGATGTCAGCCTTCGGCGTCATCGTTCCGGTCGGGTTGTTCGGGTTCACGATGTAATACGCGCCAGGCGCGGGGTGTGCGGCCAGCATCGCCTTCACGTCGTGGGCATAGGTCTTGGTCAGCGGCACGGGAAACTTCGGGGCCTTCATGGTCTCAGCCGCGCGAACACCCTGCTCATAGCTCGGGTCGGCGTAAACCAACGGCTTGTCGGGGCCAATGTTCGACATCAGCGCCAGGTCCAGCGGTCCACCCGATCCGGGGAACAACGCCGAGTAGCCACGCTTCAGGCCATAAATCTCGTTGAATGCAGTAATCGTCGCCTGGCTGACTTCCTGGTGGTAACGGCCACCAAGAGCAGCCGTCGCACAGATCGCGTCAAGCGCCGACTTCGCCGGTCCAAGCGGATTCTCATTCGAGCTGATGATCACGGTGTCAGGCGAAGGTGACATATGCTCGCCCATATCGGCCATACCGCCCATGCCACGGCGGGGTGCGGGCGTCTGTGCGGCCTGCGTCGCCGCAAACGCCGGAAACGACGTAGCCGCTGCGGAGGCTGCCCCAAGGACGCGCAGAAAAGACCTGCGGGATACACCATTCGTGAATTCAGAACTCATAGGTAAGACTCCTCGTTTGTTTCGGTTGTGAGATATATGGTGCTGCAACATGGGACAAAGACACGATGACGACAGAGTGACGGGGCACCAACTGTGAATCGGTACAGCTATTCCCTGCGAGCAAAACCAGCTGCGCAACAACTACATTTGAGGATTCGGGGTAACTCAGATACAGACGGAACTGCACTTCGTTGAATATGAATCTATCGCGAATTTCCCGTTTGTGCGAGGAAAACTATGCAGGACCTGCAAAAAAACTCGCTCCAAACGCCACTTTTATCGCTAAGCCGCACAAAATGCAACGGAAATTGCCGTAACTATCCACCGAAAAATTATTCGGCAATCTCCTCAAGCACCACTTACTCCGTCAACTAAACCCACGCACCCGCATGCATCAGCGGCTCCACACTTCCATCCGTCGTCACACCATCCACATCCATAGCCCCAGACCCAATCATCCAGTCCACATGGATCAAACTCGAGTTAGCGCCCAGCTTCGCTAACTCCTCGTCTGTCATCTTTTCCCCGCCAATCAGGCACGTCGAATAAGCCTGTCCCAGCGCAATATGGCTCGCCGCATTCTCATCAAACAACGTGTTCCAGTAGAGGATTCCACTCTGCGCAATCGGCGATCCATGCGGCACCAGCGCCACCTCGCCCAGTCGCCGCGCACCCTCATCCGTGGAGATCAGCCGCTGCAACACATCCTCTCCCGCAGTGGCAGTCGCCTCCACAATCTTTCCCGCCTCAAACCGCACCGCAATATTCTCAATCAGCGATCCCTGGTGCGACAGCGGCTTCGAAGCCTTCACCACCCCATCCACCCGGTCTTTATGCGGAGTCGTAAAGCACTCCTCCGTCGGAATATTCGGCTGGCAATAAACCCCATTCCCCGCCGTAGTCCCGCCGCCCGCCCACAGGTGGTCATCCGCCAGTCCCACCGTCAAATCAGTCCCACCATCTGCGGACCTGAACCGCAGCGCCGCAAACCGCTTCGCGTTCAGCATATCTACCCGTTGCTTCAGCCGCGCCCCATGTTCCTGCCACTCCGCAACCGGGTCGTTCACTGCGATTCGTGAAGCGAGAAAGATCGCCTCCCACAGCTTCGCCACCGCAATATCCACCGGCTCCCCGGGAAACACCAGCTTCGCCCACTCCGGCGTAGCACACGCCACAATCGTCCAGTTAATTTCGTGCCGCGTAATCAGCTCCATCGCCGGCTTGCTTGCCTTCGACATCGCCACATTCGCCCGAGCCACCTTCGCCGGGTCCTGCCCTCTCAGCAACGCCGGATTCGCCCCCGCAATCGCCAGCCGCGCCGCGCCACCTTTGAACGCCTTTGCAATCCCGTCCTGCAGCCACACCGGCGCAAAATCAAAACTCGCATCCGGCCCATACTGGTATCGCGCCAGCACGCAAGGGTCGTCCGCGTAGATTGTCGTCACCAGCAAAGCCCCCGCCTTGTACGCATGCTCCGTAATCCGCCGCACCAGCGGCACCGCATCCAGCGGAGCCGACATCACCAGCTCCTGCCCAGCCTTCAACCCCAGCCCCACCTTCACCGCCACCTCGGCCAGCCGGTCCAGCTTCTCGTCAAACGTCAGGGAAGCAAAGCTATTCTTCGTCACGGAACTCTCAGCAGCAATCGTTACATTGGACATCCTTCAAGCCTAAGCTCTCGCCAGCACCTCATCAAGTCGTTCAATGTGCACAATCAAAAATGCCTGTCGCACCACGCTGAAAGCCATTACGCGAACTTGCGGAAGGGAATTACTCAACCCATGCTCAAAACAAACGAAGGGACTTTCGAAGGGCACCCCTCAACCCATTCTCGAAATAAATATTGGCAATTACGGAAGGGCACGGCTTCAGCCATGCCGAAAACTACTCCCTTTTATTTTTTCTTTTCGTCGTTCGCCGCAGGCGAAGGACGAAAACAACCGGCGGCACCACTCACACTGCCCGCATCGACTTCTTCTCATACTCAAAAAACCGCTTCAATTTTAGGAACGGCAACTCCACCGCGTGATAACTCACCACCGCCACGCCCAGACAAATCGCCGCCATCCCCAACGTCGCCAGCGTCCCACCCACCCACGGCGGCCCTATATGCCCCTCCGCCCAGACAATGTACTTATCAAAAACTGGCCCAAAGATCTCATGCCACAAATAAAGCCCGTAACTATATCGCCCCAGGAACCGCAGCCCCCCAAAGTTCATACACCGGTTCACTGCGCTCCCTGGCAGCAGCGTCAGACCCAGCACGCCGGTACACCACAGATCATTCCCCACATAGCCCACCAGCAGCATGTGCGCTCGCTCGCCATTTAGACTATGGCTCCACGCCGCACCCACCACAAACAGGCAAAGCCCAATCGCAATCATCCAACGCAACCGCCGAGCATCCAGCCACCGCACGCCATGCTCGCCCCGCAACCCCATCGCCAGCAGCCCGCCGCACAGCAGGGAATCCATCCGTGTAAACAGAGCCTCATACGGCGTATGCGGAGGCAGAAAGTACACCGCCACCCCACGCAGCAACACCGCAATCCCGATCCCCACCATGCAGGTCTTCATAATCCGTAGCCTGCTCCCCAGCAGCACCACTAGCGGGGCCCACAGCAGATAAAACTGCTCCTCCACCGCCAGCGACCAAAGATGCCGAAACCGCAGATACGGCCCAAAGCTAGGCGTCATCCCCAGCGCGTCCGTAATATTCGCGCCATACGCAAAGAAGCCCACATCCCGCCAGCTCAGCGGCATCTGCAGCGGCCCGCTGAACACCACGGCAATCCCAATCACAAACAGGTACACCGGAAACAGTCGCAGCCCGCGCCGCGCAAAAAACTTCGTCAGCATCCCCGGCTGACCCAGCGTGTCATACAGAATCCCCGTAATCAGGAACCCCGAAAGCACAAAGAAGAGATCAACCCCCACCCACCCCAGGCTCGCCACAATCGACACCGGATTCATCCGCTGCCGCGGATAATAATGGTGCAGAAACACCACCAGAATCGCCACCCCGCGCAACCCATCCAGGCTCGTAATATGCCGCCTCAGGTTCACCGGCGATCCTGTCGGTGTAGCAAGACTCATTCATCCTCCATGTAACTCACACGCGGACAACGGCCCCACGTAGCCAGGCAACGGCCCCACGTAACCAGGCAACGGCCCCACGTAACCAGACAACGGCCCCACGTAACCAGACAACGGCCCCACGTAACCACCAGCTAAATCTTGTCGTACACATCCTGAAAGTCGTAGCAGCCCGTCCGCGTAGCCAGCCACTCCGCCGCCCGCACCGCACCCTCCGCAAATCCACGCCGCGAGAACGACTCATGCGTCAGCGTCAGCGTATCCGAGTCACCCTTCGCAATCAGCGTATGCGTCCCTGCCGCATCGCCAATACGTTTCGAGTCGACCGTCACATCCGCCATGTCGCTCGCCTCTTTCACCACCTCCGCCAGCGTCAGCGCAGTCCCACTCGGCGAATCCAGCTTGCTCATATGGTGCGTCTCTTCAATCGAGAACGTATATCCCGCATTCTTCAGCGACTCACCCAGCAGCTTCGCCGCCTTCAGCATCACCTGCACGCCCACCGAGAAGTTCGTCCCATACAGCAGCCCGGCCTGCTTCCGCTCCGCCAGCCCGCGCATATCCGGCAGCTTGTCGTACCAGCCCGTCGTCCCAATCACCATCTTCGCGCCCGAAGCCAGGCACGCGCGCATGTTCTGCACCACCGCCTCCGGAGTCGTAAAGTCGATCACCACGTCAAACCCCGTCACAAACGGAAACGTCAGCGCCGCAGCCTCTTTGTTCTCTTTCGCATCCAGCACGTACACGCTGTGTCCGCGCTCCGTCGCTACTTCCGCTACCAGCTTGCCCGTCTTACCCGCACCAAGAACCAAAATCCGCATCGCAAATCCTCTTCCCGTAACTAAACCTGTGCCTGCACCGCTGCTGCGCGGCCCACCAAGTCGAACACATTCGGATCAGGATCGGCAAAAAAGTGCGCATGAAGGCTCCGAATCGCCTCCTCCACATCCTCCTCGTCGATCATGAAGCTCATATTGATCTCGCTCGCGCCCTGCGAAATCATCCGCACATTCACATGGCTCACCGCGGTAAACACCTGCCCCGCAATGCCGTTATGCCCGCGAATATCTTCACCCACCAGGCACACCAGCGCCTTGTGGCCTTCCAGTTTCACATCCGCAATCTTGCTCAGCTCCGCGCAAATCTCCGGCAGTCGCTGGTTCGAGTCCACCGTTACCGAGATGCTCACCTCGCTCGTCGATACCATATCGATCGCGCACTCATACTTGTCGAATACGTCGAACACCGCCTTCAGATACCCATGCGACATCAGCATCCGGCTCGCCACCACGTCGATGATCGTCAGCTTCTTCTTCGCCGCTATGCTCTTGAAGGGGCTTGCGCACTTCGCCGCCATCGCCGTAATCTTCGTGCCTTCATTCTCCGCATTGCGCGAGTTCAGCACCCACACCGGAATGCTCTTCTGTACCGCCGGCAGAATCGTCGCCGGATGCAGCACCTTCGCCCCAAAGTAAGCCAGTTCCGCCGCCTCTTCAAAGCTGATCGTCTTCACCCGCAGCGCATCCGGACAAATTCGCGGATCGGTCGTCATAATCCCGTTCACGTCCGTCCAGATCTCAATCGCCCCGGCGTGCAGTCCGCCACCCACCAGCGCCGCCGTGTAGTCGCTTCCGCCGCGTCCTAACGTCGTCGTAATCCCCGTCTCGGTCGCGCCAATAAACCCGCCCATCACCGGAGTCTTCCCCTCCAGCAGCAACGGCAGCACCAGCTCCCGCAGCTTCACCTCAATCAACTCTTCGAGCGGAGCAGCCTTCCCATAGTGCGTATCCGTGATGATGCACGACCGCGCATCCACCGCCACGCCATTCAAACCGCGCTGCTCAAAAGCCGCCGCCACCATCCTGCTCGAAAGCCGCTCGCCAAAACTCACCACCAGATCATTCGTCCGCGGTGTCAGCTCCCCCACCGCCGCAATCCCCCGCAGCAGATCGTCCAGCGCATCGAACTCCACATGCAGCGCCGCGTGCATTGCCACAAACCGCTTCTCTTCCAGCAACGCAGCAGCCGTATCGTTATGCCGCAACCTTAGCCGAGCTGCAATCGCCAGCGCCCCCACCTTGTCGCCGCGCCCCGCCGCCGAAGAAGCCGCCAGCAGCAGATCCGTCACCTTCGCCATCGCCGAAACCACGACGACAGCCTCCAGCCCACGCTCCCGCCGTCCACGCACAATCGCCGCCGTACGCTCCATCGCCTTCGCATCTTCCAATGACGTCCCGCCGAACTTCATCACCACCAACTGCTCACGTGCCGCGCTCAAGCCAACACCGCCACAGCCTTATCGGCCTGCACCTTCGAGGAGACGCCGCCCAGCTTATCCAGCTTGCCCAGCAGCGCCAGCACCTCGGCATTCAACACCGCCGCGCCCGCCGCACCCCGAATCGTATTGTGCGAAAGCACCACGAACTTCCAGTCCAGCAGTGTGCATTCCCGCAGCCGTCCCACCGTAGCCGCCATCCCGTTCCCACGCATCCGGTCCAGCTTCGGCTGTGGCCGGTCCACCGCATCGTCATACTCCACCGGCTGCTCCGGAGCCATCGGCAGATGCCGGTCCTGCACCACCTTCGCCAGCGGAGCGAACTCCGCCCACGCCGCCAGCACCTCGTCCCGCGTCGCCTTCTTCTTGAACTTGATGCTCACGCACTCCAAGTGGCCATCCTCCACTGCCACCCGGTTGCAATGCGCACTCAGCTTCATATCCAGCAGCTCCACTCCACCGCCACGCAGAGTCCCCAGCAGCTTCGCCACTTCTTCCTGTAGTTTCTCTTCTTCGTTCTTGATGTACGGCACCACGTTCCCCAGAATATCCAGCGAAGCCACGCCCGGATACCCCGCGCCGCTCACTGCCTGCATCGTCGTCACAAACATGCTCTCAATCCCGAACCGCTCTTCCAGCGGCTTTAGAGCCATCACCAGCCCAATCGCGCAGCAGTTCGGATTCGTCACAATGTAGCCGCCTTTGCCGCCAAACGCCTTCCGCGTCGCCTGCGACTCCAGCATCTCCAGGTGGTCCGCATTCACCTCAGGCACCACCAATGGAACATCCGCCGCCATCCGGAACGCGCTCGAGTTCGATATCACCGCGCACCCTGCCGCCGCAAACTTCGGCTCCAGCTCCTTCGCAATGTCCGAGTCCAGCGCAACAAAAATAATCGTCGGAAGCGGCAGCTCGCCCACGTAAGCCTCAGGCGTATTTCCCTGCACGGTCATCGCCGCAATGTGTTTCGGCAGCGGAGTGTCCAGCTTCCACTTGCAGGCCTCGGCATACGTCTTCCCGGCGCTGCGATCGCTCGCCGCCAGCCACGCAATCTCAAACCAGGGGTGGTTGTTCAACAACTGAATAAATCGCTGCCCGACCATACCGGTCGCGCCTAAGATACCAACTCTTCGCCGTTCCATCCAACAAGAATAACCGCCCCACCCACCCAACGTCACCACAAGCCCACAAACTCCCGCGAAATTATCGTCTTTCACGACGGCTGAAGCCCCTACGCCCTATGAAATCGTCATCCTGAGCGTACCGAAGGACCTGCTTCTCGCTTCTACAAATCATCCCGCCGCCGCCTCCGTCTCGCCCGGTGCGACCCGCTCCCCGCCACCACCATCAACGCTGCCACCACGTGGATAAACAGCCACCCACTCAGCCCCTGGTCCAGATAAATCAGGTACATCACCAGCAGCCGAGGCAGCAAAATCGCAAACAGCAGCGGAACAATCCCCACCAGGTGAAACGGCACCAGCACCCCCTGGAACCACCCCACCGCCAACGCCACCCGCGGCAGAAACAGCGCAAAGATCAAAAACCACAGCGGCAGCAGGTGCGTCGTCAGCTCCAGCTTGAACTCCTTCTGCTCCGCTACCGTCTGCACCATCATCGCCAGCACTGTCATCTCCGCCTCCTACTGCATCGTCAAGCCGAACTCAGCTTTACTCGTCTGCCTTGCCGCTACCGTCACCTTCAGCGTCTGCTCGCCCAGCTTCTCATGCACCGCCCCCAGCACATACTCGCCCGGCGGCAACCCCTTCAGGCTGAACTTCCCCTCCGCATCCGTCACCGCAAAAAAAGGAGTGTCCACCACGTTCACAAACGCATTCATCCACGGATGCACATCGCACCGCACCGGAACCATCAGCTCCGCCGTATCAAACTTCACCACCATCGGCTTACCCATCGCCGCCTGCCCCACATTCACCCCTTTGCCTTCCAGCGGCATCGTGTGAATGTTGTGCATCGTGTTATCCGAATTCCTGAACTCCACCACCCCACCCCGCATCACTCCCACCACATGCGGCGTATACCGGCACCCCACCTGGTCCACCACCACCGCCGTTCCTGATTCCGCCCCACCCGCAACCTGCGACACAGCGTTCCGCGCTCCACTCGCCGCCCCTGCTACCGGCCCGCTCTTCACATAAACAAACACATTCCCCAGTCGCTGCTCCTTCGCACCTCCCTCAGCCCCCGAACCCACCTCATGCACTACATACTGCTCCGCATAAACAGCCCCAGCCCCAGCCCCACCACATCCCGGATCCAGACTCATGTCCATCCGCACCGCCGCCGGCACCTTCCCCAAAAACCGCACCACCCCAACCAAACTTCCCGCATCCACCACCCCAACCGGCACCTCCACCATAGCTCCAGGCCGAACCTCCTTCCCCGCCTTACACCCCACCACCCCACCCAACCCAATCATCCCCACCAACAACCCAAGAGCCAAGCCCCACCCACCCATTGCCTTACTCTTATCAGCCTTGATCACTGTCATCACCGTTCCTCCTCGCTTTTATCCCGCCGTTATCCCGCCGTTATCCCCGTTCCTGTTTTGCCTTTATCCGCCTTAATCCGTGCCCGTCCGCGCCATCCGTGTTAAGCCTCTTAAAAATCGGTGGCATCGGTGTAAATCGGTGTTAAGCCTTTACCCCATAGCCGCCACAACAGCATCCGCGAACGCCCGTGTCCCACTCACCCCGCCTACATCCTTCGTCAGCGTCTTCCCTTCGGTATATACCTTCTCCAGCGCTGTCTGCACCCGCTCCGCCGTCTCCGGCTCGTTAATGTGGTGCAGCATCAGCACCGCGCTCTGCAGCAGCGCCGTAGGGTTGGCCATATCTTTCCCCGCAATATCCGGAGCCGACCCATGAACCGCCTCAAAGATCGCGCACTCCGTCCCCAGGTTCGCTCCGGGAACCAGTCCCAGTCCACCCACAAACGCGCTGCAAAGGTCGCTCAGAATATCGCCGTATAAATTCTCCGTCAGCAGAATGTCGTACTGGTACGGATTCATCACCAGCTGCATACATGTGTTGTCGACAATGTGCTCGTAGTACGCAATCTCCGGAAAGCCTTCCCCCACCTTGCGGCAGCACTTCAGAAACAACCCATCCGAAAGCTTCATGATGTTCGCTTTATGGATCGCATGAATCTTCTTCCGGCTATGCTTCCGCGCATACTCAAACGCAAACTTCGCAATGCGCGTCGAACCTTTCTCCGTAATAATCTTCAGCGATTGCACCACACCCGGCACAATCTCCACCTCCAACCCCGCATACAGGTCTTCCATATTTTCGCGGACGATGATCATGTCCATATTCGGATAGTTCGTCTTCAGCCCCGGCAGGCTCTTCACCGGCCTGAAGTTCGCAAACAGCTCAAACTTCTGCCGCAGCGCCACGTTGATCGAAGCAAATCCGCCTCCGATCGGAGTCGTCACCGGCCCCTTCAACGCCACCTTGTTCTTCTCGATCGAAGCAATCAGCGCCGCCGGAATATACTCGCCCGTCTTCTCAAACGCCTCCGCCCCCGCCGCATACGGATGCCAGTCAAACGCGCACCCCGTCGCCTTACCCGCCGTCTCCAGAATCCCCACCACCGCCGAAGAAACCTCCGGCCCAATGCCATCTCCGGCAATCAAAGTAATCCGATGCGTCCGCACTTCCGCCATACCCAACCTTTCAACGAGCAACTATGCTCTCGATACAAATCATGTGAATGCCAATCAAATGAAATTGTCATCCTGACCCTGAGCTTGTCGAAGGGGAAGAACCTGCTTCTCGCTCAAAGCGACGCCTCATTCAAAGCTCGGCGAAACATCAACTACCAACTAGAAACTACCAACTAGAAACTGCCCTTCCGCTTCTTCGCATCCTTACCACTCAACAGCTCTTCCAGCTCCGCCTTGAACTCGCGCACGTCCTTGAAGTCGCGATAGACGCTCGCAAACCGGATATAAGCCACCGTATCGATATTCTTCAGCCGATTCATAATCAGCTCGCCCACTTCATTCGTAGACCGTTCCCGCTCCGGCGAATCCACCACAAACGCCTCGGTTTCATCCACAATCTGCTGCAGATTTACCGCCGGCACCGGTCGTTTCTCACAGGCATGTAGCAGCCCGCTCAAAACCTTCTGTCGGTCAAACTTCTCCCGCCGCCCATCCTTTTTCACCACCATGTACGGAATCTCATCGATCCGCTCATAGGTTGTAAACCGCTTATTGCAGCCTTCACACTCGCGCCGCCGGCGTATCGAATCCGCCTCTTTACTCTCGCGTGAATCAACCACCCGATCTTGCGTAAACCCACAATAAGGACACTTCATCGCTATCAACCATCCTACCAGCGCAACCCAAACCCCACCCAACCCCCGCTTTCATCCCTGCTTTCATCCCTGCTTTCATTCCTGCTTTCATTCCTGCTCTTGCCTTGCTCTTGTCAGCTTTTATCCCTTGTGTCACCGTTACGCCTGTTCGTATCCCGCCCTTATCTTCGTTCCTGTTCTGCCCTTATCCGTCTCTATCCGTGCCCGTCCGTGCCATCCGTGTTAGGCCTTGGCACTCTCTTCAGTCACAGCCTCCAACCCCACCCGCTCCACCCTGGAATACACCAGCCCCACCGGCACAATGCACAATGTCGTCACCAGCAACAGCATCGCCCCACACGCCGTAGCCGCCTCCACCGGAGCACCATACAGTGTCCGCATCGCAGTAGCCGTCACCGCAATCTGCGTAAACCATCCCACGATCGGCAACTGCAGCAGCGACCCTCCCAGGCTCGCTCCCATCAGCAGCATCGTCCTCGAAAACGTCAGCCCAGCCAGCTCCGGAGTATCCACGAACGCATGGACCGTCTGCACATACGCCCCGCCAATCAACCCCCACATCGCCAGCGAGATCAGCACCACCAACCCAAACTCCCGCTTCGAATCAATCGCCTTCAACCCATCCCGAAACCCCAGGATCTTCGTAGCGATGCTCTCGCCCACCGGCTTAGAAAGCCGCCCCAGTACCGCCCGCGCAAACCCCGCCACCGTCCCGCCCGCCACCCGTACCGCTGCCGCAAATACCGCAATCAAAACTGTCCCCGCCAGGCTGATCTCACCCGTCCGCACAAACACCTCATGGTGCGGCAGGTCCCGCGGCGTAAACGCCAGCGCTGCCGAAAAAATCACTGCCGCCGCTCCCAGGTCGAACATCCGCTCCAGCGTATACACCGCCACCTGCGAGGCCACCGGCAATCCCGTCCGCTTTGCAATCAGGTAAGGCCGCGTCAAATCCGCCAGCCGCCCAAACAACGCCACCGCCGTAAACCCGATAAACATCGACCCCAGCAACTCCCAGGGCGCAACCCGCTTCGCAGGGGTAACAAACACGGCCCACCTCCACGCCCGCAACCCATACGTCCCCAGGATCATCCCCATCCCAGCCCCCAGGTGTCCCCAGCTCACATGCCGCAGCTGCGCCCGGAACAGCCCCCAGTCAAAATGAATCCGCCCTCGAAACACCACCACCACACCCACCACCAACAGCCCCACCAAACCCCAAATCATCCCGCTCCGCTTCGTCATCATTGCCTCAGAAGAACTTGCACTTGGGATTAGCGTAGAGCTTTAACCCTACGGAAAATGACACAACAAAATGGGCTTTAGCCCCGGGCTCTCACTGCGCCTTCGCCACCAAAGCCGCCATCTTCAGCCGATTGAACTCCCGAATCACCCGGGCCACGTAAGCCTGCGTCTCCCGATAAGGCGGAACCCCGCGATACTTGTCCACCGCCCCGGGCCCAGCGTTATAAGCCGCCAGCGCCAATGCCACATTGTCGTGATACCGCGTCATTAGTGCATCCAGGTAAGCCGTCCCACCCGCAATATTCTGCTCCGGCTTGAACGAGTCCTCCACCCCAAGCTGCTTCGCCGTCCCCGGCATCAACTGCATCAACCCTTTCGCCCCCGTCCGCGAAACTGCCCGCACCTGCCCACCACTCTCCGCCCTCACCACGCTCGCCAGCAAATCCGCATCAATATTGTGCGCCACCCCCGAACGCGACAACATCTCCCCCATCTCCACCTTCGTCAACTTCAAAGCACCCAGCGAACCACTCGTTGTGAGATTGCCATCCCCCCCCTTGAAATTGTCATCCTGAACGGAGCGAAGGACCTGCCTCTGTTCTTTCTCTGGAGCCACTACATCCACCCGCACCACCGCATCCCCCGCCACGTCCATATAGTTCGTCCCACTCGTGTACAGCCGAACCTTGTCCCCCACCACCTCACGCCGAACGCAATCCACCGCAAACCCATTCTTCAACGTCACATGCTCCGCCCCCCACCCCACCGGGCAAACCAGCAACAGCACCGCACTAATCCAAATCCGCACCCCTAGAGCCTACCACCCGCACCCACGGAATCATCCGCCAGCCGCCACCCCCAACGCCGCCTCAATCGCCAGCGCCACCCCATCCTCATCATGCCGCCCTCCAATCACCCACCCCCGCTCCGCCGCCAGAGCCTTCAGGTCATCCGGAGCGTTTGCCATCAGTACCCCATGCCCCGCCACCTCCAGCATCGACACATCATTCCAGTTATCCCCGATCGCCATGCAATCGGGCAGTTGTGCATTCAAGACCAAGTGTCCACGTTTATCCGACAACAGCCGCAATGCTGCACCTTTACTGCAGCCAGCCGGAAGTATGTCCACAATGCTCAAATCCCGCTCTGGATACTCCGTCCGATGCAGCGTAACCTCCGCCTTTTCATCAGCATCCACCCCCACGCCCATCACGCGAGGGTGCTCCCGCAGCC
>Ga0123336_10001804_pt1 | contig 19247 bp, 14 predicted proteins | sample SSSSmetaG_FD_96466 | JGI IMG/M metagenome (GOLD analysis project Ga0123336, IMG submission 96466) | Glacier valley bacterial and archeal communities from Borup Fiord, Nunavut, Canada, to study Microbial Dark Matter (Phase II) - ​SSSS metaG | ecosystem: Environmental > Aquatic > Freshwater > Ice... | reverse complement strand
GGCAACGGCAACGGCAACGGCAACGGCAACGGCAACGGCAACGGCAACTGCGAGAACAAGAACAAGAACAAGAACAAGTGCAAGCGCAAGGGCGAAATGCGGGGGTTCGGACGGTTACCGCGGTATGGGCCGGTACGCTCCATTCATCCATTCTGCCGCGATTCGCTCCGCTCAGAATGACGACGCTAACTTTTAGCGGCGACGGTTTATATCGAAGGCTGTTTGCTGGGGCGGATACACTTGTTGGGTATGAGTGAGTTGGTGCAACTCGGGGTGGGGGGTGGGACGGCTGCGGAGCTGATCTTTGGGGATTGGTATCCGGCTTTGCGTGCGGGGGTGTTGCGTAAAGGGAAGATGTCGAAGGCGATGTTGCTGGGGGTTCCGCTGGTGCTGGGGCGGAAGAATGATGGGGCGGTGTTTGCGATGCGAGATTTGTGTCCGCATCGGGGGATTCCGCTTTCTGCGGGGTGGTTTGATGGCGAGACGGTGCAGTGCAAGTATCACGGGTGGAAGTTTGAGCCGTGTGGCGGGCAGTGCCAGGAGATTCCTTCACTGACGCTGGACGATGGGCTGGAGCCGAAGAAGATTTATGCGGGGACTTATCCGTGTGTGGAGCGGGATGGGTTTGCGTGGGTGTACATGCCGGAGGCTGGGGCCGGGCGCGTGACGTTGCAGGATGCGTTGCCGCCGGTTCCAGAGGTGCCAAAGTTTTCAGGGAAGTTTCGCAGTGCGCATCTGCAGGCGGACCTGCCTTGCAATGTGGATCATGGGATTATCGGGCTGATGGATCCGGCGCACGGGCCGTTTGTGCACCAGGCGTGGTGGTGGCGGAGTGGAGCTTCGATTCATGAGAAGGCGAAGCAATTTGAACCACTGGAAGACAAAGAGCACAACGGAAAGAACGCTGGCTTCAGGATGGTGGCGCATGCGCCGAGTGGGAATTCTGCGCCTTACAAGTTGCTGGGTGTGTATGGGGAGCCGATTACGACGACGATTGATTTTGTGCTGCCGAACCGGCGGTACGAGACGATTCGGTGCGGTGACAAGTGGTTTGCGAGCTTGACGACGGTGACGCCGGTGACGGCTTCGACGTGCCGGATTGATGTAATTGGGGCCTGGAATATTTTTTACCATGTTCCATTTGTGACTTCGATTGCTACATATTTTGGGGCGAAGTTTGTGGGGCAGGACCAGCAGACGATGATCGAGCAGGCTGAGGGTTTGCGGTCGAACCCCGGGCTGATGCTGATTGACGATGCGGACAAGCCGGCGAAGTGGTACTTCGCACTGAAGCAGGCTCGGCTGAAGGGTGTGGGGGCGCATCCGCTGCAGGGGCCAGTTACATTGCGGTGGCGGAGCTAGGGTAAGGCGCAACGGGATCAAATGGATAAAGACCGCTAAGAGCAGGGCAGCGCGTGGCAACCTTCAGGTTGTCTGCGGGGACCAATCTGACAACTTATAAGTTGCCTTATGGGCGAGGTGTCTGGCGGATTGTGGGGGCTACCTGCGTGCCGAGGAGATTGATGGCGCTGAGTTGGCGGTCGTGAGGGAGGGTGGCTACGGACATCTGGAAGTTGAGACGGGCGATGCCGCCAAGGGCGTGGTCGATGTAGCGTACTTTATCGACGACGTCTGCGGGGGAGCCTACGATGAGGGCTCCGGTGGGGCCGCGGAGGGCTTCGAACTGTGCGCGGGTGACTGGGGGCCAGCCGCGTTCCTTGCCGATCTCGGTGAAGGTCTGGGCGTAGCCGGGGAAGAAGTGGTCGGAGGCCTGCTGGGAGGTTTCGGCGACGTAGCCGAGCATGTGGAGGCCGACTTTGAGTGTTGCGGGGGCGTGTCCGGCGCGTGCACCGGCTTCGCGGTAGAGGTCGACGAGGGGGCGGAAGCGGTGGGGTTCGCCCCCGATGATGGCGATCATGAGGGGGAGACCGAGGACTCCGGCGCGGGCGAAGGAGGCGGGAGTTCCGCCGACGCCGAGCCAAACGGGGAGGGGGTTCTGTAGGGGGCGGGGGTAGATGCCCTGGCCGGTGAGAGGGGCGCGGAACTTGCCGGACCAGGTGAGGTTGTTGGTGTCGCGGATCTGGAGGAGGAGGTCGAGCTTTTCGGCGAAGAGGTCGTCGTAGTCTTCGAGCTTGAGGCCGAAGAGGGGGAAGGACTCGATGAAGGAGCCGCGTCCGGCGACGATTTCGGCGCGTCCGTTGGAGAGGAGGTCGAGGGTGGCGAACTCCTGGAAGACGCGGACGGGGTCTGCGGCGGAGAGCACGGTGACGGCGGAGGTGAGGCGGATGTTCCTGGTACGGGATGCGGCTGCGGCGAGGATGATGGTAGGGGCGGAGTCGAGGAACTCGGCGCGGTGATGCTCGCCTACGCCGAAGGCATCGAGGCCGACGTGGTCGGCGAGGGCGATCTCTTCGATGAGGTTCTGGAGTCGGGTGGCGGGAGTGGGGATGGCGCCCGTGATGGGGTCGGCTACGAGTGCGGCGAAGCTGTCGATACCGATTTGCATGAAGGGGTCTCGTGGGGTGCTGCCATGGGATGTCTTTGGGGTGGGGAAGGGCTCTGCGGTGGCGGTTGGGTTAGGGAGTGGCCGCATGTTCGACGCGATGAAGCGGCGTCGAACATGGGGCACTCGGCGAGTTGTGATGGGTTAGCTGTCTTTGCGGTAGAGGAGATTGCGCATGGACTGGCGGCGGGCTTCGTTGGCCTCGGAGAGGGATTTGCGCTCTTCGGCGGTCATGCGGGTCTTGGTGGTGGTGGCCGGCTCTTTGGCGGAGGCTTCTTCGGCGGTGCACTCCAGGCAGCGATTGGCGAAGCCTGGTTTGTCGGGTTTGAGCTCGAACTCTTCGGAACAGATGGAGCAGATTTTGATGGGGAAGGCCATGGGGGTATTTTACTTGCACGGCTTCACACCGATTTACACCGATGGCACCGATTTAAGGACGAGGCGTAACGCGACCAAAGGTATAAGAGCTGAATAAGAGCAAGACTTCGACCACGGATATTCGCGGATGGGCACGGATAAAGGCAAAGGCGGATTGGGACAGACAACGGCAAAAGCTAGTACTGGTTTAGGGCAAAAGCAAGGGCAAAGGCAAATGCTAAAGATGGTTTGAGGCAAAGGCAAAGGCAAAGGCAAAGGCAAAGGCAAAAGCAAGGGCAAAGGCAAATGCTAAAGATGGTTTGAGGCAAAGGCAAAGGCAAAGGCAAAGGCAAAGGCAAAGGCAAAGGCAAAGGCAAAGGCAAGGGTAAAGGCAAACGTAGAGGTAAAGGCAACAGGTCGCTGTGGGGCGGCCTTAGATTATGTCGGTTTGGGTTGAATTGTTAGAAGGCTGAGACGCCTTCTTCGATGACGAGGCGGTCTACGGCTATGTTGAGGGCGAGGCCTAGTTTTTTGAAGCCGTCTTTCCACTCCTGGGACCAGTAGTTGCTGTCGGAGCGGCGGAGGAGGTCGTTCCAGATGTTCTGGGCCTGCCAGAGGTTGGTTTCGAAGGGGAGGGTGTGGAGGGCTTGGGCGATGAGGACTGCCTCGTGGAGGGCATTTGAGGCGGTAGGGTCTCCGGCTGCCGCGGCTTCGAGGTGGATCATGGCGCGTTTCATGCGCTGGCCGGCGGAGAAGGAGAGGATTGGCGTGTCGAGGGAGATTTGATCGGCGACAGCGCGGGCGAGGAGTGACTCTATCTCCGCGGGTTCGAAGGTGTCTGACTCGATGGCGCGGCGGAGGGTGGCGTTGATGGAGAAGCTGGCGGCGAGGGCGAGCGCAGGCGGTGCGGCCATGCCGGACTCTGTGAGGAAGTGGAGGAGCGAGGCGTGGTCGTCGTAGATCTTGCGCAGCGAGTCTTCCATCTCGGACAGGGTGCGGTCGAGGATGGTGCGGAGGATGCGGTGCTGCTCGTCCGCAAAGAGTGACGTAAGCGAGTAGGCGATGGGCTGGCTGGGCGTGCCGAGCAGGTGGGTACTGGTCGGCTCCGGTGGGATGGGGAGGGTGTGGGCGATGCCTTCGGGGACTGCACCGATGACGTTTTCAGGCTGACCGGGCTGAGGATCGGTTGGGTTGAGAACGATGTGGGGCGCGGCATCTGCAAATGGGTCCGATTGGGTAGGGATTGGAGTGCTGGCCGGTGTGAAGAAGCGGTCGATGAGGCGGATTACTTCCGGCAGGTTAGCTTTCCGGATGGCGGCACGGATTTCGGCTGAGAAGGTGTCGAAGGCCGTGGCGTCATCGGAGGTGTAGCGGCGTACAGCAGCGGAGAGGTTCTGGTCGCCCAGGTGAAGGACAGCGAAGCAGATCTCTTCGGACTCTTCGGTGATGCGGGAGTGGACGCGCGCGCGGCCCAGGGCGACGCGGCCACGGCCGGAGGAGAAGACTTCGTGGGAGTCGCGATGGAGGTCGAAGCAGAAGAGCTCGCCATCTTCAGGGTAGTTGCGGAAGATGGAAGAGATGGCGTAGTGGGCGCCGACGGCTTCGAGGCCGATCTTCATGCCGGTGACGTAACGGCGATAGACTTCGGCTCCGTTGCCGAGCTCGGGGACGTTGGACTTGGCGCGGGCGAGGATGGCGAGGAACTTGGCTTCGAGGGCGGCTCCGGGAGCGCCAAAGAGCTTCTGGGCGAGCTGGAGTACGCGGCCGGCGTAGGCGATGATCTGGACGGTTTCGATGCCGGAGATTTCATCGAAGAACCAGCCGCAGGAGGTGTACATGAGTTGGGTGTGGCGCTGGAGCTCCATGAGCTCGAGGACGGTGGTGCGCTCGGCGGGAGAGAGGGTGTGGGTGGCGTGGGCGGCGAAGAAGGCGTCGGCGGAGGAGCGGTTGAGGACGACCTGGATATAGCCGTCGCGGGCGGCCCAGAGGTCCTTTAGGAGGCCGAGCGCAAGACGCTCGGACAGCGGGGCTACGGCGTCGCGCAGGAAGTCGAGCGACTCGCGGAGGGGAGCGCGCCACTCCTGGTTCCAGCCGACTTTGCCGCCGTTGCAGCCGCAGTTGGAGCGCCAGCGCTCTACGCCATGGGCGCAGGACCAGGAGGTATTTTCGGCGACTTCGGCTTCGTAGGTGGGGGGGAATTTGTCGAGGAATTCGCCGTAGTTGGTGAGGCGTGCGTGGTGCTCATCCTCGATCCAGTGCATGGCGTAGGAGAGTGCCATTTCGCCGTGTTTGTGGTGGTGGCCGTAGGATTCGCCGTCGGTGGCGACGTGTGAGAGCTGGGGCTGGCCGTCGTCGGCATGGAAGCCGCCCATGAGACGCTGACCGAAGGTTTCGCCGGAGTTGAGGAGTCCTTCGAAGGCGATGGCGCGGGAGCCGGGGCCATCATAGAAAAAGACGGCGATGGAGCGGCCTTCGTCGAGGTGGATGGTGTAGCCGCGGGTGGGGTCGGTGGTGGCGTTGGGGGTTTCAGTCCACGGCAGGGGCGTGGGCTCAGGGGCAGGCTTGGTGGAAGGGTCCGACGCTGCGGCAATCTTGCGGATGCGGGCGCACTGGATGGGAGCGAGGATGGTGAACTTGATGCCTTCCTGGGCGAGGAGGTCGAGGACGGCGCGGTTGACGGCGGTCTCGGCGAGCCACATACCTTCGGGCTTGCGGTGGAAGCGGGATTCGAAGTCGGCGATGCCCCAGCGGATCTGGGTTCGGGCGTCGCGCTCGTTGGCGAGGGGCATGATGATGTGGTTGTAGACCTGCGCCATCGCCGAGCCGTGTTCGCTGAAGCGAGTGGCAGAAGCCTTGTCGGCGTCGAGGATCATGCGGTAGGTGCGGGGGGCCTTATCGTGCAGCCATGATAGGAGGGTGGGGCCGAAGTTGAAGCTGATGCGGGAGTAGTTGTTGACGATGCGGACGATCTGATTTTCGAGGTTGACGATGCGCGAGGCGCCGTTGGGGGCGTAGCACTCGGCGGTGATGCGGTCGTTCCAATCGTGGTAGGGGGCGGCAGAGTCCTGGACTTCGACGGTTTCGAGCCAGGGATTTTCGCGGGGCGGCTGGTAGAAGTGGCCGTGAATGCAGACGAAGCGGCGGCGCGCCTCGGCGAGCGGAGCGGAGGTGGTGTCGGATGCGGAGGACTCGGGGGTGGAGGACTTGGGTGCGGGCTTTTGTAAGTTTTTGGACTTGGCCATAGGTCTTGCTTTAGAGGGTAACGCGGGTTGAATGGTTGTGGATGACGCTTTCGGGGGAGCTTTGCCTGCGACGGGCCTTAAATTGGGTGGAGCGGCGTGAAGATCGGGATAAATTTAAGGCATGGTGCGTCCTGACGTGTCCCGTAGCGGAGATAACAGCGATGGTGCTGCGGGTGGCCGCGAGTGAGATGACGGAGGAAGAGTAGACGGCATGGGTGGCACGGAGTGTTAGGCCACTTTAGAACGTCATTGTTCAGGTCGACGCCTGCTTGTCGCTGTTGGCGAGGTCGCAGGCGCGCCAGAGGTACCAACTGGCGATGGAGCGCCACGGTTCCCATTTCTTGGCGCGGCGGAGCATGACGTCGGGTTTGGGGAGGTCCATGGGGGTGACCTTGACTGGTCCTCCTCCTTTTGGGGGCTTGAGCTTGCCGAAGGTGAGGGCGAAGCCTTTGCGGATGCCATAGTCGTTGGTGGGGAAGACGTTGGGGCGGCCGAGGCGGAAGATGAGCATCATCTCGACGGTCCACTGACCGATGCCGCGGACCTGAGTGAGGTGGTCGATGATGGCCTGGTCGGACATGCGGCGGATGTGGGGGAGGGCGGGGACGGTACCGTCGAGCGTTTTGGCGGCGAGGTCGCGGAGGGCGAGAGCCTTGTTGTGGGAGAGGCCGGCGGCGCGTAGCTGCCCGTTGGGGCAGTCGAGGAGGTGCTGGGGCTCTGGGTGGATGGCCTTTCCTTGTGGGTCGAGGCCTGTGATGGGGTGGAAGGATTCGAGGAGGCGTTTGTGGATGGTGGCGGCGGCCTTGCCGTGGAGTTGCTGATAGATGATGGCTTCGGTGAGGGCCTGGAAGGGGGACTGGGCGTGGGCGAGGCGCATGGTGAAGGGGCCAGCGCGGGCGATGAGCCTGGCGAGTTTGGGGTCGGCGGCGGTGAGATGGGCGAGAGCGGCGGTGATGTCGTAGTTTGGCTTGCGGGTTTGGGAGGGGTGAGCCATGGGAAATACGTTATCGGAAAGTGATGCGTGACGTGACGCGCGGTGGTGTTCGAGGTGACGTGGGTCACAGCGGACTGGGTGGGATATTGATAGGTTGAACTCGGACGGGGATGGTTTGGATTTACAAGTCGGATACGTTTCGGACACGGTAGATGTTGTGGCGTAAGTGCGCTTGCAGGCGGTGTTGCACGAGATATTGTGCATGAGGCACACGTTGGTTTCGATAATCGGATGTAGCAGAAGAAAAATCAGTTGCGGGCGAGTGGGGGCTGGTTGCGACCGCATTTTCCACTGGTATACTCAGGTTCTAAGGACGGCTTTACAGACGGCCGCATGAGCGGACGTTCTGGCCGAAGGCAGTTGGCACCGGCAAGAAAAGGCGCAGGTTAAACATCAAGAGCACCTTCTCGCCGTATTTGTAAATTGAATTTGTGAGTACCGAGAGGAAGCAGGAACGCACTCATGGCGCAAGTTTTTGACCGCAGTTCGAACGCACTGGCCCGTTTCAGCCTGGTATTGACGGGCGTGATCGTCATTGCGCTCGGTGTTGCTTTGGACCAGTTGCAGCGTAGCCCTTGGGTGACGAAACAGGGGCAGCGTCCTGACCAGCCGATACCGTTCAGCCACAAACACCACGTTGAAGGTCTTGGGTTGCAATGTCAGTACTGCCATACGCAGGTGGAGAAGGCCGCGTACGCGGGGATTCCGCCGACGAAGACTTGTATCAACTGCCATGCGCAGATCTGGACGAATGCGGAGCTGCTGGCTCCGGTACGTGAGAGCTGGGCGACGGGGGCGTCGATCCAGTGGATCAAGGTGCATGACCTTCCGGACTATGTTTACTTCAACCATGACATCCATGTGAATAAGGGTATCGGCTGCGCAAGCTGCCATGGCCGTGTGGACGAGATGCCGCTGATGTACCAGAACAGCACACTGCAGATGGAGTGGTGTTTGAACTGCCATCGCAACCCTGCGGTGAACTTGCGGCCGACTAGCGAGATTTACAACATGGCATGGGCCGGCCCTTCGTCGGACAAGCCGGTGTGGTGCTCCAGCACGGTAAAGGGCGGCGCGACTGCTGAGAACGTGAGCTGTACGACAACGAACCCGGCGGGCGAAGGGCCTGAACTGGCGTTCCTCGAAGACGCTCCGCATGGACCGGGTGGCACGCAGACGGGTGCACCGAATCCTCTGATGGGCGTGGCGATTCCGGCGAGCTACCAGAAGTTTACGAGACAGGTGGATCTGGGCAAGTATCTGACGAGCCAGTACCACATTCGCCGGCCGAATGAGCTTTCGAGCTGCGAGACGTGCCACCGATGATGACACCAGGGACGATACGGACGGGACAAGACGAGACGATGGCTGAGATGACTTCGCAACAGCAGACACAACCCGTAGTTGTTACCCAGATTGCCAAGGCGAAGCTGACTCTGGCCGAGGTGCAGGCGAAGCTGGCAGGGCAGACGGGGAAGCGATTCTGGAAGAATCTGGATGAACTGGCGGACACGGACGAGTTCCAGGAGCTGATGGCGAGCGAGTTCCCTCGGCAGTCCGGTGCAGGCGAGTGGGTCGACGCGGTATCGCGGCGCGGCTTCCTGAAGGTGATGGGCGCTTCGTTCGCGCTGGCCGGGCTGGCGGGTTGCACGAAGCAGCCGGACGAGCCAATTTATCCGTACGTTAAGCAGCCTGAGGATCTGATTCTCGGCAAGCCGATGTACTTTGCAACGGCGTATCCGTTCCCGACCGGGGCGATTCCGGTGCTGGTGAAGACGGATGCGTTCCGGCCGATCAAGATTGAAGGTAATCCCGACCACCCGGTAACGAAGGGCAAGTCGGATGCGTTTACGCAGGCGACACTGCTGGATATGTACGACCCGGACCGTTCGCAGCATGTGATTTCGCATGGCCAGACTTCGACGTGGTCGAGCTTCCAGCAGGCGTTCGCAAGCGGCGCGAAGAAGCTGGGCGGCGGGAATGGGCTTTACTTCCTGAGCGAGACGATTACGTCTCCGACGCTGTCGGCGCAGTGGAAGCAGGTGCAGGCGGCCTATCCTTCCGCGAAGATGATTCAGTGGGAGCCGGTGAACCAGGACGCTTCGCGTGCTGCTTCGAAGGCGGCGTTCGGCAGTTATACGGATGCGCAGTACAAGCTGGAAGAAGCAGATGTGATTCTGTCGCTGGATGCGGACTTCCTAGGCGGCATTGGTCAGCCGGGCTTCCTGCCGATGGCGGCGGGCTATGCTGAGCGGCATCGCTACGAAGAAGGCAAGACGATGAACCGGCTGTACGTCGTCGAGAGCATGCCGACGGTGACGGGGTTCAAGGCAGAGCATCGGCTGGCGTTGAAGCCGAGTGAAATTGCAGCATTTGCGACGGCATTGGCCGCAGGTGGTACGGGCTCGGCTAATCCGGAGACGCAGAAGTTTGGTGCAGCACTGCTGAAGGATTTGAAGGCGAGTTCGGGTAAGGCCGTGGTGATTCCGGGCGAGCAGGCTTCGCCGGCGGTTCATGCTGCGGCTTATGCGCTGAACGCTGCGCTGGGTGCGATTGGCAAGACGGTGATCTACACCGAGACCGTGAACCCCATGCCAAGCGAGCAGGTGGCTGATCTCAAGTCATTGGTTGCGGACATGAATGCCGGTAAGGTGCAGTGGCTGGTGGTGCTGGGTGTGAACCCGGTGTACGCGGCTCCGGCTGACCTTGGCTTTGCGGCGGCGTTCGAGAAGGTTCCGACGACGGTTCATCTGGGTTCGCATGTGGATGAGACCGGTGTAACGGCGACGTGGCACATCAACAAGACCCACTACCTGGAGAGCTGGTCGGATGCGCGGGCGTATGACGGCACGATTTCGGTGATTCAGCCGATGATCGATCCCCTGTACAACGGCAGGAGCGCGCACGAAGTGCTGCAGACACTCCTGGAGAATACGCAGGATTCAGCGTATGACGCCGTGGTTGCGAATGCGAAGACTTACATCAAGGGTGACTTTGCTGCCGGATGGCGCAAGGCGCTGCACGATGGCTGGGTGGAAGGTACGGCGTTTACAGCGAAGGCTAGCGCGCCTTCTGGTTTGGCTGCCAAGTTTGCCAGCCCTGCGACGGGTGGATACGAGATCTCGTTCAAGCCGGATACGTCCATCTACGACGGACGGTTTGCGAATGTTGGCTGGCTGCAGGAGCTTCCCAAGCAGGTGACGAACCTGAGCTGGGATAACGCGGCGCTGATGAGCCTGGCGACGATGGGCGACCTGAAGGTCTCCGAGACGGAACTGGTCGAGATTGATTTGAACGGCCGCAAGATTATCGCGCCTGTGTTGCTTGCTCCCGGCCATGCGGATGGCGCCGTGACGGTCCACCTGGGCTTTGGGCGCAGCAGCGAAGCGGGTCGCGTGGGTTCGGGCGTGGGCTTCAATGCTTATCCGCTGAGGACGGCAGACGCTCCTTACTATGCGGGCGGGGCGAAGATATCGAAGGCTCCGGGCAACTATGCGATCTGTGTGACCAAGGTCCACTCGATGGAGACGCGAGGCAAGATTGCGCAGAGCGATCTCCAGACGAAGCACCTCAGCGGTACGACTTCATTGCCTGGCAACGAAGCTGCTGAGCGCGGCGTTATTCGCTATGCGACGCTGGAAGAGGCGAAGAAGACTCCTGGCTACGCGCATGAAGGCAATCCGCTGCGTGACACGCCAGAGACGAAGGACAGCTTCTTTCCGAATGCGTTCAGCTACACGCAGAGGGACGAGTCGTCGCTGAAGATGCAGAATGCGTGGGGCATGGCGATCGACCTAAATAGTTGCATTGGCTGCAACGCCTGCATCGTGAGCTGCTATGCGGAGAACAACATTGCCGTGGTGGGTCGTGAGCAGGTGAAGGTTGGCCGCAACATGCAGTGGCTGCGTATCGATACGTACTTCGAGGGCGATCTTTCTGCTCCGAAAGCGCACTTCCAGCCGATGGCTTGCCAGCACTGCGAGAACGCCGGTTGCGAACAGGTCTGTCCGGTCGGTGCGACGGTGCACACTCCTGAAGGCCTGAACACGATGGTGTACAACCGCTGCGTGGGTACGCGTTATTGCTCGAACAACTGCCCGTACAAGGTGCGCCGGTTCAACTTCCTGCTGTACTCGGATTACGACACGGAGAGCCTGAAGTTCATGCGGAATCCGGATGTGTCGGTTCGTTCACGCGGCGTGATGGAGAAGTGCAGCTACTGCGTGCAGCGCATCGAACAGGCCAAGATTACGGCCGACAAGGAAAATCGCGAGATTCGCGATGGCGATATCGTAACGGCATGCCAGCAGGCTTGCCCGACCGAGGCGATCTCTTTCGGCAATATCAACGACAAGGCAAGCAAGGTAGCGAAGCGCAAGGCTGAAGAGCGCGACTACCAGGTGCTGGCTGACCTTAACTTCCGCCCCCGCACCAGCTATATGGCTGGCGTAATCAACCCGAATCCGGAGCTGGCATAATGGCGACCAAGGGACCCATCAACGACCCGATGATTGATCCGCGTACTGGTGAGTACGCGGTCATCGCGCCGGGCCACAACTTCAAGTCGGTGACGCAGAAGATCGCTGGCATCGTGCTGACGTCGAATACTCCGCTGGGCTGGTTCTTTGGCCTGATGGTAGGCGGCGGCGTGGCCACCTTCCTAGTGATTGGCGTGACGTGGCTGTTCCTGAAGGGCGTCGGTATCTGGGGCGTTACGATTCCGGGCGCGTGGGGCTTCGCGATCATCAACTTCGTGTGGTGGATTGGTATCGGCCACGCAGGTACGCTGATTTCGGCGATTCTGCTGCTGTTCAAGCAGACGTGGCGCAACTCGATCAACCGCTTTGCGGAAGCGATGACAATCTTCGCGGTCGTCTGCGCAGGTACGTTCCCGCTGATTCACGTGGGCCGTCCGTGGCTGGCGTACTGGTTGTTTCCGTATCCGAACACGATGAACCTGTGGCCTCAGTTCCGCAGCCCGCTGGCGTGGGACGTGTTCGCGGTGTCGACGTACGCGACGATCTCGATTGTGTTCTGGTACATGGGCATGATTCCTGACTTCGGGACGCTGCGCGACCGCGCGACGATGCCGCTGGCGAAGGCCGCTTACGGCTTCCTTTCGCTGGGCTGGCGAGGTTCGACGCGGCACTGGATAAGGTATGAGTCGGCGTCGCTGCTGCTGGCGGGTCTTTCAACGCCGCTGGTGCTTTCGGTACACACTGTCATCAGCTTCGACTTCGCGGTGGCTTCACTGCCGGGCTGGCATACAACGATCTTTCCGCCGTACTTTGTGGCGGGCGCCGTGTATTCGGGATTTGCGATGGTGCTGACGCTGGCGATTCCGATTCGGAAGTTTTACCACCTAGAAGATATGGTGACGCTGCGCCACCTGGACAACATGGCGAAGGTGATGTTGGCGACAGGCTCGATTGTGGCTTACGGGTACGGCATGGAGGTCTTCATGGCGTGGTACTCGGCGAGCCACTGGGAGTTCTTCATGATGTGGAACCGGATGTTCGGGCCGTTGGGCTGGGGCTACTGGATCCTGATTGCGACGAACATCGTGATTCCGCTGACGAGCCTGTGGAGCCGCAAGCTACGGGTGAACGTGGCGTGGCTGTTCTTCATCTCGATCGTGGTGAATACGGGTATGTGGTTTGAGCGCTTCGTCATCGTTGTGACCAGCCTCTACCGCGACTTCCTGCCTTCGAGCTGGGGAACGTACAAGGCCACAAAGTGGGACTACATGATTTACGTGGGAACGATGGGACTGTTCACCTTCCTGTTCTTCCTGTTCGTACGCTTCCTGCCGATGATTCCAATGTCTGAGATCAAGATGATGCTGCCACAGACGAAGGTAAAGCGCGTCGGACCGGAAGCTGAAACTGTGATTGAGAGGACCGTCTAATGCCGCCTCGCGAAGGAATTTACGGGATGCTGGCGGAGTTCAATACTCCGAGTGAGCTGGTGTATGCGACACAACAGGCACGCGCAGCTGGTTACCGACGGATGGAATGCTATACGCCGTATCCAGTTGAGGAAGCAGCTGAAGCGCTGCAATTCCATACCACGCGGGTCCCGCTAGTCTGCCTGCTGGGCGGAATCATGGGTCTGGCGACGGCTGGCTTGATGGAGACCTGGATCAACGTGTGGGCCTATCCGTTGAACATTGCGGGACGTCCGCTATGGAGCTGGCCGGCGTTCATTATCCCGGCGTATGAGTGGACGATTTTGTTTGCTGGTCTTTCGGCAGCATTTGGCATGATCGCGCTGAATGGGATGCCGCAGCTTTATCATCCTGTGTTCAATGCGCCGAACTTTAGAAATGGCGCGACGACGGACAAGTTTTTCCTGTGTCTGGAGGCGACCGACCCACAGTTTTCGCTAGCTGGGACGCGGAGTTTTCTGGAGACGTTCCCCGCGGTTTCCGTGGTGGAGGTGGATCATTAATACGCAACGGAAGCAGATAGTCCGGTGTGCTACCGCCGCCAGCGCTGCGTTTGCGCTGATGTTTCTGGCGGGTTGCCGGCAGGATATGCATGACCAGCCGAAGTTCTATCCGCAGCGGGGCAGCTCGTTCTACGCGGATGGCCGGAGCGTACGTCCGCAGGTGGAGAATACGGTTGGCCGCAGCCAGCTGCATGAAGATTCGTACTTCTATACCGGGCTGATTGACGGTAAGGAAGGGACTGCGATGCCGTTCCCGGTGACGATACTGGTTTTGGCGAAGGGGCAGGAGCGGTACAACGTGTACTGCACGCCATGCCACTCCCGGGTAGGCAATGGGGCGGGGATGATTGTGCAGCGCGGTTATGCGCCGGCAGGGAATCTGCACTCGGCAAGGCTGGAGGCCGCGCCTCTGGGTCACTTCTTTACGGTAGTGAGCAATGGGTATGGTGCGATGCCTGACTATTCGTCGCAGATTTCGACGGCAGATCGCTGGGCGATCGTGGCGTACATCAAGGCGCTGCAGTTGAGCCAGAAGGCGACGCAGGCGGATGTTGCTGCGGGCAGTCATGTTGAGGCGCTGCCGAGTATTGCAGAGCGTGAAGGTTTGCCCGCGACGTTTGCGGACGAGTGGACATTGCCGGCGACGGCGGTGCATGGAACGCCGGATGAACAGCCTTTTGTGCTTCCGGTACAGGGTGGCGCGATGATGAAGTCGGCGACACCGGTGACCATGACAGCACCGGTGGCGAAGTAGCTTCGGCATTAAGTAGCAAGGGCTTAGTAGGGAATACGGGATTCGTAGCACATCGGACTCTATCCGACACGAAGGTTTGAAGAGCATGGCATCTGGACACGAAGATCACGGGTATCACGAACACGCGGGTCAAGCGCACCACGGATCGCGGACGCTTCCTGGATCGCTGGACGCACCGGCAATGGTTTCGGCATGGCGGACACGCGCGTTGATCGTCTTCGCAGTGGCGTCGCTACTGTCGCTGGCGCTGATGTTCGCGGACCCTATTGGCAAGCAGCATGTGCTGCGCGGCTACCTGATGGGCTATGTGCTTTGCTTCGGGTTCGCAGGTGGCGGACTTGTCCTGCTCATGCTGCAGTATGTCTCGGGTGGTAAGTGGGGCCTGTTGCTGCGGAGGCCTTTGGAGGCGATGTCGAGGACGCTGCCGCTAGTGGCGCTGATGCTGGTGCCGATTTTGTTCTTTGCAAAGAAGCTATACCTGTGGGCGGCGTATCCGACGGTGGAAGCGACAGAGGATGGCATCAAGAACAAGCTGCTGACCGAAGCGCAGGTACACGCGTTGAACTTCAAGCGGCCGATGCTGAGCCCTTCGAGTGTGATCGTGCAGGCCCTGTTTGTGTTCGCGGTGCTGTTTACCTTTATGTACTTCCTGAATAAGTGGTCGCTTGCGCGTGACGCCGACCCGATGGCGGGAACGGAAGCGAGCTACAACAAGTGGCAGGTACGGTTTGAGAATCTTTCAGGCATAGGCATCCTGATCTATGTGATTGTGATGACGATCGGGATTCTAGACTGGGTGATGTCGCTGGACGTGACCTGGTACTCATCGATCTGGGGTTTGAAGTTCCTGGTTGGCCAAGGCTATGGCGTGCTGGCGCTGGGCGTGCTGACGGTGATTCTGCTGTCAAAGGCCGAGCCGATGAAGACGATGCTGCGCAAGACGGAGCAGTACGACCTCGGCAAATTCATGTTCGGCTTCGTGATGTTGAACATCTACCTGACGTTTGCGGAGTTCCTGATCATGTGGTCGGGCAACGTTCCGGAAGAGATTCCGTGGTATCTGAACCGCATCCGCGGCGGCTGGTGGTATATCTGCACGCTGGACTTTTGCTGCCACTGGCTGATTCCGTTCTGCCTGCTGCTTTCGCGCAACCTGAAGCGAAGCAAGACGAAGATGGTCTGGCTGACGTGCTTCATGATCCTGGCGCGCTGCATCGATATGTTCTGGCTGATCGAGCCGGGCTTCCCGGATGCGCATTGGAACCTGCGGTTGCTGGGGAATTTCAGCATACTCGCTTACCTTACGGTGCCGGCGGCAGTGATTTCACTGTGGGGCGCCTATTACTTGACCCAACTGATGGCGCGACCGTTGATGAATACGAACGATCCGCACCTTGAAGAGATTCTGGAGGCTGAACATGCGCACTAATGATCCGTATAGCGACGCAAAAGCGAAGGGCGATATTGTCGAGCACCCGAAGCCGGGCGCTGAAGGTACATTACTTGGTTATGAGACGACCGACGTCAATGTAAATGGCGTCGTGGTGTTCCTCGCAGGTTTGTTTGGCTTCGTAATCGTGTTCTTTGGTTTTTGCTTCGTGATGGGCAAGCTCATCAACAACGGCATCGCGAAGTCTGATGGACCGGTGAACAAGTGGAACCAGATGAGTGCCTTTGCCGGAGCGAAGACGACGGGCGGCAAGCGCGAGGACCTGGCGAGCAATCCGGAGATGCAGCAGAAGTCGCTGGATCAGATGGTGAAGACGTTCCCGAGCCCCCGCCTGGATATTGATGATGGCAACCAGGCGACGGCTGACCTTCATGCTCGCGAAGACCTGCTGCTGGACCATTACAGCAGCCTTGCGGGCGAGTCTGGTTCGATTCGCATTCCGATCAACCGCGCGATGGAGTTGATTGCGGAGCGCGGATTGCCGGTTGTGGCTGCAACCTCCCCGGCCAACGAGATGCGCATGGCAGGCGATGTAAAGCCGACGGTGCAAGCTCCTTTGACGACGGGATTTGCGCGGACCGGATATGAACTTGAGGTTATCGAAGCCAGAGCTCAAAAGATGAGCTATGGCAAAGCAGAAGCTGGCGCGCACGCAGAACTGAAGCCGATGAAGTAAGAAGAAGTTCAGAATAGAAGTAGAGGCCAGACAACGATGCGAAGCGGACAGACAATACGGCGAGGATGGCGAACAGCAGCAGCAGTTGGCTGCGCGACGCTAGCTTGTGTTCTGACTATTCCGGTATTCGCGCAGGTTTCCAGCTACGGCGATAAGCAAAGCGGAGAGAACACCGGAAGCGAACTGCCGAAGGTGCTACAGAAGGTTGGCGTGGCGCAGCACTTGAACCGTCAACTTCCTCTGGATGCAACGTTTGTGGATGAGACCGGCAAGACGGTCAAGCTGGGCGAATACTTCGGCAAGAAGCCGGCAATTTTGACGATGGTGTACTTTAACTGCCCGATGCTGTGTTCGGAGGAGTTGGATGGTTTGAACGGCGCACTGCAAATGGTGAAGCTGACGCCGGGCAAGGATTTCGATGTCATTGTAATCAGCATCGATCCGACCGAGACACCCCAGTTGGCTGCGAAGAAGAAGGCGTTTTACCTGAAGCGTTACGGACGCCCGGATACGGCAGACGGATGGCATTTTCTGACTGGCCAGTCGCCAGCGATCGATCAGGTGACGGATGCGGTTGGTTTCGGTTATGTGAAGGTTCCGGGGCCGGATGGGCAGTTGACACAGTTTGCGCACGCGAGTTCGATCGAGCTGGTGACCACGGACGGGAAGCTGGCCCAGTACTACCTGGGAGTGGAGTATTCACCCAAAGATATGCTTCTGGGGTTGATCGAGGCCTCGGGCAACAAGATCGGTTCGCCGGTAGCCAATATTCTGACGTACTGCTACCACTACGATCCGGAGACGAACAAGCACTCGCTGATTGTGGCGCGGGTGGTTCAGTTTGGCGGGATGGTGACGATGGCCGGCTTAGGCGGCTTTATGTTTCTGATGTTCCGACGGGACCTGCAACTCGGGCGCGATCACGACCTGACGAAGAAAGAGAATGGATAAAGGGTAACGATGCATATAAGTCCAGTACTCTGGCAATTTCTGGTGAAGTGGCTGCACTCCTCGGCGTTGTTTCCGGCGGAGGCCTCAACCATTGCGCCTTACGCCGACGCGCTGTATTTCTTCCTGATACTGATCACGCTGGTCGGACTGGTGCTGGTTGGCACGCTGGTGTCCGGCTTTGCATTTCGTTACCGCAAGTCGCGGCATCCGGAGGCGATCCAGGTTGAAGGGTCTACGCTGCTGGAAGCGACGTGGACGATTATTCCGCTCGCGCTGTTCCTGATTGTGTTTGTCTGGGGCGCACTGCTGTACTTCCGTATCTACAACCCGCCGACCAACGCGATGAATATCTACGTGGTGGGGAAGCAGTGGATGTGGAAGGCGGAGCATCCAGGCGGGCAGCACGAGATTAATGCGCTTCACGTTCCAATGGGCCGTCCTGTGCAGTTGACGATGATCTCGCAGGATGTATTCCACAGCTTCTCGATCCCTGACTTCCGCGTGAAGCGTGAAGTGATTCCGGGCCGCTACTCGACAGTATGGTTCGAGGCGACAACGCCTGGGGTGTACCACATCTTCTGCACGCAGTACTGCGGGACGAAGCATTCGGGAATGATTGGCGAGATCACGGTGCTGACGCCCGAGAATTACAAGAAGTGGACGGAAGAGTCGACCAGCGGGATGTCGTTGGCACAGAACGGTGAGCGACTGTTTGCTAGCATGGGCTGCAACTCGTGCCATTCAGGGACTGCTGCGGCGCGCGGGCCTAACCTGGCGGGCGTATACGGCTCGAAGTTGAGGCTGGCGAATGGCGGCGAGGTGTTGGTGAACGACGCATACCTGCGGGACTCTATTTTGAATCCGTCGCAGCATGTGACAGCGGGGTATGCGCCGATTATGCCGACGTACCAGGGTCAGGTGAGTGAAGACGGCCTGATCGACCTGGTGGAATATATCAAGGGTTTACAGACGAACTACCGTGTGCAGCAAACGCTGACAACGGCCGACACCGATAAGACGGCACCGGTGGTGCCGAAGATCAACCAGACAGCTCCAGGGATGGTGAAGCAATGAGTGCAACAAGCTCGACAATTGTGAATTTGCCTGACCAGCGTACGGCTACGCTGCCGAAGCGGAATTACCTGAACAACGAACAGGGCCTGCTGAGCTGGTTATTTACCGGCGATCATAAACGGATTGGGATTATGTACCTGATCTCGATTACGTTCTTCTTCTTTATCGGGGGAGCGTTCGCGGGTCTGATTCGTCTGGAGTTGCTAACGCCGCAACCTGACCTGGTGGCATCGGACACGTACAACAAGCTGTTCTCGATGCACGGCATCGTGATGATCTTCCTGTTCCTCGTGCCTTCGGTACCGGCGACGATCGGGAACTTCCTCATCCCGATCATGCTGGGCGCGAAGGACCTTGCGTTCCCAAAGATCAACCTGCTGAGCTGGTATCTCTACTGGATCGGCGGCTTGTTTACGCTGGCTGCGCTGGTACTGGGTGGAGTCGATACGGGCTGGACGTTTACGACGCCGCTCTCGACTCACTACCTAAACACGAATGTGATTACGGCTGCGACGGGCGTGTTCATCATCGGGTTCTCGTCAATCTTTACCGGGCTGAATTTTATTGTGACGATCCACCGTATGCGTGCACCGGGTATGACTTGGTTTCGGATGCCGCTGTTTGTGTGGGCGAACTATGCTGCGTCGATCCTGATGGTCCTGGGTACACCAGTGCTGGCGATTACGCTGGTTCTGGTGGCACTGGAGCGCACGGTTGGAATCGGCGTCTTCGACCCGACAAAGGGTGGCGATCCACTGCTGTTCCAACACCTCTTCTGGTTCTACTCGCATCCGGC
>Ga0123336_10001802_pt1 | contig 19254 bp, 14 predicted proteins | sample SSSSmetaG_FD_96466 | JGI IMG/M metagenome (GOLD analysis project Ga0123336, IMG submission 96466) | Glacier valley bacterial and archeal communities from Borup Fiord, Nunavut, Canada, to study Microbial Dark Matter (Phase II) - ​SSSS metaG | ecosystem: Environmental > Aquatic > Freshwater > Ice... | reverse complement strand
GATGACTTTGTTGGTGGTGCGGTCTTTGGCGATGATGCTCGGCTCGTCCACCACGATTTTGTCGTTGTGAATGATGAGCGTATTGGCCGTGCCCAGGTCGATGGCGATGTCGCTGGTCAGGAAATTAAAGAAACCCATAGCGTTGGCTGCAATAAGGCGAAGCCCAAACCGTAATTCGGGCAGAATAATGGGCAAAGGTACGGAAGGTTTGGGCCGGCAAGATGAACGGAGTTATGGCATTCTGGCAAGAAGCCAACTCGGCCTCGCAATGACAGAGCGGCCTCTCCTAATGCTTGAAGTGGCGCACACCGGTGAGCACCATGGCCATGCCCAGCTCGTCGCAGGCGCGGACGGTGTCGGCGTCTTTGATGGAGCCGCCGGGCTGCACCACAGCGCGGATGCCGGCCGCGCCGGCAATCTCCACGCAGTCGGGAAACGGGAAAAAGGCGTCGGAGGCCATCACGGCGCCGTGCAAGTCGAAGCCGAAGGCGCGGGCTTTCTCGATGGCCTGGCGTAGGGCATCCACCCGCGAGGTCTGGCCGACGCCGGAGGACAGCAGCTGGCCCGCGCGGGCCAGCACGATGGTGTTGCTCTTGGTGTGCTTGCAGATTTTGCCGGCGAACTCCAGGGCCGTCAGCTCCTCGGCCGTGGGGGCCGACTGGGTTACGACGCGAAAATCGTCGACGGTTTCGGTCTGGCGGTCGGCGTCCTGCTCGATGATGCCGTTGAGCAGCGTTTTGATTTGCTTCGCCGGAAACACCACTGGCTTTTGCAGCAGCAGAATGCGGTTTTTCTTGCTTTGCAGCACGGGCAGCGCTTCGGCGGCGTAACCGGGCGCAATCAGTACTTCGAAAAACAGTTGGTTCAACTCGGCCGCGGTGGCCGCATCCACTGCTTTATTGACAATGATGACGCCGCCAAAAGCCGAAACGGGGTCACAGCTCAAGGCGTGGAGGTAGGCTTCGTGCAGGGTGCCGGCCTGGGCCACGCCGCAGGCGTTGGTGTGCTTGAGGATGGCGCAGGCGGGCGGGCCGGCGGCGAATTCGGCCATGAGGGCCACGGCGGCATCCACGTCCACCAGGTTGTTGTAGCTGAGCTGCTTGCCGTGCAGCTGGTCGAACAGCGCCGTGAGGTCGCCGTAGAAGGTGCCGGCCTGGTGGGGGTTCTCGCCGTAGCGCAGGGGCGTAGCGGGCTGGGCACTGACGCGCAACGCGGTACCGGCCACGGCCGTGGTCTGGCTCACGTACTTGAAAATTTCGGTGTCGTAGTGCGAGGTGGTGGCAAAGGCGGCGGCGGCGTAGTGGCGGCGGTCTTCCAGGTCGGTGGCGCCGTTTTTGGCGGTTAGCAGCTTAGTCACGGCCGCGTACTGGTCGCGGCTGCTGACCACGAGCACGTCGCGGTAGTTTTTGGCGGCGGCGCGCAGCAGTGAGATGCCGCCGATGTCAATCTTCTCGATGACGTCCTGCTCTTCGGCGCCGCTGGCCACGGTTTCTTCGAAAGGGTACAGGTCCACCACCACCAAATCGATGGGCGGAATGCCGTGCTGCTCGGCCTGGGCCAGGTCGCCGGCCTCGTGCCGGCGGTGCAGGATGCCGCCGAACACCTTCGGGTGCAGGGTTTTCACGCGGCCGCCGAATACTTCCGGAAAGCCGGTCAGGTCTTCCACGGCGGTCACGTTGGCGCCTTCGTCTTCGAGAAATTTCTGGGTGCCGCCCGTCGAGTACAGCGTCACGCCGTGCTGCCGCAGCACCTGCACCAGGGGCGCCAGCCGGTCTTTGTGGTACACGGAAAGCAGCGCGGCGCGAATGGGGCGGGACGACATATGAGGGAGAAAAAAGCAGGGCACAATTGCCGCCGCGAAGGTACGCCAGCGGCCCGGCGGGCTTCCCCCGGTACGCGTTACCGAATTGTTACCACCCGCCCGTTGGGGCCCGGTGGCGGCACCGAACCATGAAGCCGCTTCTGCGGTATAGCCTATTCCCCCAGCCCGCCCATTCGCCCATGTCGTCCGACTTCACCACCGTCTCCCGCCCCGAACCCTGGCCCGACGTTGCCGAAACTTCTGCTCCCCCCGCGGCGTTGCCACGCCCCCTGTCCAGCCCCGCTCAAGCTGAAGCGGCCGCCGCCCAAGTGGCGCCCCGCCTGTTTGCGCAAGCCGCGGAAACCGACGTGCCGGGCGGGTTTCCAACGCAGGAATTTGGTTGGCTGCAAACCGTGGGCCTGCTGACGGCCACGTTGGCCCCCACGCTGGGCGGCGCCGGCTTGAACGCGGCGACCGCCACCCTGCCGCTGCTGCGGGTGCTGCAGCACATTGGACGGGGCAATTTGGCGGTGGGCCGCGTCTACGAAGGCCATTTGAATGCGCTGCTGCTCATTCAGCAGTTGGGCACGGCGGCGCAAGTGGCGCGCTACGCGGCGGATGCCCGTGCGGGGCGCCTTTTCGGCGTATGGAACACCGAAGACCCGGCCCAGGGCGTGCACCTCGACGCCCGGCCCAGCGGCCGCTTCCGCCTGCGGGGAGCCAAAACCTTCGCCTCGGGGGCCGGGCACTTGGCGCGGCCGCTCATCGCCGGGGCACTGCCCGACGGCCAGGGCTGGCAGCTGTTCGTGCTGCCCGCCGACCAGCAGGTGCCAGCGCTGGACCGCTCCTTCTGGCGGCCGCTGGGCATGCGGGCCACGGCCAGTTTTCGGGCCGATTTGGACGGGCTGGAGATTGGACCCGACGACCTCATCGGCCCGCCCAATGCGTACTACCAGCAACCGGCCTTTAGCGGCGGCGCCATCCGCTTCGCGGCGGTGCAGCTGGGCGGGGCCGAAGCCGTGTTTGCCGAAACCGTGGGTTTCCTGCGCAGCCTGGGCCGCACCGACGACCCCTACCAGCGCCAGCGCCTCGGCGACATGGCCATTGCCCTGGAAAGCGGCCGCCAGTGGCTGCGCGGCGCGGCCGAGCACGCGGCCCGGCCCGGCGCCGCCACCCCCAACGGCGCCGAGGCCACCGTGGCCTACGCCAACATGACGCGCGCGGCCGTCGAAAAAATTTGCCTCGACATGCTGCATTGGAGCGAGCGCTGCGTGGGCGCCCGCGGCCTGCTGCAGCCCCTGCCCTTCGAGCGCCTGCACCGCGACCTGACCCATTACCTGCGCCAACCGGCCCCCGACGGCGCCCTGGCCGACGTGGGCCGGTTCGTGCTGGAAGGCAAGAACTTTTAGGCTCCTCCGCCTCTCCAATTGCCCGCCATTGCCTGAAAAAGACCTTCCTTTTGCTGAGTACCCGGTGCGACCGGGCAGTTGGGCGGCCGGCCTGGGCGCCACCGTGGTGGTGGCCCCGCACCCCGACGACGAGGCCCTGGGCTGCGGCGGGCTGCTGGCGCTGCTGCACCAGGCGGGCCTGCCCGTGGCGGCGGTGCTGGTGAGCGACGGGAGCATGTCGCACCCCGCCTCGGGGCTGTTCTCGGCGCCGGCCCGCCGGGCGGTGCGGGAGGCCGAGTTTCGCCACGCCCTCACGCTGCTGGGGTGCGACGCCGCCGAGCCGCTGCTGCTGGGCCTGCCCGACAGCCGCGTGCCGCGTTCGGATGAAGAGCCGGGCTTTGCCGAAGCCGTGGCCAAGCTGCAAGATTATTTGCAGCGCCACGCGGCGGCCACCGTGCTGGTGCCCTGGCGGCGCGACCCGCACTCCGACCACCGCGCCACCAGCCGCCTGGTGCAAGCCGCCCTGGCTGCCATGCCCCACGCCCCGCGCCGCCTCGAATACGTGGTGTGGGCCTGGGAGCGCGCCGCCCCCGAGGACCTGCCCGCCCCGGCCGACGGCGTGCAGGGTTTCCGGGTGGATATTTCGGCGGGCTTGCGACCGAAGCAGCGGGCCATTGCGGCGCACCGCTCGCAGGTGGCGCCGGGCGTATTCACCGACGACCCCGCGGGGTTTTTGCTCTCGGAAGAAATGCTCGCGCACTTCGCCGGGCCGTACGAAGTCTTTTTTGAAGCCCTAGCGCCATGAACCAAAACCAGCCCAACACCCTGCCGCCGGCGTATTTCGACCAAGTGTACCAGGCTAACCGCGACCCTTGGAACTTCGAAACCAGCCCCTACGAGCGGGAGAAATACGCCGCCACCCTGGCGGCCCTGCCTTGGCCGCACTACGACGAAGTGTTCGAAATCGGCTGCTCGCTGGGCGTGCTCACGGCGCAGCTGGCTCCGCGCTGCGGCCACCTGCTGGCCGTGGACGTGAGCGAGGCCGCTCTGGCCCAGGCCCGCACCCGCTGCGCCGCCCTGCCCCAGGTGGAACTGCGGCGGCTGCGCGTGCCGGAGGAATTCCCACCCCAGCAACTCGACTTAGTGCTGGTGTCCGAAGTGGGCTACTACTGGTCGCCGGCTGATTTGGCTCGTGCAGCCGACCAAGTAATAGCCGGCCTAAAACCCGGCGGCCAGCTGCTGCTGGTGCACTGGACACCGCCGGTGCACGACTACCCGCTGACGGGCGACGACATGCACGGGTTTTTCCTCGCCAAAACCGGGCCCGATGGGCCCTTCCGCCACCTCAGCGGGCAACGGCACGACAGCTACCGGCTCGACTTGTTGGAGAAACGCTGAAATCGCCATCCTCGTCGCGTTGCAGCAGCCGGGGCAGCTCCAGCAGCGCCTGCGACAGTGGCAGCTGCGGCACCACGGCGCGGCCGTTTTCGCGCACCCATTCCCACAGCTCGCCAAAGGCCACCGCCCGGCGTACCCGCGCCAGCAGCGCCCCCACGGGCACGCCCAACCGCGCCGCCAACCAGCCGCAGCTTTGCGCCGAAGTGCCCGCCCAGCACGCCCGCAACTGGCGCCGCAGCCGCCACAGCGCCGCCAAATGCGCCGGGCTGTCCACGTGGGGCTCGCGCTGCTGGCGGCTCAAGTGCTGCCACTGGCGCAGCTGCCACGACAGGCCCACCTCTACCCGGCCCTGCCGGCGCGCCGAGGTGCGCACCTCCACCCAGGGGCTGTGGCGCAGGCGCAGGTCGTGGCGGCGCAGGGCCTGGCACAGGGCTTCGTCTTCCAAAAAACGCACTTCCGGCAAGCCGCCCACCCGGCGGTAAGCCCCGGCGGTGAGGGCCAGGCTAGCCCCGAAGTGCTGATGGTGCCGGGGCCAGGGGTCGGCCGGCGCGGGGTCGAGCCGGTCTTCGAGCCGGGCGCACAGCAAGTGGTAAGCCGCGTCGCGCACTTCGAGGCGGTGCACCGGGCACGGGGCACCGGCGGCTTTTTTTGATTCTGTAAAAATGCGGCCGCCCACGGCATCGGCGCCGGCCGCGATTTCGGCCCGAATGGCCGCCAGCCACGTGGGCGCGGCGCAGGTATCGGCGTCGGTGCTGGCGATGACGCCCGCGGGGCCGGCCATGCACTCGAGCCGGGCGCAGGCTTCGTCCATGAGCAGGCGGCGGGCGCGGCCCACGTGGGCCTTCGCCGGCGGCAGGCGCAGCTCGGCCACGTGCAGCACCAAGTGTGGAAAGCGCCGCGCCTGCTGGCGCACCACCGCGGCGGTGGCATCGGTACAATTATTGGCCAGCACGATAATTTCGAAACTGTGCGGCGGCAGGGGCCGGCCATCCAAGCCGGTTTGAACCGCCAGGGCCGCCAGGGCCGCGGGCAGCCGGGCCGCTTCGTTTTTGGCGGGAATGATAATGCTGGCGAGCAGGCCGGCACGGGGCGGCAGCAACTGCTGATGCAACCGCCGGGCGCAACGGCCCCGGTGGGGGAGCACCGGCAGGCAACCGAACGGGAAAACGGGGGCTGCGGCCGTGGCCTCGTGGGCGGCCAGGAAGCGGGCAGGAGTAGCGTGGTCCATCACTCCAGCGTACGCCACCCAAGGGCGAAAGGATAAGGCCCAGCTTAAAATCAGGAAGCGTTTTTGAAGGAGTAAAAACCGGGGAGCGGGAAGTGTAAAGCGGGAAACGCGGAATAAATTTTCTGCTCCGCTCCCGCTGCTTGAGCTGCTTAAAACGCTTCGCCGATGCTGAAATACACACCGGATGAATTGCCCCGGCCCGCGCCGTAGTCCAGGCGGGCATTCAGCCGGTCGCGGCGGTTGAACTGGAAGCGCAGGCCCGCGCCGCCGGCCACCTTCAGCCCGCCTTCGCCCAGCTTATCCAGCGAGTCGCCCACCTGCCCCACGCCGCCAAACACGGCCCCGTTGAGGCGCCAGAACAGGTGGTGGCGGATTTCGGCCTGCGCGGCCAGCAGCTGCCGGTCGCGGTATCGGCCCTCGTAGTAGCCGCGCAACTGGTTGGCCCCGCCCAGGTTGGCCAGTTCGCGGAAGGGCACGTAGCCGCTGTGGAACTGCGCCAGCAGCTGCACGGCCAGGATGGTGCGCTCGGACTTGAACAGCGGCTGAAAGTGCCGCGCATCGAGCTGGTACCGGCCGAAGGTGTTATCGCTGCCCAAGCCGCTGCCGTTGAACAGAGCCGCCACTTCCAGGTAGTTGCCGCGGAACGTGCTGAGGATGTTGTCGCGGTTATCAAACAAAAAAGCCGGGCCCGCGCCCGAGCTGATGGTGGTGCCGGTACGTTCGCGCAGGGGCCGGCCGGTTACGAGGGGATTGGGCCGGCCGTCCTCCGTGAGTGAGTTGATGTGCACATCGCTCAGGTCGGTGAGGCGGTACTGCAGGCCCGCGAACAGGTGCGGTACCACCCGCCGTAGCACCCGCTGGTTGAGGATGAATACCCGGTACTGAATCTCGGATTTGTCGGCCGGCGCCGTGCCGGGGCCGAAGCCGTAGTAGCTCACCGGAAAGTCGTAGTAATAGCTCAGCTCGCCGGAAATCAGCAGTTTTTCGCCCGCCGTGAAAATGTTGTGGGTGAGCTGGATAGCCGACTGCCGCTTGGTGGTGCGGTACAGCAGCAGCCGCGCGTTCGACGGCCGGGTGAGCGTATCGGCCCCGAACCGGTACACGGGCAGCACCGCCAGCCCGTAGCCAAACCCGGTTTCGGGCTGCGAAAACAGGATGGGAAACGGAATGAAGCTCGGCTTATTGGGCTTGGTGGGCGGGGCCGGCGGGACCGTCTGGGCGCCCGCCACAAACCGAAACAAAATCAAAACCAACCACAGAAAAGGAAAACGCACCATGCACCTATGCCCAGCGAATAAGGACGCCGTGCGGCGCAAGATACGGGCCCGCGCTGTGGCGCAGATTTTGGCCGTTGCCGAACGCAAAAGGCTTCTCCCAACCAAATGGGAGAAGCCTTTTGCGTTGAAACCTATGCTGGCGCTTAAAATGCCTCGCCGATGGCAAACAGGATGCCCGGGGCGCTGCCGGTGCCGCCGGCGTAGTCGAGGCGCAGGTTCACCCGGTCGCGCCGAATGAAGTTGAAGCGGATGCCCGCGCCGCCGGCGTACTTGGTGTCGCCGAGGTTGAACTTGTCGATGTAGTTGCTCACGTTGCCCACGCCGCCGAAAACGGCCCCGTCGATGCGCCAGAACAGCTTTTGCCGCAGCTCGGCCTGGAAGGTTATCATCTGGCGGTCGCGAAAGCGCTGCTCGTAGATGCCGCGCAGCAGGTTGGCGTTGTTGTAGAGCGTGCCGCCCAGGTTGGCGCCCAGCCCGGCCAACTCCCGAAACGGCACCTCGCCGGTGTGGAACTGCCCCAGAAACTGCAGGGCCAGAATGGTTTTGTTCGACAGGATGGGCTGGAAGTGGCGGGCGTCGAGCTGGTAGCGCACAAACCGGTAGTCGGAGCCCAGGCCCGTGCCGTTGAACATCACGCTGGCGTCGAGCAGGTCGCCCTTGAAGGCGGCCAGCGGCACGTCGCGCGTGTCGTACGAAATCACCGGGCCCAGGCCCGAAACGCGGGTGCCGTGCCGCTCCCGCTCGGTGAGGCGCGGGTCGGTGCGGAAAACATTGAGACGGCTTTTGTCCACAGAACTATCAGGTGCGCTCACGCCAGTGATGTTGGTGAGGCGGTACTGCACCCCAAAAAACAGTTTGGGCGCAATCTGCTTCTGCACCCGCTGGTTGATAATGAACAGCTTATAGGACTGCAGCGACTCGCCGGCGCTGATGGTGGTGGGGCCGATGCCGTAGTAGTACAGCGCGATGTCGTAAGCGCTGATTTCCCCGTTCAGGTAAAATTCCTCGCCGGGCGTGTACACCGAATGCACCAGCTGAATCAGCGACTGGTGCTTCTGGGTGGTCCAGTACTGCACCCGGATGTTGGACGGGCGCGTGAGGGTATCGGGCGAAAACCGGCCGCTCAGCAGGCCCCCCAGGCCGTAGCCGAGGCCGGTTTCGGCTTGGTAGAACAGCACCGGAATGGGCAGAATGGTGAGCTGTTTTTTCTCCACGGCATCGGCCGGGTGCAGGCCCACCCGCGGCGGGGTGGGCGCTCCGGCCAGGGCCGGGTCGGTGGGGGCCGCCGGCTGGGCGAGGGCAGCGGAGGTCAGCCCGCATAAAAACAGGGCTGCAAAGGGTAAGCGCATAACGGGGTGGGTAAAGCGGATGATTTGCCCTAACAACGGATTCCCCCGGCCCGCGGTTGAGTATGGCTCCGCTATTGCGGCGTAAGGCCTTGGCTGCAATGGGTATTGCCCCACTAGCGGTTCAGGTGGAGGCGGGCCACCACGCGGCCTTCGCCCACGTGCTGGGCCACCAGCTCGGCGGCGTCGGCGGGGCGCACGTTGCCGTACGCGGTGCCTTCGGGGTACACCAGCAGGGCGGCGCCGGGGCCTTTCTTGCATTTCTTGCACAGGTCCAGGCAGTCGCAGGTCTGCACCTGGGTGCGCCACTCCTGGCCGGCCACGCGCCGGGTTTTCAGGCCTTGGCTTTTCAACTCCTTCTTCAGGGCTTTGGCCACCTCCTCCCCCACTCCGGATTTTTGGTTGGTGCAGACGAACAGGCGGCGGTCAGTGCTCATAGAAAACGGGGTATAAAATGCCGCCGGCCTACGCCGGGCCGTGCCAGTGCCGGTTTTGCAGCTTGTACGCCGCCAGTTCGCGGTTCGACCACAAGGTGTCGTACACCTGCTGGTCGCGCAGCAGCTGCGGGTCTTTTTCCATGAAGCCCAGCTGCAGTTCGAGCAGCTCCACGGCTTCGTTCTTCAAGAAATAGTACATCCAGTTATCGAGCCGGCGCACGTGCACCAATCCCGCATGTTTCAAATACGATAATTGCCGGCTGGTTTTGGTCTGGGTGAAATCGAGCACTTGCTCGAGGTCGGCCACCACCATTTCGCGGTTGCGCCACAGCAAGTGCAGGATGCGCACCCGGCTTTCGTCGCCCAGGGCGCGAAAAAGTTGTTGGCCAAAAGCAACCGTGAAATGTTTCAAGCGCATCTGCTGTCTGGAAGCGGGTGGGCGCCCGCCGCGCTTCCCGCCCAAAGGTACCATCGGCCCCGAACCCGGCGCCGTATATTTGTCCCACTGCTCTTCAACATGCCTGATTTCTTGCGCCTTCGTCGCTTTCCCCTGTTTTTTGCCGCGGCCGCGTTTGGGCTGCTGCTGCTGGCGGCGCCGGCGGCGCACGCCCAGGGCAAGCGCAAAGTCATTCAGTTCACGGGCATCGTGGCCAACGGCGACAGCCTGCTGGGCGTGCCCGGCGCCACGGTGTTTGTGCCCAAGGCCGGGCGCGGCACGGCCACCAACGCCTACGGCTACTTTTCGCTGGCCGTGCTGGCCGGCGACAGCATCGTCATCCGCTCGCTGGGCTACGCCAACCAAACCATCGTCATCCCGGCCGATTACCAGCGCCAAAGCTACTCGGTGGTGGTGCAGCTGCTGGAGGACGCCACCGTGCTGCCCGAGGTGCGCGTGTTTCCCTACACCACCGAGCGGGACTTCAAAAAGGCCTTTTTGGCCCTGCGCCTGCCCACCGAGCGCGGCTCCCGCGCCGCCGACAACCTCAACGAGCAGGTGATGCGCCGCATCTTCAACGCCCAGCCCATGAGCGCCACGGCCAACTTCCGCCAGACCATGAACCAGCAGAGTTACAACTACGACGCGCACATGGGCATGGCCCCCAACCAATACTCCAACAACCCGCTGCTGAACCCCTTCAGCTGGCTGCAGCTCATTCAGCAGGTGAAAAAGGGCGAGTTCAAGAAAAAGGCCGGCGACGATTACTAAGCGCCGCCGCGCGCCGGCAACCGCGGCCCTCCTTTTGAGGTACAGCAAGTATTTGACCCTTGCCGGCTGCCATGGATACTAACCTTCCCGCTTCGAGCCACCCGCGCGTGGTGATTATTGGCTGCGGCTTCGGCGGCTTGCGCCTGGCCAAGGCCCTGCACGACGCGCCCGTGCAGGTGGTCGTCGTTGACCGCAACAACTACCACAACTTCCAGCCCCTGCTCTACCAGGTGGCCACCGGGGCCCTGGAGGCCGACAGCATTGCCTACCCGGTGCGGAAAATTTTTGCGGGCCAAAAAAACTTCTTCTACCGCATGGCCGACGTGCAGCGCGTCGATACGGCCAACAGTTCCATCGCCACGAGCGTGGGCGACATTCGCTACGATTACCTGGTGCTGGCCACGGGCTCGCTCACCAACTTTTTTGGCCTGGAGAGCATCGAGCGCAACGCCATGCAGGTTAAGAGCATCCCGAACGCGTTGAACCTGCGGAGCTTTATTTTCCAGAACTTCGAGAAAGCCCTGCTGACCAGCGACCCCGCCGGGAAACAAGCCCTGCTGAACATCGTGGTGGTGGGCGGCGGGCCCACGGGCGTCGAAATCAGCGGTTCGCTGGCCGAGATGCGCCGGCACGTGTTGCCCAAAGACTACCCCGAGCTGGACCTGCAAGCGATGCAGATTTTCCTGGTCGAGGCCGGGCCGGCGCTGCTCGGGCCCATGTCGCCGGCTTCGCAGGCCGACGCCGGGCGCTACCTGGCCGCGCTGGGCGTGCAGGTGCGGCTGAACATGTCCATCAAGCGGTTTGAAAACTGCCGGGCTTACTATTCCGACACCGAATTCATTCCGACCGAAAACCTGGTGTGGGCCGCCGGCGTGAACGGCGCCGAAGTGCCCGGCCTGCCCGCCGAGGCCCTCACCCGCAACCGCCGCGTCACCGTCAACCGCTGGAACCAGGTGGAGGGCCTGCCCCACGTTTTCGCCATCGGCGACGTGGCCAACCTCGTGACCGCCGACATGCCCAAGGGCCTGCCCATGCTCGCGCCCGTGGCTCAGCAGCAGGCCGACCAACTGGCCGCCAACCTCCAGCGCCTGCTGCGCGGCGAGCTCCCGAAGGATTTCAAATACACCAACAAGGGCGTGATGGCCATCGTGAGCCGCAACAAGGCCGTGGTCGACCTGCCCAAAAACATTCACTTCAACGGCTTCTTCGGCTGGCTGACCTGGCTATTTGTGCACCTGATGACGCTGGTGGGCTTCCGCAACAAGGTGGTGGCCCTCGTGGACTGGGCCTTCAGCTATTTCAGCTCCGACCAAGCCCTGCGCCTCATCATCCGCCCGTTTAGCCGCCGCGACGTGGAGGACGACCAGGGCAAGAAAAGCGCCGAGCACCGCACCGCCACGGCCGAATACAACCCCACGCCGCCCGCCATTCAGGAAGCGCCGGCGGGCTAACCCGGCCCCGCAACCACCGTCAGCAGAGCTTCCGGTGCCAGGTATTCGCGGGCGAGGTCACGCAACGTCCCGGCTTCAGCTGCCTCGGTTTGATGCACAAAGTCGTCGTAATAGGTGGCGGGCAGGCCCATGAACACGAGGTTTTTATACTTGTCGCACTGCTCAAACACGGTCGACAGCTCGTTGGCAAATTTGCCGAGGAGGTAGTTTTTCACCGTCGTGAGCTCCTCGGCCGGAATCAGCTCTTCCTGCAAGCGGCGCAGTTCCCGGTTGATTTCGCGCACCGCGAAATCCGCACTTTCGCCCTTCACGTCGGTACCGATGACGAGGGACGTGCCGTGTTCCCGCGGCGCCACGCTGGCGTAGATGCCGTAGGTCAGGCCCTTGTCTTCGCGGATGTTGCGCATCAGGCGCGAGCCGAAGTAGCCGCCCAGCACGTTCACCAGCAGTTTCAACCGGTGCGTGTCGGCGTGGTGCAGGCTGGGCCAGGGGCGGCCCAGCCGCAGCGAAGCCTGCAGGCTGCCGGCCACCGCCACCCGGTCGACGGTGCCTTGGGTTTGGGATGCGGGGGTTGCGCTTGTTTCCGTTAGCAACTGCGTTCCAACCTGCGCTTGGCTGAACGTGGCCGCCACGGCCGCGCTTTCCGCCACCACATCGCCGCACAGGAACACCTCCGCATTCGCCAACGAATAAGCTGCTCGATGAAAAGCAGCCGCATCAGCGGCCGTAAGGGCCTGGTAGGCGTCGGCGTCGAAGGGCTGGCCGTAGGGCGTTTCGGCACCGAACAGCAGCTCATTGAACCGCTCCGATGCCAGGAAGCTGGTTTTCTGGCGTTCGACCCGCACGTTCTGGATGGTGCGGGTTTTCAACTGTTCCAAATCGGCGACGGGGAAGGCCGGATTGGCCAGCACATCGGCCACGAGCGGCAGCAGCACCGGCAGGTGGCGCGTGAGGCAGTAGAGCGTGAGCGTGGCCCGGTCGAAGCCCGAATCGCACTCCAGCGAGGCGCCGTAGAAAGCCACCTCGTCGGCAATCTGGCGGGCGGTGCGGGTGGTGGTGCCTTCGAGCAACATGCGGGCGGTGAGGCTGGCCACGCCGGGGCGCGGCTCCCCGGTTTTGCCGGCCCGGAACACGGCTTGCAGGCGCACCACGGGCTGCGCGTCGTTGGCCAGCACGTGCAGGCGAGCGCCGCCGGGCAGCGTGGTCACCTGCGCCGGGGGCAGCGCGACGCGCGCCAGCGGCTGAACGGGAGGGGCAACGGTACGGTCGAGCATAATGTTGGGATGATGAGGCAATGGGGTGATGTATTGATGTAGTGCTGAGGAACCAGAGTAAAGCAAAAACGTCATGCCCATCGGGCGTCCGCGCAGCCTAAGCACCTCGCGTGGGCCACTAACTCAACCGTTGCACCGGTTAGAATTGCTACCCCGAGCGAAATGCTTCGGCTGCGCGGACGCCCGATGAGCGTGACGTTCTATTCAACGCATTGCCTCGCCGGCCAATGATTTAATTCGACGGCGGGGTTTCGCCGCTGGTGCCGCCGGCCCCGTTCTCGTCGAAGGCGTCGGAGAGCTTATTCAGGTTGAAGTGCAGCGACACCCGGATGGTCTGGGCCAACGGGTTGGCCTGCGACGGGCCCGTGGGCACCAAGTAAGTGCCATCGATGCCAAACACCTGGTAGCGCACGCCCAACCCGAGGCTGACGTACTGGCGGGCACCCTTGTCGGGAGCCTCGTAGAAGTAGCCCCCGCGGGCAAACAGCAGGTCCGAATAGTTGTATTCGAGGCCAGTGGAAAGGTTAATTTCGCGCAACTCTTCTTTAAATCCGCCAGGGGCGTCGCCAAACGAAGAGAAAATGCCGCTGACAATGGTTTGCTGTTTGCGGTCGTTGTTTTTGGCCACGATGCGCGGGTCGTTCGGCGACACCCCGTCTTCGTAATAAGGCGAGGGCACCAGCAGCTTGCTGGCGTCGAAGGCCAGCGTGATTTTGTTGTACTGGTCAATCTCGCGGGTGATGGCCGTGCCCAGCTTCAGCTGCGTGGGCAGGAAGCTCGGGTTTTTGGGGTCGGCGTAGGTGATTTTGTTGCCGATGTTGCTGATGGCCGCGCCAAACGCCAGGTTGTAAACCCCGGTGCCGATGGTGGCGTCCTTGGAATAATACGCGCCGAGGTCCACCGCGGCGGCATTGCCGGGCTGGGCGTCGTTGCCGCTGTAGGCCCCGATAAGGTTCGAGCGGATGTAGCGGGCCGAAATGCCCACACCGAAATTATCGGTCAGCTGCTGGCCGTACGACACCGTGACGGCGTATTCCTTGGGGCTGAAAGAGCCGTTGGGGAAGTTGTTGCCGGTGGTGTAGTCAATCTTGCCCAGGTCGAAGTACATCAGCGAACCGGCCAGGGCTGAGCGCGGGCCAATTTTGCCATAGGCCGAAACGTAGGACAGGCTCATGTCGTCGGTCACGGCCCGCAGCCAGGGCGAGTACGACAGCGAAGCAGCGTACTTGTAGGGCACAAAGCCCAGCTTGCCCGCGTTGAAATACGCCGAGTTGGCATCGGGCGAGGTGGCCACCCCGGCCTCGCCCATCGACGACGCCCGGGAATCGGGGCTAAGGGTGAGAATGGGCACCGCGGTGGTAATGGTGCTCTGGTTTTGGGCCTGGGCGGTGGCCGCGCCGGCCAGCAGGCCCACGAGAAGCGCCAGGCGCGAACGGGAAAACAATGCTTGCATAAAAGAGGGAAAGGAGGCCATGCGCGGCCCAAACGCAAATGAAGGCAGGTTAGTTGAGGATGACAAGTTTCTCATATTTCGACGCCACGGAGCCCGCGCCCGCACCCGCGCCGCCGCTCACCCGCACGCTGACCCGGTACACGTACACGCCGCGGGCCAACTGGTCGTCGTAGTCGTCGCGCCCGTTCCAGCTGATGCTGCGCTGGTGGGCGTCGGCGCCCGGCACCGAAGCGTTGAGGGTGCGCACGAGCTTGCCAGATACGGTAAAAATCTGCACCTGGACGTCGAGGTCCTCGCCGGCGTGGTTGTGGTCGAAGAAAAACTTGGTTTCGTGGGCGAACGGGTTGGGGTAGTTCAGCACGTGGTCGAGGGCCAGCTTTTCGTCGCGGACCACCACGAACTCGATGGTTTTCTCCGCGGAGTTGTTGTAGGTGTCCCAAGCCTTGAGGCTGAGCGAGTGCGGCCCGGCCGCCAGGTCTTTGAAAGGATTGTTGACCCGGCCCGACGTAAAGTCGCCCACGTTGGCCACGTACGAATCGTTCAGCACCAGAATTTTGGTGGGGTCGCGGTCGAGCACCGCCGTGATGTCGTGCCCAATGCCCGCCCCGGTGGTGTTGATGCCGCTTTCGTCCTGCAGCTTGGCCAGCAGCGTGGTGTTTTGCTTGGTGAGGCCGCCGAAAGCAAACGACTCGTCGTCCATGAACAGCGTGATGCGCGGCGGCAGCGAATCGGCGGGGAAGCCGGTGGCCGCCCCGCCCACTTTCTTCAGCTGGTAGCCCTGCGCGTCGAGGCGGTGCAGGCTGTCGGAGGCGTAGAGGCTAATCTTGCCCAGGCCGCCGCTGATGTTGTAGTTGATGTCTTTCGGCACCACGAAGGTGAGGCTGAACTGCCCGTTCGTGACCAAGGCCTGGCCGCCGTACACCACGCTTTCCTGCACCACCACGGGCCGGGGCCGGTCCGGCGAGTTTGGGTCGCCCTGGGCCTCGTCGCCCAAGGTCATCACGGTGGTGGGCTTGTCGTAAATCGTGACCTGGGCCCGGCCCGTGAAGCCGGTGTTGGCCGCGCCGTTGTTCAGCAAGCGCCCGTGCAGGCGGATGCGGGCCAGGGCCTTGAGCGTGTCGGTGGTGGCCCAGCGGCGGCCCCGGCGCTCGGTCACGCTGTCGAGCAACACCGTTTGGCGGGGATAGGCCAGCGTCGTGCTGGGGTCGCCCAGCAAAGTGTAGTTGCGGTTGTTGGTTCCCCCGGGATAGTCGTTCTTGCTCAGCATTATTGCCCGGCTGATGGTGGGCACCTGGCCGTTAACGGTACTTAGCACGCGCCGGAAGTAGGCTTGGTTCAGGCCGGCGTTGCCGTCCGCATCCACCAGGCGGGTGGTCGTGAACAGGCCAATCGCGCCGCCCGTGGCGTTGTCGGTGAGCGACTGCTCGCCGGCCGAAGTGAAGTCCGGATTGTCGTAGGTGCTGAAATCGCAGGTGCCCGTGGTGAAGAAGGTAAGGTTTTTAAGGTTGCGCAGGGCCAGCACCGAGGCGTTGGTCAGAATCTGCTCGTCGGCCCAACCCTTGGGGCCCCCGTGGCCCAGGTAATTCACAATCAGGGAGCCTTGTTCCACCGACTGGTCAATGGCCCGATTGGCCTCGGGCGAGCGCTGACCGGCCGACACCGACAGCTGCGGGTACAAATCGAGGTAGACCTTGTGAACGTTGTAGACCGGGTTGTCAGCTTGGATAATCGACGATATCAATTCCGAGCCCCTGCCCACGAACAGGTCGCCGTTGCCGTCATCCGACACCAGCGTAATGCGGTTGCGCCACTTTCCATAGGCCGAAACCGCGTCGTAGCTGATGATTTTGTCCACCATCTGCCGGGCCTGGTCGGTATCGTAGGGTTTGCCCTTGGGCGTGCGCACCGGCAGGCGGCCCACCCCCACGTCCATCAGGTCGTTGCCCGCGGGCCTCTCCTGCCACTCGCCTTCGTCGTCGTCAAGCAGCGCGAAGTAGTCATCCGACGAGTACGTGGACTCGCCCACCTTCCCATCCAGAAACACCGCCAGCGACTCGCGCGACTCGTAGGTGGGCACGTAGTTTTGGTTGAATTCATCGAATTTCGGGTCGGTTTTAAAGGGCACCCGCTCGTTCTTGAACCAGTCCGGCTCGAACCGCTGGTCGTTGGCCGGGTCCGATTTGTAGTCGAACGAAGCATCGCCAAACAGCAGCAGCTGCATGTAGTGGCCGGCCGGGGCCCGGTCGTAAAGCTGCTTCATCAGGTCGCGAATGGCCGTGACGTCCTGCCCACCCGAGCCGTACTCGTTGTACACCTGGGTGGTGGTCACCACGGCCACGCGCATGTTGTCGTGGCTGATGCGGTGGTTGGCCAGGCGCAGGGCCTGTCCGTAGAACGGCGGATAAGTCACGATGACCAAATCCAGCAGGGCGTTGGGGTTGCCGTTGAGGGCGTGCAGGTCCTGGTTCTGCACCCGGCCAAACGCCCGCGGGGCACCAAAGCTGCCGGCCGCTTGGAACACTACGTACTCCCGCAGCGTGTCGGTAAGGGCCTGAAACCCGCCGCCCCCGTCCAGGGTCAGGGCCTCGGCGCGGCGCGGGTTGGTCACGTCCCACACCGCGGCCCCGGTGGCGTTGTCCACCACAAAGCGGCTCACGGCGCGGGCAGCAATGTTGGCCAGCGAGCGAAACTCCAGCTGCGGGCCGCTCAGGCGCAGGCGGCGCTCGGCGTTCACGTCGAGGTAATCGAGGTAGCCGCTGGCATTGCCGTCGTTGCTATTAAAAGTGAGGCCCACCCGCAGCTCGGTGCCCGGGTTCGCCAGGGCCGTCTGGTTGGTGCGAGTATCGACATCGGCCACGGCGGGGTATAGACTCTGAGAGCGTGGGTCCAGGCTAATGGAACCCAGCGGCTGCCCGTTCAACGTGAGGTCGAAGGCGCTGCCCGAGGCCGAGGCCCCCAACGCCGAAGCCACCACCCGCACCGGCGTGCCGGGCACCAGGTCGGGGATGTTGCTGAATTTGATTTCTTTCTGCCCGCCGGGCCGGAAGCCCTCGCCCACCCAGTTGCGGCCCGAGTGCAGCAGGTTGGCCAGGTCATGCTCGTGGAAGTAGCGGTCGGTGAAGGTGGTGATGGTGGCCGTGGGGCTGCCCGCCACGGGCTGGCCGGGGGCGGCCACGCGCCGGCCGGGCACGTTGCCCGCGTTCACGAAGTAGTAAGTGGTGTCGGTATAAACGTTGTTGCGGTGCCGGAACACCCCGCCCCGGGCCTCCCAGGTGTGGGCCCCGGGCGAATAAAATAGGAAGTACTCGTTGTTATCGAACACGTCGTCGGGGTTGCCGACAAACAGAATGTTGTTCTCCACCAAGTCGTCGGGCCGGTAGGCGTCGTTGGGCTGGGGCAGCACGCCCATGGAGTTGCCAAACAGCCGGAAATTTTTAGGGTTGAGGCCGTTCACGTTCACCCCCAAGCTGCTCAGCGCCGCTTTATCGAGCTTGTAGATGCCGCTTTCGGCCACGCCTATCTTAAACCATTCGCCATCCCGCAGCACCGAGCGTCCCGCGTGGACCCGGCCCGTGAGAGCACCCCGGGCGGCGGCGCTGCTCAGGTCGGGGTCGTAGCTGTAATCGAATGAAACGAGACGCTCGGGCTGGCCGGTTTGGGCGTTGCGGCGCACGGGGCGCACGCTCACCAAGCTCACGGGCCGCTTCATTTCGGTGCCCGAGGTGAGCTGCGGGTCGGGGCCGGTGGGCAAGGTGCTCAGGTTGAAGAGCCGGGCATCGGCGGCGGCGAAGGGCTCGTACTGCAGGTTTTGCAGCTCGCCCTGGCGCACGGCCCCGTCCAGCCGCAGGCTGAACCAGCCCGCCTCGTCATTCAGCGCCCGGCGGGCTTCGCTGAAAGTGGGCACTTTGCGCTTCTGTTCGCTGCGCGACGGCACTTCGGCATAGCCCCCCCATTTGATGCTTCCGTGGGCGGTGGCCGCCCCGCCCGCTTGCGCCCAGGCCGGGGCCTGCATCCCCAGCAGCAGCCCCGCCAACCCAACCAAGAGAAAAAAACGATGCATACGCGTGTAATTTTTAGTACTTGCTCGGGACCAGGATAGCAGTGGCCCCGCAACAGCACGGCCCGGGCCCGGGTTCACCCGGCAATGGCTTCTCAACAGTCTAATACACTAATTATTGTGGCCGGCATCATTGCGCGGCTACCGGGCCGCCGTTTTGGGCACTGAAAGCAACACGTACAGCAGCACCACCAGCGGCACGGCAGCGGCCCGCAACGCTAGCAATAATCCTGCCGCCAGCAGTAAAAAAAAGAACCGGCGCCGGTTGTCGGCCCAGCGCAGGTTTTTAAACTTGAGGGCAAACAGCGGCAGCTCGGCCACCAGCAGCCCCGAGAGCAGCGCCGTGAGGCCGAGCAGCAACCCGGGATTGAGCACTAAGTGGCTCATTCCGAACTGGTCATACGCCAGGATAAGCGGCAGCGAGGCCACCACTAGCGTGCATGCCGGCGTGGGCAGGACGATGAACGAGGTAGTCTGGCGGGTGTCGTTGTTGAACTTGGCCAGCCGTAGTGCTGAGAAGATGGTGACGGAAAACCCCACGTAAGGCAGCCACTGCCCGGCACCCGTTGCCAGCGCGGCAGTCGGCGTCAGCAGTTTGAACAGAATGGCCCCCGGCACCACCCCAAACGACACCATGTCGGCCAGCGAGTCCAGGTCCTTGCCAATGGCTGACGAAACGCGCAGGGCCCGGGCCAGCAGGCCGTCGGCAAAGTCGGCGGCAGCGGCAGCGGCCACCAACCACGCCCCCAGCTCCAGCCGCCCGGCAAAAATATTGGTCAGCGCCAGGCAGCCGCAGAGCAGGTTGAGGCACGTAACAGCGTTGGGCAGGTGGCGTTTCAATGAGGAATGAGGAATGAGGAATGAGGAATGAGGAATGAGGAATGAGGAATGAGGAATGAGGAATGAGGAATGAGGAATTTCGGACCCAACGGCCAAT
>Ga0123336_10001801_pt1 | contig 19254 bp, 12 predicted proteins | sample SSSSmetaG_FD_96466 | JGI IMG/M metagenome (GOLD analysis project Ga0123336, IMG submission 96466) | Glacier valley bacterial and archeal communities from Borup Fiord, Nunavut, Canada, to study Microbial Dark Matter (Phase II) - ​SSSS metaG | ecosystem: Environmental > Aquatic > Freshwater > Ice... | reverse complement strand
GGGACTTGCTGCTGACGGATCGCTACTCGTTAGATGACATTTGCGAGAAGCTGCATGAGCAGGGCTATCGCATGACCAGCGGCAGACGCTTCATCGAAATTCGTGACAAGCGTGCCAAAGGGGAAGGCGAACACATCGCCCACATCCAACTGCTGTCGCGTGCCTTCCACAACTGGTTTTATGCCGGATGGGTCGTCGTACAGAATGAGTGGGTGAATATCGCGCCGAAAACGGTCAAGGGCGAGTGGGAGGCCGTGGTCACGACGGAGGAGTTCGAGCGCGGCTTGTCGATTTTGGCGCAGCGCAATCACAAACCGATGCCCCACAAGAAACATTTTTACCTGCTGCAAGGCTTGGTCTATCTCGAAACGGATCATGGTCTGCGCAAGCTGACGTGTGGCAAGCCCAACATCAACCGCAAACGTGGTGGGGTGTCGTATTACTGTGTGCCGAGCAGCGCGACCAATTATTTGTGTCATAAAATCGATGCGCAGATCATCGACCACATCCGCGCCATTCAAATCAGCCCGGAGTTGTTGCCTCACATCCGTGAAGTTTATTTGTCCGACGTGACTCGCTACACCAAAGACATTGTTCTTGAACGCAAAGCGCTTCAAACACGGCAGCGTAAATTGGACGAAAAGGAATTGAACCTATGGCGTGCTTTCACCGACCACGGGATGCGCCCGCAAATCTATGAGCGATTGACCAAGGAATGTATTGAGGAGCGTGAAAAGCTGAAGGTGCTGTTAGATCGCATGGAGACCGAACGGGGTGACTTCATCGCAAACCTTGACGCGGCCTTACAAGTCCTGGCAGAAATTGGCGAGCGCTATACGAAATGTGCGTTGGAACAGCAACGTGCTATACTGTTGCAAATGGTTGAGCGGGTAATCCTTACCGCTGAGGGTCGGATACGACGAATCGAATGGAAACCACCATTTTGCTACATCCAGAGCTTGCAGGATGACAACCAAAATGGCGGTGCGGATGCTTCGAAAAAGGCGAAAAAAGGAAAAACCAGCAGGGTCGCTGCTGGTTCACTTCCCACTTCATTTGGTGCCCCTATCGGGGCGCGCCGCGTATCCTAGATTATTCTGCGTTCAATTCACGGTCAATGCCTACGCGCTTCACCGTTCTCCTCGTCCCAAGCCACCTGAGTCGCCTGAAAAGCAAATGCTGCGCGTGAAAGCCAAATTGCTGCGTGATCAAGGCTGTAGCTATCCTGAGATTGCCCGACGGTTAGGCGTTTCCGAAGGCACTGCCTGGAACTTAATCAACAAGCCAGTTGATTAGGTGAGTAACAAGCCATCTGAGTACAATAGGGTTCTATATATAAATGCAGACTATCGCTTTTGCAGAGCAAAACATACTCAAGGTAAAAAGAACGATGATGAATACCTATGTACTACTTATGCGTGGCATCAATGTCGGCGGCAAAAATAAAGTGCCAATGGCAGGCTTGACAAAACGCTTGGAAGAACTGGGTTTTTCCAGGGTTTTAACTTATATTGCCAGTGGTAATGTGATTCTAAAATCTGACAAACACGCTGACGTGATAAAAGCTCAGATTGAAGAGGCTCTGCCTGAGAGCTTCAAACTTGATATCGCGCTCATCAAAGTTTTGGTGTTGACTCGCAATCAGCTTCAAACCGTTATTGATAACAAGCCCAAAGACTTCGGTGAACAGCCAGAGAAATACCACAGTGATGTTATTTTTTTGATGGGCATCACTTTAGAAGAAGCATTACCCGTTTTTTCGCCAAGGGAAGGTGTTGACCGCATCTGGCCGGGTGATGGTGTAATCTACTCACAACGTGTCAGCGCTCAACGTACCGAAAGTCGGCTCAGTAAAATCGTCGCGACACCGGCCTACAAGTCCATGACCATCCGTAACTGGAACACAACAACAAAGTTACTAAAGATGATTGAGGAGATAGATACCCGTAAAGGGGTATAGTGATTGATTCGCGGCACGTCTACCTAGCGTGTTACGCCGACCAACTGAGTTGGTATGAATGGCGCAGCAAGCTCACAACTTACTGCCGAACCACGGCTTGGATTTTGATCAACAAGCCCATTGATTAACTGAACAGCACGCGATCTGAGTACAATATAATTTTGTAAGTGAGAACAAACAATATGAAGGTTCGCAAATGACTGATGCATATGTCAGGACAATCAAAGATCTGGTGACTGATTTCCTTGGCTCTGTGCCTTCAATTCAAGAAATTGCAGGCTATCGCTTGCCTACTGAGCTACAAAAACGCGCTCATGAATTGTTGAGCAAAAACCGCACTGGTATTCTCTCTGCTGAAGAACACGCAGAGATGGACGAATTTCGCCAAATTGATCATCTGTTGACACTGGTAAAAGCGAAGGCACGCCTGAGACTCAAAGATAAAAATAACAGGTTTTAATCAAGCTAATCATAATTTGCGAGTAGCGAACCGTTATGATTTTAGTAACCAATCAAGTTGCTTGCCAATCAACAATTCGGTTTTTCTGGCATGATGAGTATTTTTCATAACTATGGGATGCCAGATAAATTGATATTTAGCCGCTAGGCTGCGTACTGCTTCTGAGTCATCGTAGGTCATTAACACCTGTCCTGGCAATTGCGCTACCAACGCAAATAGCTTGTCGTGATCTAATTCATTATGTGTGTACAAGCGACTACCAGCTCCTTTTTTCGAGGCCGTGTAAGGCGGATCGATGAAGAACGCGGTTGTGGGTAGCCAGGTTCTTTGAGCAAGAACCTGTAACGCATCATCCTGTATAAAACTGATTTTATGCTGATTTTTTACGATTTCTATCATCCGCTTTTGCAGTGTAAGCGGATACCAACGCGAAGATAAGCCTTTCCCAGCCTCGCCTGCTTTAATTAGACCGGCACCAGTCGCTAAAATACCACCACGATTTACTCTATTTTTGATAATTGTGCGAAAGGCACGTTCACGAGTGGTGTTAGGAATATCGGTTAGAACTGCCGTGACGTTTGTGAGCGTCAATTCAAAGCACATAATACGCTCGGCCAACCATTCAGCATCAGCGGTGCTTTGTAACAAAACTTGCCATACGGCAGCCACATCTTCATCTAACTCAATCAATTCAACATGGTCTGCTAACGACTCGGCTGCGGCAGTCAACCCAACAATAGCGCCACCGGCGAAAGGTTCCACGAGCGTAGTAGGACGTTGTGGGAATGCATTTAACCACTGACGAATGTACGGAATTAGCCAAGTTTTGCCCCCTGGATAGCGAAACGGACTTCGTTGTGGTACAGATGCAACATTTATTGCCAAGTCACTATTATCGAACAAACTGAGTTGCATTGATAAAACCTTATTCTTCGCTATCAGTCTCTACAAAACTATCGTTTGTGCTCAACTCTAGGTCGGTCAATGGGGCGATAGTGGGTGGTATATTCGTGGGAGCTGGGCTGCCGATTATTTTCCCGCGACGTACTCGGTCGTTGAGTGTTTGAACAAACACGTTCAATTCACCCGGTTCAGCAATGGTGACTGCATTCAAGGCCGCTTGGAAGCGCGTGTATTTTACAGTAACGCGCTCAAGTCGGTAGCGGTTTGAAAGTTCATCGTCTGCAAGCCTATAGATGAACCACGCAATTTCTGCTTCAGCCTCTGACACCTCAGGAAGAGGCGGAAGTTGTTCGTAAAACGCTTCATGCACCGCAACGGCAAGTTTTTTGTGCCAGTGGTTGAGAATACCACCTTTGTAAATCAATTGCGGCACAAGGCGCTTGCGAGAGGAAGATAAATAATCTGGTGACGGATAATTCTTGGCAGGCCAAGTCATATCAAAACGTGTGTGAGGCGATTCCATGTACGCTTTGAAAGCTCTGCTAACGTTACCGGAAATATAAACCGCCTGAATTTCCAGGGCGCCAAAATCAATCACGCGCCCTTGCTCATCAAGTGCAGCAATCACGATGTCAATATTGCCTGCTGACTTACCAAACTTGTCATTCAATCGCACTTCCGTCAGCGCTAAATATGAGCTGTTGCCTGGAAAGAAAAAGCGAGCAGCATCAGATATGACTAGCAAATCTTGTCGCAATCTCACTGGACAAGTAATCGCCACTTTTGCGCCATCTGCTACCGTGCAGACACCAAGCGGGTCGGTCGCACTGTTTTTAGTGCAATTCAATCCCGACGAATTGTGAAAAGGACACAACCGACCGGAACGATGAGCATCAGCTTCAGGTGATAAATTGCTGACCGGGTAACCGAACACTTCTACTAATGGATTTTTAGGCACAATTAGTTTGGGGCATGAAGGACTTTCAACTATTGAAGCTGGCAAATAGTTTACCCCATCAATAGGGCGATCTCAATGGGTTTCCTACACAAGTTATCGATGTGCACAGTTTGGCCTGTTACCTTTTGGGAGCTCTGACAATACTCGCAGCAAAAATTGGCGCGTTCGTGAACCAAACGACTTGTCGCAGCACATGATAGCTCATTCACGGTGGGACGCGAAATCATCCTGAGAAAGCGTGTATCCGCGATCCATCAAAATGTGAGCTGCCCATGCCTTGCGAAGCATCAAGCGGTTGCCGCGCTCGACAAGCGCCGCATACTCAGTAGCTTCGGGCGGTGCGATCTGTCCAAGCGACGTGCGCTCCCCAAGCATCACCATAGGTTCGTTCAAAGCGGCGGGCATCTGTTCCGCAACCATGCCAAATAGCGTATCATCTGCCAGTTGACGGAGCGCGGTCAGCTCAGCCTGCTCGCCAGCCGGTAACGCCGAAAGCTCATCGAACGCACTGTCAAGTCGTGCTTCCAATACCTGCTCAACGGGTTGTGATGATTGTGTGGCGATCCGTTGAGCACGTTCGTAAACTGTTTGGGAAATGTGAAGCGTTATTTCATAGTTTGTCATTGCACATTAAACCTTGCTACCGCGATACTCATTTACATTCGACACCGTACAAAAGCGATCTATCTACTCAAAACTGATTATACAGCAGTCTGGCACGCTCTTTTGATCAATACTCTCATTCGCACTGCATAGTACACTTTGGTCACCCGAACACATACGAACGCTTGTGCCCACCAACCCACTCGCACACCTTGTCGCTACGCTGACCCGCCTCTAAATGGTAATTGTTGTCACATATTTTTCTTGTGTTCACGCCACAACCTCAACTTGACTAGGTGTAACAGAATAATTTGACCAACGTATGTTTCACGTTGTGGCGAGACGCTCACGATATAGACGTGGTAAGTGAGTTAGTTGATGATAAGAATAGCACTATACCAATGAGAACAGCGTTCACTGGTGTACGCAGTTACGGCAAGGCCACGCTGACAGAATTAGCTTAGCCAGCTCAACAAGCTGCGTTATGCACAATTGAGCAATCCTAATTTATTGCTGCGAAAGTGCCTGCATTTGCCAAATTACTTTACTGATGAAGCTTTCAAGTGGGCTATCCGCCATTCGCCCTAATTTGATCACTAGCGCATGGAGTTCTTTCCCTTGAGCAGTGTCGGGTAGTAGATCGAGCACACGTGTGTAATCAGCTAACGCGCCATCTTTGTCACCCGAAAAGTGACGTGAGATACCACGTCCCAAATGGCTGTTGCAGTGGTTTGGCTCCAGCTTGATTGCTTTAGTAAAGTCACCGATTGCACGAGCGCTATCGCGCTGAGTCTGATAAACAAGCCCACGGTAATAATAAGCATTTGCGTTGTCAGGTTTCAAGTGGATCGCCTCGGTGTAATCTACAAGTGCACCTTGTACGTCGCCTCTCGCAATGCGCACTCTGCCGCGGCAAACGCAAGTAATATGCAAATCACGAATGCCAAGTTCAATCGCTTGCGTGAGATCACCTAACGCACCCCCATAATCAGCTTTGAGCCGGCGCAGTTCGCCACGTTGTGCAAACGCAATCCCTTCCTGTGGGTTAATCCATATCGCGCTTGTGTAATCTGCAATGGCTGCGTCTAGGTTCGCTTTCATGGTGTACATCGACGCACGAGCAATATACAGGTCTGCTTGATTTGCGTTCAAATCAATGGATTTCGTGTAATCTGCAATAGCACCTTGAAGGTCACCACCAAGACAACGAACTAATGCACGAATGGCGTATGGGGTACTATTTCTCGGAACAAGACGTATTGCCGCTGTGCAATCGATGATTGCGGCATTATAGTTTCCTTTTAACCGTCGATAAAAAGCACGTCGCAGATAAGCAAGTACATAACCGGAATTAAGTTGGATGGCTTGATCGAGATCACTTAATATTCCTTCGAAGTCGCCCGAACTACGATTGCCCGATTGTTCAAACCAACTTTGTGCTATAAGGTATTCCTCACGAACAATAGGTAGTGCATTGGCTGCCGCATTTTTACGTTGCAGTACATCCGTAATTTTGTAGGATGCGGTTGCCCAATCAATTGGCAACAGCTTTTGTGTGGTGAGTTGCGTTACATCTGCTGTAAATGTGCTGTACTTGGTAACGCTGCGCTCTGCTCTGAGCACAGCACTCACCGCGTCGCTTGACCCCTTCTCGACACGCTCCGCCTTAAACTCAGGCGTTGCCAATACCATCAATTTGCGGTCAGTATAAACAGCGTGTTCAATTTCTATGCGCAGTGCGTTTTGCGGAAGTGTAAAGTGGTCGAGGCTACCCGGCGTAAGCACCACGATAAAATAGACCCGTGCTGCAATTTGCTCTAAACAAACGGCACTAATGACTTCAGAATTGCTTGCATCCTTTTCCTCAACGTCGATAAACACATCGATGCCGAGAGTACGCAACGTTTGGTAGATTGCATGAGCAGCATACGGACTTGTGAGCCGATGATAGCTTATATAAACGCTATTTTTCATAGGTCACTACGCATGTTACCTCGATTTCGTCACACAACCAGTATATCTCGTGCAGAAGATCACAACTAGCTCAGAATAAATATGGGAACGGCTAAACAAAACGCAATTATACAACGGCCTGACACATTCGTTCGAGCACTACTCTTATTCGCACCGCGTGGTACACTTTCGTCAACCGAACGCACAGGAGCGCTTATGCCCACCGACCCGCTCGCACACCTTGTCGCCATGCTGACCCCCTCGGAAATGGTTACCACCGGGCACGTGTTTTTATCGTACTCACGACGCAATCGTGACTTCGCCAAGGCGCTCTACGGCAAACTGACCGACGCAGGCTTCCCGCTGTGGCGTGATGTTCACGACATTGAGGCGGGCGCGGATGACTGGTGGCAGGCGATCCAGGAAGCTATTCGCGCGTGCGACACGGTCGTGTTATGTATGTCGCTGCCTGCGCTCAAGTCACCCGTGGTGGGCGACGAATGGCTGTACGCCCGTCAGATCGGCAAGCGAATTATCCCGGTCGTGGCCGACGACATCTGGGAACACCCCGAAGTCAAAGCGGGCACGTTCACACTCCCGAACTGGATGCAGCGCAAAAACTGGCTTGATTTTCGTGCGAGTGTGCCCGAATCCGAGGTTGCCTGGGCGAACCTGCTCCGCACGCTGAATGAGCGGTACACACCCAAACGATTTATCTCGATGGTCGAGGAACTACCGCCGCGCTTTGTGCGCCGGTCTGATGACATGGATCGGGCGGTGCATGGCCTGGTCGATGATAAGTACGACGCCGTGGCGATGACTACCGCGTTCAGCGGTGCGGGCGGCTATGGAAAGACCACTTTGGCGAAAGCGGTTGCCCGCGATGTGCGTATTCAAGGCGCGTTTGACGACGCGATCTTGTGGGTCACGCTTGGTGAAAAGCTACTCGAACTCTCCAGTGACGCACTCGCTAACGTACTGATTAGCCGCGTGCGCGAATTGATCGATGCGCTAACGGGCGAAAAACCCGTGATCGAAACGCTTGAAATGGCGCAGACTAAGCTTCATGCGGCAATCGGCGAGCTATATGTGCTGCTGGTAATCGACGACGTCTGGGACGCAGCGCACCTTAAGCCATTTCTGCTCGATTCAGGTAAGACACCACACTGCTCGTACCTGATCACCACGCGTAGTCTGAACACAGTCAACCGTGATAGTATCCTAAAGCAGACTATTGATCGTATGAAGCCCATTGAAGCTGCTGAGTTGCTCAGTGCGGGCTTTGACCCAGATGAAATCAAAATTAATAAAGTAACGCTACGCACACTTGCCCACGAACTGCGCGAATATCCACTGGTGCTAGCCTTAGCGAACACACAAATTGCAAATTACGCACACGACATGAGCTTGTCTATGGCGGATGCGCTTGAACTCGGACGCGAAACGTTGCGTGAATTGGGTGTGCTCGGTTTCGACGATACAAGTGCCGCTAGCCGCGACTCTGCCGTGTCGAAAACGCTAGACGTAAGCATTCGGCAGATTACGCCGGAAGAACGGCAACGACTGTACCGCGAACTGGCGATCTTTCCCGACGATGCACTGATCCCTCTCACGACGTTGGAGAAATATTGGGGTTTGAGCAAGGTTGCCACGCTGCAATTTTGCCAAATGCTGTACCGTAAGACGGCGTTGTTGCACTCGTTTGAGGGGCTAAGTGTTCGCCTGCACGATGTGTTTCGTGACTGTCTGCTATATTGGGAGCGCGACAAACTGCCCGCTTTGCACCGCCGCCTAACTGACAACCTAAGAATCGGTATGAGTACGGGGGTCATGGCATTACCTGACGAATACGCTTGGCGCAATCTGGCTTATCACCTGATCGAGGGCGGCCAGCCGGATCGGTTGCGTGCCTTGCTGCTCGATTACCACTACCTGCGCGCGAAGCTCGGCGTGACGGATGCGAGCGCGCTGGTAGCTGACTGCGATGCGCTGCTCAAGATCGGCACAGACGAGACGATCCGAGTGCTACGCTCCGCGATTTTGCTCTCGGAGAACGCGCTAGCACAGGATGCCGATGCACTCGGTCACCAACTGGTTGGGCGCATAATGTCGCATCGCAAGCACAATACCGAACTGCGCACCTTGACCGACAGTATCCCGGCCTTGCAGCCCGGCTTGTACCCGATCGATTTCGACAGTGAGTACGTCACGCACGAGCAGGCGGGTGGACCGCTACTGCGGACGCTGAGTGGGCACATAGAAAATGTCAAGGGCGCACAAATATTGGTCAACGGACGTTTGCTGTCGTGGAGTGCGGATAGTACATTGCGGCTGTGGTCCTCCGATGGCGCATTGCTCATGGTTTTTGAAGGTCATACCAATAGCGTAAATGGCGTGCTTGAGTTAGCCGATGGACGTTTGCTGTCGTGGAGTGCGGATAGTACATTGCGGCTGTGGTCCTCTGATGGTGCATTGCTCATGGTTTTTGGAGGCCATACCAACTGGGTCAATGGCGCGCTTGAGTTAGCCGATGGACGTTTGCTGTCGTGGAGTGCGGATAGCACACTGCGGCTGTGGTCGTCCGACGGTACACCTTTATCCGTTCTTGAAGGTCATATTCACTCAATAACAGGTGTGCTTGAACTGGCGAATGGACGCTTTTTATCTTGGTCAGGTGTCATACCAAGTGAAGATCATACCCTCCGGTTGTGGGCGTCCCATGGCGTGCTATTGGCTATCCTCGAAGGTCACGGTAGTTCCGTAAATGGGGCCCAGGAACTAACTAATGGGCGCATTTTATCATGTAGTGCTGATAACACGTTACGATTATGGACCGCCGATGGCGCACCCCTCAGCGTCCTAACAGGTCATAATTTTTGGGCAACTGGTATGTTTGAGTTGGCCGATGGACGATTTCTATCCACGAGCTTAGATAATACGTTGCGATTATGGATCTCTGATGGTACACCCCTCGCTGTCCTTCAAGGCCATAGTAGCTCTGTGAATGGCGGACTGGAACTGACCGATGGTCGTTTGGTATCGTGGAGTAGCGATGGCACACTCCGTCTATGGGCATCTGACGGGACGCCTCTCGCCGTCCTCCAAGGTCACAGCGGCCCCATAAATGGTACACTTGAACTGAGTGATGGTCGTTTGGTATCGTGGAGTAGCGACGGCACACTCCGTCTGTGGATTGCTGACAATGCCTCTGTAGCTTCCCTCACCCCCCATACTGGTGCTGTCGATGAATTGCAAGTCTTGACAGATGGAAGGGTACTATCCTGGAGTAGTGGCAGTTTTATTAGAAATAAAGATCGCGTATTACGGCTTTGGGCATCTGATGGTACACCACTAACCGTCCTTGCAGGGCATAATTACGATGTAAACGGTGCACTTGTGTTAAGCAATGGGCGCTTCTTATCTTGGAGCCAAGACGAAACGTTAAGGCTGTGGTCCTCCGATGGTGCGCCGCTCACTGTCCTTGAAGGTCATACGAGTGGCATAAAAGGCGCATTAACTTTGGCTGATGGGCGTATCCTATCGTGGAGTAATGATCACACGTTACGGCTATGGACGTCTGACGGTGCCGCTCTTGCTGTCCTTGAAGGGCATACTGACTTGGTAGAGGGAGCACTTGAACTAAGCGACGGGCGTTTCCTATCATGGAGTGATGATGGAACACTGCGATTGTGGGGAACGGATGGTACGTTGATTACTGTGCTCAAAGGACATACAAATACTGTAATCGGGACACGCGCTCTGGAGAATGGACAATTGCTTTCGTGGAGCTCTGATAATACGATATGCTTGTGGACATCTGACGGCGCGTTGCTCACCGTACTTAAAGGACATACAAGTACTATAATTGGGGTACGCGCTCTGGAGAATGGACGATTGCTTTCGTGGAGCTCTGATAATACGATACGCTTGTGGACATCTGACGGCGCGTTGCTCATCGTACTTAAAGGACATACAAGTACTATAATTGGGACACGCGCTCTGAAGGATGGACGATTGCTTTCGTGGAGTTCTGACAATACAATATGCTTGTGGACATCCGATGGTGTGCTATTGACTGTTTTGAATCAAGATTACTATTCACGTAATCGCCAAACAATGATTCGCTTGGCACACGAGCAGAACATTGACTTAGATGAACTTCTCCCTAATGATTTGTCCACAAGACTTGGGTTGGTACAGCAGTCTAGAAACTGTATCGGCCTCTACAATCCGACTGATGGTATATCCATCACATGCTTTTACAGTGATGCGGATTTTATGAATAGCGCACTTTTGAGCGACAAAGTGACCATCGCCGCAGCGGACGAGGTTGGCCGCGTCATATTCCTGCGCTACCGCGATCACTAAACCAAGCGCGTGATGCTGTATACCGCCTGCGCCTGCTCGACTAGCGACGGCTTGGTTTGGTCGCGCGCTTCTTGCAGCTCGAACAGGCGGCTCACGGCGGCAAGCTGCGGCAGGTTCGCAGTGATCGGCACACCGAAATCGTGCTCGAACTGCGCCGCGTCGAAGTCGGGGGCGTTGAACGCCAGGCGTTTGCGAGCGGCTTCGGCTTTTTTTGGATCGTACAAAAAGAGTTGGAACAATGTCGGGAAATACTCGGCCATCGTGATCAGCCGGACAAGGTTCGGGGTCGGGTACTCGCTCAGATTGAATTGACGTAGTTGCGCGTTCGTTGTGATCTGTTCGTATTTGGCGATGAACAGCAGCAATCGGTTCAGGATGCGCTTGATCTTGCGCGGGTTCACGAAACGGCTGTCTTCCAGAATTGCGCCAAACTGCCGGAAGTAATCAGCGTAATGCGCCTGCTGGTCGGCATCCGGCACGAGTCGCGCGATGCGGTCTTGTACGAACTTTCGCACCGATTGCGGGGTCGGCTCTGGCACGTAAAACGAATAGTTCAGAAACTTTTCGAGATACTCGCGCCCGTCCACCGCTGCGCCGCCGTACTTGACGCTAATGCCTTGGTACACGATCCGTGCGTTAAGCGCCAATACGAACACGCAGCGCGAAACAGTCAGATGGTTTTTTAGGTTCTCCAGCACGCGGATCACCGTTTCGGGCAGGCAGCGATCCAGGTCATCGATCAGGATCACGAACTGCACTCCATTCGCAGCAAATGCCTGACCACGCGCTAAATCGATGGCGTAGGTATCGAGCAGCTCACTGAACGCGGTTTTGATTTTGCCGACCGTATCTGTCCATTCCGCGAGCACGGTTTCGACGGTATCGGTGTGCTTCTTGATAGCCTCAAGCTGCTTGGTGATGTCCTCAAACTTGAGTGCCCCGCCCGTCAGCTCTTTGGTCACGGCCTGCACACCCAAATCCATGCTGAGCAGCACACTGGCCGCCGCCACATCGCGAAAATGCTGTAGAAAGGTGCGCATTTCAGCAGGGTTAGCGACCCGTGTTTTGTAGTCGGCACGAATCGCGTGCAGCAGTGGGTAGATCAGATTCGACTCGTTCTCATATTCCCAAGCGTTGAACCAAATTGGCACGAATACATCACCGTCGGGCGTCGGTGAGGCGTCCTCGATTTTGGTGTGCAGCAGGCGCAGAATCGACGTTTTGCCGATTCCCCAATCACCCAAAATGCCATACACAAATGGCGTCTCGGTATTGAAGATGGAGCGCTGAATGAGGTCAACAAACTCACGGAAGCCGAGCGCATCGTCGCTGGCATCGTTGACGGGAGTATCGGGCACGAAGCGCATAGTGAGTGGCGTGCGGGGTGTGGTCATGCGTCCCAACTTTCTGCACAGTGTTGCTAAACCAGTCAGAGTTTACCAACAAAACGCGCTAAAATCGTTAGAGAAGATGGTAGTGAGGCTTGCTAAAATGGATGCGATTCGCGTTGCAGGACACATTGACGAAAACAGGCACGTACAAATCGATGAGGCAGTTGACTTGCCGCCGGGTCAACAGCTCAGCATCACGATAGAGGCCATAACGCCTGAAATGCTGACGGCTGATGATGCTTTGTGGGACGAGAAGTTTTCCCGCACGCCGCATATTCTGACGCAACTTGCGGCTGAAGCTCGTGCTGAAATAGAAGCGGGAACGGTTACAGACTTCGACCCCGATGCGGACGAATTTTGAAGTCGAAAGCGACGTCACGTTTTTGGGCACATATGCGGAAGCTCCCTGTGGATGTGCGGAAACAAGCATTCACTGCTTACCGCACCTTTAAGCGTGATCCTTATCATGCCTCGCTGCAATTCAAGCGCGTGAGTGCTGCGGAACCCTTGTATTCGGTTCGGATCGGCTTACACTATCGCGCGCTGGCTATTTTCGAGGTCAACACGGTGACTTGGTTCTGGATCGGCTCTCACGCCGACTATGACAAACTCATCTAATTCGGCTCACTCGAAGTGGGTGAAACCCCTGTTTTCATGTTGAGCGTTCATGGTGTCAGACCCATTGCCACTCGTTACAAATTTCAATGATATGGTGAGCAATAGTTTCAAGGATGGCAGACGAGAGAATTTCAGGGGTGAACAGCGTTTCTTCAGCGAACAATTCTAAAATGCTTTCGCGTTTTTGCTCCTCGCTTGTTAACAAATAACCTGTCAACGCCTGACGAATTTTACGGATCAAAATTGAATGATCGTCAATAACAGGCAGAAATGACGCCAACATCCATGCCTGATAATTCTCAGCCTCAATGGCAGATGCCGCTTCCAATCCATGTGCGAGGGCTTGACTGCGTGCGCTTTCCAACAGATAAGGTGATAGCGCCACTAAAATCCGTGCACGATGTATTTTATCTTGAATAGCAAGGGCAACGTCTAATGCTTGAGATAGTAGCTCGCCCGTTAGATGCGGTGCTAGCGCCTGTAACACATCAGCACGATATTCTTCATTTTGAAAAGTCGTTGCCCCTATTAACACTTGTTGAAGGAGATCGACTGTCAGGTGAGGCGCTAATGCTATCAATGTTTTGGCGCGAATTTCCTCATTTTGATTGCTATTTGCGGCAACTAACCCTTCGATTAATGCCTGTTTGCGTGCTTGTTCATCTAAATAGGGTATTAACGCTATAAGCGCAGACACACGCTGCCATTCATCTTCGATGGCATGAACTGCGGCTAACCCTGCGGCTAACGTATGTTCATACGCTTCTCCACTCAAACGGGGTATTAACGCTGTGAGCGCCAATGCACGTTGCCATTTGTCCTCGATAGCGTGAACTGCGCCTAAACGTTGTAGGATCAATTTGTCTGTTAAGTATGGAGTCAATGCGGCCAACGCAAATGTACAAGCGCTTTTATCCTCAAAGGCAAAAACTGCGGTCAGTGTCTGTTTTAGCAACTCGCCCGTTAGATAGGGTGCCAATACCGTCAGTATAGATGCCTGCTCAAATTCATTTTCGAAAGCAAAAACTGTGTTCAGCGTTTGCCGTAGCAACTCATCTGTCAGGTAAGGCGCTAGCACCGCTATAGCTAACTCGCGACTGACTTCATACCGAAAGCCATAGGATGATACAAAATTTGGTGCTCGTGCTGCTTGATTTATTTCCTTAATCAATTGCGTAAGATGAAAACTTTTTTCGTCTCGTTTTAGAAGAAGAGCTTTAGCTTTAATGATGTCATCAAAAGCGAGCGCCGCTTCAAGGGCTTGCGCCAGCACCCGTTCATGCATTTCTCCAAGTGTATGAGGCACCAATGCGATAAACGCCTGCCCTTGCTGGTCTTGACTTTGAGTAGAGATTGCTGCTCTTAATCCTTGTGCCAACGCATATACGCGTGTTTCCGCTATCAGGTGAGGGATCAAAGTTACCAACGCAAATGTACGAGACATATCATCCTGAATAATGAGCGCAACCGCTAACACCCCTGATAGTAACTTATGCGTTAAGTTAGGTGCTAGTGCTTGCAAGGCTGTTACATAAGGCCTTTCACTATGAACAAAAAACGGGGACACTAGCTCCTCGCGAACAGCAAGCGCTGACATTAGCCCCTCCTCCAACGCGCGTTCGCGAGCTTCCCCAACCAAATATGGTAATAATGCTCTCAAATTATCAGTACGAGACCCAGCATATTCAATAGCGAGCGCCGCCACCAATCCTTCCATTAGTGCATGGTCGCGAGCCTCTCCAGCTAAGTACGGCAACAAGGGTATCAAGGCATCAGCACGAAAACTATCATTTCGGATAACAAGCGCTGCCACCAACCCCTCCCTCAACGCGCGTTCGCGAGCTTCCCCAACCAGGTAAGGCACTAATGCTGTCAATGCTTTCGCACGAGGCTGATCATCTTGAATGGCGAGCGCCGTTACCAAATCTTTTGCTAACACCAGTTCCCGAGCTTCCTCATCCAGAAAGGGTAACAATGCAATCAACGCATCTTCACGAGACCCATCATAAGATGATGTAAATGGGCTTGAACCTTCGTCTGGAATAGCAAAGGCTGCTGTCAATCCCTCTGTTAACGCTTGTTCACGCGTTGCTCCAATCAAATAAGGTAGCAGTGCTACCAAGGCCTTCGCACGAGACGCATCATCTTGAAAGGCAAGGGAAGTCACCACGCCTTCAGTTAGCGCCTGTTCGCGAGCCGAGCCTGTTACGTAAGGTATCAATAACGCTAAAATATTGGCATGAGATCCATCATAAAAATTAAAGTGAAGCGGCTCTTCATTTGGAGTAGCAAGTGCTGCAAGTAACCCCTGTGCTGACGCGTGCTCGCGTGCCTCCCCACTCAAATAAGGCAGCAGCGCTGCCAATGCTTTCGCACGATAACGCGCATTTTGGATGCCAAAAGCCACCGTCAACCCTTGTGTCAGTAACTTACCGGTAAGATAGGGAGTTAACGCTACCAGTGCATCAGCACGGCTATGTTCGTACTTAACGGAAGTTACTGCTATCAGCCCTAGTGCCAACGCCTGTTCGCGCGCTTCACCAATCAGGTGCGAAGATAATGCCACCAACGCTTTGACGCGAACCTGTTCAGATGAAATAGAGATGACTGACGCTAGACCCTTTTTGATTGCCGTTCCATGTTCCGCTTCATTGAGAGAATTATTTTGCAGTAACAATATGTATAATTTCGCTTTCTGCTCAGCATTGGGCACGTTTTCTGCCACACTTAACGCACGTTTTGCCGTCCATAATCCCAGCTCCACGGCGCGCGCCACCAATTCGGGCACGTAATTCGCTGCCAAACTATTGATGCTCGTGCGGATCAGTGCATAGCGAACACAATCTGCAAAGGCAGTTGGATTGCTGTCGGCTTCGATTTGCCGTAGCGCTTCGGGATGTGCGAAATCTTGCCAAGCCGTCATCACATCCGCGATATAGCCCTCGTAGGTGTAATCGCTCTGCGGAATGCGTACATGCAGCCATTCGTGGTTATCGAACAGGCGCTTGAGTTCGGGATAATCGCCCGTCGCTTTGAGATGATAGACGAGGTGATCATACAAATAGCCATCATCTGGCACGGTATGCCAGCCCGTGCCCATACTCAGACTATGATAAGCATCGAGGACTTTACGATGCAGCTCAATCACCTTGATACCCTTCTCGCTCAGCTCTGCCGCCATGTGGTCGCGCAGTAAATCGTGCAGCAGTACCGCACGTGGATACTCGAGCTGCACTAAATCCAGCAGCGCCCGCGCTGCCAGGTCGCGCAGTTCACGCTCAGTCAGTTTGTCGTTCCAGCCGACCAAGCCGTTCCACAATTTCCGCACGCCTGCTTCATGGATCGGCTCATCTTCTTTGAAGATGCATAGCGCCGCATATACTTGACGAGTGGTGGGCTTCAATTGGTTGATACTCAATTGAAAGGTTAGGGCAAGGCTGTCGTGCGGTTTATTGATGCGGTTGCCCTCAAGCATTCGCGCATCGAACGTTTGAAGCCAAGGTTCCGGGGCGTCGTATTGCAACTGCGCGCCCGCTAGTTTCAAGGCCAGTGGTAACCGCCCCAACCGCTGCGCGATTCGCTCTTTGAGCGCTTCCGGCGCATGTGTCAACTGACCGTCCGACCACAAGTCTAACAGCGCAACGGCTTCCGGCATTGCCATCAGCGGGATCGGCTGCACCTCTGCGCCGAGTTCTTTAGCGATTTCGGTATCGCGCGTGGTGATTAGCAATCGGCATTTCGTGCCACCGACTTTGAACCATTCGGCGTGTGTACACTGCCAGGCGTCATCAACGATGAGCAGGCACGCTTTTTTCTCCAACAGCGTGACCAGCGTGCTTTTCAGCTTTTCGAGCGTCGGCGCATTCTCGCTGATTTGGCCGTTGAGCGTCGTCACCCAATCGCGAAGCTTGACGCGCAGTTCATCGTCGGAAACATTCTGGCCGAGTACCGTCCACAGGATGCCGTCCGGGAACGCGGCCTGCATTTCGGGCAACTCGCACAGGGCCCGCGCCATGACCGATTTGCCGATCCCACCCATGCCATGCAGCGCAGTCGGTTTGGCTTTGTCGGCGGTCAAGGCGATACTGGCCGCGTCACCCAACAACACCAAGCGCAGTTCATCGAGCAGCGACGCACGGGGCACGTAATTGGGTGGCAATGGAACATGCTTGTAAAAATCGTAACGGATGGGCTCAAAAATCGGCGCTGTATCCGTCAGTTTGGTCGATTGTTCCGCCAGCACTTTGGGAAGGGCGCTGGAAATTTGCGCCGCGAGGTGATCGGGCGAATAGAAGAATCCAACCACATGTTTACCCATGATCAATGCTTTGAACGCTGCCATCCGCGATTTACCCGGTTCGGCTTCGATCTGCGAGGGCGGCCAAGCCAGTTCGTCGCCGTCTTCGCTCTTGTCACTGACAACGTAGAGCAGCATTGGCAGCTTGCGTTCTAACGCCCACAAGTATTCAAGATGAGTAATGCCTGTTTCGCCGTCACCAGAACGTTCTTCACCGTCAGCAATCGTGAACATCGAGTCAGCGCCTGGTGCGTAGCCATAGCGATGCGCGTAAATGCCGATGAAAATGTCGGCCTTTTGCACTTCGTCGTAGCAAAGTTGCAGCGCGTTACGTTCGGTTGCCTCGAATTCCTCCATCGCAATTGGAAATGCGCCCGCGCGTAGCACGGCCTCTTTGACCTTTGCACGGTATTTAGTCAAATCTTTGGAGGTCGAACTGATGAAGACATTGTAAACCGATGCAACCATTGGAAAGCTCCCCACGAACGCGACGCGTGCTTACCTCCATGATACATAATGTTGAGCTGAATGGAAACTTCTGGTCATTAGCTCAAGTGGCACGTCGCTTCGATCTAGACTGGCTGAGGTCTGGATAGAAACGCAGTACATCAGATTTAGCGGCGCGTACCTCATCTTGATCCAAGAGCAGCGGTCTTTGCTCATTCCCGACGGTTGTTGAATCGCTCACCGGATCAGACGACGAACCCGCGCCATTATCAGCTTTCCAAGTCGTTTCTGGTGGTGCTGATCCGGTGATCCGGTGCTTTTGCTTAAACTCTTTTACTTCTACATCAGGCGATATTAACCCCGCTTTCAATTCATGATCGACTTTTCCAGAGTCGACCGGATCACCGGATCGAATGGCGTCACTATCAGCCTTCTGAGGTGATCCGGTATTTGACGGTACCGGATCAACCGGATCAGGCGTCGGATCGGGATCGTCGGGGAAATCGTCCGCCGGGGTGCGCAGTCGAATACCGACCAAGCCCCACAACGCTTTGATTTCGCCCGTTTGTGGATCGACGACGCGCTGCCGAGTGGCTGTCACTTCTGGCCGGAAAGTCGAGATAATGTCGCGCAGCTTCGGACGTCCCACAGGCGTGACGCCGTTCTCGTCCGACCATTGACGGTAATTGGTGTACAAGGTCGCCGTGCTCTCGAACACAACAGCCTCGAAGATGCAGTTCTCGGTCAGCCAGAGCTTGACCGCATCGCCGTTCGTCTCGATTTCGCCAAGCAGGGCGATCATCTGTGGGCTCATGGGATATTTGTGCGTGCGCTGTGCCTCAAGCGCCAAGGTGATACACGCTGCCGAAAACGCGCCCAGTTCCGCTTGCAACTTTTGCAACAGGTCGGCATCTTGTTTGCCGTCGGCAACCGTGTTCGGGCACTCGACGATTACCAAGCGGCGAGTGAGCGCGCCGGACTGGTCGCGATAACGCAGCTTGTTGTTCGTCGCCAAAATCAGCTTGGGTGTCCAGGTATTCTCGTCGCGCTCGTCTTGATACTTAAGCCACATTGATACGCCGCCATGCGCGGTCATGCTCTTGAACATTTCTTCGCGCTCGTCCTTGAGCAACCCATCCTGCGGAAATTCGTCCACGCAAACAAGGTTCGGATTAGTATCGAGCCATTTGGCGCGGTTCTGTCGCAAAAACGGAAATGATAGGATAAAGTCAGATCTGCGACTGAGGATCAGGCGAGGCGGATACGACTATCGAACCCCCAACCATTTTCAAAGGG
>Ga0123336_10001798_pt1 | contig 19280 bp, 22 predicted proteins | sample SSSSmetaG_FD_96466 | JGI IMG/M metagenome (GOLD analysis project Ga0123336, IMG submission 96466) | Glacier valley bacterial and archeal communities from Borup Fiord, Nunavut, Canada, to study Microbial Dark Matter (Phase II) - ​SSSS metaG | ecosystem: Environmental > Aquatic > Freshwater > Ice... | reverse complement strand
CTTCGGTTCCGACGAACCCGTTGGCTACTGCTACCGCGTAGGCAGAGTCGCCGGGGGCGCCGGGGTCGCCGGGGGCGCCGTCAAGGGAAGCCAACCATTCGACTTCGGTTCCGACGAACCCGTCCGCCACAGCGACCTGATACGCGGAGAGGCCGCGCGGCCCAACAACAACAGCAACCTCAACGCCCGAGTAAACCGGAACCTCAACCTCGATACCGTCAGACATCAGACCGCCGTCCTAGTCACGTCATGGCTCACGGTCACGGCGCCTGCAACCTCACGGGTCACGGCACCGCCACTATCAATGAGTTCGAGGTCCCACATGCCCGTCTTGTACGTGTCCCACGCCTCGCCCTGAGTGGTCGCAGCATCGAGCACCACACGAATCCACCCGTCCGCACCCAACTCGATGCGCGGACCAGTCACGGCCGCGGACGTGAACACAACCCACGGGTCGAGTCCAGGCTTCTTACGGATCTGCGCACGAGCCGACCAGCCCGTCGAGTAGTCCTCATAGATGCGCACCGACGCCGGGTCGTTGGGGTCCGTCAACGTGTACGGGCGCACGGCCACGGTTGTGTCCGCGCCCTGCGGAATGGTCCAGTTGACAACGATCTTCTGCTCATAGCCGGCCTCAAATGTGGTCATGGGTTGCCGCCCTCTCGTGTGCTAGTTGCCGTTTTGGCGGTGTCGTAGGGACCATGAACCGGTCGCGCCCGCGTTCTGTCGCGCACGCAGCGGCCAACCATCTGGACCACCTGCAGGGGTTTGTCGTTGACGCAAACCCCAAGCGCTCGTGTCGTCGTAGATGTAGCGGTAATCGGGCCAGTTGAAAACGCCCGTCATGGTGAGCGAGTCAATAGCCGCGCGCCACTCCCACCCGTCTTGTGCCACATTGCCTGACGTTGATGTGGGGACAATCTCAATCGAGAAGCCGTTAGCGATGTCAAGTGTGAGGTCGAACGACGGCGCGGAGAGTGTCACCACGTTCGACGTGTTCACCGTCCCAGTGAGCACGGTCGGCCATGATGGCGGGTCGACCGCAATATCAGTACGTGCCCCGTAGTAGTAGTAAGGGGGCACGGGGAACGCGGTCGCATGAAGCCCGTTGGACACCTTGACTGCGAACGTCCACATCTCAGTCGGGAATTGACCGGCCAAGAACTCGTCAATCAAGCTCGCAGCGACATGCGGGACGACGTTTACCGAGACAACGACGGGGCGCGAACTGCCGCCCAAATACTCGACACCAACAGCACCGGGGGGCAGCGTGGCTCCAGGGTGATTGATATTGGCGAGTATCGCGCGGAAGTTCTGCACCACGTCGTAACTGCTGTGCGACAAGTCGCGGGACCGGAGCCCGCGCAACTCTTTGGGCCACGCACCCGCCCAGCCCGGATCGGCCCCGGACACCTTAGTGATGGGCCACGTGGTCCAGCGTTCCTCAGTGGTGAGGGCGCCGACACTCCGAAAGTATTCTGAGGGTTGCGGTGTGAGCGGCCCCGAGAAGTCAACGCCGAACGGGTACGCCTGCGCAGATGCCTCGCCGCTCGTAGACGGGCCGGGAAGCCACGGTCCAGTTCGCGTCATTACGTAGCCTGACCGTAGAAACGACCCGTCACATAGCAAGACGCCGACGCGATGGTTGCGACCCAGATCCACGGCGACGAAGCCGACGCGTAATCCCATGAGGCATCGTCAACGAGGCGCCCCGTGACGGGTGCCGTTGTGGCACCTGCCGGGTTCTGGTACTGGCGCGGGTAGAAACCTGCGGGCTGTTCCTTCCAGCCCCACGCCTGCAACAGCCCCATGTCGTCGAGCGCGTCACCCGCCGAACTCCACGGGCTTTCAGTTGCACTAGTCGTCAACGGATTGCCAACAACCGCAAGCAGGTTGGCAGCCGTGACGGCCTTGCCAAACACCGCGAGCGCGAATGGTGTGGCGCTTGTAGTGGTGAAGCGGGTGCGGGAGATGGTGCCGAATGCGCCCATGGGGATGCGGCGGACGTCCCAGAGGTTGGTGAAGATGGCGTGGCGGGGCATGATGCCTGCGGGTGATTCGGCATCGTAGGTGGGGCTGTCAGAGGGGATGTTGCCTGCGAGGAGTCGTTTGATTGCGGCTTTGGCGGGGTCTGTTGCGGCACGGTCGCGGGCGATGATGGCTTCAAGGGTGGGGTAGTCGCGTGCTTTGGTGTCTACCTCGAGAGTGGCTGCGCGTGCATCGAAGCTGATCTTTGCGATGTGGGCTGTGATGTCCGTCGAGGCTCCACCGAGGATGCGAAGGTTCTCGCCTTCTCGGAGTTCATACTTGGATTTCGTGGCAGGGTCCATTTCGAAGGTGACAGTGCCAGCCCATCCGGGGTCTGTGCCGCGGGCGAGTACCTCGAGCGCGTTCTTGATTCCTTCAGCCTTGGAGACGCCCTGGCCGTAGTCGATCTTGTCTTCAACACGGATCGCGTTCTCATTGAAGTTGGCGTTTGGGCCGAGGTCGTCACCGTCCGGGCCGTAGAGGCGTGGCTGTACTTCGGTTGCCGCCGCCAGGGGCGCAATGAATGCCCCGTCGAGGGTGCCGGTGTTGGCCCCGGTGTCGAAGAACGCGGCCCATGACTGCGGGCCTACGATCCCGTCCACTGTGATTCCGGCGCGGTCCTGAGCGGCACGCACAGCCACACGGTCAGACGTCGAATAGGTGCCCGTGGTTGAGAGCCCCAGTTTGCGTTGAAAGTCTGAGACACCACTGCCAGAGTCGGTTGAAGCGTCAGTGCGGCCGACGCGCATCGTGTCCGCTGGATCGGTGTTCGGGTAAGCGGGAGTGTCGTCAGGCTTCCAGTTCGGGAACTTTGCGTTGCGCCAACGCCCGCCGTCCGCGTTCACACCTTCCCCGTAGATCACGTTCGGGGCTTGGGTGGCGTCAGAGTTCAGGCTCACACCGATGCCGCGCTGGCCCACACGGATGGTCGCGGCGATGGTCGCAGTGTCCTTGACAGTCAGGATCGGCGTGCGTTCCGCACATGCGATCGTCCACTGCTTCCCACTACTGATTGCTGTCGCGAGAAGGCTCTGCACATACCCCGTGAGAAGCGGCTCCCAGCCGCCTGCTACGGACGTTTGGATACCAGTCACCACGGATGCCATCGTGAGCCACCGGCGCGATGACGCGGCGTTGAGCAACGCGGGGATAAGAGTGCCAATCTCCTGCGGTGCTGTCGTGAACGACGGCGGACGCAACAGCAGGTCAGCACCAAACAACGTGCCGAGACACTGCAAAGAGAACACCCCCGAGTCCTCATCGAGTCCCTTGTCCATGACAAAGCCCTCGAATAGTGACACCGTGCCGCCCGCGATCTTCACCAGCCTGATTGAGACATTCGAACCATGAGCAGCCCACACGGGGACCGGACGGAACGCATGAACCTGTGGGAGCTGGATCGTGGCCGACTGAGAGCCGAATGGTTCACCGCGACGCCACGTCGGAAACGGTGTCTCCACCCCATCGAACAGGGTGATGTCAACACCCTCAACGGTGATCTGCAAATAGGCGTACTCATCCCACCCAGCGTCAGTTGCCTCCCAATTGACAGGACGGTAGCCGACGTCGAGCGTCGGCGCAGGCATGGTTTCCCACACATGACGCATCGGGTACACGCCTGCAGCGCGCATCACAGCCGGAGACTCGGGCGTCGGCACTACGGGAGGTGTCTTCGCACCGTTGGCTGGCGGCGCTGAAACCACGGGCACCACCTCGGTGTCGCCCACCGTCAGGACGCCCGCACCAGCGATCCCCCATCCGCCAGCGCCCACCTGGCTCAGGTCGGGGAATAGCGCCATGATTGCGGCAATGGTGTCATCCGCAGTGGTTGCGTCGACCGTGGTGGACTCAAACAGCCAAGCGCCCAACACCTCAGCCTTGGTGCCATTCGGCGCGGCGTTCATGTAGACGGTGCCAGATGCGGGGGTCATCAGCGTCGAGTCAGTGCCCACCAAGCCGTCGCGGCTGGTGTGCATTGCGCCACCGTTAACCGAGTCCCAGCGGAACGCAAGCACCGTAATGTCTGCGTCGAGGGGGGTCGTCAGCGTGGGGTTGGTTGAGAAGTAGTGGTTGCCGATGCCGACGTAGTTGACAGCGGTGGCCGTCAGCTCAATGTCAAGCCAGTGGTCGCCCCAGAACAGGTTCCAGCCGGTCGTGCCGATTGGGCCCGTTATGGCGATGAACATGGCAAAGTCGCCCGTGGGGACCATTGGTGCGTCGGAGGCCACGTCTGATGCGCCATTGTCGGACAGCATGTCGAGCGCGTTGTAACCCGTCGACGCTGAGACTGGGTTTGGTGCGACGGCGGGGACAAGGTTGATTCCACCGAATGCCAACGACGACCACGCAGACGACGGGGGTGTGAGGATGCGATCAGCGGTAGTCGGATCCAGAGCCGTCACGGCTACACCTCCGCGTAGGTGAACGTCAGCCCACCAGGAGCAAACGCGAGAGGCTCATCCACAGCAGGAGACACAGACGTCACCGAGGCAGACAGGACGATGGCTCCACCACTGGCCGCGTCAAAGAGCGCAAAACCTGCGATAGTCCAGCCCGTGCCCGCCACACCGCAGTCCAACCGCACAGAGTTCGTCACGCCGTCCGTAGCCGTTGTAAACGCGTCATGCCGCACACGAATACCCGTCATGGCGATAAGGGCCCCAGAACCGTCCAGGAACCCGCCCCAGAGCACCTCAGGGATCACGTTAGAGTGCGCAGGCCCGATGACTGCCTGAATGGCCTTCGACTTGTACAAGTCACCGATCATGGCTACGCCTCCACAGGAACGTTGGGGTGATAGTCGATCGAGAACGCGAACTCAGCGCGAGCGCGACGCACTTTGGTTGCGTCAATACCGCCCACCATTTGGATACCCGTCGGCCGGCACTTCGTGTACGTCGTGACGACACCCTCGACTGTCTCCGTGATGGTGTACGAGAACTGGTTGAACGCCAGGCGCACCGCGTTCGCTGCGGCGACACATGCAGTCCAGTTCGCCCCCTGAGCGCGCACCACGCCTGTGATGGTCGCTACGTCGGGGACTGAGAGCACCAGAGCGCCTCCGGCTTGGTAGGGGCCGCGCACGTCCCGCTCACGCCGAGGCGCATCAGGAGTGTTCCACTCCACCAGAACGAGGCTCACGCCGTTGTTCAGGTCGAGGGCATCGCCAGACACGACGACGCTCAGGTCAATGTCGCAATCAGCCACGAGATCCCGCCCAACTGTTCGTGCGCCTGCGCGCTTCCGCAGAGATCCCGTCGATGCTCGACGCGGACGTGTACACATTCACCGGGGCATGCGTCTCGTAACGCGACTCCACAGGCACCGTGATCACCTGCGGCGGCGACGCCTCGCCATAACCGCCAGCGACACCACCCGTCGCATACGTGTTCATGTTTCCCTGCGCGTAGGCCGCGAGGCCCCGCACTGAGGGATCCACCTGAGATAGCGGCAAGTCGAGCGGCACATATGCCTCGCGCCCCATACCCTCAGCCCAAATGTTCAGCTGCGGAGTGCTGGCAATGCCGCCGGTCGCAAACGCGCCCACGTTGACAGGACGCCCCGTCGACGTCTTCCCCAGGTCAGGAGTCGAACTGAAACCGAACCTGGCCTGCAATCCGCGTGCCCACAACTCGTATTGGACATCAGCATCTGACGTATCGAGCTGCAACTTCACCTCGGGTTGCTGTCCCGCGATGAGGTTGGCCGCGAACTCCGTAGCGGCGTCATCACCACCCCGTGCCCACAAATCCACGACAGACTGCAGTTGTTCCGCACTCGAGTTCTTCAGCAAGTCAGCCTGCGCGGCACCTTCAGGGCCCGATGCTGCCAATTGGTTGATGAACTCATAGGCAAGACCCTGCTGGTCCGGCAAGATGTCAGTCTTCACACGGTCATTCAGTGCAGTGAGGTTCGCCTCAAAGTTTGCCTGAGCGTCAGCCTGCTCCTGCAACTTGGCAATGTAGTCATCGATCGAGACCGTCTGACCGTCGTAGAAGTCCTCCCACTCGGAGGTCACATAGTCGACAGTGTCCTTGTCATTCTTGCGACGAGCATCGTTCGCGGCATCGTTCGCCGCGTTGATCCTGTCGGCCTGAGCCTGCGCAGTGGCAACGTTCGCATCAATGACACCCTGATAGGCGCCCGAACCGTCATAGAACGCCGAGACGCCACCAGCGACAGCCTCGATGAGCTCCTGCATTGCCTTCGCCGCGGCCTCAGTCGCGGCAGCCTCTTCCTCCTGAGCGGAAGCAAAAGCGCTGATTGACTGAGTCGCCTGCCCCGTCGAGATGTCAAGGTCGCCGGTCGCCAGGCCAAGCACATTGACCGTATTGGCGGTGATTCCCGCGTCAGTCGCCGCTTCGGTAAGCGCGGTACGGAACTTCGGCATCGTGTCGAGGATGGCGTTAAGGTCATCATCGGTCTTCGCACCAAAGCCCTCAGCGATGAGATTGAACTGCCCCTGTGCGCTCGATAGGTCGATGCCCGCGAAACCCGCGAGCGCGTCGTCCATGACGATCATGGCGTCTGTGGCTTGTTGGGCGGCGTTCTTTCCCATGACGGTCTTGTCGATCCAGACCTGGACGGAGGCGCCGAATTGGTACCATGGCTCTCCGTCTAGTTCGTTCGAGATTTTTCGGATGGCGTCCATGTTTGCGCCTGCGGCGCCGATTTGGCCGGCCATGAGCTGTGCGGAGGTCGCGGTGGTGGCGAGTTCGTTGCGCATGTCTGCGAGGTCGGGCTTGGTGTCGCGCCATTCGTCGGCGAAGTCTTTGAAGACCGCTCCTACTGCTACCGCTGCGAGCGCGATGCTCAGGGCTCCGGCCGCCTTGCCTACTTTGCCCATTCCTGATGCGACGCCGGGCATGTCGTTTCTGAGTGTTTTAAAGCCCGCGATGGTCTCAAACACTCGGGGAGCGAGTACGAGGAAGCCGCCTGCGGCGAGTGCGGTGACGGTGGCTACACCGCCCAGGCCCGTCAATGTGAGACGGAGAGGCTCGGGCATGTTTGCGAATGCTTCGGCTGCGCCCGCGACACCCTCGGCCATCTGCGCGAGGACGGGAAGGAGGTCTTCCCCGGTGGTGATCGCGAACTCGTTGATCGCGTTCTTCGCGATCTGAATCTTTGCCTCAGTGGTGTCGTAACGCTTCTCGGCCTCTTCAACAAGCGCGCTGTTGTCAATCCACGCCTTGTTGCCGATCTCGAGCTCATCGTTGAGGAGGGTCCCGGCTGACCCGAGAGAGAGGATTGCGCGCTTGAGTCGCTCGTCGGTGAGTTCGAGGTCATCAAAGACCTTGGTGGTGGACTCCCCCGAGTTGGCAAGGTCGCCCATCCCGGAGACGAACATCGAGATCGCGGTCGCGCCGTCATCCTCAAACGCTTGCTTGAACGCTGACGTGGAGACACCTGCGATGTCGGCGAACGTTTGCAGCTTCTCGCCGCCGTCACGGGTCGCATCAGCGATCGACGTGAAGACCTTCGACATGGCTGTGCCGCCCGCCTCAGCCTCGACACCCACCGACGTGAGCGCCGCACCGAAGGCGAAGATGTCCGACTCAGAGAGGCCCGCCTGCTTACCTGCCGCGGCGAGGCGTGTCGCGAGTTCAACGATCTCAGCCTCAGTGGTCGCGGAGTTGTTGCCAATGTCGACAATGACGGCGCCCATGCGGTCTACGTCACTCGCCGATGTGCCCATGATGTTCGAGATGCGCGCGAGCGCTGTTGCGGCGTCGTTGGCGGTGAGGTTTGTGGTCTCGCCCAAGTCGATCATGACGCGCGTGAATGCCGCGATGTTGTCGACCCCGACGCCAAGTTGGCCGGCTGCCTCAGCCACACCGGCGATCTCAGACTGAGAAGCGGACACCTCGAGCGACATACCGCGCAGGGAGTCCTCGAGCGCCATGAGCTGCTCGCCTGAACCGTCAACGGTCTTGAGGACCCCAGCCCAGGAGGACTCCCAGTCGATCGCGGCCTTCGCCGACAGTCCGAACGCTGCGGCACCTGCGACACCAAACGCGGTGATCGCCGTGCCTGCGCGAGTCCACTCGACGCTGTTGACCTCGGCGCTCTTGACTATCCGCTGGCCGGTGTTCTCGATCCGCTTTCCGTTGGCGTCAAATAGAACCGCGGCGTCCTTCGAAGCAGCGGCCGCCTCTTTCATCCCCTGCTTGAAACCGGCAACATCTGCGCGGAGTCTCACCAAAATAGTCCGGTCGGTCATTGTGACTACCTCCCGAACGGGTCTAAGTTGTTCAGTTATGAGCGCACTGATAGTGGTTTTTTTCTTGGGAATCCCGGCGATGTTCGCCATCTTCTTGGCGGGGCTCTTCTTTCTGCGAGCAAGCGACAAACGCAATCGGGCTGATGGGGCATTGCTCACCGAAGGGGCTAGCGAACTCTTAGACGGCCTTTTCAATGGGCGCCCAGTCGTGACGTACCAATCCACGACGCGCACACTGCGCCCAGCGACCGTGATTGAAGGTGCTGGTGAGCGTGGCTACGAACTGATCAGTAACACCGCGATGCCATACGGCGACCTGATCGAAGGCCGCGACCTCGTGTTCTCCAAGCGCGGCTAAGACCGCGGCTTGTAGTTCGGATCCAGCACCACACGCAAACGCGTGCCAGGCTCACGGTCCTTGTTGTTCTCGGCCTCCCACCGCTCCTTAGCGGCCGCGGCATGGTCGATCGTGGGTTGCACGTCGTAGAAGCCATCCCGGTCAGGGTCCGTCGCGTCCTCGATCAGGTGCCCGTGGTCGCCCGTCATCGCCTCAAGAACGATCAAGCCCTCAGCGAGAGTGCGGTCCTTGCGGGACCACTGCATGTACTCCGAGGGCTTCACGGCCCACGCACGGGCCGCCTGCAGTGCTGTTACAAGAGCGGGCTGACCGTGGAGTTCTCGGGCGATTTTGGGCGGGACACTTCAACCTCGCCTCGGGTCACGCGCAAGGCCGCGGCAAGCAACGTCTCGAACTGGGCCTTGCCATGAGGACGATTCCGCAAAGAACGCACCTGCTCGGGCGTCACCCCACCACGCTGTTCGCCTCCGGCCTCAATGAACTCGACAGAGGCCGCGACATAGGCGATGTTCCGTTCGACGTCGATACGCTCCGACTCAATGCGGAACTCGGCAGCCTCGGCGCCATACGCGACAGTGAGTTTCTTCGCCTCAGCGGCAGGCAAACCGGCCGTGTCAGGGCGCTGAGGGATCGGAGGCGTCGGGTACGCCTTGATGATCGCCTGATACTCAGGCTCCGTGACCGGGGCAAGCGTAAATACCGCCTTGTCGGCATCCCACTGCGCCGCCAACTCCACCAGGCGCGCCTCAATGGCGTCGCGTGGGTCACGCTGGCCTATGCTGCGCTCACCGGGAGCCTTGTCGAGTGCGTCGAGTTCGGCGTAGGCGCGGTCGATCTCACCGACTAAGGCCAAGTTGTTGTGGACGTCGACGGTCTCGCGGTTCACGGTCCCGGACGTCAGAAAAGTTTCAAACCAGCTGCTCATGTCAATCTCCACGGGTACTGCCACGGGTGAAAGGTTCGACCCCCGGAGGGGTCACGCCGCGCCACCGCCCGTGGCGACAATGACGCGGCGTGAGTATGAGGGCGACTAAATGCCGGCGACGATCGTCTTGTACAGCTTCGCGTTCTGGATCGCAAGCTTGATCTTGCGCTTGATGAAGCCCTGCATGTCGATGCGTGCGGGCTCGTCGGTGTACGCCTCGAAGTAGTTGTACTCGTCGTCCGTGGCCCACGGGTCGGTCGAGTCCTTCGCCGACTCACGCTCGAGCAAGAACACAAGCGTGCCCTTGTCCTTGAGCGCCTGGAACGTGGCATCCTCGGTCTCATCAACCTGCTTGGTGGTGCCATCGAACATGCGGAACGGCGAAATGCTGCCGTCGTAGTTCGACGCGCCAAGGGCGTTGAAGTTGCCCTGCGTGCACAGAGCCTTCTCAGCGACCGTGTCAGACCCGGTCGGGCCGAGCGAGTAGTCAGACAGAAGGATGTCGCACGAGATGTCTCGCCCGGCAGTGGCTTCCGTGACGGTGATGTTGAGGATGTCGGCGGGACGGGCGGCCAGTTGGGTCAACTTAATGTGACCATCAGCCAGTGACTTAGGCATCGTTCACTCCTTGCTTTCGTCCCCGGCTGGCGGGGCTTGGTTGGTGTCCGGCACCTCGCCAGACGGGGTTGCCACGGGCGCCGCATTACTGCGGGTTGACTTTGCGTGTGCCTTCGCCTGCGGCGTTCGCGCGAGGATCTCGGGCCAAATCTTGAAATGCGACTCAGGCACAGGGGCTGGCAGCTTCTTCCCCGTGCGCTTGTCCCATGCGGATACGAATGCCATAGGTGGCTCCTGTTCAGATGGTTGCGAAAGCGCCCGCAGAACGCGGGTCGGGCTTGGGCTGTTACGCGGTCGGCGTCGCGGTATAGCGCCACTGATCGGGCGCTAAGAACGGGTTGCTGTCTGTCTGCGGCAACGTGATGCTGGTATCGGGATAGACCTTCCCTGGGGAAGTGCGCTTGGTGTGCGTCACATACCCGGTGACGGCCGGCGCCTTGCGATCAAGCGCGACGCGAGCGCTGTCTTGGATTCGACGGCATTCGTTGACTGTGGATCCGACTGCGGTGAGCTGGAAGTAGGAGTCGATGTCGCGGGGGATGTCGTCGAGTGAGAGGGCGATGCGGTCGAAGTCTGGGGCGCTGAGGAGGAGGTAGGGGAAGTTGGGAAGGGTGGGGACGTTGGTGTCGTAGATGGTGAGGCCTGCGGCTTCCACCGTGGCTACGATCCCGGCGATGTGTTCGGCGCTCATAGGACGCCTTTCATGAGGTCGTCGAGGTACTTCTCGAAGCGTGGGGCTTCTTCGTCGAGGACGGCCCTGGGGTCGCGGACAGTGGCGCCTTGGTTCGCGCCGCCGACGTAGGCGAGGAACGCGAGACTACCGGCGTGGCCTTTACCGCGTCCGATGACAGGGCCGATCTCGGCCTCGACAGCGTTGGAAGCCTCGGTGATGTCGAAAGAGACGTCGCGGGCAACCCTTTTGAAGTGGGGTGAGGCCTTGAGGTCGGCCTGCATGCCCTTCTTGATGTCCAAGGCACCCTTGCGCACGATCGCGTCGACCTGCGGGGCGATGTTTGTGGAGGCTTGCTCGAGCTCGACGGCGAAGGCTCTCAACGTGGTGTCGCTCATGCTGTGACCTCGTCGACGAGGAGGCGTTGCGCGGTGGCCTGCGTCTTGTGGAGGAGGCCTGCCACGCGGTAGGTGCGGCCCTTGAGCTCAACATCGAACGTGGCGGCGATGATCGTGCAAATGTCGCCAACGCGCACCGGGCCGAAGCCGATGGGGACGTGCACCTTGTACCGCTGCTTGGTGTAGACGTGGCCGCCAGCCTCGGGAGTCTGCTCGAATGCCTCATACGTCTGGACGTAAGCCTTCGTGGTGCCGACAGCAGTCAACACGGGGACGTCCTTATTCCCAACGGTCTGTGTCCCCGTGACGCGGGAGAACATGGCCTTGTCAAACATGCGCGACTCGGCGGACCTGCGTCCGGCTCGAAGTGCGCCAGTGAGAACGGCCATCAGTGCCCCCTACAGGTAGTACGGCGGAAGGATGGGGTCGCCCGTGAGTATCGAGTCGTCGAACGCCGGGAAGTCGTCACGTGTCGTCGTGATCGTGCGCAAACCCCCGTGGAGATTCCCTGCGTACTCGGCGAGCAGCGACTTCTCAGACTCCGTGAGGTACACGCCGGCCTCTTGGACCTTGCGTGCACCGTAGAAGTCGTCCTGACGCTCCTGCTCGAAGTCATCCGGGTTGGTGTACTTGCGGGCCGCAGCCTGCACACACACCTGCACCACCTCGTCAGGAATCTCGTCGACAACATCGGTCTTGGCGATATTCAGCCAAGACCGCTTGGTCTCCTTCCTGACAAGGCTGGACGCCATAGACAGCACCGCCTCCGCCCGCTTGAAAGCGGCAGAGTTCACCGGGATCTCTTCCTCAATCCAGTCCGCAAGGGACTCGACGGGAGCGAGCGGAGGCAGTGGCTGCGTCATGGTGTGCCTACTCCTTAGGGGATGACCGGGGCGTCGAAGTGGACCGCGCGGACGAAGAGCGCCGAAGCGGCCACATCTGCGAGGTCCTCTGCGGGCTCGAACACCCCGGTGACGGCGTCGAGCGTGCCGAAGTCCGTCGTAATTCCGGTGCCGATCCACGAGTCCGTGATGACGCGGTCCTCAACCTCGTTCGGGTCAAGGACGCGCACGACGCGCGTCGCGAACCCTGCGAACGATCCCGACGAGCCCCACGGGGCACCCGATGGAACCTTCGGAGCTCGCGTCACCAGCGGGAACGCCGTGGGGTGGAAGAAGACCACCTCGTCGGGGTTGAGCAGCGGCGAGGTGACGACGGTGAATCCGTAGACGCGACCGATGGTTGCCTCGCGGAGAGTTGACGCGGTGCCCGACTCATTCACCTTGACGAGGTTGTCGAGCTGGATCATCTCCGCGTCGACGTTCGAACCGATGAGCGCGACACGGCCTTCCATGGGCACGTTTGCCTGGTTCATGAGGCGGCGAGCCTCAGCGAACATGCCCTTCAGGTCGGCGTAGTCGGTCTCGAGGTCGTGCGCGTAGGTTGCTCCCTGCATCTCTGCCACGACGCGCTCTTCGATGGTTCGCGCGGTCGCGCTCATCATCGGCGCGATGATCTCGGCACCAAAGTTCTGGATGTCGAGTTCCATCTGCTCGTCGGTGACGGGCACATCGAGGTAGATGTCGGTGTCAAGCGTGACATCAACCTTGCGCTGCTGCAGCGCCGACTTGGTGCGCGTGGATCCGGAACGGAGCACACGCGTGTTTGCCTTGGCGTAGGCGGGCAGCCGAATGCTGATGGTGTCGTCCTTGGCACCGGCGAAGTCGCCGACACCATCCCGCCATACCAGGCGGGGAACGACCACAGAGCGCTCGAGCAACCCGAGAGAGGTGTTGCGCACCACCTCGGGCTTGACGAAGGCGTTAGCCATGATGTTTCTCCTTGGGTTTCGCCGCCCGCCTCATGCGGTTGGCTAGTAGTGGTTGTTTTGGATGGACTCCGCCAACTTGCGCGGATCCATCTCCTCCGGTTCAGATGCGGGATTTCCCCCACCGCGACCGGCCAACGGACGGCGAGAGGGCGGACCCTTGGGGTCGCCCTTGTCGTCACCCTTGTGGCGCTCTGCGTACCGCTCAGCGGCTGCGAGCACCTCCTCGGGGGTCTTGCCGTTGATGAACTCGAGGTCATCCTCAGCAAGCCCAAACTTGATCGCGGCACGCAAACGTGCGGCGTCGAGCTGCGCCTCAGACATGCCGGACTTGAAGTCGTCGCGCTCCTTCTCAAGGCGCTGCTGGTCCGTGAGCTTCGCGTCTTCGGTGGCCTGCTTCTCTGCCTCCAACTCGGTGAGACGCTCGCGCATCTTCTCCTCGTCGGCATGCTTGGCCTCGAGCAGCCTGCGCGCACGCGCCTCGTCGAACGGCTCGCCCGACTTGTCCCACGGCGCCTTGTAGTCGCCTGCCTTGGGGTCGCCGCCCTGCGGCTCACCCGACTTGTTTGGATCGCCGCCCTGCGGCTCACCTGCCTTGGGGTCGCCGCCCTGCGGCTCACCCGTGCCTCCACCTTCACCTACGGGCTGATTGAAGACGATGCCCGGTGCGAAACGGAGACGGTTCTTGATGATGAACATGTGGACCTCCTGGGCCCTGGTAGTGGCGCCAGCACCTGTCTGGCTAACCCGCCGGAGCGGCGGGAGTCTCTAGTTGGCCGCGAGCGCGCGGCGTGCGGGGGAGTCTTTGAAGTCGCCGTCGGCGCGCATGCGGTACAGGACCGTTTGCGGTGTGCGTGGCTCTCCTGCTGCGGTGGCCTGTTCGGCGGCCGTGAAGTAGGCGTCGACGTACTGCTGCTCGGCTGGTGTGGGCAACCAGTCGGCGTAGATGATCTCGACCGTGCACCCGCATCCTTTGTGGTACGGGTCGCCGTTGCCCTTCGCGAGCGCTTTGGCTTCGCTGGTGTAAGCGGGACCGCGGGAGACGAGCATCCCGCAGAACGTGCACGGGTCGCCGTCAGAGACGCGGCGGTAGCCCACAGCGCGGCGGTCGGCCTTGCCCGTCTCGCGGACGGCGTTTCGGCCTCCTGCGAGGATCATCTTTCGCATCTCGGCTTGGATGCCGGCGGTGACATCGTTGAACGCCACGAGTGGTGGGCGTCCGTTGCGGATACGCTGCTTGAGGCCTTGTGGCCCTGCGGCGTCGAGCACTCCCGTGGTGGTGGTGATGTCGAGGGATGGGGCGATGATGGTGCCGGCGCCACCTGGACGCTCGATCGCCCAGTACACGTCCAAGTACTTCACGGCCTGGATCTGCGACACCTTGTAGTACTTCGCGACAATCCCGACCATGCGGTCGTTCCACACCGCGCGTGAGGCGTCGATGTTCTTGATGTCGAGCAGCTTCATGGCGCGGCGTACCTCAGAGTCAGCACTCGTTGCGAGCGCCACCTGCTTGCGCCTGTGGAAGTCAGTCGCGACCGACCCTGCGTCGCTGGCGGCCATGGTGGTCTAGGCGCCCGCTGCCGCGTCGACGGTGGCGTTTGCCGCCAGGGCGTCGGCGACTGCTTTGGCCTGGACTGCTTCCGGTCCCGGGTGCTCGGCGGCGTAGGTGCGCCAAGACTCGGCGGTGGTGGAGTCGATTCCGGGGATGCGGTCCCATAGGAGCTCGAACGGGATCTGGAGCATGGTGGCGGCCTTGCCGAGCGCGTCCACGGCGCCTGCGAGCATCGACATCTCCGTGTCGGCCCACTTGCTGCGCACCGAGAAGTTCGCGGCGTCGTCCTTGCGGCCCTCGACGTGTGCCGAGAGGCGCAGCGTGCGGACGTTCGATGCTCCGTACCCGGTCTGACGGTCGCCCACCTTCGCGCGCAGCGAGGATCGTGCCTCGACGAGGCCCTCGGCGGAGACGTTGACGATCTTGCCGAACGTCGTCATGGGGGTCTGTGACGTTGCCGCGAGCGACTCCAAGTCGGAATCGTGTGCCTTCACGAACGGATCCATGGTTGTCTCGTCGAGCGTGCCGAACTTTGCCTCATGGTTTTCGGACGCGAGGATGTCCTGGTGACGCAGCTTCAACTTCGTCGCTTCGTCGTCGGCGTCAGGACCCGACTCCTCGATGCCTGTGGCCCAACGGACCTTCCACGAGTTGAAGTGCTGCACCAGCAGACGGTCGTAGTCCGTCTTGTTGATGCGAGCAAACAACGGGAAGAGTGGCTGCAGTTCACCCGGCGCACGGCCCTCGAGGTCAAGTTGGTTCGCGTACCGCACCACGGGCGTAACGCCCGCGTTGTGCTTCCGTGACTCGATGAACTTGATGGAGGCCGACGCGTCTTCGCGAGACAGGTAGTGCACGGCCTCGTCGTCGATCAACCGGTAGTGAACGGCTCCCCCGCGCTGTGTGATGATGCGGAGCGCCCATGACGGGTACTCGTCCTCGACCACGTCGTCGTAGACCGCGAAGAAGTCGCGCGGCGAGTGTGCCGTGATCTGCGCGCCAGGGTTCCCGAACGCGTCCATGCCTGGCAATACCAGCGTGTATGCGAGACCGTAGGCGAGAGACGCCCGGTAGAGCGCACCCTGCTTGGTCTCCATGTCGTTCTTGTCCCACGGCGCCCACATATCCGCGAGCTCAGACGGCTGGTGGTTAGCCGCGTAGATGCCCTCGGTCTTCAACGCCTGCGCAGTGGTCTCGATAACGACGCGCGCCCACGGCGTGTTCGACAGCGACTTGAGGTACTTCGCCTCTTCGTTGCTGGTGGCCCTGGTCTTGATGGGCTCAGGCGTGAACCGCAGCCACCCGTCGATCGTGTCGAGGGTTTCCTTGTCGGTCTTGTGCAGCGGCAACAGAAGGTCTTCGACCACTTGGATGAGCTCGGTATCCTTCACAGCAGTCGACCTCCCTTCCGTCTCTTCGGATTGTTCAGATACGCGCGGCGCGCCATTCTGGCGCCCACCATCGACACCGCGGCGTCGACCTTCTTGCGTGACTCGCGGTGCTCCTTACCGATCGACATGCCAGCCTTCGTCGGCATGCGCCGCGCAGCGATGACGTGCTTGCGGAGCCGGACGTCACCGTCGTGTGTGAAGCCCTTTCCTTCGATCTCGGCCTCGACGATCTGCACCTCAGCGACAAACCGCTTCTGCTCGGCGTAGATCGCCATGTCGAAGAGGATCGAGTGACCCGCGCGGCCCACGTGTGGGAACTCGCGCAGTTTGCGCCCGTACTTGCGGTGCCACGCGTCAAAGAGCGTGTCCCAGTACCTGACGCGGGTCTCGTCGTCGAGCGTGTGCGACGGGTCACCCCAGAACGCCACCACCGTGAACCTCGAGAACGCCGCGTCGACGGCGGTGTCCACCTTGTCGAGCGGTGCCAACCATCCCTTGCCGCGATCGCCAGGCGGCTTCTGCCACAGGCCAAGCATGAACACGTGGCCGTCGGTGATGCGACACCCGACAAGCGCTGTCGCGTCGTCCGACTTCGAGCAGTCGATGAACATCGCGATCTCTTCGCGCGGCGCCACGATCGAGTCCGGCCGGGACAACTGGTCCCAAGCCTGCGGCGTGGTCCACGCATCCTCGGAGCCTGTGACCTGGTTGTACCACTTGCGTCGCGACTCAGACGGCGGGTTGTTCGGGTTCCCGATCGACTTCACAATGCGCGAGGTCGACAACCACACCGCGTCGCCACGCACCGCCTCGATCACGGCCGGCGCATCCTTGAGCGTCAACGGTGCCGTCGGCGGCGCCTCGAGCGAGTCGTACATGATGCCCACGTCGATGAACTTCGGACGCTCTGACTCGTCGTCCGCGTCAGGGTCGCCCTGCGTACCCTCGAACGCGTCACGCAGACGCTCAGCGACCGAGTCCTCACCAGGTCGGTGAGCGTTGAAGATCGCGAGCATGCGCGCCGGGGAATCCTCGTCACGCTTCGCGGCGTTGCCCTCGAGCACGCCCCACATGTCGTGGCCGTTGTTCGACGAGTTCCAGTTCTGGATCTCGTTGAGCAGCAGCTGCGTCGGCCGGCCACCTTCGAGCGTCAGGGGCGACGACGTCACCGCTTCGAGTTGCCTCGTGTCGTCCATTGCCCAGGCCGTCAACTTGCCGATCTGCATCCCGAAGTACCGGCGCGTCTCGGCTGGCACCATGCTCGGCAGCAACTTCATCGTGTTCTTCGTCTGCTCCTGCGAGACGGCCACGATCTGCACCCAAGCGTTCAGTTCCTCACGGCCCACAGGACGGTCGCCGTCCCAGTAGTCGAACCGCACGGGCCCGACCATCTCAGTGACGGAAATCGCCGCGCCGAGCGGGTCCTTGCCCCAGCCCTTGAGTCGCTGCAGCGCCGCGATCGCGTACTCGAACTGCGCTGCCTCGTCGAGCGCGTAGTACCAAAGGATGAACCGCGCCTGCTCAGGCGTGTAAATCCAAGGGCCACCCTGCGGTGACTTGAGCCACTGGCCAGCCCACGCGAGCAGATCCCACCCCAACGTGATCTCGGGCAGGTTCCAGCCCTTGCGCGGCGACCACTCCCACGTCGGGCCGATCTTGACCGGCTCCCACTCCATACCCTTTGGAGGCGTCGCACGCTTGAGCGTGTCCCGATAGAACGTGATGATCTCGCGACGCTCGGCGTCACGATCGACGAGGAGCGTCGGCGCGCTACGAAGGAGCGCCATGCGGAGTCGCCCATCGGGCCTTCGCCGCGGTGCGCGCGCCCTCCGAACGCCCCTGAGCGGTTCCCGACGCCACGTCCCTAAGTTTGAGTTTCGCAAGCATCGCGGCCACGTGACCCTCATGTGCGCGGACCTCGGTCAGCAGCGGGTTTGCCACGAGTTGCCCCATCGACCCGCGCACGAGGATATCCATCTTGCCCAACTCCTCGCGGATCCCGTACACGCGCTCCTCAGCGAAGCACGCGGATGCGAGTACCACGAGCTCATCGGGTCGCAACACGAACACCTCGACCACGTCGCGCCACAGTCGCTTGCCGTGCTGGCCCATGCCTTCGGGCGCTGCTGGCGGCGGAGGAGGGGCCTGTGTGGTGTCGCTCTTGCCGTCACCGGGCACAGCGCGTAGGTGGCGCGTTCCAGATGTGCGCTTCACCGTGCTCTGGCGCTTGGCCTGCGCGGGCGCCTTCGTCTCGTCCGTTGCGGGCGCAACTTTCGGTGCTGCAGGCGCCTTCTTGGCCGTCGCGCGCGGCTTGCGCGCTGCCGGTATGGTCTTTGGCTTGTCGGCGGCCGCGGTCCGCGATCGACTCGGAGCTGCTACCGGTGGCGTGGCCTCGGGGGTCTTGCGGGCGCGCGGACGGCGCGACGTCGGGTGGTCGGTCATGGGTTGCCCTCCTGGGGCGCTCGAGCGCCCGCCTGGAGCGCTACAGTGACGCGACGACCGCGCTCAGATCAGCGAGAGTGTTCACCGACCCTGGCCAACGGTTGCCCGTGACGGTCATGAACCTGTCTCGCGAATAGATCTCGATACGCGCACCGCCACGTTGGCCACGGCCTGGACGTGGTGACATGTGTCCGAAAATGTGAAGCCCCGTGCCTGAAGGGCTGATCTCGATGTAGGTCGCTGGGCACGCATCGACGATCTCTTGTGCCCACTGCTCAAGACGGCCGGCAACAATGCAGCGGTCGAGGTCGATCGCGCCGATGCCATCGCCGAGCATGAACCCCACACCATGGCCAGCCTTTGAAGCCTTGACCGCCGCGTAGGTCGTCCAAGTGCGCGGGTTCGTCGACGACGCCGAGCGACCGTTCGCCATAACTGGCCTGCGCGTCGGCTTGCCACCAGCGCGCGGCGTGTTCGCGAAGCGCGCCCACCGCGGCCTCTTCGTCAGCTCCGGCGGCAACTGGCGCGCGCGGTGCGCGGCGACTCGGCACTTGGTCGAGCAGTACTCAGGCGTGCGCCCACGCGGAGGCAGCGACACGGGGCCGCCGCACCTCTCGCACGTGAGCATCAGATCCATGCCGCCAGTCTAGCACCGCGTTGTAACGATATCTAGTCGCTACCAGCGGTTTTCCTGTCGCGCTCGAAATCGCGTCAGTGTGTGACGTGAGCAAAAGTTAGAGGGTGCTGGGTGCCACCCCGGTGCGTGAGGGGCGCTCAGACGGGCGCACACGGCTTCTGAGCGGGGTCCGAAAAACGAGCATGTTTTGCATGCAGTTTCGGAGGTGCT